>CAJHXF010000028.1_pt1 | contig 41164 bp, 30 predicted proteins | sample 9198441 | NCBI WGS metagenome assembly CAJHXF01 (sample SAMEA7708335, study PRJEB35096) | sediment metagenome | biome: marine neritic benthic zone biome [ENVO:01000025]; feature: sediment [ENVO:00002007]; material: shallow marine sediment [ENVO:03000034] sea grass bed [ENVO_01000059] ...
CCTGGAAATTATGTGACCAAACATGGTTCCCGGCAGCGTCGAACTTGGCGACAAAGAGATCATTACCAACAGCCGTCATGGGATTGTTGCCAAAATCCAACGTCCCAGTAAAGTATCCAGTCAATAACACATTACCGGCACTGTCGACAGCGATGCCTTTACCGTATTCATGGGCGGTTCCCTGGAAATTATGTGACCAAACATGGTTCCCGGCGCCGTCGAATTTGGCGACAAAGAGATCACGCCCACCAACCGCTGTCATTAGATTGTTGCCAAAATCCAGCATCCCAGTAAAATATCCAGTCAATAACACATTACCAGCGCTGTCGACAGCAATGCCCTGACCGTATTCATAGGCGATTCCCTGGAAATTATGTGACCAAACATGGTTCCCGGCAGCGTCGAACTTGGCGACAAAGAGATCATTACCAACAGCCGTCATGGGATTGTTGCCAAAATCCAACGTCCCAGTAAAGTATCCAGTCAATAACACATTATCGGCACTATCGACAACAATACCCTGTCCGGCTTCATGGGCGGTTCCCTGGAAGTTATGTGACCAAAGGTGTTCACCAAAGGTACTACCAACTTCACCAGGATCTATTATATCTTGCCACCGTGTATCGTTTGTTTTCGGATTGTAGGGAATACGTTCAGCATCCAGATGACACAGCACTGCGTTCCATAAATCCTCTACCTTGGTCGTGATCCTGGAACCGTCGACATGTTTTTTGTTTGCTGGGATAACATCTTCGATGTAACTCTTAACCGTTGGCGCGCCGTAATTATTATCGTCACATTCAGGCAAGGTATATCTAACATCGCTGCTTTCCAAATTATCAACGATATTATCTAAAGCTTCCTGCACTGTATTGGGTTTTAGTGGATTACCGTTTTCATCCAGTTCGTTTATATCCTCCCAACGTTCCAGATTTTGTGTTGCATCATAGGGAATACGTTTGGCGTCCAGAAAACATAATAACTTGTCCCAAAGGTCTTCGATTTTGGTTGTGCTATTAGGTGAAGTTTTGCCAAGATCTTCCCTGATATAACTATTTAGAGATTTGACGCCATAGGGTGTTTCACTACAACTGTCTAAAAATCTGTATTTGATATCGCTACTTTCCAAACCTTCGACCAAATCATCGAGGGCAGCCTGCACAGTATTTGGAGCTGCTTGCGCATCCCAGGTCAATTTTGAGACTTGGCAAATCGTCGATTGCGCCTCAGTTTCGGCGAGCCAGGAAAACATGGGATTATCCTTTTTATCCAACACAATGGATATTACTCCTTCCAAATGCTCGGAAATGTCGAGCCGCTTCGCCGAGATATGATCTCCGCTACTGTTCATTCGACCGAGCAGAGCATCGGATTTGCCTGACGCGGTCATCTCGTTGTCACCAACGTGGATGGCCCCGGAAAAAAATCCGCCGTAGACTATATTGTTGGAGGAGTCAGTTGCGAGAGATAAGATACAACTTTCTGCTGTACTGGCGAAGTCGTTGCTCCAAAGATTGGTGATATTGGATCCATCGTCGTTAAATTTTGCGATGAAGCCAGACTCACTGGCGGTGGTTGGCAAAGCATTACCATCAAAGTTTATGGTGCCTTTATAGCAGCCACTAAGGAGTAGGTTGTTCTCATTGTCTACGGCTAAGTCGAATACATCGCAGTGGTCCCCATCGTAATGATACGACCAGAGAGGGTCACCACTGGTATGTTGTAGTTTTGCCAAAAATGCGTTTGTGGTACCGGCAGAAGTCAGTACGCTGCCACCAAATTTTAGTGTGCCGGAAAAACTGCCAGCAATAATGAGATTATTGTCACTGGGATCCACCAATAGCCTTGGACGCTTGACGCTACCTGACGGCGCGTAGCGATTAGACCAGACGTGACTACCCTTAGAATCCAGCTTGGCAACAAAAATGTCTTTATCTGCCTCGGAAACTAGATCTAAGCCCCCTAAGTTAATAGTCTTGGTGAATATACCGCTTAGGTAAATGGCGTCGTTCGAATCGAGCAACATGCACCCCAGCCTTTCTTCGCCAATCGTGCCATAACTGTTGGCCCAGAGGGCCCTTCCACTGCTATCGAACTTGGCAACACACAGGTCATTTTCTCCCGCAGCTTTCAATTTGCCTGCAGTACCACCCAGATCAACCTCGCCCTTAAAGGTACCGGCAATGACAATTGCTCCATCTTGTTGAATACCAAGGCCGTTGACTAGCAAGCCATCGATATATTCTTTCCCGAGCAACGAACCCTGACTATCCAGCTTAAGAAGGACCGTATGATATTGATATTTTGATTCAGTCCATACTGTCGATGAAAAGGCGGCAATCAGGTTACCGTCATGGTCCCAAATTAGCTTACCCTCACTGGGAGTGCCCGGCAGTTCGTTACGCTCGGTCCAGACCAACTCCAGATCGGTGACTTCTTTGATATCCTTCCAACGTTCCGTCTTGATGCGAGGATTATAAGGTAAACGTGATGCATCCAGATAACACAACACCGCGTTCCACAAATCCTCAATCTTGGTCGTGACCTTAGTACCATCGATATGTTTTTTGTTCGCAGGGATAACATCTTCTATGTAATTCTTAACTGTCGGCACACCGTAATCATTATCGTCACACTCAGGCAAGGTATATCTAACATCGCTGCTTTCCAAATTATCAACGATATCGTCTAAAGCTTCCTGCACTGTATTGGGTTTTAATGGATTACCGTTTTCATCCAGTTCGTTTATATCCTCCCAACGTAGTGGCTTTTGTGTTGCATCATAGGGAATATGTTTGGCGTCTAACAAACATAATAATTTATCCCAAAGGTCTTCGATCTTGGTAGTGCTGTTGGGTGAAGTTTTGCCAAGATCTTCCCTGATATAACTATTTAGAGATTTGACGCCATAGGGTGTTTCACTGCAACTGTCTAAAAACCTGTATTTGATATCGCTACTTTCCAAATTATCAACGATATTATCTAAAGCATCTTGCACTGTATTGGGTTTTAATGGATTACCGTGTTCATCCTCTTCGTTTATATCCTCCCAACGTAGCGGCTTTAGTGTTGCATCATAGGGAATGTGTTTGGCCTTTAGCTTGCATAAGAATACGTCGAGAATGTCCTTGACAGTAATATCGCCATCTTTATCCAGATCAGGCCAGGAAAAACCACCATTTCTATTTGAATCTCTATGCAACAATGAATTAACTGAAGGCGTATCTATGCATACAGGATTAACATACGCTACCTGATCCGCTGTGCTTACATTGGCATAAAAATGGATAGGGGGGTGATCGAGATATTTTTTTGACTCTGAAACGCTGTTATCGTAACTGGGATTCAATAGCCGTACTACCACCCCTTGCTTTCTTCGTGAATCTCCCAGTTTTAATCCGGGGGCGACTCCTGATTTTGAGTCAACCACCACCGCCGATGCTGTCGTGTGTGAATCTGACGTCAGAATCAGCCTATTATTTACAACCGCGCAGCTAAGACCGATGAGACCCGCTGTTGAGTCATTAATCGTGTTGCTTATTTCCTCTAGCGTCTGAAAGTTTGTCACCCCCAAATCGAAATCCACGGGAGAAGCTCCATCAATACTTACAGTAAATGATCTTTCTGCGGCATCCGTCTCGGAGGATAAATCAAGACCAGAGAATCCAGTCAAATCACCGCTGGTGCTCATGCCTAAAATCGAAATACTGTTAAAATATTCTTGTCCTGTCTGCTCGGCTCCACCTTTACCAATTCCGAGTTTTAATGTTTGGGCGACTCCCAAACCGGGAGTCACTACCACTGCTGAAATTAAAGTACGTGTGCCTGAAGTAAGCACCAAAGTATTCCTTACAACCGCGCAGCTAAGACCAACGAAACCCGTTGTTGAGTCATTAATCTTGTCGCTTATTTCCTCCAGCGTCTGATATTTTGCTGCTCCCATATCGAACGTCACGGGAGAAGTTCCGTCAATACTTACTGTTAATGATCTCTTCGCCGCATCTTTCTCGGAGGACAAATCAAGGCCGGAAAAACCTGTCAGATCACCACTTGTGCTTGTTCCAAGGATAGGAATACTATTTAAGTAGTCCTGGCCAGTTTGTTCAATTCCATTCTGATAAGTAGTACTCGCGTCCGTCCCCAATCTCCAACAGCATTTAACCACGCCTTTTTCATCGGTTATTGCCTCTCCACTTTGGTTAACCACATCAAAATTATCCAGTGGAGAAAATTCTGGATGCGCCTCTAACTGACCCTCACCTCTTGTGATACGGAATTCTACTTTCGCTCCTGCAACCGGCCATTCCCCGTTTGTCACCCCCACCGTCAAGGGTTGCGCTAGCAAATGATCCGGCATCGCTTCCTGACCATCGCCACCAATGTGAAACATGTGTGTCATTTCTGTTAAGGGTGGGAAAGAAAATTTACGATCCGCTTCTTGATTCTCTTGCAATACATCGCCTATTACTTCAGCAAGCTTCAGGTAATGATGTTCTATGCCCTGTGGCGGCTGGGCCTTTATTAACTGACTACCATCTTTATGTTCAATCTCACGAACTTCAGCCAACCAGAAATCTCCCGCTACAAACTGGACCGGTGGAGTAATTCCTGCATTAAAACCTGCGAATTCCGGGTTATCGCCCGCAATCTTAATGGGTGAATTATCAGGTGAATAAATAGTAATGTGGCCGTAGTGGACTCCAGTTTTAAATCCACAACGTTTTGAAATATCGTCATCGTGTACATCAACAGCAATATTTCGTCCATCTGTGACTGTCAGTCGTATAGCCCCTTCCAAAGAAATTTGGACATCAACACTGTCATCCAACTCGAACGCTGCGGTGATGACGTTAGCCAATGATTCAACTTGATCTTCAACACTGCCTTGAACAGCCGTTAGAACAATATCTTTATTATCAATCTTTAACTGGCCAGCACGGATTTCACCTTTTTGTGTCGGTGCAACGCCTTCCACCACGGTATAAGCAATAGCTGTAATAGAAGCACTGGCACTATTGATAGCATTAGCTTTATCTGCCGCACTTGGATTAGCAGCCCCAATATCAACATCATTAATATTAAGCGATGAGGCAACCAGACTATCTGGTGATACCGGCGCACCGACAATTCGATTTAATAGTTGTTGCTTTAATTCAACCGAATTAAGTTTCAATACTTTTTCGAATCTCGTGCTTGAGCTATCTTCTTTTAAGTCACCAAGCTCACTATAACCTTTTTTCAGTTCCCATTCTTTACTAACAGCATCCTTTCTAAAAACCGCGTAGCCATCCCAACGACGTACAAAATCAAAACCTGCTGTTACTTGTACTGGATAATTCTCTTCCCTGAATAAATTTTTACGAAGAGGACATTTGTTATCTGTTACAAAATGCGCACCGAGTTGTTTTTCACTCGTTTCACTAAATAATTCGTAAACAAATTTATTTCCAAAAAAACCCACTGGCATTTCTTCTTTAGCCAAGGCTTTAAACTGCTCTGCACCATTCTCACTGGACCACTTCAGCGTTATTTCAGTTGGATTGTTGACGTCGCCTTTAACGTCGTGCACTTCCACTCGCAACAAATAATTTCCAATTCTTGACTCAATATCCAGCTCAGATACACAGGGATCACAAAGATCGGGTTTCATCGTTTTTTCTAACAGCGTAACTGTAAGCTCTGCATTACCCTTAGTTGGATTCTGTTCCGGTTGCTCAGGATCGATTGTATCCAAACAAGCTTTAACCTGGACCATGGGCTGTGTACGGGTACAGGTATCTGCTCCATGCAATCCTTTATCGCGCAGTTGTTCATCAAATAAATGGGTAACAGTACGCTCCCAAACGTCGGCATAAAGAATGTAGTTATTGCTACTAGGCAATGAAGGTGTTGATGGAAAATCAACCTGATTTTCATAGTTAGTTTCCGTATCCCCAGGAAACTCTGCGGCTATACCATTAACATAAATTTGGCCCGGACGAATTTTAAATGTAGCACCATCCCCATTGTTTACAATTTTTAGAGCACGATGATGTGGAATGCCGCCAGCGCTCCCTTCTTTGCTACCCACTACGTCCTTGAGTGACTCTTTCAAACGCTCCTTAAGAATTTCAACCAATTCGTTCCAGTCAGCATCGGTGAGCATTCGTCCCTGTTGTTGATAAACCCCTGAGTAACGTTTTTTTCGTTTATAACTGTCTCTTGAAATTTCAGTTTTCATTGTCCTTCTCCGTTACCAGTAAATTATTCTGAAACTGGCGGTACATGTAGCAGGTGCGTGTCCTGAATCAACACTGATTCCATTCCGATGGGCAAATACTCTCGCATTTTATTGAGCATGGCCTCCGCCTTTAGGCTGTAATACATACGGTGACAGGCACCCATCTCTCCACCATCTTCAGCTCCAAAACGAATCGCATCCGAAGTAACTTGATCCAACACACCGTAATCCAAATCACCAAATTTAGGCATTCGCTCAACAGACTGGCCCTTTTCGCAATAATCAAAATCCGTAAACACGGGTTTTTCCACGGTATTTGAGCCCAAAGAAATTTTTCCATATTGATCGATCAATCTCAGCGTTTCAGCAACCTTCCAAATTTTACTTGTCCTATTTCCAGTTCCTATTTCGTCGATAAGGGTCTGAGGAATGGTGGAATAACGGATGCAGTTAAAAAATGATGGCGGTGTTTTATTGGTTACCGGTTTGGATACACCGCGAATCAATCCAGCAAATATACAATCACTAGCTTGTAAATGTTTACAGCTTGCTTCTATCATCACAGTACAATACTCAAGGCGCGCAAGACCATCATCCACCTTAACCTCATCAAACAGACAATCGCTTGCAAACAGCCGAGGAGCTTTTTCCGGATTTTCCTCCAAGGGATGGTGCGTTTTTACGGTTAGCGAATATATTGCTGAGCGAACAACTTTAAACGCCCCACTTTCTACTTCAACACGCCCTTCAATAACCACATCTGAAAGTGGATAGCCGCCGTCTTTTTTAAGATTTAATGCGCTTTTTTGGATGTTATTGTTAACAAAATCACACTTTATTCGCACCGGCCTATTTTTTCTACCCCTATTATAAAAACCCATCTCTCCGCCATCTCTGGCGCCGGCATAAATAGATTTTGGCGTATTGGGAGAAAGTACTGCGCTAACTGTGATGGAGTCTTGGTCCTTGATAAGAAATAAAGGTAAATCTGTTACTAGATCATAGCCATACTTCCCATCTTTATTAAGATGATGGCTCTTAATACTGATTTTATTCGTATTAGAACTAAGCGATGTCTCTTCAGGAATGCGCGAGTACTCAATAGATCCAGTAATTTCAGTGCCGGATATCTTCGTAAAAATACAATCAAGTGCTTTAACATCGTACAAATACGCGACATCTAGTACGGTGCAACGCTCTAGTTTCGCGACACCACTACCAACAGAAAGCGCTTCGAATAGGCTGTCATTGGCTAGGAGTACGGGGGCATCGGTAGAAGACGAGTTTACCTGAACCTCTTTTGCTACCACCCGATCCAATTCCAGTTTCCCATCAGCCAGTTCAAGCCTTCCAGTAAAATGAATATTTTCAATTTTGTAATTTTTACCTTCGTCTAGTTTAACTTCGTCAACGGTAGCGTCATCTTTCTGTTTTTCATTTCGGATAACCAAAACTCTGTCCGTATTATTGGAATAAATCTGAACACCAAACTCCTCTTGGGTTTCAATATATTTTTCATCTATTGCATCTTTCCAGGTCTTGGTTATCGGACTGTGTGGAAATATTCCTGTTGGAGGTGGCGCGTAAGCCAGCAGACGTTTGTGATGGTAATGTCCCTTTCTGGCATCAGGTGTGCGCATATCCACTGTTCTGTGAGATACATCGTCAAAACTGTTAGGAAAGCAAGGAGTACCAAAGTAATTCACTTGTCGCCAAGTTCTATTTTCACCTCTAAAATTGGAAATCCGCGCGGCAGGGTTTGTACCTTCCGCTCGAATTGCGCGAGACATCCAGCGTAAATCGATCATCGCCGTTGGTAATCCCGGATGGCGCATCGCCTGATGTGGATTATTCATTTCTATTTTTAACGTGCTATCCAATGCCTCGATCGGCATTAGAGGCATACCGATGCTTGGCGTCATTGCCACCCTTTTCCAGCCCTCCTGAATTTGCACTTCCATCTGGCCAACCTTTTCAGCAATTTCTTCAGCACAACTGAGAGTGCCCTTGCGCTGTCGCCAAGAAATAGCATTATCTATTTCCGCATGTCTTCCCTCTGAATCCGGCGAAATGACATCAACTGCGAGCAACCGGGCAAAATAAGGTACTAACCAGTCCTGACTGGTTGTTGGAAAAATATCCTGTAACTGTCGTTGCAGCGTTGCATAAATTAAGTCAAGTAAGTAACCATTGGCGTCGAGGTATTTAGCAAGATCTGGTAACGATGTTATTTTATCGCGTGTACGATAGACTTCAGGCAGTAAATGATAGAGCTGTTCCCCAAATCGTGAATCGAACTCGTAATTCATATCCGATACTCCTCATGCTTCACGATAAGCTGCGATGGGTTTTTTTTCGTCTTCGTGTCCAGATAAATGACCGTACTTTTATTGTCGGCCTCAATTACTTGTATTCCCGCTATTTTTTCTTCGACATGAGTCAACCTCAAACCCGAAGGTAATCTATCTGTACGAAATCTCTGCAGTCCAATTCTTTTTATCTCTGCAATCTGTAAGTCTTTATTTTTCTCTTTGATACTAGCCCGACTCGATCCCAGACTTGTTCTTTCGGTATTACTTCCAGGAAAATCCGGTCTTTTACGACTAGCCTTAAAAATACGTAATACCCTTTTCGGTTTTGATAACCCACCTTGCTCAGAGATTTGTTCAAAGACTTCGCAGATCGAATTTTCCACACCCTCAATTTCCTCAACAACCTTATATACCTCGCTAAGATAGAGGTGTTGTCCAAGTTTTCTATTTTCTAGAGAGAAGTGATCTATTAGCGCCGAGATAACCGAATTTTTCACTTTATCGGCATTAAACTCGTCTGTCTTTATTCTAACTAAGACACGTAAATTAAAGCGAAGCGCATTAAAGTGCTTAACGCTCACCGTTATACCTGGAAGAGCATGTGATTGAAGAAAAATTCGAATATCCTTATAAGGATCATCAATTTCCGATGGTTTAATACCGCCAGCTGGAACAACCACCACCTCAACACTTTCTGTCTTACGATCATGGAGAATTTTGCTATAAGCCTTTGCCTGCCAAATACTGCTATGGGAAGCCGCGAGGCGGGAAAAATCGGAAAGTGACACCGCACGATCTAGCGTCAATATAGTAGGTGGTGCATTTTCCCGTAACGACGAAGTGTCTTCCAAATCCCCTCCTCCCGAGGCTTGCAAGGGCTGAATAATTGATTCGACCAGTGGGTGTGGGTTCACTGGTTTTTCCAAATTTCCCGCAGGTACATTACCGGCAAGCCCCGAACCTACACGATAACGAACCCGAATATTATTTTTACCCGTCGGCAAGCGACGGCCGTATTCGCCGTCACCAAAAACAATTTTTACGTACCCTTCTTCTGTCATACGAACGACATAGTGATGATCGCCAGGTGTGGAATCTCTAAGCGAAGACACCTGCTCCCATATTCTCCCCGCCACATTTACTTCTAGCGCTGCAGTAACTCCAGAACTTTTAGTCGCATCTGGAGTAAATGACACGTCTTCTACTTCGAGTGTAAACTCCTGATTGGAAAGAGCCGCGTTACCGCTACCAAGAATAAGTTCCGGCTTAAGTTCGCCATGGCCAGCTAGTACAACATTTGCCAGTATTTTTAGTTTACCTTTAGTAAAGCCTTTAGCTGGCGGGTTGGTAATTATAGTTTTCCTAATCCTATCCACGCCTACGATTGTTGCCGCTAGAGTCTTTATGTCCTCATCATCGGAACTTACGCCCTCCTCATCGAAACCTGTACCCTCATCTTCGGAACTTACGCCCCCCTCATCGAAACCTGTACCCTCATCTTCGGAACTTGTGCCTCCCTCATCGGAACTTAGTACTACCCTGTCACCCACCTTTAAACTATCAGGAAGATGTTCTAATTCAATGGCTTCGGTGCTGATCTTTTCTTCATCGATTGTGGCACCTTTTGCAGTTAAAGCGCCGCGAAAATCTGTATAAACTTTTTTTAAATCACCCTGGTTGTCGTCAAGGTTACTAAATTCTACCGAAAAATATTCTCTATCTTCATTGCCTTGCGGTGTAATTGATTTTATATTTAAGCCTCTAAGGCCATCGGAAAACTTACCTACCACCCAATTATTTTCCTCCAGTTTTCCAGGCTGGCCATCAAACATATATAAAGGCATATTGGAATCGACCACTGCCTTTAGGATGGGTGTTTCATATAAAGCCAATAATGGCCCAGATACTGTTATTTCTTCTCCAGTGGATGTGTCAATGACTGCATTACCGTTTTCGTCGTAAAGTATTTTGTCAATTTGTTTGAATAAAATGGAGGGGTCTTTTTGAGCATCGTTTAACAATAACTCCATATCAGATTGTTTAATGCTACTAAGATCTTCCCCTACAATCCCTGACTCTTCCCTAGCCCAATCTGTTAACTTAAACTGCACTAATGAGCCATCGTCTACCGACCCAGGTTTCTTGGGCTGATAACCAATAGGCTGCCCAGCTGAATTAACGAGTTTTCCATTTTTACACGCTAATCCCGTAACTTGTGATCCGTCGGAATTAACGAAATTACTGGTGCTTAACCAATCTGGGGGCTGACCATTTATACAATCAATATCCAATTCAAAGTACATAGGAGCATGATATCTTTTCGTCACTTTTCCATCGTCATCCGTTATAACGCTTTCCTGTACCTCTACTAATACCCCATTTTCCCACATTGCCGATATACTAAGCTCATCCAACATCTTTACTAATTTTTCTGCTGCTGTCGCGATATCTGCTGCATCGTCCAACGAAGCGCCGAAGGGCATACCTTTTAGTACAAACTCTCCCGTGCTGGGTATTTGCATTACCCCCAGACTTAATAACAAATCAACAGCGACCTTCACCAAATCCATGGGTAACATGGGCGAAGGAAATAAAAAGGTACCTACTTTGGGTACCGAAGCCGGAGGCAACAAACCACCACCCCCTCCTCCATTCTCCGGGAGAGGTTCGCCTTTATCGATGGGAAACAGTTTTTTTATTTTAAAAACAGGGTTGGGAATATCTTCGGGATAGTCTGGTTCAACCACCTCCATTTTTTTTGGCTCTACTTTTGGCGGCTGATCTTCACCAACATCGTTCACCATCGCTATTTCTTGATAATCCGTCGGCATTTTATCGCCATCGAAAGTATGCACCATCATAATTTCTGTATCGGGCTTTGGTCGATCACCATCTAACTCAACCCGCATGGTGAATTTATCTTTCTCTATAACTTTCGCATAACGCCATTTCTTTTCCTCTTGCCAGCTAATGTATGCATCTTTACTAAAGCCGTGTGGTTCTTTGGTTCTTATAACATCGTCACCATTTAACCAACACTTCCTTTGCCAACGCGGTGAAACCTTGAGCTTTGCTTCACCCTTTTTCCAGTTCAGCCAACTGGGTTGTAAGGAGCCAGGTTTTAACTTAATAAAACCTGTTTTTTTATCAATACTGTCTACGTATGCAGCTTCAGCAATATCGATTAGGTTTTCGGTATTTATGTTGTCATTTTCACGACAAACCATGACAACGTCATGAGGATTAATTCCAAGTTTGGAAGTTGCCTGCCATGAAGTAGATACCGCTTCAGATTCGGCCGATAATGACCTGACTAATTCCTTTTGTTCGACCTCGCTATTTTTTCCCCCTAGTAAACGCCTATCAACTGTTTTTGCTTCCTGTTTTAATGCTGACACTTCTGATTCGGTCGGTAATGACCTTATTAATTCCTTTTGTTCGGCCTCGTCAATTTTTTTTCCTAGTAAACGTCTATCAGCTATTTTTTCTTCCAGTTTTAATGCTGTCACTTCAGATTCGGCCGATAATGACCTGACTAATTCCTTTTGTTCGACCTCGCTATTTTTTCCGCCTAGTAAACGCCTATCAACTTTTTTTGCTTCCTGCTTTAATGCTGTCACTTCAGATTCGGCCGATAATGACCCTGTTATATCCTTCTGTTCGATCTCGTTAATTTTTTTTCTTGATAAACGCCTATAAGCTGTTTTTGCTTCCAATTCTGATGCTGACGCTTCCGGCGCGATCGTACCTTTTAGATCTATAAAGCTGCGATAATCAGCAAAAGCAGGCTCCTTATCTTCTATACCAAATATTGAGCTGGATTTATCTCTAGGGGGCGTGGCCACCGGATCTTTTGATTTATTCCATCCTTTAGGTCTTAGCTCGTCTCTATCTGGATCAATGACCAAATCTTCCAAGGTTTCAAAAATGATTTTGACACTGCCATCTGGAGGTTTATATTTTACTTGAAACCCTTTGGGAATTAGGCCTGTAGTATTTTCATTTTTATTTTTCTTGGTAACAAATACTAGTTGGGTATAAGCTGATGCCGGCGGTGTCGGATAATAGTCCAACATCTCGACCAACTTTCTGACGCTATCCCACTGAGTCGCTGTACCCAAATACCTTTCATTTGCGTAAGCATCGGCATGTTCGGTCAACATATGACAGGTGCGTGCAAAGGATCGGGAAATTTCCCAGACCCAATCGCGTCTTTCCTGATGGTAGGATTTTGAGATGCGTTCCCACTTTCGACTTAGGCGTTGTTGGCGCTGAATTAAAGTTTCAGATTCATTTTCCGGTGACCTTTCATTTTCTGGAATAAGCTCCTGAGGGCTTAACCACTTACATATTTCTTTACCGGATACCTTGTTATAGTCTTTAAACTTTTTAAAGAGTTGCTCTCTTAGTATTTCCAGATATTCAATGGCATTGCCATCAATATAGCGAAACCTGGACAGGCCCGCGCGATTCCATCGAGTAAGGTCTTTTCTTTCTCTCATCCCTTGATCCCCCCATGCAATTTGAGGCGGTAATAACCCAACTCTGGACTACCGGCTTGGTTGCGGCACACAGCAACTTCGAGTCCATCAAGAGAAATAAATCCAGCACCAGCGCGATCTTGATGCTGTCGGCCGATACGCTTAAAACGATTTAGACACACCTGTTCAATACCATCTAAGGTCATCAAAGCTTGAACCACATCGCTGGCGTAAAGGTCTTCACCAAAACCCCGCTTGCCCGGTTCAAAAAATCCATTAGGCCCCCAGCCCAATACTTGAGTTATGGCATGCCGCATTTCTGATTGAAAAAAATTGGAAGAGAGCCGGATCGACAGGGATATGTAGATACCAACATAAACAGGATTTTCCAGAATAACTTCCTGGCCGACCATCCTGAACGCATCGATGTAAGGTCGCACAATCATGCGTGTGGTGATTTGCTGAGCATCGAGTTCAGGAAGATAAACGCCTAAGCCCTCATGAAAATTACGAATGTCTGCCTTTAATTCTCGAGGAAAAGTTACTTTCTTATCTAATTCATTGTTGCCCCATGCTATGACCGCTAAACGGATGGTATACCAGGAGCCACTCCATTCATTCCACGCATGAGTATGCAACACTAATGGATGCTCACGTAATCGAAGTGCGTAATCATCGGTAGTTACCATGCGTTTTTGGGTATGGATTGCCCTGGGACCGGCACGCTTGGCTTGCTCCATAACATGGGGATGCCTGCGCCAATAATCTTCCAGGGATTTAATTGCTGCCTCTCCTTGGAGCACACTGTGAATTTGATCCTTAGCTTTCGCTGCTGCTACTGCGTCATAGCCAATAAAATGTAAAAGTCGGCGAACAGTTTCCGGGCGCTTTGCAGTTTCCAGGTAAGCTTCGTTTGCAACTCTATCGGCCATATCAGAGAGTTGGTCGAGAATGGTGGCGAAGGCCTCAACTAAAACAACTTCAAGATCAGCGGGTGTCCAGCGCTTACGCTCTGGAAATCTTGCAGCAAGTTCTTCCAGCATAAACATACGAAAACCGTTATAGTCACGAACTCGCCAATCGAAATCATCTCCAATGTCGGCCAATGGCATAGGTAAATGCACTTCACGGACGCCACAATCGGGGCAAGTACCACGAAAATGCAATTCTGCTACAGGGGAATTAGCCATTAAGAACTACCCTCAGTATTTAAATTTATGTTATGGATCTCTTTTTTGTTGATTGCGGCGAGCACATAAGAAATCTGTATAATCAGTTTTTCGTCCTGACTAATAATGTCTATTTCTAAAGTCTTTGGGTCCACTTCACCAAACAAAGCTTCAGCAAGCGAAGCACTTAATCTTCTTACTGTGGTATTTCGCAATGCAATATTATTTGGTTCGAATATCAGCTTGCGAACCCCTACACCAAATTCAGGTCTAAAAACCCGTTCTTTATTATCGGTAAATAAAACCTGTTCAATTTGCTCTCGCACATGATTAGTGCGTGAACTGGTAGCAGGACCTTTACTATCTACAGAAAAGGGAAATTTTAAATATGTAGATTCGATCAGGCTCGTCATACATTTTCCTAAATTGTTTTCACCGTTGTAGAAAGCGTACTCATTTCACCTTGAGGGATGGGCGGTGAGGTTGGACCTCCCACCACTGGTGCAACTGTATGGATATGGGTAGCAAACATACTCAAAAAACTCTGGCCTTTAATTACCGGCTCGCCACCCTCATCACCTAAATGAACCTGCCCCCCTTTTACAACAATTTTTGGTGCCTCAGCTGTAATACCAGCCGCAGCCATTTCGATAATATTTCCGTTCGAATCTTCTACTTTTGTTCCCGAATCGTTCATGGTCATAATATTTCCATTAGCATCTTCAAGAATAATTTCTTTATTTTCTGCATCCATTATTAAAAGGGCGCCAGACGTATCTGTTAAAGATATGCTTCCGTTTTTATCGATGATAATTTCAGCATCCGCTGGATGAAATAAACGAAATTGCTCTTCGCCATCTTCATCATCAAACTGGAGAATATGACCGGATTTTGTTTGAAAAAGCCGGGTGGTCGGTTCTTCCTTGGATGCATCTTCAGGAACATCGCTTTCCTGTTGCCAAAAAGTTCCCACCCAAATTGGACGATGTATATCTCCTTCTTCAAATTCCACCCACATTTGCGCATCAATTTCTGGCACCATGAACATCCCTTGCTGATCGGCACCACCATAAGGTAGGCAGGGCAAAGCCCAATCGGTGTCTTGATCGCCGAGCACGGAAGGAATACGGAGTTTGAGCCGACCACGTTTTTCAGGGTCCTGATTATCTATTACCGTAGCCCGGTATTTACCGAAGCGTTTTTCATCAATATATTCGACTAAACGAATAACAGTTTCTTCCATAATTACCTCACTGCTGAAAGCGAATCACCGCTTTCAGGTTCTGTATTTTGTCCAGTCGCATTTCGTAATAATTTAAACACCTGTCGATAACCGTTCTGACTAAAGGTATGTTTAACAGTGTCGACGTAATAAAGCCCACTATTTGTTTCGCCAACACCATAGACGCCCACCAGTTTGTGAGTCTGCAAAACATGGCCATAGCGTGTGCCATCTAATTCACCGCTGGCTCTAATTTTCCAGGCGTTTTCATTCGCCTTGGCCTGAGCACGCGAGAGCGCTTCTTCCATGGAACTGCCCGCAGGACGGGGCATAGACCAAATAAATGGTACAAGGCCGGCATCTTCGCTATTGGCCGCTTTTTCACCTAATAAAGTAAGGTTCGGCGCAATTGTTTCCTGTTCCACTTCCGTTCCGGTTTGGGCTGCCCGAACAACATCAATTTCATCTGGCCTATGACCGTCATTTATGCAGGAAAATTGGATACAGTTTGTTCTTGGACCGGAATAGACCATGATCGATGGCTGAGGATCCTCATCCAGTTGAGGCGGCTTCATATATAATTTTCCCTCTCGGATATACAGTTCGTATCCATTTGCTGTAGCTCTGCGGCGCAAAAATTGTATCGGTGTACTGTCCTGATTAAGACTGATGTTGCTCAACCCGTCTTCAACTTCGGCAGTAAAATTATTTTCCTCAGCTATTTCTTGGGCTATTTCTCCATCCGTCATTGGTTCGTCTTCTGTCGACCAGGTCTTTCGAATGTGTTTGCGATCAAGAACGATACTTTCATCCTGACAGGTGACGATTACCTTCGCTTCGCCCATCTGCTCTGGGGTATCGGCTTTAGTCATTCTTATGTATCCACGCATAATTTCTTCATCGTAGTCACCGAAATTCACTTCAATCTTAAAATCGTTCCATGGCTCAAAAATTCCTGTATCTTGAATCCTCCAACTCTCATCCGTTGTCTGAATTGTGTCGAATGTTAATGTGCAAATAGATGGTGCCGCCCTACTTGTATCCACTTTTACTTCAAGCAAGAATGGCAGTAGGTCGGTTATCTCTTCTCCCTTTACCGTAATTTTGTATGTCGCCGCCTGTGTAAATTCACTCTCACTCATTTACGACCTCAAGTTTCTATTGATCGTGGTATCAAGATGGTTTCTCCCACATAACTCTTGAGCATTAAATCCCCACCAAAGATAATTTGTGGATTGGCGTCAAGAATACGCCACCACCTCTGTGTATTGTTGTAAAAATGGTGGGATAGTAGATCTAAACGATCGCCTTCTTTAATCGTATACTCGAGCACTCCAGCGGCGGCTTTTATTTTTCGCGGGCGAAGGCCCAGAAATTGTGGCTGTTTACCTTGCTCACCGACAAAGGCAATACTATTTTGATATCTCGAGTTTTTTCCAATCATTAATTTCGCTCAATAAATATCTACTACCAAAGTTACTAGTGCCCGGAACTCTGATAATTCTGTAACGCACCAGACGCTTGACGAGCCGAAGACAAAATCCGATTCATTTCGGTTGTATAAAATTCGTTATTACTTTGAATAATTTGCAGCGTCAGGGTGACTTCGGCACGATAAGGTACGAGATTCGGCAAAAATGCTTTGACATCGAATTGAAATTGGGACATCAATACAGGTAGCACTTGTTCCCCCCAATGAAATTCGAGTATCGATGGATAGGCTTGCGCATCGCCCTGTGATCCACCCTCTCCGAGAGCCGCCAAAGTAGTGGCGCCTTCTGGTGTCTGCAGTTTAGGCTCGACCATGTAGTACAAAATATCCAGTTCAGGTTGCACCCCTTTTTTTTGTGCCTCTGTATCATCTTTGTTCATCATGCGATCAGTCGCATCCAGTAAAATTTTTACGGTGAAACTCTCGGCTTTAACGGTGGCTCCCTGGGTTACCTGGGAAACTTTGCTCGCATCACTAAAATCCTGGCCGCCGGTATTCGCTTGGCCATCACCGAATTTGATTTCCACTGCGCGAGTGCGAGTAATCGTGGACGGATTGAATGCAAAATGCAGCTCAAGCTTTTCGTCCGCAGTAGTGTATTCGCGCAAAAACCCTCGCGTGACTTTTAGGTGTGAAGCGTTACCACTGGGGACAGGGTTTTCGCTCATTTTGCTTCCCCTACTTTTGCAAGAATTTGTCTTGCGACCTTGGCGGCAATATCCTGGTCTGTCGCGTTGGGAGAAACCTGAATAGAACCTATAGATATTGAATCCAACATCAAACTTTTGGATGTTTGAAACTCTGAAATAGACTCACCCACTAGATGCGCAATCGATGAGGCGCGGTGTTCAAAACCTGCAGGTAATTGCATACGTAGTCGCTCAACTTGTAACATTTGCAATTTCCTTAGGTAGGTACTGGGCAAGCTTGCCGAGACTGGTTACTGCCATTTCCCGACCATCTTTTGCCAGTTCTGTCCAAACAGCGCGCGCAATATGACCGAGTCCAATGACAGAAGACTCACCCGCTGCGAGAAAAGCAGCGTGCAGCGCAGCGTTTCTGATTTGACCACCTGTCAAACTCAACTCCGTACCTAAAAATTCAGGATCGAGATCGGGTGCACATGGCGCTCGTCTGGGAATGTTGCGGTGCCATAAACCTCCTCTCGCCTCGGCATCTGGTCGGGGAAATTCGATAATCATCTGGAATCTGCGTGCGAAAGCTGAATCGAGATGTTGGCGTAAATTACTGGTGAGAATGCATGGGCCGTGGTGTCGTTCAATGCGAGACAGAAGATGACTCACCTCCATATTGGCGTAGCGATCACGAGCCTCTTTTATATCGCCGCGTTTAGCAAACAAGCTATCCGCTTCGTCGAATAGTAAAACGATATCTTTACCATGAGCGGCATCAAATAGCGCATTTAAATTCTTTTCGGTTTCACCAATATATTTGCTCACCAAGAGGCCAAGATCGACGCGATAGAGATCTAGCCCCAGAGCATTAGCTAATACTTCCGCAGCGAAAGTTTTACCAGTGCCAGATGGACCGGCAAAAAGCGCAACGGGACCTCCACTCATCTTTCCTTGCCACTCTTGAACCACTTGCTGGTGATGGGTCACCCACAACATAAATTCTCTAAGACTTTGAAGGCAGTGGGACGGTAGTACCAAATCATCCCAGGTACCCATTGCTTCAGCTTTAAAAGCGCCAGGAAGATAGAAAGAACCAGCACTGGCCCAACCAAGCAAGCTGGAACAGGCGCGTGGGGAAGGCTGTATAGGTTGAAATAGATCACTAGAGTGTCGCTCGATAAGCCCGCCTTTTACCAGCGGAGATTGGTCCACAAAGTGGCTATCGAACAGTGCCGATTCCTCTGCCCCCATTACAAAAAGCTCACGAATCAGAGCTGGAGTCGGATAAGCAGAGCTAATACCAGGCTGCAACTCTTGATACATCCATCCCAGCCTTGGCTCGGCCTTTGGCGCCAAACAACACGCGAGAATATCCTGATCCAAGGGATCCAGGCTGTAATCATTTACTATAGATAACCAGGGGAGTTGTTTCCGCAGAACAATCACAGCCTGCTGCAAGTTTCTAAGACGTTTCTCCAGGTTTTCTGGCAAATCATCCCCGCGCCTGACCGTAGCTAAACTTGCGCCGAGCAAATCAATTCTTTCCCACTCTGGGGCTAGCGAATCACCTTTAATCATGCGCCTGCCTCATAAACGGTGACCAACAGAGGATTACTGCGAAGCTTGATTCTCGAACCATTTGGGTGTTCCCAGATCCTTTCTGCATAAAGAGTCGCCTGCCCTTCACTCCTTATCGGAAGTTTGGTTTCAAACATCCGTTCACGAATTAACGGATCGAAAAAGCTATCCGGGTCAATTTCACTGCTTAAAAGCGTTTTATATTTGGTTTTTCGAGAAAACTTCCAACCACGTTGTAGCTTCCAAGACTCCCATACAAATCGAACTTTACTTGAAGGTTTGCCAGCAATATGAGCTTTCAAAGTTAATGACCGAGGTGATGGTAATTGTGATTTGGGTATTACCATGCTGTACGCGAGTTTGCGATTGGCTTCGTCAACAAAGCAGATATGTGGAATCCAATCTGGCTTAGTGATATCCACTGTGTATTTAGGCACATCGGGTGCAGAGGTTTTGATACCAAAACCCTCGTCAGGCAGTGATTCCGGATCGGAACTTCCAGAAACATCAGTTCCGGTTTCTCCAACTCTGGGGCTTCTCTCAATTGGTGATACCAAAGGTACTGGTAACAGGGATATTTCATAAGCAACTGATAGTCGATAAGGTTCTTCACCCTGAGTGGACCAGATGTGGTTTAAATTATCCAAGCTTAAGGAATGAGGAACTATCTGAAGCTGAGCAATTACATTGCTACCACCACCATCAACCGAGACTATTGGTTGCTCATGCATAACGCGCATTACTTCACCAATAAGTCGTAAATCGTTTTCACCGGGGCTGGGTGAAGAATTTAAAACTGATGATTTACAAACCGCCGTAATTAGGCAATACAAACGCACATAGAAGGGATTGTCACTTGAACCATCAGCCGGATAGCCGTCATAACTCACATTGTAAAAAAACAGGTTCAGGTTCTTTAGTTCCCCACCCAAACCTTCGATAGTGCTTTTGGGATGCCCAATACTGATCTGCGAGATAGTCTCCAAATCATCAATTTCTTTTATTAGAAGGCTGCGGAGCCTATTGGCGGCATCTGACATTGCCGTTATCGGTAACATTACAAGCCCCTCAAATAGTAGCGACTCGCTAGGTCGTTGAGTGGCTGCTCAGAATTTCGTTTCACCTCCATTTTTTTTGGCGCTTCGATAACAACATCTATCTGGCCAATCTGCACCTTCGGTGCTTGATATAATTGATCCGGAGATCTAGTAGAGGGTTTTGTTCGACCCATCGCTGATACCGAATAAGCCTTCTGACGCGATGCCGAAAAATCGGGTGAGTAAGCTTTCGGTTTCGCCAAAGGGAAAACTTCGAGCTTGGTTTCGCTGGATTTGTTTATTGAGGCTTTGTCACTTGCAATAATTGGCTCCGCTTGTGTAAAGGCTTTATTCTGGATTATAGATGGAGAGGTGGATCGACGCCCTTCTGATAGCCTTTGGGTAGATAAGAAAGATGATAAAGTTGGATGTTTAGCCGCTTGCATATCGGGCTGAATAGTTGTTGCCGTCTCTGACTTTATGGCCTTAGATACAGGAATATCTCTCTGAATCAATAGATCACTTCTCTCAATCGGCTGTCTTGCATCTGATGAAACTTGAGCCTTTTTTTTATCAATGATCTGAGATTTCTCTACCAGATCTTTTTTGACGGAAGTACGCAATGTGTTCGACGGTTTGGTGAACCTGCCCGAAGATTGATCATGAAGATGTTTATTCGGGGGGAAAGTTCTATCACTGTCCTGCCCACGTTGCTCCTTGCTGGTTACAATCGAAGACGAAAATATCTTCTGGGCTTCGATAGGAAGGTCTTCACTTGTCTGAGTATTAAAGCTCTCATTTGAGTCAGTTCGATGCGGCTGACTCAATTCTTCTACAGGACCAGTATCATTATTTCGTTCAATAAAATTATGCAATATCGTCGTTTGTTCGCTTTCCCAGAGTAATTTTTTTTCGGAGCTACATTTATTCGGATGATTTGAGCCATCACTTTCATTTCCATATTGCTCCGCTATATCCACCAGCTGACTTATTTCCTTTTCCGCATTTGAATCATTTTTTTGCACTACAAAGTTGCGTAATACCGATAGCTGTCCGCTTTCTTCACCCAGTTTCTCTCCGGAGCCGTATTTTTCAGGAGTAAGTGAAGTATCATTTTCACTGCTATATTGTTCTTCAGTATTCTGACTAGGCGAAAACTTTATTTTCTCTGGCGCATCAAAAGAGGATTCCTCGGTTTTTGAAGGAACATTTTTTTCTTTTAATTCAGTACTATGCTGACCGCCTGAAGGTTCCTTTGCTAAATCGAGCAGGTTGTCTTTCGTTTCTATATCTTTAAAGACTTTTTTGGAATAAGGCGATTCACTGACAATATTATCGTTATCTACATTTTGTTCTTCCTGAGTGGGTTGACTCGTCCCATTGTGTTCATCTATTTCGCTTATATTACTTTCTTCGATAGTTCTGTATTCAGTTTGATGGCCATCAAATCTTTCAGTTCTACCTTTTATATAGGACTCCGAGACAGGGCCCATACCCTCTGATTGAATTTCAGATATTGATCTGGCGTTTACCGAAGGATCTTCAAGTTCAGTATCAGCATCATCGGAAATTTGGTTTTCTACCCCTTCATCAACAGCCAGTTTAGTAGACTCTACTTCCACCAAATCAGATTTTAAGTCGACATTAACTGGGTTTACGATTTCAGTTTCGCGAGGCTTATTTGATGAAGCAAAAGTTTCAAGACTACTTGTCATCAAATCACTTGGCCCTTTACTGGAAGATGGAGGTGTCGGTATTTGGTTCTCTTGATTAAGTGTGTGTTGGGGTCCTTCTTTTGCCCCAGAAACTTCTCCTTCAAGCGCAGAAATTCCTGTTCCAGACATTACCAAGCGATCATAGACAGACTCCACTCTGGTATTGCTGGGACGTGCATCGCTGATAACAGATTGGAGAAATTTCATGCCGGAAGACCTTGCCCAATCACAGCAGCTGATCGGTTTATCAGGTCGAGATAAAGACGGCGCCGGTCTCTGGGTAAATTCAAAATCTCCTCTTCACTCCAGTGGTAGTGACTGGCAAGGGTATGAATTTCATCGTAGAAGAAACGCCGTTCGACCCCGGTTAAGGCATAATGATCCAGTTCCGGGTACTGTTCTTGCCCACACTCTGGACAATGCGCCACAAGTTGATTGCAAACAGCAGGGGACGCTTCGTCCAAAGCTGTATCAATTGTTTCAATTTCTGATTGCGATAGGTTTGCTATGAAGTCTTGTGCTGGTGGTTTGCCATCGACAGTGTGAATGCAGTTTTGTAATAGTTTAAGCACTGCATCCTGATCGGAAAGGTTAACGACGTGTCCTTGATCCGCTCCGGTAGGTACACGAACCCCCACATCTTTACCGCCCAATTTTACGTTAACCTGAGGATAACCCTGGCCTGCCGGCTTGATGGGAAGCTCGTCTCGATGGATATCAATGTCGAAGAATTCTTTGCAATGACTACATGTTGCATTCAACCAAAGATGTTCACCGCCAAGAAGGATGGAAAGGTGCAGCATTAAGTACTGGCGGTCAGCCACACATAAATTTTCTATAGTGCTCGTTATAGCAGGAAGCCCGCCAATACTATCCAGCACAGCCTCTAAAACAGCTGTTACGTAAGCAGGACGATCACTGCCCTCTGCCATTTCAATTAAGGCATGTTCTAATTCCCCAGTTAACGGACGAAACCTGACTTTGCGCTCAAGATTACCATTATTTGGCAGGCCGCCTGGGAGAATAACTTCCACCCCACGCATACCAAAAAACCTTAAGTTTCAGCCGGTACCGGAAAATCTGTATCACGTTCCCAACCATTGTGCTCCAGCTTAATAATCTGTATGCCTACGCTGTTTGTGGTACCAGCATCAAATTCAGGTAGCGCCTGATACTCTGACACCCAAGCATCATGAACTTTATAACTGATGGTAGCCTGACCTTGTAGATTCATAACATTGATAACAACTTCCTTGCGAAAACCGACCAATGACATACCTCGATCACCTTCATAGTTATTTACCAGGTTGGCCCAGTCTTCAAACACCGGATCGTGGGTTAAGCCCTGCTCGAGGGTGATGGGTTCATATTTGGTAGCACCAGGCAACTTACTTACACGCGTAGGATCACCTCCCGTGCGCCATTCAACCGCTTCGGTCGTTTTTTTCAAGGTACCCATTTTCTTCAGTCCAGCCACAGCTTTACCTTCAATAAGAACCTGAAATTTAAAGGTACGATAGGGGTCATGACGCTTCGCATTACCCGGAAACATTTCTGTGCTACTCATAATGTCTCTCCTTTAACTTACTGCTGGTTTACTTTCTGCTGGATGCGTACGATGACGAATTCGGCGGGTTTGAGTGGTGCAAAACCGACGACCACGATAACCTGCCCTGCGTCAATTTCACCTTGAGTCATGGTGTCACCCAAACCGCAGCGGACAAAATAAGCGTCCGAAGCCTTCTCGCCTTGAAAGGCACCAACACGGAATAAACCATTCATAAAGGCTCCAATATTCGCCCTTAGGGCTGACCAAAGACGATAGTCGTTGGGTTCAAATACAGCCCATTGAATACCGTTGTAAATGCTCTCTTCTATCATAATTGCCGTGCGTCGAACGGGAACATAACGCCATTCTGGGTCGGCTTTGGTCGCGCGCGTCCTCGCGCCCCATATAACCTTTCCAGCACCAGGCATACTGCGTAAACAATTCACTCCCCAAGGATTGAGCGCATCCTGATCACTGTCTTCGATTTTATGTTCCAAACCTGCGAGACCAAGAAGACCGGTTTCCATACCTGCAGGTGCTTTCCAAACACCTCGTTTGCCATCAATCCTGGCCCACATCCCCGCGGCATAACCGCTGGGAGGAACCAGAACAGTCTTGGGTAAACCGGGAAAACGCTCTGCATGATAGAATCTATTAGCCACTTCCACCCATGGGTAATAAACAACACAATAAGTCTGGCTAGGTAGCTCCATATCCTTAACAAATTTCGAATTTTCCAATTCATGATTCGGCGGTGGGTCAACGATCACCATTCTGTTTTTCATTTTTTCAGCATGAGCAATTGCCTTTTGTACCACCGCGTTGCCAGAGCTGTCTTTGGACCAATGCTGCCCTGGGACGCAAATGATATTAATGTCGCGATATTTTATAAATTTCGTGAATACATCGTCGTAGTCGTCTTCTAGAGGCTTGCTTCCCTTCACCCCTCCATCGAGCACATCTTTTTTTTCCGCGTTATCTTGGCCAACTTTTTCTACACCGCAGTTCCTATCATGATACTGTTGACCGGTCAGCTCAACCAATCCAGTAGCCGTCGTGAGCATTAACTTCGCAGCTATGCCAGAAGCAGCAACTACTACGGCAGAGCTGGCGGTGTTGGTATCGGAGGTAAGCACTAACTTGTTGTCTTCTGCAATACAAGATAGCCCTGACACTTTACCAATTTCGGCAGCTATATCTCCCAGGGTCGGGTAGGGAGAAGCTACCGCCGCAGTATTATCGAATTTAGATGGGATAATGTGGCTAATAGGATCTTGATCATCAATCTCTACTGCCAGCGTCCTTTCCGTATCGCTAAGACTGCCCAATTCAAGTGGGAAAGTTAGTGAACCTGTATCTCCACTGGTACTGGTAGCGATATAAGCTACACCCAGTTTTAAAGATTTTGAAATGACCGATTCGTGAGTTACCACCACAGATGAATCAGCCTGTCGAGTTCCGGAGGTAAGAACCAACTTATTGTCTTTTGCTACACAGGTGAAATTTTTTCTCCGTTCAGTCGTAACACTGTCACCACCCCTGACTGTCGATTGTATTTCCGCCGCCACAGCGGCTAAATCAGCGTAGGAGTTTCCCGGTATTTCTGCCTTGATAGCCGGATGTCCGTCAAGTGCAATTGATAGCGTCCGCGAAGCTTTATCTTTGCCTGACAAATCCAGAGAAAAACTACTGCCTAGGTCACCACTGGTACTGGTACCGAGATAATCACTCGAAGTCTCTGATGAAGGGATGGCGTCTACTAGATCCACAGTAACAAGTTCTGATACACCGTCGATCACATTTTTTATAAACAAAGGTTCGTTTAAGTCCAAGCTAACACCCGCAAAACTTTCGATAGACGAGAATTTCTCTGGGTCGCCATCGGCATATCGCCCAACCTCGACATCATAAAGACTGCTATCAATTAGGCTACCTTCCAGTTTTACAACAAGACCGTTCGCCCATTCGCCCTCATTAACCGCTGTAAACTTAAGAACAGTCCCGGTACCCTTGCCCGTGGTTTCGGGGTTGTCCACATAGGCTTCGGCTTTCTTTGCATCAAACGCTATTGGAGTATCATCTTCTTTCCAGTCCTGGGTGATCCTAACGATATACGCTTTTTTACCGCCATTCTGAAAAAAGGCCGATACTGACAAACCCATTGGATCGCCTTGCGGCGCTGTATCAAGATTCCGAATTCCGCCGAACTCTTTTTCATAGTCATCCCATTTAGATATGAGTTGAGGTTCGCCGATAGGCCCTTTAGTTGTATAACCGATAAAGGCAGCGGTAGACGTCCCCACGCCCTCAATCGGTTTTGAACCGCTAGGGATTTCTTTTATATAAACTCCAGGATGTAAATATGCCATTGTGATCCTCCATTTCGACCAAACCGGTTTTTTACCAATATGGTTAGAGTTTTCTAGTCGTTTCTAAAAATTTCTCAGCAAATGTCTATGTATCTTTGTCACCAATACAAAAGACGTACTAAAAATATTCTTACTTAAATTACTTCCCTCTTGCTTTCTTCATCTGTTTTAATGCGCATCAAGTCTATTAGCTCATTCGAACCTATATCATCAAGAAAGACCGCCACTCGTCGCCCATTTTTTATAAGGCCTATAATTACTGACTCTGGCACTCCATCTAATATCTCCTTGTATTCCATTGGAATCTTATCTTCGTTCATTCCAATAATCAGAACGTCTATTTTGCGATCCCGAGATAACTTCAAAAGATCATCTTTACCTTCTACACGCTCTACAATCTCTATCCCTAGGTTACTTTCTGCGATACGCTGCACGGTGTCCGCGAGCACAGTCTGCGGGATATCCGCAATTAGGCAGCGGATGTTTTTCATCTGCTCTCTCTGTTTTACCAAACAAGAGTATGAATGTAGTTGCGTCGATTCGATATAAATCGATCGAACTAAGGAAGGTTTAATAAAGGTACTAGCCTAAAGTACTAGATAATTGTTGAATTCTTGTTCGATATTTCGTATTTGGATCTAGATCTAAAGCACTAGATGGCGCCCATGAGTTTTGATCTCGAATAAGGGTAGCGGCTTGTGTACGGGTTTTTACTCCCAATTTACCTAAAATATTATGTACATGATTTTTTACGGTAGAGACTTCTATAGTTAGTTTGCGTGCAATCTGCTTGTTCGAATTGCCATCAGCCATCAGGCAAACTATCTGCTTCTCCCGTCTGGTTAGATCATCTTTAGTAGTGTTCTGTGTATTTTCTTTTTTATTGTCACTATTATTTTCAACAGAGCCTGCCAGTAAGCTTATTTTGTTTATTAAACTACATGCTATTTGAGGTGAACAGAAGAGTTCTCCATTTGCGGCGCCATAAACTGCCATAATTAGATCATCCAATGACGCTTCTCGTGGAACGTATCCGCTGATTCCAGCTTCAGCGCACTCCAAAATACTCTCTTCTTCTTCTGCTATTGCCAGCGCCACTATACTTGCTCTGGGGTATATACTATGAATATCACGTACTGCATCACAGCTACCCTTCATGGTCATATCCAATAACACAACATCCGGAGAATGTAGTTTGATCTCTTTTATAGCACAGTTAAAATCTTTAACTGCACATAGTAGATTAATTGTTTCCAGATCGCCAAGAATTTGCATTAATCCTTCACGGTAGAGCCTGATATCTGAGACTATTATGAGACTAATCATATTATTCCTTAAGAATAACTAAATCCCTTTTTTGGTGAATAATCGTAGAAAATTTCTCTCCTGTAAGCCTCTCAACAGCTCGCATTATAAGTCGCTCGCTAAACCCAGAGACAAATGAAATATGTTGTAAATATTTTTAACGCCATACTGCCCTTTTTTAAATTTTAAATTCCTCCAATCAGCTCCAATATTCCTATGAACTTACAGAATTCGGTACTTGAAAAATGGCACTATCTATATCGCCCAGTAATTCAAATGTACAATCTTTAACAGTTGTTAAAGTGGTTGCATTAGCATCCGCCAATTGACAGTACCCTTTTGGATTTATCTGCCAGCAAGATACCCGATTGCGCGCGGTTTCTACTGTATTCTGACGCTCAACATCACCGCCCGACGCCTGGATTACGCCAGTCTCTAATTTTTTTGGCATTCACTCCCCTTACACTGAGCCAGATTTTTTTTGACACAGTACTGTCCGAATGTATTCACCGCATTCGATCTGGTCTTCTGTTGAAACAACCATAGCGAATGAATGAAATCCGGCACGAAAATAATTTATTGGTTAATTACCGGGAAAACTTGCGACGCATACACGCAACAGCCCCCCTGATGCATACACGCCATAAGTTTTAGTTTAGTATGGATTAGAAATTTAGCAAAAAATATTGTTATAAAAAGGGAAAATTTTGAACGGTAGTATATTTTTTAATTATTTATATAAAGACCCATATATGCGAGGGCCGCAGACCTAACTAGTATAAACACATATCTCGCAGCGCATGCTGAGACTATATTCGCAATCTTCCTCTCGTTACTTAGGTTTACTTGTTTAATAAAATGACAATGAAAGAACACCATTATTTCAACTTCAAAACTCCTGATACCTTCTTATGTTATAAACATGTCAATACTTTAGAACCCTTATTGATATGCAGAACCAGGTAATACAGCAGTTTGGATAAGCGTTAAAACCAATGCTATATGTTATATCTTGACGCACAAATTTTTAGTTTACCCTGTTTTCATTACTTCGCCAGATAGATGCCGACTAATAGAAAAGTACTGTAAAGCGAAAGTCGCGCGACCGAGCTCCTCCGAAACAATCTCGGTACTACAGACAAAACATACCGGTCAGTATTATTTTAGTAATATGTTTCAGGCTACTACGCCCGGTAATTCGGATTGTGTGGAAGGTTTTTTGGTTTATAGTCAGGTATGGACTGAATTCTTTGTTTTACTGACTCGTGGATTAACGCACTATCTGCAATAACACGTGTACGCTTTCCAAATGCCTCCCAAATTCCATCATATGAATTATGTAATGTCCCTCTTGGATTTCTCTTCAATTTATTTATAGCGGCAACTTTGAATTTTAAACCATGACTGCAAGCACTATCGACCATCCATTGTAATGCGATGTCTGATAGCCCGCTCTCAGAGTAACCACCACCGATATCAGAATGCACGCCAGCAAACCATAGCTGCTGTACTCTTGTGTCTTTGTTCCACTTCAAAACTGGGAAAAATTTACGCGCTTCGTCAATAGCCATCGCGTGGTAACCCGTAACAACACACGCGGGCAATTTATTGTCATCGTAGTCCTCGTCGGTTGTGGTTTTTACTGTATCCCAAACCCCAAGCATCTCTATTGGAAATTCGAAGAGACGATCTTTCTTTTTGAGTGCCTCGATACTTTTTTTGTCACGCTTTAAATAAAGCTGCCAGGCTAATTCAATATCTGCTGGTTTCACCGGTATCCCGCAGTGCGCAATTAGACCGCTTAGGCGCCGTGCTGCATAGGAACCCCTGCTGAATCCAAAAATAAAGATTCGGTTGCTGTTTCTATCCCAATCACTGTCCGTGAAACGCCTCCTTAGGAAACGATAGGCACCTAGAATCTGCCTATCCAAACCCTTGCCATAAATGCCACCGGGTAAAGCCTCCCAATGCGCTGTACCCACTCCCTCTTCATAATGTAGTTCCTGATTTTTTGCTGCGCAGGCATTTAATATTTTTACAACGTTCGTTGCGCTCCCACTACCGGCATCGTTCCATGTACCGTCACAGCCAACCACAAGATTTCTCACAGTAGTCATTATATCGCTCACCTTTACGTTAGGTTTATTAGTTTGGGCTATAAATTTCGCCGTCTTCATCCGTCGTTGAACCATCGCACCACCATTCAACAGTTTGCGGGACGTACAAACCTAAGGAAACCACGGATGCAACCAAGTAGAGAGCATTCGTGTGGTAGCGTGCGCGCGATAAACCACGACGATTATCGCATTTTTCCACTACTGGCGTTGACCAGCTAAAACCATACAGCGAGCCATGCATAGTATCTGTTCCTGACTTCGATTGCGGTGTTTTTGGTACATCGCCCTCGATTGTCATCGTCATGCAACCTGATACAGAAATTGTTAAACCAACTATAATTGCGATGAAATATACGCGTGCCACCATACTATCCTCCTGTTAACAGTTTAAATAGCTTTCTTTTGGGTATAACGTTCGTAGCAATTTTAAAATTGTGAACTAATTTTAGTTTTATGTAAGACCTGTTGTTTTTGATCACTAATTCTATGGGATTATGAGCAATGGTAATTCAATAATTATAGTCAAGTTTCAGAATTTTGATCTCACCAATTTGGAGGAAGATGACAACGTCGAACACCCGTATGTGCGAGAGGCACAAAATTTGTTAGTAGATACACATATCTTTCTTTACCTACTGTCAGTGGGCTGGCAATACTTTCAGGCTATTTTACTTTACTTAACACGTTAATTGATCTCAAGCGCTCACGCATTATTCTAGCTACATCGTATGCCAAATTTTTTGGAAGGTGCGAGGATATAGTAGATACTGACGGATACAGCCTCACTGATATCATCACCCCCTGTCAGGGATTATATGATTGTTGAAATTCTGAGGAAGAGTGTCTATATAGTATGGATAGATGCACTATAGTCAAATGTCGCTAGATGAATTTACAGAGGAACTAAGAGACAAATTAAAAGCTCTGGAGCAGGAGGCCTGGTACAGTTATACACACAATGGTGCCTAGGTCTGAATTAGTCAACTATAACAAGGTTTTCATGTTTGCCCACTATGTGGGCTGGGCCCTCGGGATGCTGGCACTCGACCCGATAAAACAACGTTAGATTGAAAGATACGCAAAGTAAATAAGCTTAGCTGACACCGAAGACAGAGGGGCATATCGTATGCAACGTAGAACCTTTTTATCTTTTCTAGCACTGGCGTCCACCTCACTCGCCATGTCTTGCACAAAAAGCGATTTGAAGAACATCGAGACAACAGTCTTAAACATTCAGGATCAACTTTTCAAGCACTACAACTCGGGCTCAACAGAGGATATAGCATCCTTTCTAAGTCATGATTTTTCTTTTGTGGATGGCAGTATTGTGGGTAATGGTGATTTGTTTAAGCAACGGCTTAGTCGATTAAATAAATATCATTCCAAAAGAGGAATGTTGCCGCTGGGTGTATCTAGTAGAGTAGTTAATATTGTCGGAGAAATTGGGTGGGTAGCGTGTGAGGTTACAGCCAGGGCTGAAGGTGATATTTATGGTTTACTAACACAGATTTCCATGCGCCGTTATGATGGTAAATGGATTCTCGTTCGTCACCACTTCAGTGGGCAGGCGAATCCTTTAGGTAGGAAAAAAGTTGCAGTCTAACCACAACACTCAGCAGACTGGGCAGTTACCCCACTTTAGTGGATACCTTTAGATAATTTTGATTAGCAATGCATCGGAGTGGATAGTGATGAGCTATAAATCACTCTATTTCAATGACTTATTGGATTGAGATGGACATGGAAAGATTGAATGGGATGGAAATCTGGTGCCCGGGGCCGGAATCGAACCGGCACGGTATTTCTACCGAGGGATTTTCTTACCACTACAGCTTTCGCTGCCAACGTTATTTACTTAAAACGCTTTTGTGGCCTGGACTTTACCTTTACCATATCGTTAAAATGTTTCCGACTTAGGCAGGAGCCGTCAAGTCTCTACACTTTCCTTAACATGGGCTAACAAATGAAACTACACAAATAGAGCGAGCATCAGCTCAGGCAAGCTGTTAAACAATGCTTATCTATGCGACAAGTATTACAACAGCTTAGTGTAGCTCCATACGGAGGCAATTATGACGTATTAAGAAAAGCGATTAAGCACTTTAAATTGGATACGTCTCATTTCTCTGGTCAAGCATGGAATAAAGGTAAAACTTTACCTCCTAAACGGTCAATCAAAGATTATTTAAGCAATGAAATCACAATTCAATCGTACAAGCTCAGAAACAGACTTCTAAAAGAAGGTGTTTTTAAACATAGATGCTCAAACTGCAAAAACACTGCCTGGCTCAATCAACCGATACCACTCGAGCTAGACCATATTAACGGGAACAACAAAGACAACCGATTAGAGAATCTTCGTTTGTTGTGTCCTAACTGCCATGCACTAACCCCAACTTTCCGTAAAAGAAAGCCAGTTAAGGCTTAGCTCGGGATTGCCACCACCCAAGTAAGTGCTGAGGTTCCCCCGAGTTTGACTCCATTCACACTGACTGTTTCCAGTTCAGGTGCTCAATTTTTAAGTCCCTTGCGTCTACCAATTCCGCCACCCGGGCTTTGTATGGGGGCGAAGAAAAAATTCGCATTTTCGCTACTACGCCAGGTCCATCTGGCAAACATTCATCTCCCACATCCCTGTGGTCGGGGAAGCGAATTTAAAAATACTGCGTTTTGCTATTTTAATAGAAGTGCTTCGCACTACTATATAAAAAATTATTCGGTACGGCATTCCCTGCCATTCTACCACTCCTCCTCCGTCCTTAGAGTCGTCGTTCGTCTAATCTCGGCGCTTCCCTGCACCTCGCCCGGGCTTTTGGGGGCGTAATTTAAAACTCCGTATTCTAAAATGGAGGCTGGGGTCGGAATCGAACCGGCGTCCACGGTTTTGCAAACCGCTGCATAACCACTCTGCCACCCAGCCATTCTGACGACAGAAGGCAGATTCTATTGTTGCGGCTTCGCCGCAATCTTTTTCCGCGTACTGTCCTCTATCTTCTGTCTTACGATATGGAGCGGGAAACGAGACTCGAACTCGCGACCCCGACCCGACCACATGGACGTGGGAGATTAATCTCTTGCGGATGGACTCCGCATAAAATTAAACGTCGCGGTCTCGACAATTGCTCGACTTAGTCTCCTGAGTCGTTCTACCTCCTCCATCCGTAGAGTCGTCCTGCATTGTCCTACCTAGCTACAACCATTCAGGGTCATCTGGTGCCTTGCGCTAGTTTTACTCGCGCCGCTACGCGAACCCCGCTATTCCCAACTTTCTAATTCGCGTGAATTCTGGAGCGGGAAACGAGACTCGAACTCGCGACCCCGACCTTGGCAAGGTCGTGCTCTACCAACTGAGCTATTCCCGCATAGTATTTCACTGCTCGTCCTCGAGCGGATCGGTATTGTAACGTGGGAAACAGTCGAGTCAAGCTCAGCCGGAATCGATGTCTTCTGTGATCATATATGGCCAGGCGGCACGCAAATAAATATACATCGAATAAAGAGTCAGTGCCGCAGCCATCAACAACAGGAGATAACCGATGAAATAAATGGGAAAGAAAAATATATCGTGTTCCCACAGCAGAAAGCCTATCGCAAACATCTGGAAAGTGGTCTTAACCTTGCCCAGTAGAGAGACCCCAACCGCCGCTCGCTTACCGACTTCAGCCATCCACTCACGTAACGCAGAAATTACGATTTCCCGCCCGATAATAATCGCCACCGGAATCGCCATCCAGATGGTCGAGATGCTCGACTCTGCGACAAATTTACTGTTACTAAGTATCAGGACCAGCGCAACAACCACCATTAGCTTATCTGCCACAGGATCGAGAAAAGCGCCAAACGCCGAGTTTTGATTCAGTTTTCTCGCTAAATAACCATCAAACCAGTCAGTAATCGCGGCAAAGGTAAAAATCATGGCACAGGCCGGCCCAACCCAGCCAAAAGGGAGCCAGAATACAACAAACAATACGGGTATCAGTGCAATCCGCAGTAACGTCAATATCGTCGGTAAGGTCAATTTCATAATCGATTATTGTTCACTTTGATGTAGTGTAGCGTAAATCTGTTTCGCGAGCGCGGGTCCGATTCCTTTTACACCGGCTAAATCATCGATACCGGCTTTGGTAACACCCTGCCAGCCGCCAAAACTGTGTAATAGTGACTGTCGGCGCTTTGGCCCCAAACCCGGAATACTTTCCAGCGGAGATTTATCTCTGGTCTTCTTTCTTTTGTGGCGATGTCCGGCAATTGCAAACCGGTGAGCTTCGTCGCGAATTTGCTGGGTCAGATGCAAAGCTGCCTGAGAATCCGGTAAAACCAAATCGGATGCAATACCCGGCAGGACCAGTTTTTCCTGACCGGCTATACGCGCCGGACCTTTTGCAACACCGACAATCAAAACCGAATCAATCTGTAACTCTTCCAGCACCTTCACAGCCTGGGCAACCTGGCCGCGACCGCCATCGATCAACAAAATATCGGGCAACTTACCCTCACCCTTTTTTAAACGGGTATAACGCCTTTCTATAGCCTGGTACATGGCTGCATAATCGTCACCGGGATTAACGCCGGTGATATTAAAGCGTCTGTAATCTGACTTGACCGGACCGGTTTGATCGAATACCACACAGGCAGCCACCGTAGCCTCACCCCTGGTATGGCTGACATCAAAACACTCGATACGATCCGGCACACGATCTAATTGCAGTTGTTGTTGCAGATCGACAAAACGTTTAAGCAGGCTTTGGCGCGATGATAACCGCAACTTCAAGGCGTTATTGGCATTGGTTTCCGCCATCTTGATCATTCTGGCCCGTTTACCACGACTGCGAGTTACAACCCTGACGGCGCTGCCAGCACGCTCGGTTAATATCGACTCGATAAGCGACCGGTCCGAAATTTCGGCATTGAGCAGCAACTCACGCGGTATTTCATGAGTGGAATAAAACTGTGAAATAAATGCCTGCAGAACGTCTTCGACAGAAGACTTTTCCGGTGTACGTGGGAAAAATAGCCTGTTTCCAAGATGGCGGCCTTTGCGAATAAAAAAGGTCTGTACACAGCTATTTCCACCTTTGACAGCGCAGGCCAGTATATCCATATCGCCGGTCTCACTGTCTATGGCCTGCTTATCAAAGATAGACCGCAATAATTGAATCTGATCCCGATACTGGCTGGCGGACTCATAATCCAGTTTTTCCGAAGCTTCTTCCATGCGCTGCATAAAAATTCGAATGATCTCGTCGCTCTTCCCCTCCAGAAACATCAGTGCATGATTTAAATCCCTGGCATACGTCGTTTCATCGATCAGTCCAACGCAGGGGGCAGTGCAACGTTTGATTTGATACTGCAAACAGGGTCTGCTTCGATTTCTAAAAAAACTATTTTCACACTGGCGTATACGAAACAGTTTTTGCATTTGCGCAAGCGTTTCTCGTACGGCAGACGAATTCGGATAAGGACCAAAGTATCGCCCTTCTCCCTGTTGCTTGCCACGGTCAAAGGCTAAACGCGGATATTGATCTTTGTTGGATACAAATATAAATGGGTAGCTTTTATCATCACGAAGAATTACGTTGAATTTGGGCTTTAGCTGTTTAATCAAATTGCTTTCGAGAAGTAATGCCTCAGTTTCAGTATTCGTCACCGTAATCTGAATATCCTGCACTTTCGACATCATCGCGCTAATCCGCGCTGAAAGTGAGGTATCACGAAAATAGCTGCTTACTCGCGCCTTTAGATTGGTCGCCTTACCGACATAAAGTACTTCACCCCTGGCATCCAGCATGCGATAAACGCCGGGTAGTTTCCCGAATTTTTTAACACGTGCTTTTAAAGCATCAGTTACAGACATGATTCTAAGACAAGGTGGTTTAAGATGGGCGAAACAGGTAGCGATTTAGCAAGCCACCACTAATCAACTGGGTTGTTTAGTATTCCTGAGGCTCTACAAATTCGGCTTAATTCTACATCATTGCTGGCATTCAGTTTCTCCAGCAAACGCGCCCGATAAGTGCTGGTGGTTTTAGGACTAAGGTGTAATTGCTCGGCGATTTCTCGGTTACTTTGGCCCTGGCTTATCTTTATGAGTACTTCGAGTTCGCGCTTACTTAATTTATCGAGTGGAGATTGATCGCCGTCCAGCATCGACAAGGCCAGTTTCTGGGCGACCACCGGTGAAATATAGCGGTGGCCAGCTCGGACCCGCTTGATCGCCCGAATCATCTCGTCCATGGCAGTGCCTTTGGTGAGATACCCTGAAACACCGAATTTGATTGTATGTTTGGAGATTGGGGCTTCCGATTCTGCTGTTAGAATAATGACCTTGATATTTTTATAACGGTCAATTATACGCTTCGCTGCCTCCATGCCTCCCATACCCGGCATATGCAAATCCATTAGAACAACTTCTGGATTTAATTTCTGACAGGCAATCATGGCTTCCTCGCCACTGGCGCACTCGCCAATAACTTCAACTTCCTCATAATCCTGCAGCAACCGGATAATACCGGCCCTTACCAAATCATGGTCATCAACAATCAGGATCTTTGTCATTTACTTCCCCGTTCTGCATCCTTGAGAAAGCCCAGCCAGAAGCAGAGAATACCCAGAAACTTTAGGCTATTGCAACAATCCATTGCCGGCATTGCCGTCTCGATACCGTATTTTAAACACTTGGTGAGTTAGGTTTTAGTATCTAACCAGTGCCGAGCCCCAGGTAAATCCAGCGCCGAAGGATTCCATTAGGATCACTTCACCCCGCTTCACCTGACCTCTTTGAATGCCGACATCCAGTGCCAGAGGGATTGAGGCCGCAGAGGTATTGCCATGCTCATCAACAGTTATAATGACCCGATTATCCGGTAAATCCAGTTTTTGTGCTGTTGCGAGCATAATTCTCAAGTTGGCCTGGTGCGGCAGTAACCAGTCAACCGCCGAGTGATCCATATCATTGGCATCCAGAGTTTCACCCACTATCCGTTCCAGCGTTTTTACCGCGACACGAAATACCTTATTGCCTTCCATAACAATCTTGTCACTGTTCGCATCATGATAGAGTAAATCGACCTGCGCACCGTCCGCATGGATATGCGTACTGATAATGCCCGCTTCTTCGGAAGGTTCAACGATTACGGCACCGGCGCCGTCGCCAAACAGAACACAGGTACTGCGATCTGTCCAGTCAATTAATGATGACATTTTCTCACTGCCAACAATCGCAGCACACCGGACCAGACCACTGCGCACCATATTGTCAACCAGATTCATGCCGTAAATAAATCCGGAGCAAGCTGCATTCAGATCAAACGCGGGGAAGTTTTTTATACCAAAATAATTCTGTAGTTGCGTTGCAATACTGGGGAAACGGCTAGGTGCAGTACAGGTGGCAACAATTATCAAATCGAGATCTTCGGCTTTCTTACCTGCATTTTCCAACGCCCTTTTCAATGACTCTGCCGCCATAGTAGTTGCGGTTTCGTCATCACCAGCAATATGACGAGATTTGATGCCTGTACGTTCCCGTATCCATTCGTCCGAGGTATCTACAATTTTTTCAATGTCATGGTTAGTCAGCACTTTTTCAGGTAAATACGACCCGGTGCCACTGATTCGTGCATATTTCAAAACCAACACTCCAGTCTATTAATCAGTTCTCTGCAAATATCAATCATCAAAATTCTCTAGCTGAAAATAAGAAGCACTAAAATAACGCATTGCCATTTGCATTGATTGTGCGATCGATTACACCGGTAACATTGTGCTGAACTTCCAGCATTGCGATTTTGATCGCATTGGCAAAAGCAACCTTGTCAGCACCACCATGACTTTTCACTACTATTCCCTGCAAACCCAATAAACTGGCGCCATTGTAACGTCGCGGGTCAACCCGACGTTTAAACCTTTTTAACGCCGATAGTGCCAGTATGCCGATAGCTTTTGTCAGCCAATTACGCTTGAACTCCTCAATCAGAAAATCTGATATTAGCTTGGCAACACCTTCGATGGTTTTTAAGGAAACATTGCCAACAAATCCATCTGTCACGATAACATCTGCCTTGGTACCGAAAATATCATTACCTTCTACATATCCAATATAATTCAGCTTACTATCCGTAAGCAGCTGGCTTGCCTGCTTTATTACATCATTGCCTTTAATCTCTTCCTCACCGATATTCAACAAACCTATTCGAGGATCATCGACTTCATCAATGGCGTTGACCAGCACGGAACCCATTAATGCAAACTGATAAAGATGTTCTGAGGTGCAATCGATATTAGCACCCAGATCCATCATAAAGGTGTGCCCCTGTGCCGACGGCAGGGCACAGCATATTGCCGGCCGATCGATACCATTAATCATTTTAAGCACGAAGCGCGCGGTGGCCATCAGAGCCCCGGTATTACCCGCACTTACACAGGCTTGTGCCTCACCATCTTTAACCATATTAATGGCAATGCGCATGGACGAATTCTTTTTGTTTCGCAATGCCAATACCGGCGGGTCATCCATGCTAACCACTTCATCGGCATGCACAATATGTAACTGCTTACTTGGATTTTTATGCTGTGGCAAGGCATCGATAAGTTTCTGCAACGCTTCTTGTTGTCCAACAAGATAGATATGTAATTGTGGATAGCGCTTCGCCATAAAAGCAGCCGCATCGACGGCAACGGTGGGTCCTCGATCACCACTCATCGCATCAACGGCAATTTTTACAGGAACACTCACGATTGTTAGTTTTTGACGGTTGCGGTACACATTCTAGCTGCAGACAATGCGGCTGGAATCGGGCATACCAGGTACAGGATTAACTCTCGTCTGTTTCTACTTCGGTTTTAACTACCTGACGGCCACGATAAAAACCATCAGCGCCTACGTGGTGGCGACGATGCGTTTCCCCGGTCGTTGAGTCGACAGACAACGTGGAATTGCCTAGAGCGTCATGTGCACGGCGCATGCCGCGTCGAGAAGGTGTTTTGCGACGTTGTTGAACGGCCATTTTTAACTCCTAAATTAGATCAACACTGCTGAATCGGTTACTTAAGACCTTTCCAACTCTTTAAAATCCTGAATGGATTATCCTGGTCGCCAACCCCTTGTTCGGGGTCCGGCTTAAATTCCTGGGCGCGTTCCAGAATATCCGGATCGCAATCTTGCCTCCGGCTATGCGTGGGTACATTTGGAATTCGCAGGAGAATCTCATCTTCAATCCACCGAGCGGCATCTATACAACCACACTCATCCAACTCATATTGCTCATACTGCCCAGTAGCTTCGGTTGTCGAACCCGGCGGTACTAGCAACAGTCGAATGCTCCCGTCGAGTTGCCAGCTCATAGACTGCAAACAGCGCTGACAACTAAGTTCGAGCTTGACACTAATTTGGCCATCGAGCTTGATCGATTGTTGTGCATCGCTGAGTTCAATATCGATCGCAACATCGCTCAGAAGACGCACCCCGGCGGCTGCAACTCGCCGGCATCTGGTAGCGGGCCAATTTGCCGTCAATTTACTGCCGGCTATCAGTTGGCGCCGCGGATCAATGCTCTCCGGTAGTGGATCGCGCATAAGCGCGCAATTTTAGGTGGCGGGTCAGGCGCTGTCAAAGCGTACGGCGAATAATCTATAAAAAAAACAATTATTTATGGAAAAAAACCATAATACTTAACAAAAACCACCAAAATTCAAAGGGTTACGGCTGCTTTTCACACTCAACGCCGGGTTCTACTATAATGCCCCAGTTTTCTAACAGATACTTAAAGACCTATACCATGACTGAGTTCCCGTTATTGCTGGCGTCCTCCTCACCTTACCGACGCGAGCTATTAGAGCGACTGCAACTACCGTTTACAGTAGATAATCCAGCGATTGACGAGTCGGCGTTAGATAATGAACCAGCCGAGGCGCTGGTGCAGAGACTGTCGATCGCCAAAGCCCAGGCAATGGTGAAAAGACACCCAGACGCATTAATTATCGGTTCCGATCAGGTAGCGGCGATTGGGGGTCGTATTCTGGGTAAACCCAGAACCCACGAGCGAGCTCTTGCACAGCTAAAGCAGTGCCAAAATCAGGCTGTAGATTTTCATACGGGTCTTTGTTTACTGGATGCGGCGAGCGGACGTTTTCAGGTCGACTGCATCCCGTTTACGGTACACTTTCGAAAGCTGTCTGATGGGCAAATTTCACGTTATCTACTCCAGGAAAAACCTTACGATTCGGCGGGTAGCTTTAAGGCGGAAGCACTGGGTGTATGCTTGTTCAGGAAGATGCAGGGAGATGATCCGACGGCACTGCTGGGTTTGCCCTTAATCAGACTGACCTCTATGTTAATGGCCGCGGGAATCGAGTTGCCTCGCTAGTATTTAGTCTCAAGTAACATCACATCGCCCCTGTGTTGCACATTCAGTCGCTCCAGGAACGACATGCCCAGCAATACCTCTGGTGGGCTGTCGCCGTCTATAACCACGGCAGGAATATTATTTAATTCAATTTGACCAACCGTAACCCGGTCAATCTTGATGCTCCAGCCTCGCGCTTCCCCGGAAGCGGTGCTGACAGTCGTTAGTTCACCGCTTACCCGATAGTCAATGCCCAAGCGTCTGGCTTCGCCGGCACTAATAGCAATAGTCGTCGCACCGGTGTCCACCAGAAAATTCACCATATGCCCATTTACGGTCCCGATCGTCCTGAACATACCGGAATTATCTCTGTAAACGCGCTCCTGCAACTGCTCCGGGCGACTATAACGCGATCGGATTCCTGATCCTCCTAACGCATAGTAGGTAATTTTTCCGGACACTTTCAGTCTCACACCTTCGGATTCAATCGCCATCAACTGGACACCTTCAACAGTTTTTTCCCCTACTGATAGTAGGTGTTTTTTACCGTCGATCAACAACATGGCTTTTTCGCCAAGCAGGGCAGACACTTCGATTTGCTCGGTTTGCGCTTGGGAGCCAGCAGTTAGAACCATGCTGGAAACTAATATACAGCCGACCCTGGCCACCCACTTTTTCATCTTTATACGAATCCTGTTTGCGAAAAACATACCGTATTATGCAGCCGAAAAGTTTCCATAACCATATCCACCCACCCAAATCAGATATGCCAATGGGGTGGATATTCATATCCAAAACTGTCTTTTTGGGAAAGCGATATTGAGTACGCTGACATCCAGTTTGGCCGTAAAGAGTCCTGATAGCTCTTCGTGAAATTTTGAATAAAAAAATAACTTTATTTAAAAAAACACCGAAAAATAACTGCATTTCCCGTCAGGAACTGTTATATACAGTGGTTAACAAAAGTGTAATTAATCGGGCATTTCATCGTCGAGCATTCTGAAATGTACCATTTGATCGAATGGTCAATTGTGGAATTAATAATAATTTTCGTGGGATAAGGATATATGCTTGGATCAGCCACTTTTATTGGTATTGTTATTGATCTTGCAATACTGGCATTGACCGGCATCCTGTTCTGGCTGCCTACCCGACATCGTGAGACCTTGCGCCAGCTTGGCCTTTCAATACCGGCCACCCTGGTGCAGGTATGTGTGGCAATCGTATTCCTGATCTACTGCTTTGATTTATTACTCACTTTAAAAATTCCCTTTGTTACCGCTGTCAGTAATTTTCTGGTAGGCGACCTGACCGCGATTACCCGCTTAGAAACCGTAATCGGTGTGGGCATTATCGCGTTCTCAACATTTCTGGCGTTCTACAAACTTTATGATACGGCGAGCAATAATATTAGAGAGTTGGAGAGCAGCAAAAGAAGACTTGAATTTGAACTGGACAAGCGTGAACAGCTGGAAAAAATGATACACGATCGTCATTTGCTTGAGGCTGAAGATCTGCATTACCAGCTTAGCGTGCAACGGGAGTTTATAAACGCTTTCTTTGAATCCGCACCCGCCGGACTGGCAATACTGGATAATCGCTGTCGTCTACTTAATGCTAACA
>CAJHXF010000169.1_pt1 | contig 36175 bp, 26 predicted proteins | sample 9198441 | NCBI WGS metagenome assembly CAJHXF01 (sample SAMEA7708335, study PRJEB35096) | sediment metagenome | biome: marine neritic benthic zone biome [ENVO:01000025]; feature: sediment [ENVO:00002007]; material: shallow marine sediment [ENVO:03000034] sea grass bed [ENVO_01000059] ...
CTGCAATTCTTTATCGATAACCACCAGTTCATGAATACCACTGCGGCTGCTATAACCCAGCTGATTACAGAAGCCACATCCTTTCGGACTGTAAATGGTTGGTGGATTCTTAGGGTCGACATCCATAATACGGCAATCGCTGGCGCTGGCGACATAGGGTTCCTTGCATTCTGGGCACAGCAACCGAATTAAGCGTTGCGATAGCACACCCAGCAGGGTGGAAGAGAGTAAAAATGGCTCAACGCCCATATCACGCAATCGGGTTACCGCGCCCACCGCGGTATTGGTATGCAGTGTAGAAAATACCAGATGACCGGTTAAACTTGCCTGTACCGCTATTTCAGCGGTTTCCAGATCACGTATTTCGCCAACCATTACCACATCCGGGTCTTGTCGCAGGATAGCGCGTAAGCCACGCGCAAAACTCATCTGTACTTTGGTATTGACCTGTGTCTGACCGATACCATCCAGGTAATACTCGATTGGATCTTCAACCGTCAGGATATTGCGGCTTAAGTCGTTGAGCTGCATCAGCGCGGCATACAGGGTGGTGGTTTTACCGGAACCGGTTGGCCCGGTAACTAAAAAGATGCCATGCGGTTTGGAGATTACTTCCTGCGTTATTCTTAAGGTGCCGTGTGACATCCCTAAATGTTCCAGGTCTAATCGTCCCGCCTGTTTATCCAGCAATCGCATCACCACGCGTTCACCATGACCTGAAGGTAATGTAGAAACCCGCACATCTACCGGGTGACCGCCGACCTTAATAGAAATTCGGCCATCCTGTGGCAGCCGTTTTTCCGCTATATCCAGGCGTGCCATTACCTTAATGCGGGAAATAATCAGTGGGGCCAGTGTTCTTGGTGGCTCCAGGATTTCGCGTAATACACCGTCCACCCGCAAACGCACCAATAATCTGGCTTCAAAGGGTTCGATATGGATATCTGATGCGCCTTCTTTTATGGCCTGCGACAGTAAGGCATTGAGCAGACGAATAATGGGTGCGTCGTCTTCCGACTCCAGCAGATCTTCCGGCTCCGGTAAAGACTCGGCGACTTCATATAAATCCATTTCGTCGCCCATGCCTTCAACCATGGCCTGAGCACCACCCGCGCTACGGTCATAACTTTTAGCCAGTTGGTCGTCAAAATCAGCACCGCCCTGGGCTAACTGCATGGGTTTACCCAGGAAGCGCTGCAACTCAACCAGGCTGTTGACCTTTACCCCCGGTCGATACAGAACAGTGACCTGGTCCAGATTATCCGACTGCACCAGTACGCCATGGCGTTTTGCGAAACTATAGGAGGGACGGCGTAGGGGTAGTTCAACGAGGTTTTCAACAGGTGCCTCAGTCTCTGCAGCCGGAACAAGATCGTTTACATTGGAACTCATGAGTAAAACCCAGTTGCGTTGCGGTCATTCGCCCGCGGAACCGCCGGTTTCCTGCAGCGGCGTAAACAGTAGTTCTATTTCCGGAAGTTCAGCCGCAGGGTCTTTGATTAAACCACGTTCGCCTATTGATGCTTCGAGTTGCCTCGCCTTTAATACATTATATTTTTGCGAAGTATGATAATCGGCGCTTAGGTTGTCTTTTAAAATAACCGGTCGGATAAAAACCATCAGGTTGCTGCGTTTCTTTTCAGTTTTTGAATAACTGAATAATCGACCTAAAACGGGAATGCTGCCCAATAATGGAACTTTTTGACGTTGGTCTTGAAACTCATCCCGAATCAAACCGCCGAGCACGATAGTTTGACCGTCTTTGACTAACACTTGTGTTTTAATTGAACGTTTATTGGTTATCAGGTCACTGGCAACAGCGCTAGTTTCTACAGCAGAGGTTTCTTGTTCTATTTCCAGCTTAATTGCATCGCCTTCATTAATTTGTGGCTTGATTTTTAAGGTTAATCCAACGTCTTGCCGATCAATGGTCTGGAATGGATTACTGGCACCACTGGCAGCACCAGTATTGGAGTAACTTCCGGTTACGAAGGGAACGTTTTGCCCCACAACGATTTCGGCCTCAACATTATCGAGTGTAACCAGTGATGGTGTTGATAATATGTTGGTTGCTGCATCGCCTTGTAAGGCACGCAATAGGATACCCCATCGACGGTTACCGTCTGAATCACCAGCAGCAATGTTCAAACCCTCACCCAATAAGGAAGCAGCAGCTGCACCTCCACTCTCGGCGGTAGCTGCGCCAGCTAAATTTGTTCCCGCCAGGCCAAACAAAGTACCACCGACCGGTGCATTGTTATCTTCGCTGCCGTCAAACAAAATTTGAGCGCCTAATTCTTTGGCCAAATTAGATGATACTTCTGCAATAACGGCCTCGATTAAGACCTGCGCACGCGGAATATCGAGTTGTCGAATAATGGATTCAAGCTGTTGAATCATGGAAGGCTGGGCAGTGATCACAAGCGCGTTATTGGTTTCGTCCGCCTGAATATCGACATCTTTGCGACCTGCTTGTGCCCCGCCGGGTTTGCCCTGTTGTTCTGCAAGAGCCTTGGACGAAATACCCTGCAGGATTGATACCAGTTCAGCTGCATTCGCATACTTTAGAAAAATCACTTTCGTATTACCGCTGGTTTCAAGCGCCGTGTCGAGTTGGTCGATAATTTTCATAACCCGGTTACGATCTGCTTTATCTCCGGCAATGAGTACGCTGTTTGTGCGTTCGTCCGTTGTCAGCATCAGACTGCTGCGGCCACCCTTATCCTTAGCCTGTTTTTGCATTAGTGTATTTATGGTGCGCATAACATCAGCGGCCGAAGCATGTACCAGTTTTCTAATTTCTATTTCTGTTTGCTCAGCGCGATCAATGCGCTCGATTACTTTAATCAGACGTGAAATATTATTGGCCCGATCCGTGACCAGCAATACATTAGATGGGGTATATGCCGCCAAATGACCCTGTTGCGGCACCAGTGGCCGTAAAATAGGTACCAGTTGATTAGCGGCAACATTATGCAATTGCAGCACTCTGGTTACGAGTTGATCCTGGCCGTCATAGTTCTCCTCGGATCCGGTCGGTATGGCGCCCTGCTTGGCGTTTACATCCGGTACAATTTTAATAATGCCGTCAGCCGGTATAGCCGAAAATCCGTGTACCTCCAGAATAGAAAGAAAAACTTCGTAAATTTCATTCTTACTCATGGACTTGGATGAGACTACAGTAACCTTGGCCTTAACACGCGGGTCGATAATAAAATTTTTGCCGGTCGCCTCTGACACGGTATTGATCAGAACTCGAATATCGGCGTTGTTTAGGTTAAGCGTCGCCATTTCTTCTGCTATAGCGTTGGTTGAAACGATGAACAGCAAAAGTAGCGAAATACCTGTACGCATCAGTATTCTCGATTTATAGATTATTGGGTTTATTACGTTCGCCATGTTATAGCCTGAGAAAGGTTAGGGTACAGCAATAACACAAACACTTCTTATTATTTGTGATGGATTGGTGGATATAAGATCGCGTATTGCTGTTTGTATCATAAATTTATCGGTATTAACGTCTTGATTCTGTTTGTTGGATCAGCGAGTGACTAATCTGAATTTCCTGACCGTCACGTTGAATTGTGGCATTGATATGGTTTGCTCGACGCAGCCTCTGCAATGCCCGAATGCTGTTTTCCGGTTTGGTTAAATCGATACCGTTTATTGAGGTAACGACATCGCCGTCTTTTAGTCCCAGTGCTTTATACATAGCTGCATTGGCACCGGGTTGCAGTTTGTAGCCAATGATTTTATCACCGTCGCGAGCCGGACTTACTTTGGCCATTTTTTGAATTTCCGCTGGATTACGAGCAAGTCTTCTACGGTAATCGCTCAGTACTCTGGGTGATATCTCAGGAGTTTCCGCTTCTTGATAGCTCTGTTTGCCGCTGGCAACATCTGAGGACGGCGCGAATTTTACCAGATCGCTTTGTTTGGGCAGATTAAGTGTTTCCAGACCACGACTGCTTTCCAGTAAAACCCGATCAGAATAAACGGCTTTTAACGTGACGTTGCCCGGCACACGATCGCCCACCTTGTACACTTTTTCTTCCTGACCGCTGCCTGCAATGATAGCCAGGCCGTTTTTCTCACCGATTGACAATATACCCAGCAAGTTAAGATTGAGCTTGGTTTCAGGCGCATCGATGACTTCGGCTTCCGGCTGGACATCAGTTGTTCCAAATAAATGATAAGTGGCCACATTATTAGAATACTTGATTGCCTGGCTTTGGGTGGAGTGTGCTTGAGTTGCATTATCGGTCATTGCGGGCACAGCGCTGATGTTTACGTCAGCTGTTAGCAGCCATATCAGTTGAGTCAGCATGTAGGCGATCACGACGACCAGCGCGGCCGAGACCAGTTTAGGTCCCCATGCATGCAACTGTTCAGTGCTGGCAAGAGTAAGTAATTTAGTGTTCATCGCTCTGGAGCATAACAGAAAACCGCTGGTTTGCACTATGCATACTAGTTCTTTGAAAGTCTCTTAACTTGCTGTAAATAATGGATTTTTATAGTACTGATTTAGTCTATCTGAATCCAGGTCGGCATTTTAGTTCATTCTGCTCTCTGGAGGGGTAAATTACCGGCCTGACGTCATAGTTTGACCTTGGTTTCTTAAAAAAAGTGAATTAGCCAGCCGAAATGGCGTTGTAATACCGAGCAGGGTCACTAGAGCCGCCTAAAGATGACCAGCCTCGGTCTCAGAAGAATAACTTTTTGAATGCCAAGCTCTTAAGAGGGGATAAATTGGTCCCAATAGTGGCGGTCGGGTAAGCGTTGCAGATTTTGCAGATCCTGCGGGCGGTCGAGATCCCAAAGCGTTTCTAGCTCAAGATGTTGAAGCCCGGATTGTTTAATTTTCTGGCGAGTTTGCACCAGCACCCGATCGCTACCCCAGTCAATTTCCTGAAATAGCCTGTTATGCGCAGAGCGCAGCCCAATCAGCACATAGCCACCGTCGATGGAAGGAGTAATCACTACAGGGGTCGTTTCTTCTGCGAGTGCCAGCAGGCTTTGCTGCAGGTGTACCGGTGTCATGGCTGGACAGTCACACCCAATCAACAGTGCGAAGCTTGTTTCCTTTAAAGTTTTATCAAAAGCATGCTGCATGCGTTGGCCAAGATCACCGTCAGCCTGTTGTTTGATTACGATGTCGAAGTTGCCGCGATAGTAATCCACCTGAGGATGATCAGAGTCTGTGCACCATAGCTCCACTGGGCAGAGTGGTTTTCGCAGGCTTGTCTTTAGTGTGTGCAGTATCAATGCGTGTTGCAGCTCAGCACATTGCTGGGGTGACAGTACAGGATGTAGTCGGGTTTTGACCTGTCCTGCCTGCGGCATCCTGGCAAGTATCAAAATCCGAGCGTTTGGGAAGGTATAGGGCATACCGGTAGTTTTACTTGTTCGAGTATCTGGCTGCCAGACGCGAGGCATCGACACCAAAAAAGTAGGCCAGACGCAGATACCACATCAGTAAAATTGTGCGAATTATTCCGTGTTTACGCCAGCGTCGACTGGACGTTACTACCTTTGAAGGCAGGCATATCGGCCGTCTGCTTTTGCGCAAACGCCTGGACAGTTCAATATCTTCCATTAGTGGTTGCTCCGGGTAGCCGCCAACAGACTTAAAAAGTGGACGTGCGACAAAGATCGACTGATCGCCGGTTGCAATACCGGTGATTCGTGAACGCCAGTTCATGCAAAATGCGATAAAGGAGTACGGCCAATAATCCACATCAAACGTGACATCGAAACGACCCCAGCTATCTTGTCCTTGCCTAAATTGCTTGAGAACCCCCCTGTCCGCGTCCCTCGGTAACTCAGTATCAGCATGCAGAAATAGCAAAACATCGCCGCTCGCGTTATCGGCTCCCGCATTCATTTGCAGTGCACGCCCCGCTTTGGTCTGAATAACAGTGTTAGACAGAGAGGCGGCAATAGTCACTGTATTGTCTATGCTGCCGCCATCCACAACAATTACTTCATGGCCTTTTCGTCTTAGTGCTTGCAGGTAATTCAGTGTTTGTTGAATGTGTTCTGCTTCATTCAAGGTAGGGATAATAATGGATAGTTTCTGCATGTGAGGTCTTAATGGATGTAACCGGCCAGAAAAATCACTGGGACGAGGCGACTGCTTGTGGCGCTACTACTGCACTTCCGGTTCGATTATTTAATTAATATGGTTCCTGGAAAGTTAATGACTTTAAACCATCAATACTTAGTGTTCTGAATTGAACAACTGATACAAGTATGATTAAGCCGTTTCTTATTCCAATGCCCCGCCACAACTGGAACCCTGTCCGGCGGTGCAACCATAACAATGATCGGCAACGGCAATCGTATCGTCAACTAGATTGGTGTTAAGCAGGTCCTTTAAGTGTCTTTGCCTGCCACCCAATGGAATGCCCAACATCTGGTTGAAGTCGCAGTCATAAACAAAACCGCGATAATCAATGCTGATAAGTTCTTTGCACATAACGTTGCCTAGATTGTCGTCGCTGTATGCGTTCTTTAATAAATTCATATACTCGTCAAATTTTCCCTTCTTAACCAGCGTACTGCCAAAGCGGGCTATCGGCATATTTGTTAGCGTAAACAAACTGTTAAACTGGATGCCATACCGCTGCTGGAGTTCTAATTTGTAGGCCTGTTCCAGTTCGGATTGTACGGGCGGCAATTGCGGACCCTGTGGGTTATAAACCAGATTAAGAACCAGCCCGGAACCGTTTTGACCGTATCCCAGTGTATTGAGTTGTTGCAGGACACGTATGCTCGTTGTAAAGACACCATCGCCACGCTGTGCATTCACATTGCTCTCAAGGTAACAGGGTAGGGAAGCGACAATTTCGACTTGTTCATTTGCGAGAAACTCGGCGGTATTCTTCTGATTTTCCGTCTCCAGTACGGTAAGGTTGCAGCGGTCGATAACTCTTACACTCATTTTTCGTGCCTGCCTAACCAATGTACGAAAATGCGGATGAAGTTCGGGTGCGCCGCCCGTGATATCGAGCGTGGAAATGTTGTGTTTGTGCAAAAATTCCAGAACCAGTTGAATGGTTGGCCAGTCCATAGCCTCACCACGATTGGGTCCGGCATTAACGTGGCAATGAAAACAGGATTGATTACAGCGGTAACCGATATTAATCTGCAATGTCGATAACACACTACGCCGAATAGTGGGGAAGTCGCTGGTTTTAAGCAGGGGCATCATCGCGCGCATGGAGCATTTTCCGGAGTCGTTGGTTAAAGGATACTCGATATCTACGTTATCGAGTCAGACATGGATTCGCAATGTAATATGAGACGGGTTCTAATTGCTGGTTAACTGGCCGTAGAAGCGGTTTAGCCTGGCCAGTTCGCGTTGCTCAGCTTGCAAGTCCGGATCTCTTTCCAGCTTCAACCGCGATTTGTTGATTCGTTTAATAATCTCGTTTTCTAAAGATAGATACCAGCGGCTGTTACGCGCTGCAGATTTTGCTGCATCCGTGCGCGTGCCCCAGATCCTCAGAAACGCATTGATATCCCGATCATTCCAGTCCAGGGTATCTAAAAGTCGCTGCGCGTAGTCACGGGGTTCCAGTTGACGGACCTGTACTGGCTTAGCTGGTTGGCTGCCTGGAATCAGCTTTGCATTCCATAGCGCACCCAGACCGATACCCAAAACCAGCAAGGCGACTCCAACATATAACCAATACTGTTTGGTGCGTGGATGCTTGACATCCACCATCGAAGCATCGACTTTTACCGTTGGGATAACGATTTCCATTAGGTTGTCCGGCAGTGGCGGCATTGGTTTATTAAACTCAAGCGCACCTAGTTGTTGCGTACGCAGTCTGGTGTAGGTTTTACGATCGATGCGACCACTCGCGTAGGCGATGGATAGAATGCGCAAATTAGCGTCTGGAGATTTTAGCTTTTTCTTGGCCATACTGTATGGGGTTAGTTACTCATGCGCTTTTATCGGGCGTGATAGCCTTGGGAAAAGCCTCTATCACAATCACGGTTACATTATCGTTAGCGCCTTTTGACAGCGCCATATCAATTAGACTTTCTGCTGCTTTATACGGAATCTGGTCCAGTTTATCTGCAATTTCTTTGAGTTTTACGTCTTTAAACAGGCCGTCACTACAGATTAAAAATTTATCACCGGGTTTGATTCTACGGTAGTCCAGGTCGATGTATAGCCGACTATGAACGCCTACAGCACGGGTGATAATGTTGGATGACGGATGAGCGGAAGCCTCTTCCGCTGTCATTATTTTTTTATCGACGCTTTCCTGTATAAAACTATGATCATGTGAGATTTGTTTCAGAACCTTGTTTCGATAGGAGTATATGCGGCTGTCTCCTGCCCACATAAAGTAACCGACTTCGTGCTTTGCATACATCATGGCAATGGTGCTACCCATAACATTGCCGGGATTTTTATCCAGATCTTCGCGCAGCTTTATGTTTACCCGCAGGGTGCGCTTTTCCAGATCATCAATTGTTTGCGAGACGGTGCGTAACGGTTTAAATTTTTGAAAGGTTTCAATTATTGCCTGGCTGGCGACATCACCACGCATATGCCCACCCATACCGTCGGCAACAACCCATAATTGTTTTTCAGGCGATGCGAGGTAGGAGTCTTCGTTGTGTTTACGAACAGTGCCGACAGTGGTCAGGCCGCAGGAGCGCCATTCAAAAGGTAATTCTGGTGTCATGTATTAATTTTCACGTTCGATTATTGTCTCACGAGTGACAGATTGCTAAATCATCATCCTTAAGCTTAGGGGGATACTATAGCTACCATATCTTTCCTACGCAAAGGTTTACTGTGTGCCTGGTCACAGGCATTTGTTAGAATGCGCACCCCGCTATGTACCGGATCCTTGAATGATGTCGATAAAAACGCGATTTGCGCCCAGCCCCACCGGTTATCTGCATATAGGCGGCGCACGAACTGCACTGTATTCCTATCTTTTCACCCGGAAGAACGCCGGCAAATTTGTATTACGCATAGAGGATACAGATCTGGAGCGTTCGACACCGGAATCGGTGCGGGCCATCCTGGATGGCATGCAGTGGTTGGGTCTACAGGCGGATGAAGGACCCTATTATCAGACAAAACGTTTCGCCCGCTATCGTGAAGTTGTGCAACAGCTACTTGATTCGGGTCATGCCTATTACTGTTACTGCAGCAAAGATCGGCTTGATAGCTTGCGTGAACGTCAGATGGCGGACAAAGAAAAACCGCGCTACGACGGTCTATGTCGGCAGCGCCAGGATCAACCTGCAGGTGAACAACCTGTGGTGCGATTTCGCAACCCTGACGATGGTACCGTCATCATTAATGACCTGGTAAAAGGCCGGGTGGAAATCAGTAATACCGAGCTGGATGATCTGATTATTGCGCGTAGTGATGGCTCGCCTACCTATAATCTGACCGTAGTGGTCGATGATATGGATATGGGGATCACGCATGTTATTCGTGGGGACGATCATCTAAATAACACGCCACGACAGATTAATATACTCAATGCACTGGGGGCTAAACCACCTGAGTACGCCCACCTACCAATGATTCTTGGTGAAGATGGCAAACGTTTGTCAAAACGGCATGGCGCTGTCAGCGTAACGCAGTACCAGGAAGACGGCTACTTGCCTGAAGCACTTTTAAACTACCTGGTCAGATTGGGCTGGTCCAGCGGCGACCGGGAGATTTTCAGCCTGGATGAAATGATCGAATTATTTTCGCTGGAAGGAGTGAACAAAGCGGCTGCAACATTTAACCCAGAAAAACTGCTCTGGATTAACGAACAATACATAAAGGAAAAACCTGCTGCTGTACTGGCCGAGCGGTTAGCCCCTTATATGCAACAACTGAACCTGGATTTAGACAACGGACCAGAATTGACAGAAGTTATCGAAGCGATGCGCGATCGCTGCAAAACACTGGTGGAGATGGCGCAGAACAGCGTCTGTTTTTATCAGGATTTTGAGCAGTTCCAGGCCGCTGCGGCGAAAAAACATTTAAGACCGGTGGCAAAAGAACCATTACAAAAAGTCAAAGCCATGTTGGCCGCACTCGATAGCTGGGAAGTGGGGCCGATCCATGAGTGTATCGAAAATGCTGCAGCTGAACTGAATGTTGGAATGGGTAAAGTCGGGCAGCCGTTGCGTGTGGCAGTCACCGGCAGTGGTGCCTCCCCGGCAATTGATATCACGCTTAAGTTGGTCGGGCGGACGAGATCATTAAAACGCATCGACCAGGCGTTAGAATACATCGCAAATCGCGAATCTGCTCAGTAACTGGCGTAGGCCGTTGAAGTATATGTCCAGCTTGACATCTTTAGGTCGTTTCCGTACATTTCCGGCCCTTCGCGTGGGGCTATAGCTCAGCTGGGAGAGCGCTACACTGGCAGTGTAGAGGTCGGCGGTTCGATCCCGCCTAGCTCCACCAGATTTAATCGCTCGATTCTATCTGCCGATTAAAGGAAATCCACGCGATAACTGTTTTAGGCCCCCATCGTCTAGTGGCCTAGGACTCCGCCCTTTCACGGCGGCAACAGGGGTTCGAACCCCCTTGGGGACGCCATATAAATAAGAAAGCCCACCTTGCGTGGGTTTTCTTATTTATACTGTCTTCTAGCGGTTTGCGACTCACTTAAAGTTTCAGGGTTTGACCGCCAGGGACGGTGGAAATGCAGAAAATGCAGGAGCAATTTTCTGCCTAACCCCCTTGGGGACGCCATATATAAAGAAAGCCCGCCTTGTGCGGGCTTTTTTTACACCACCAGAATATATTGGATTTCAACGGTTATTCAGAATATTCATTCAGGGTAACTCCAATTATTTCCTGAAGAATAAAGCAGAGTATTTCCATACAGCCAGATACATTTTTAAGATAAGCGCAATTGTTAATTGCGAGATGTTTTATGTATTATCACCAATCACTTAAATGTAGCGTTTATTTTCAGGTATGTTAAATCGCTTAGATAGGCAGAACGCACACAAAAATCGGCTCATTTTGATCTGTGGGTCGATCTTTCTATTGTTGTATCTGCAATTTGTCGAAGCGACACATCAACATGCACTAAATCATGATCCGGGCGAGCACCAATGCCTGGTATGCCAAAAACTGCAGCATTCTGATCAGTATATTCACAGTACGTCTCCAGGCTTTAGTACCTTGACCTGTATTGATGAGCGAATTGTTAACAAATCGCCGCTGCATTTTAGCCAAAAGGTTTCTTCTCCCCGCTCCCGTTCACCGCCAATCGTACTCCATTAATTTACTACTGAAAGGATTGCACTGTTCAGCAGTTTGGCACTGCGTATCCGTGCCGTTTATCAAGTATTTGTGGAGTAAGGGTAATGCGCTTAATCGTTCTAGTTTTGTTTGTTTCATATTCTCTTTGTGCTCAACCGGCAGATCAGAATCTACGACATCAGCGTGGAGTGGAAGAGATGGTAGTAACCGGTGCTCAGGTCAAAGCCAAAGCTGACACGGCTATGCCGGTGAATGTCTTAAGCGGCGAAGCACTAAGAGAAAATGCTGGTAAAACCTTGGGCGAAACTTTGCAGGGCCAAATCGGTGTTAGCTTCGCATCGTTTGGACCTGGAGTAGGTCAACCGATTATTCGTGGTCAGACTGCAAACCGAGTGCGGGTATTGCAGGATGGACTAGGCACTCTTGATGCATCGTTGGCTAGTCAAGATCACGCTAATACAGTTGAAGCAATACTGGCCGATCGTATTGAAGTAATTCGCGGGCCAGCCACGCTTTTATACGGTAATGGCGCTATCGGTGGCGTGGTCAATGTGATTGATAACCGCATCCCTGAGCAAGTACCGGAGCAACTTAACGGAGCAATTGAGCTGAGATACAACACAGTTTCCGAAGAAGATGTCGGGGTGTTTAAATTAGATGGCGGTATCGGAAATATTGCCTGGCATCTGGACGGTATGTTTCGTGAAAGTAATAACATCGAAATTCCCAGATTGGCAGTTGATGTAGAAGCTATCGAAGCGCTTGAAATTCATGGTGACAATGAAGTTGCTCATGAAGAAATTGAAAATACTGACGGCTTTGTTGCTAATTCGGATATCGATTTCAATGCTGTCACCGGAGGTGTTTCCTGGATTAATCAGCTTGGGTTTCTTGGGTTTTCAGTTAACCGTAAGCAAAATGAATACGGTTTACCGCCTGGTGGGCATGGTCATGCGCACGAAGAAGGTGTCACAGAGCCTGAAGAGGAAGAACAGATACGCATTGATATGGAACAAACGCGTTTTGATTTAAAAGGAGGTGCTGAGTTTAACGGATTTTTTAATGAGTTTCGCGGACGCATGACGGTAAATGATTATCAGCACACCGAACTGGAAGGCACTGAACCGGGAACAATATATGAGAACAAAGGCTGGGAGAGTCGCTTTACTATTAAATACGATAACACTTATAGGCGAAGCGGTGTCCTGGGTCTGCAAATAGGTGACCGGGAGTTTGCTGCTTTGGGGGGTGAAGCATTTATCCCTAGGTCAGACATTCAATCCAGCGGTTTATTCTGGGTTGAAACAGTTGATACACAAAGTTGGGTTTATGAATTTGGGCTTAGGGCTGAGCAGCAGAAAGTAGAACCGATTGGCGGTCACTGCAACAACAACGAAAATACCTGGTCCGGCAGCGCCGCGGCAATTTGGCGGCAAACCCAGGAACTCAATTGGTTGTTTTCGCTCAGCCACTCGGAGCGCGCGCCGTCTGTTGAGGAATTGTTATCCAATATTCAACTTAGTGATTGTCAGGAGCCAGCCAATAACGAAGCATTGGTAGCCCATGCTGCAACAGCACGATTTGAGATTGGTAATCCCAACTTACTCACGGAAACAGCGCAAAATCTGGAAGTGGGTTTTCGCAAGCATGCAGGTGATATTCGTGCTGAGATCAATCTTTTTCATAACCAGATTGGCGATTATATTTACCTGGCTGATATTGACGAATATGAGGAAACAATTATTAGTCGATATTTACAGGAAGATGCTGTTTTTACTGGAGTTGAACTGGAAATCACTATGCCGTTTGAAATTGGCTTGAACAAGCGTGCCGACTTGACTGTGTTTGCTGATAAGGTAAACGCGGAGTTGGACAACGGAGCTAAGGTGCCACGAATTCCAGCGATGCGTGTTGGTACGGAATTAATGTATTCACAACAACACTGGGTTGTAAAAGTAAAAGCCACAGCAGTCGATGATCAGAACAATATTGGCGCTAATGAAACCGAGACCAAAGGCTATACCAGGGTAGATCTTTATTTCGATCACCATTTTGATGTTGGTGGCAATGAACTATTGTTGTTTGTAAAAGGCAACAACTTAACTAATAAGGAGATTCGTAATCACGCATCGTTTTTGAAAAACTTCGCACCAGAACCGGGGAGAGGATATGAAATAGGACTGCGGTATCATTTTGACTGAATGTTGATTTGCAAGGTTTGTTCTGGTTTGAAGAACTCAGATAATTTTCTGGGTTTAATTTCATTTTTTAGCTATAAAGTAGCCAAATTTATATTATATGCTCGAAGTATAAAGATGCGGCACCTAAAACGGCAACTTGTGGGTTGTCGCTAATTTTAAAAGCAATGTTTTTAATTGCTTGCGGATAGGGAAAGTCTTGTAGTGAGTGGTTGATGCCTTCTACAAAATAAGGAAAGCTTTTGGAAACAGAGCCTCCAAAAACAATTACATCAGGATCTACAGATAAAATAATAGTTCGAATCGCATTTCCCACATGTTTCCCGAATTCAAACATAACCTGTAAAGATTGTTTGTCGCCTTTAGCAGCCATCTTATGTAAGGCTTCGCCAGACGTATTGTGTTTGTTTTTAAAAAATTGCCCGCTACAGTAATATTCGTAATCATGATTTAAATAGCTAATCATGCCGAATTCGCCTGCAGTGCAGTTTCTTCCGTTATAGAGTTTTTCGTCTAAGATTATACCGCTGCCGATACCTGTCCCGATAACCAAGCCGACTACATTTCTATAATTTTTTGCCTGACCAAAGTATTTTTCACCTAATGCAAAACAGTTAGCGTCATTGTTGATTAAAACGGGTATCTTAAATTCTTTTTCAATAGCTTCTCTAAGGTTTAGCTTTTTCCATGAAGGAATGTTCTGTACGTCGTAGACTACCCCGTTTTTTACGTCGACCATGCTTGGTACGCCTATACCAATGGCCTCTACTCGATCATCTATCACATTTGCAATTGCATTGATAACTTCGTTTAAGATTATTTGGGACTGTTTCGTTGAAGAAATCGGTTGACTGTAGTGATTTGTAACATTCCCGTTGAATACATTTCCGGCTCTAACATTGGTTCCGCCCAGGTCGACGCCTACTAGATGCTTCTTTATATCATTATCAATTTTTATTGAAACGGTATTCATTGTTCTTTGACAAATTTGAATGTTTTATTGTTTACAAGCGGTTTTGCAGTGAATCCTATGCGCAAAATGTAAATTAAAGGTAATACCACGAAAAGCATTCCGATCCTTAGACTAAAAATATCGGCCAACCCGCCAACGATTAATTGTACAACGGCTCCTCCCATAATACCGGTACACAATATCCCTGAGAAAGCGCCATGATGTTTGTCAAAAGAATTTAAGGCCAGACTGAATATAACGGACCACATAATTGAGATTGTGAAACCTGTTATCGGTAAACCATACAAAGCGATTTTAGCGCCGCCAAATAAAGACACGATAAGTACCAATATAGATGCAAAACTAAATGCAATCAGTACGCGTCTGCTGTCCCATATTTTTAGCAACAATAACCCGATGAGACAACCGATTAGCATCAACAGCCAAAAATATGAAACAGCGTTAGCGCCCGTGGTTTCCGGGTTAAAACCGTGATACTCATAAAGAAACTGGGACATCCAATACGATATGCCCTGTTCTGTTCCAACGTAGGCAAAAATACCAAAAAAGAAAGCGAGGACAGTTTTATTTTTTAAAAGAGTTTTATTGACCGACCAGGTCCCAATTTTTTCGTTGACCCGTAATTCTATGTTGGGTAGCTTGAAAACAGCGACTACGATAATCATAAGAGAGCAAACCAATGCAAATATCCAGTATAAGGAAATCCACTGCATATTCTCCGGAACGAGCTCGGCAAGCAACTGTATGAATACGTCTGGAGATTCGCTTTTCATGTTTGTAACAATATAGCTATAAACAAGCGGTGCAACATATGAGGCACCACCGAAAAATAATTGCGCTAAAACAGAGTAGAATGCAAAGTTTTCTTCACCACCCGAAACCCGCAGCAAGGGATTGATTGCGACTTGTAGCATCGCCATGCCTGATCCAATCATAAAAAGAGATACGACATAAATAGGGTACTGGGGTGAGTATGCAAATAGAAAGGCACCAGTGGTTGCCAATCCGAAGGCAGCAAGCATGGTTGGTTTCTCTCTGTATCTTTCCACAAGCATTCCAGAAGGAATAGACATTACTCCATAAGCAATAAAAAATGCAAAAGGAAGAAACCCTGCCATAGTGTAGGATAAATTAAATCCTGAAATAATTTCCGGTCCTATGGGGCCAAGAATATTCGTTAAAAAAGATATAACAAAGAATATTAATATAACCAAACCAACCGCGTAATAGTTTTTGTTCATTAGGCTATCCATAGATAAGTTTATTTTAAATAGTTGCCCAGCATCGTTAATTGAAAATTAATTGCAAAAATAAAAATCTTGTCTATGATATATTCGAAATGCATCGTAAATGCGTGAGAGTAACAAAATAGATTCACAAGTAGACAATTTAATTTTCTATACATGAGGCATAACTCAAAAAATGTAAGTCAACTATCTGATTGAAAAAAACGGTAACGGGAAAAAGATCATCGCTTATGAAAATTGTAATCCTTAAAGACGAGACGGAAATCGCAAAATATGGTGCACGATTAATTATTGAAAAAATAAAATCAAAATCGGATGCAATATTGGGTCTGGCCACGGGATCAACCGTTCTTCCCATTTATCAGGAACTTATCAGCGCTTATCGTGCACATGAAATTTCCTTCTCGAGAATATCTACCTTTAATCTTGACGAATACCTTGGCCTTGAGCCAGATCACCCAAAAAGCTATCACCAGTTTATGAGTCAGCAGCTGTTTAATTATATCGATATAGATATGAAGAATACCTTTCTTCCTGCAGGAAATGCAGAAGATCCATTGCAGGAATGCGAAGACTATGAAAAGTTGATTCAAGCTAAAGGCGGTATTGATATTCAGGTCTTGGGAATAGGGCGTAATGGACATATTGGTTTTAACGAACCGTCTTCCGGTTTGATGTCGCGTACGCGGATCAAAACCTTGGCAACTGAAACCATTCAGGATAATGCGCGTTTTTTTAAGCAAGGCGAGTTTCAGCCACATTTGTCGATCACTATGGGAATTGGAACGATACTAGATGCGAAGACAGCGATAGTACTTGCTGCTGGTGACGATAAAGCGGATGCGATATCAGCAGCGATAGAAGGGCCGGTGACCGCATCGTGTCCGGCGTCTTCCCTGCAGTTACATAGAAATGTAGTTTTCATTTTGGATGAAAACGCGGCCAGTAAGCTGCAGCGAGCCGAGTTCTATAAGCATGTTGAGCAGGAGAACCGTAAACTCCTGAACTCTTTAAGAAAAACGTAAAACATAACATCTTTTCAAAATTCCTTATTATCAAGCTCTTTCAGTTCCGACTGAATCAGGGTACTCGCGTGAGCGGTCTTTTGTCAATAATACAAACATTAGATGTAAGTATTTATTTTTTCGATCAGTTGGCGTACTATCGATCAGCAAGCCGGATACGGTGCTCTGAATACTGTCTCCTAAGTCTAACCAGGGGTGATTTTGTGGCAAATAAAAGGCATATAAATCAAGGAGTTGTCGCTGCGAATGGGGCGAGCCAGCAGTCTAGCTCCAGCTACAACAGACGAATCGTTTTGGACGTAATCCGCAGAGCAGGTAGCGCTTCGCGCAAGGAAATAGTGGACCTGGTATCGCTTAGCCCGCAAACCGTTGCCAATATCACCTATGAGCTACAGTCTGCTGGGCTTATCAAAACTGGCCGTATTAAATCACGTAAAAGCCGTGGCCAACCCCCGATTTCTTTTTCCCTCAATGCTAATGGTGGCGCTTCAATTGGAGTTAGTCTTGAACCCGGCTATGCCAAAGCTGCACTGGTAGATCTGGCTGGGGAAGTCATTGTATGTCGAGAAGCTGCGATTGCGGGAGATGATCAGGCTTCGTGCCTGCAGGTTGTGCTGGGACTGACAGATTCGATTATCAAAGATTATCCCGGTAAAAGGGTTTGGGGCATTGGAGTTGCTTTGCCGGGTCCATTGCATATAGACGATAACGATTTGCTCGGGCCAACTGCATTTGCAAAATGGCAGGATCATGCAATTTTTAATGCCTTGCACCAGCGGAGCGGACTCTCCGTTTACTACAGTGTCGACAGCATCGCTGGAGCGCTTGGTGAGATTCTATATGGTGCCGCGAAGCAGTTGAACGATTTTTATTACTTACATTTTGGTGTTGGGTTGGGTGGAGTACTAGTACCGGCACAATCTGTGTATCAAGGGTTCAATGGTAATGCAACTGAATTGGGACATGTTCCAATCGTGCCCAATGGTGAATCCTGCTATTGCGGAAATCGAGGGTGTCTGGAGCGGTATGTATCACTACACGCTTTAAAAGAAGCGCTGTTCATTAAAGATAACACGGTGTTAAACAAGGATCTGATTAATACTCTTCTCACGAATAATAACGAGGATCTCAATAAATGGATTCAGTCCGCAGGGCAAGTATTTAGAAGTGCAGTTTGTTTTATCGAAAATAGTCTTGACCCTGCAACCATTATTATAGGTGGGACCGCACCAACGGCCTTAATTGAAAAACTGTTAGATGCAACTCACCCATTACTGAAATCAGTTCGCTCTCATGTGGATTCACTATTTCCTCGTCTACAAATGGCTGAACACGGGGAAGATAGCTCAATGCTAGGTGCTGCTGCTTTACCGATTTATGAAATGACGTCGCCTCGTATGAGTGCAATGCAGAATTCGTTGCAGCGATCATCTGAAATTGGCGACGTGTTAGGGCTATACAGTACAAAGAAAGTCAGTAGGTTATGACAGGTATAAGTAGAAAATAAGCGAGTAACGGTCATGAAAAGAAAGAATCTCAATTTAATAGTGATATTGTGGTGGGTATCTATGATTACTTTACTAAATGGCTGTATGGAATCTTCCTTAGAAAGTAAACCTGAGTTTACAGGTGCTATTAATTTAAATCAGGTTGGATTTGACTTTGAAGACTATAAATCTGCCATTGTTGAATTAAATAAAAAGCTTGATAAGCTGGACTATTTTGTTGTTCTCAACATAAAAAACGAAATAGTTTATGAGGGTAAACTAGATAGGAAAATCGAGTTTAAAGAGTGGGGTCAGGATCGGCAGTATCTAGAGGCCGATTTTAGCGAACTGAAAACTCCCGGTCATTATTCGTTAGCGATAGATATTAATGACCAAAGGATCTTATCGCCGACGTTCGAAATTGGCCAGAAACTGGTTTTTAGCAAGACAATTAAAGACATTGTTAAGTATTTTTACTTGAATAGAAACACCAATCCAGAAGATCGAAAAATACGAATCATTGGAACAGATCGTTATGTTGATGTTTGGGGTGGCTGGAATGATGCGGGTGGCGATCCTGGTAAGTATCTTTCGCACCTGTCTTACTCTAACTACCTGACTCCGCAGCAAGCTTCCTTTGTTGTCTGGTCCCTGTTTGAGAGTTACAGACTAGCTAACAACAGGCTGAAAGAACTAAGCGTAGACAAGTTAATGCTGGAGGAAGCCTTTTGGGGGGCAGATTATCTTCACCGCATTCTCGACGAAAACGGTTACTTTTATGCGACTGTTTTTGATAAATGGGGAACGCCTGAGGCAGAAAGGCTTGTTACAGGTTATAAAGGTATTGAAGGTGAATACACAGCAAATTACCACGCTGCGTTTCGTGAAGGTGGCGGTCTAGCCATAGCTGCTCTGGCTAACGCGGCGAGGATTGCCAACCAAAATCCCACACAAGGTGAGTTTTCCAGTGAGCAGTATCTAAATGCGGCGGAAAAGGGATTTGCGCATTTAAAGCAAAACAACAAAAAGTACTGTGATGATGGTAAGGAAAATATTATCGATGATTATACTGCTCTCATGGCAAGCGTTGAATTATTTAAGGCAACTAATAAGCGAGACTACCTGGATTACGCAAGACAACGTGCTAAAGGTTTGAATAGCCGTATACATAAAGATGGTTGGTTTGTCAGTGATGATGGCGAAAGGCCCTATTACTCTGCAGTAGAAGCCGGATTGCCAATAGTGGCGCTTGTAAAATACATGGCTATTGAAAGTGATATTGACCTTAGGCGAGCTGTGTTGAATACGATTTATACTGCGGTAGAGCACCAGATTTCGATAACAGGTAAAAATAGTAATCCCTATTTATATGCCAGGCAAAATTTCAAGACATTTAAAGATGGCAAGTATGGCACAAGAGTACTTGATGGATTATTTATTCCACATGCCAATGAAACAGGATATTGGTGGCAGGGTGAAAATGCACGGTTGGCGTCTTTAGCTGCTGCGACTGTTTTGGCTAAGCAGCTTTTACAGCAGAATGATATTCAAATTAACCATGCAGACTATGAGCGGTTTGCGCAGTTACAAATCGACTGGATATTAGGTCGTAACCCATTTGCTACTTGCATGCTGTACGGATTTGGCGCCAACAACCCGCCGTATGCTAAAAGCGGTGGGGCGATGATCAAAGGCGGTATATCAAATGGCATAACTGGTGCTGTTGGTAGCGATGAGGGTCGTGGTATTGCGTTCGCAGAAGGACCTGAGCATAACAACTGGCGCTGGGTTGAGCAGTGGACTCCGCATGGAGCTTGGTTTATCTATGCTACAAGTTTAATGCTGGGCGCTGCAGAGTGAAATTATGTGATTTCCCTGAATTTTTAACTTTTTTAAAAAGGGAGACGCTCAGTATTCTGTTGTATTTAAATCGTTTGATTACATTTACGGTAATTTAAAAGTCTAATTTCAGCCAAGGGTAGGGCTAGAAATAGAGTAATTAGTAACAATATTACTTTTGTTTTGGTTTTGCATTTCTTTAATCTCGGACGATACAGGTATATGAGAGCACAAGATTTTGAGGGTACCATGGCAGCTCGATGCACCTGCCTATAAAGGGAATTCTTAAAGATAAATTATCCAAAGGATACTGCAACCAGCTATTCTTTTGTGCAGGTACGCGGGGTATATGGCTTGGTAAAGGGTTTAAAATTGTAAAATTTAATGGAAAAATGCTAAACGAACCGTAAGATCCAATAGTGTGACGAAAAGACAGGACTAATTTTGTGGCTAGAAAATATCCAATGTTTAACAATATCGTGGCCTCAGTCTCCATTATTTTTCTTAATGTGTTGTTAGCATCTTGTGGTAGTAGCAGTAGTAGCTCCACGCATAGTGCAACGGCAAATTCAATCGGCAGTTCAACCCAGAGTTCCGGATTTAATTTTCGAGCGATTACCAACAATGATATCGATAGCGTCAATCACCAATGGCAAAACCGTTACTTAGATCCGCAAGATGTTGAGATAGTTCGCGAGGTCGCAGAAGATAGCTATATTGTTAAGATCATAAAACATACCGTACTGGGTAACGACCATTATGGTGCGATTGCCGTACCCAACTCCAGTAGTACCGAGAAGATACCTGTTGTTGTCTTGCCCGACGGACTCAATCAGCTCAACCCGACAATCAATATTGATACTGTTTTAGGTTATAACCAGGGACAGGACAATGCATTAGCGCCGTTTATTCAAGTGATTCCGGCTTTTCGAGGCAGGACGCTCATCTTTCAAGGTTCGCAATGGTTTGCGCAGGGTGATTTTTGTGATGCCTATGATGGTGCGGCTGATGATTCCATAGCACTGCTTAACGTTGCTGAGCAGCTGGTTCCACAAGGTAACTATGACAAAGTGCTGGTTTGGGGTGGTAGCCGTGGTGGAAATAATGCGCTCCTACTAGGTGTACGCGATCCCCGAATTAATACGGTATTAGCCGCTGCAGCACCGGTGGATTTTTACCGGGATGAAGTGCTTAGACGTTACGGTAGTCAATATCGTTGTCAGTATCTTACGGGTAAAACTGAAACCGAATCGCGACAGAGAATGCTTGCCAGCTCACCCTTATATTTTGAACAAAATCTTAATGTGCAGACTGTCTTTCTTTTCCATGGTACGCAAGATACTGTAGTGCCGGTGTGGAATATCCACGAAATGACTGCGAAATTGCGGTTACAGTCTCCAGCTATTCAAGTCGAGGCATTTCTCTATGAAGGCCATAGTCATGGCAGTTTTTATGGTGATGCAGAACATATTGAAAAACTTCTACAGGGCATTAATCAATTCAAAAACAATCTAAATGCGAACTAATTAAAGTTAAAAGTAAATAAATTTAGCCAGACGTACACTATTGGTTTAGTGTGGGGTTTGGGTTATATCCCATGATCGGATAATAATCAGCATTTTTTTGAGGTTATTATCCAAATTTTCCTTTAAATCCCTTAGCAAAGAAGTCTCTGAAACGGCTCGATCAGTATTGGGCTGCTTCAATCAGCTATTATGCTTACTGTATTCTGTTGTTATTATGGCGTTCTTCGTTAGCTATATTTTTACTCCAGAGGATATAATACGGACAATCATCTCTTTAATAGAGTACTAATCGGGAAATAACAAATGCAGACTACTCAATCAGCGATAATAATATTACTCGTGGCGAATTTAGCCGCAACAATTTGGTTTGGGCTTAATGAGAAATCAGTACATACTCCAAATGCGGCTGAAAAAGCAGCTGTGCATGGTTTGCCGGCATTTATTACACCGGAGATTCGAAGAGACTTGCTTGATGAGTTTATTATGAAATTTAACAACGCGGAGTATGATGCGTTGTATGATATGTTTGGCCCGGCAGCCAAGGCGCAATTTACTAAAGAACGGGCTGAAGAAGAATTTGTAAAACTTTCTACTCACTTTCACTCAGTCACTAGTGGTGCCTATACTCATTCTGAGTTAGCTGGGACGCAGGGGAGCACTAATTTTTACATTCTGCATTATGCTGTTAAGTTATCTGAACAAAGTACCTTTGGTACTACAGGTAAACTAAAAATTACCATAGCTACTCAGAGCAACGAATATCAGTTATATGGCATACACATGACGGCAGGCACTGAATAGTTTTCAAATGAAGTTACTGAGGTTGGTAAAGAAAAGGGTGCCTTGTGGTTGCATGGTTTCGACATGGTATAAGCTGGAAGGTGCTCGTACAGCGATTGAAAATGTAAACCGGTTCAAACTGGATCTAAATTTTAAAATTGGACGAACTTTGGCTTAGAGGTAAGTTTTCATTGTTCAGGCTTTCCTGTTGATCTTTAAATTTGTCGCCGACTTAACTGTCATATCGACCTGCATAGCAATAGCTATTATCCGATTTAATGGATTTTGCTTTTTAGGTAATACATTTCAGATAAATTCGATCGCAGATACCCATTAAACGTCATTTCTGGATGAAATCAAGGCATTATGGATCTTGATCGAGTAGTGAATGATGTTGTGGGATGTTTTCTGCTGCTCGTGTAAAATACGCGAATGTTTAGCGCGTATCTCAGTGTTTTCTGGAAGTTGTTTCTGCTTCGTGTGGGACCCCAGGATATTCCGTTCTCAAGGGCCTTATTTTGCGTGACACTGGCTTTACTGATTAGTATCGGCTTTATTGTTAATTCTTTTCATTATAGTAAGGAAGAAAATTTAGTAATTAGCCTGATTGATACTGCTTTCTTAAATACATTTATTTACCTTGTACTGAAATTTAAAAATCTTCAAAACAGGTTTTTTCAGGTCGCAACTGCAACTTTTGGCGTATTCGCTATATTTTATATTGCGCTTCTAGTGGTACTGATTGTGCTGCATAGCGAGGTATTTGTTGCTGAAAGCCCGATTTTCACTCTCCTCTTCATGTTTCAACTTGGTTTAGTTGTATACAGCATAATTGTCTTTGGGCATATATTACAAAATGCTATATCAGCTAATAAACTAGTGGGTGTAACCTTGTCTCTTACGTACTATATTGTCAGTTTATTTTTTATGCAAAAGCTCTTATCGATGTTTACCTGATGCCAAATCAACACATACATATACTTGGAGTCGGTGGCACTTTTATGGCCGGGGTTGCTCGATTAGCTCAGGCCATGGGCTATGGTGTATCAGGTTGTGATGAGAACGTGTACCCGCCAATGAGTGATCAACTAGCTGAAGCGGGCATTGAAATCATGCAGGGCTACGAACCGCAGCATTTGGAAGAATGTAACGGTGGGCGGGGAGCAGATCTAGTTCTGGTAGGTAATGCCATGTCTCGCGGAAATCCTGTTGTTGAGGCAGTGCTAAATCGTGGCTTGAAATATACGTCCGGGCCGCAATGGTTATCTGAATGCGTGCTTCAGGATCGCTGGGTACTGGCAATAGCGGGTACCCATGGGAAAACTACCGCCAGTAGCATGTTGGCCTGGATACTGGAGGCAAATGGTTTGCAGCCGGGTTACCTGATTGGAGGTGTGCCGGGTAACTTCGGGATATCTGCGCGATTAGGTGAAGCCCCTTTTTTCGTTATTGAGGCTGATGAGTACGACACAGCATTTTTTGATAAGCGATCGAAATTTGTTCACTATCGCCCAAGAACTCTGGTTCTAAATAATCTGGAATTTGACCACGCTGATATTTTTACTGATCTAGCTGCAATACAGAGACAGTTTCATCATCTGCTGCGTACCGTTCCGGGCGATGGAAAAATTATTGTCAATCATAGCGATAGCAACCTGCTTGATGTAATCGAGCAAGGGTGCTGGAGCGATATCGAATGGTTTTCCGCTTTAGCCAGCGAGTCGAATGGTTGGAGAGTATCAGAAGTTGACGGACCGTCGCGCGAATTCTCGATTTATTACTGCGATAAATCTTTGGATAGTGGGTATCTGGAGTTGCCTGGGGAACATAATCGCTTGAATGCCCTGGCCGCCATTGCCGCAGCACGACATGCTGGTGTACGTCCGCAGGATGCCGTTAGTGCGCTGAAGGAGTTTCGTGGCGTGAAGCGCAGATTGGAAGTTTTCGCCGAAGTAAACGGTATAACGATTTACGATGATTTTGCCCACCACCCAACAGCAATCTCAGCGACCTTGTCAGCGATACTTTCTCAAACTGGTTCGGGCAGAGTGCTCGCACTCCTGGAGCCACGATCCAATACTATGCGTATGGGTTTACATGATGCTGAATTAAGAAGCGCACTGCAGGCAGCAAGTTTGGCCTGGGTTTATCAGAGTACTGGTGCTGATGCTGTGTTAAGTTTGCAGCAGAAGCTTGAAGGGGTGGCTGTTGTTGCAGATAATTTGGATACAATTGTCAAACAGGTGGCAGAGCAGGCCAGACCCGGTGATCATATTGTACTGATGAGCAATGGTGGATTTGACAATGCGCATCTGCGGCTTCTAAAACGTATCAAACAGGCTAGCGGGTAATAACTGATGAAACAAGGTGCTGGTTCAACTGTTCCTTTTGATGGCAATATTAAGTTGAGGAAACCTGCCGGCATGCCGGAGAAATTAGGAAAGTATGAGATCCAGGGAGAGCTTGGTCGTGGTACCTGCGGCGTTGTTTATAAAGCCTACGACCCTTTCGTGCAAAGAGACGTAGCCATCAAAGTTGGCATGGTTGAGCCTGCTTCAGATCCGGCGAAAACACAGCAAATTCAGCGGGACTTCTTTGCAGAGGCACATGCGGCTGGCAAGTTACAACATCCCCACATTGTTTCGCTTTACGATGCGGGCAATGAAGGGAACTATAACTATCTTGTTATGGAATATGTGCCGGGTGAAACACTGCTCGAATACTGTCGCAAAAACAGTGATAAACGACTGTCGGTTGAACAGACTATTGAGTGCATGTTTAAGTGTTGTCGTGCGCTGGAGTACTCGCACCGGGCAAAAATTATTCACCGCGATATTAAGCCAAGTAATATTATGCTGAGTCTGGATGGCGATACAAAACTTATGGATTTTAGTATTGCCGAAGTAACACAAAATTCATTGGTAAAGTCTGAAGTTGTTATCGGATCGCCAAGTTATATGCCTCCGGAACAAATTAGAAAAGAGGAGGTAGGGCCGCAAGGAGACCTGTATTCCCTTGGCGCCGTGATGTACCAACTACTCACGGGCAAACGCGCGTTTCCATCCACCGATGTAAAGCAGGTATTTCGAGATATTCTTACCACTCCAGCGCCGCTGCTTAAAGATGTCAGGCCCGACTTACCGGAAGCATTGAGCGACGTAATAGAACATGCCCTGGCCAAGAATCCTGCAGATCGATTCGCAAGTGGTAAAGAAATGGGTGTACAGCTCACCAAGATTTATGATGATTTACTTTATGCAGAGCGTAAAGTTGTTCGTAGCGAAAATATGGATTCGCTTAAGAATCTGAGTTTTTTTCAGGGTTTCACTAATATAGATATTGATGAAATATTGTCAGCCAGCACTATGCTTTCTTTTCAGCCGGGGACAACCGTTATACAGGAAGGGGATATCGATAATTCTTTTTATATTATTGTGCGTGGCGATGTTGAAGTAAGAAAACAGGATCGCTTAATTGTTACCCTGCATGAAGGCGACTGTTTTGGTGAAATTGGGTTTTTAATGGCAAGCAAGAGAACTGCTTCAATAATATCAATTACTGATGTGTTGGTACTGAAAGTCAATGCTATGTTAATGGAATCTGTTTCGAAAGACTGTCAGCTTCGCTATTACAAGGCATTTAACGAAACCTTGATTTATCGGCTTGCCCTAACCAGTGCGCGTTTATCATCGTTACAATAACAACAGAGCAATTTCCAGCTAAGTGTCCAAATCGAAAAATTAGTGTGCCAGATTGTTATACAAAATGGATGGTTAACAACGAATTAAATCTAATCCGGTTTTTGGGCTGGTATTAGACACAGTTTTAAAAAATGGTTTTTGCGTTATCGCAACTAGTATTTAAAGGGAAACGAATGTTGCTGTTTAGATCAAGCGATTGCTTGACGTAAAGTGTCCCATCAACAAGTCAATAGCCAAACAAAAAAGCCCTGATTAAACTACTCAGGGCTTTTGGTGTATTGCGTTTTATACTTTTATTCGACTTCTTCAACAGGCTCTTCCGCAGCCTCTTCAGTGTCATCTGTTGCTTCTTCAGCTTCCTCGACTTCATCAGGCCCTTCTTCAGTAGAGTCTGGATCTTCGCCGTCCACAATCGCATCTTCTTCGGCTGCAACCGCTTCTTCTGCTACGCCTTCCATTGCATCTTCAGCTGCTTCTACAGCTTGTTCTTCATCCGTCGTTACACTTTGTTCCTGATTGCATGAAGCCAGTCCAAGGCTTATAACTGCAATAAAGAAAAAGTTAATAAGGCGCATACTCATCCGCTACCTCCCCACGTTTATGGTTAATGAAACTTCAATACTAGCTTATTTGCGAGCTATTTACAGGTTTAAAACTGGAATTTGCTGGCTAATGCTCATTTACGTAAGAAACAGGAAAGTCGGGAAATTGATATAGATCAACTGTTGCGTCTGTCGCCCAAAACTAAACGATAATAATCACTTTTACAATTTCTTTACAAATACCTTAGATCCGCGTTGATAGTTGTATAGACTGCGTTTTTTAACAGGTAAAGTATCTGGTTTTACCGGTTGAAAACCATGTTCACGAAACCAATGCAGGCTGTGAGTGGTTAGTGCAAATAATTGATGCAAACCTAATTGTTTTGCATTTTGCTCAAGTGAGGCTAATAGTTCAGAGCCCCTGGTTTTATTCCGATAATCAGGGTGAACAACCAAACAAGCAACTTCGCCCACCTTTTCATCAACATAGGGGTACAGCGCAGAACAGCCAACAACCAATCCATCACGTTCGATAACTGTGAAATTGGCAATTTCCAGCTCCAACTGCTCCCTAGAGCGTCGCACCAGGTGATTACTTTTTTCGAGTGGCGCTATTAATTGCAGTATTCCACCTACATCGGCAATTGTTGCTGGACGAAGATCTTCATATCTGCCAGCAGTTATTAAAGTGCCAATGCCGTCACGGGTATACAATTCTTGTAGCAAGGCACCACTTTGTTTGCGCGGGATCATATGTACACGCTTTACACCCTGTTGGCAGGCGTCTATCGCAGATTGCAGATCATGTCGTACAGCCTGTGGAATTTTTTTCCTTCGACGCAGTAGGTTTTGTGCCTCCGAAGTATGAATTTCACGGAGAGTTTGAGATCGACTATCCCGCAATGGATTACTTTCCATCATAAATATTAATTTGTCAGCATTAAGGGCAACGGCGGTGGCCGTTGCGACATCTTCAGCACGCAAATTAAAGGTTTCTCCGGTTGCCGAATAGCCTAGTGGGGTCAGTAATACGATGTTACCGGCGTCAAGCAGCCCCTGAATGGCGGTGTATTCAATTCGCCTGACAGATCCGGTGTAACAATAGTCAACTCCATCGTGTACGCCATGGGGTTTTGCTGTTACCAGATTGCCCGATGCGACACGAATACGACTACCCGACATGGGTGTATTGATCAGGCTACGTGTGAGCTGCGCTTCAATTTCTATGCGAGCAATGCCTATCGCTTCTTTTACCGGAGACAGGCTTTCCTGCTCGGTAATTCGTAGACCATTGCTGTACTTTGACTGAATGCCCTGCTGCGTTAATCGACGCTCGATTTGAGGTCTTGCGCCGTGCACCAGCACAAGTTTGACACCCAGGCTATGTAGAAGAGCAATATCATTAATCAGTTCATCAAACCGTTCATCGAGTATGGCTTCCCCGCCGATTTCAAGAACAAACGTACACCCTCGATGAGTATTGATATAGGGTGCAGCGTCCCGGAACCACTGCACATCCATGCAGCTTTCACCTGTGCTGTCGGTTTTTGAAGATTTCTGTTTGGGCGACATAGTTACTGTACTCGCTTAATGGCAGCGCATTTTAGCGCTTGCGACTTTACAGGCCAACCACGCAGTGCTGGTGAATGAGTTGCTGAAGAAATTCCAGGGTTGGTTTCAGCTCGCTTATCTCTATAAATTCATTAGCCTGATGAGCCTGATCGATGCGTCCAGGCCCCATAATCAGTACATCCATACCAAGTTGCTGCAGGTATGGCCCCTCGGTGGCAAATGCCACTGATTCAGCAGTTTGACCGCTTAACGATTCTGCTGTGCTTACAATTTTGCAGTTTGCATCGGTTTCGAGTGCCGGAATCCCTTGAAATAGAGGTTTCAGGTTTAGCTCAAATTCCGTGTCCTGCAAACTGGATTGCAGGCGTTTTTCTATAAAATATCTTAGTTCTGAAATATCCATTCCCGGCAATGGGCGCAAATCAATATCCAGAGCACATTCTCCGCAAATACGATTGGCGCTATCACCTCCGTGGATATGTCCCAGGTTTAAGGTGGGTACCGGTACCTGAAACAGACTATTTTGATTTTTAAGCTGTAATTCTTGGCGCAGCGCCATAAGCTCGGCTAGCACTGTGTGCATGCCTTCAATGGCATTTTTTCCTAACGCAGGATTACTGGAATGCCCCGATTTGCCGGTAACTATTATTCGGTCCATCATCACGCCTTTGTGTAGGCGAACGGGTCGATTCCCTGTCGGCTCACCGATAAGCGCACTGCGCGCCGCAGGTTTGCCCGCGTTAAGCAATGCACGTGCGCCCGCCATCGTGCTTTCCTCATCGGCTGTGGCCAGAATGATTAAGGGTTGTTTCAATTGATTAGCGGAAAATTCCTTGCTTGCCTCAATAGCCAGGGCGAGAAAGGACTTCATGTCGCTGGTCCCCAGTCCATACAGGCGCGCACCTTTCTGGGTCAGTTCAAATGGATTGGTATACCAATTTTTTTCATTGGTGGGTACGGTATCGGTATGCCCGGATAGTATCAGCCCACCCGCACCACAACCTTTGGTGGCAATCAGGTTAAATTTTTGTTGATTTTGATCAACTGGCAGAATTTCAACCTTAAAATTGGAGTTAGAAAGCCAGTCTGCCAATAAGTTGATAACGGACAGATTACTCTGGTCCAGCTCTGGTATAACACTGCTAACAGAGGGTAGAGCGATAAGCTGGCGTATTTTGTCGATACTGGCGCGAATTGAACTCATTATTTTTTGGGTTAAAATGCTGGCGTTCCAAAATGTGGTAAATCAGAATAGTTTCAAATCTTACAAATATGTAGTCCAGTTGTACATTCTACAAAGCTGAAATCATGGAAAAGGTATATTCTTGCCAATACCCAAACAAGTTGGGACAATTTGACGTATAAAATTCTACTCTGATCTGTGTGGCATTTGTTGTCGTAGAAACAGTCAATATGAAGATCTGACTAAATGTTTGGCCATATCCTGTCATGTTTGGACAAGTGGCGATAGATACAAAAGTGGTCGTGTACGCATAATTTGTCGTTATCAAGATGACAGATCAACGTAATACAGATGGTATTAAATGGCCGGTTTAAAGTAAGAATGATGTACTTATTGTCACTAAGCTTGTGTAAACAGCTGGGACAAATTTTTTGGTTAATGGTGAGATAAATTTGTGAAAAAACGAAATGTTTTATTTAGTCACATAAGTGGAGAACAACTATATGACTAAGCGGTTAAATCTTTGTTTTTATCCAACGACGGTCCTTTTTATAGATGACAATAAAGCCTTTTTAGATGGTTTAGCTTTAGAACTGGATGAATCACTGTCATTTCAAACATTTTTTGAGGCTCGGTACGCTCTCAATTATATAAATCGGGAGAAACACACTCCCATGGCGGGATTAAGTTGCGTGCAACATAGTGGTCGAGATGCCTTTGAAGTTCAGGTAGATTTGCAGGCAATAATTGAGAAAGTGTACGACGATTCAAGATTTCAAGAGCCATCTGTACTCGTAGTTGATTACGATTTACCAGAGATGAACGGCCTCGAATTTTGCAGCAAGATAGATAATCCATGTATCAAGAAAATATTACTCACCGGTGTAGCAGATGAACGAATAGGTGTGTCAGCCTTAAATGACAGAATTATCGACTACTATGTAAAGAAAAGTTCTCCGAATGTATTTTCAAAATTGAATTCGGTAATTAAAGGTCTACAGGTTGGCTATTTTAATGATGCGGCGAGCTCGATTAAGGAGACATTCGAAGTTGAATACGGTTTTTTTCAAGAACCAGTCTTTATGGATTATTTTTCTGATTTGTGTCAGAAACTAAATGTTGTTGAATATTATTTCACACCATCTCCGCAGGGATTTTTGCTGGTTACTGCCAACGGAGAGCTTTCAAATTTAATCGTATATTCCGATGATGATCTCACCGCACATTGTGATATTGCATCTGATCTTGGTGCTCCTGAAGGATTAATTAAAAAAATGGGAAGTCAGGAGTGGTTGCCTTATTTTCCAGATTCACCAGACGGCTATTATCAAAGTAGTGTTAAAAATTGGCAAAAGTCACTGTTGCCTGCCGTGCATTTAAAAACAGAAACAGGCGATTACTACTGTGCAAATGCGCCATCTGTTGTCCGCCTTCAGCAGCCGCTATTGTCCTATGACAGGCATTTGCGAAGTATGGCAGCGTAACCTGATATAAGCAGCATCTTGCGGAGTGAAAATGTATGATTCTTATACAGTGCTTCGTTAGAGGGATTAGGCTCCAAGTACAAATATGACAATAAAGTAGGCAGGCAAACCAGTGTCTTTGATTGTAATTAGTACTTCAGTTAACACTCTTTTTCCCATGGATATATTTCGGAAGGGGTAAGAAGTGTATTCTATCTTGCCCGGACTGGTGGCCTTGGTTTTTCTTGGGTACGGGTGCTATGCAGTTTTCCGAAAAGGTTTTACTCGCATTAGTACGAGTTTTTTTGTTTTATGTGTATTAACCTTTTTTTGGCAGTTTACCTGGGCAGTTCTTTATCAGATTAAAGATCCTGACATTGCAATGATTCTTGTTCGGTTGGGGTATCTTCTCATTTTATTCCTGCCAACCAGTATGTATCACTTTCTTGTTGAGATCACAGAAAGAAAGAATGAATTGCGCCTGGTATATTTGTCGTATGTATTTGGCAGCGTTTTAGGCCTGTTTCTTCTATTCACTAACATTTTTGTCTCGGGGCACTATGCTTACTTTTGGGGGTACTACCCAAAAGCGGGTGTGTTGCATCCGATTCATATAATGCAGGCCACAGTAGTTATCAGTCGGGGATTATATATAACCTACCAGTCCCAGAGAGGGGCGCCGTATTTCCAACGTACCCGTTTACGCTATTGTTTTTTTAGCCTGTTAGTTTATTTTGCGGCGGCAATTGATTACTTATGTAACTATGGAGTTGAATTTTATCCGCCAGGAGTAATTTTTATTTCAGTGAGCCTGGGTATTATGGTGGTAGCAATTGTCAAGTATCGCCTGATGGATAACCCAATGGCACTTGCTGCAAATCTGGCGCATCAGGTTAGAACACCTTTGTTAACAATTCAGATGCGTGCCCGGGCCATACAAAAATACTGGGGAGTGCTTTTTGAAGGATATCAACTTGCTGTAGAAAACGGTTTATGTGAACAAAAAATCCGTGGCGATCAAATAGAAATATTGAGGAATCTCGCAAAAACTATAGAGCAGGAAGTGGATCATTCATATTGTGTGATTGACATGCTGCTGGCGTCAACAAGTGGAAAATTTGATGACACCTACAGTTTCGCCATCCATTCAGTCCGAGACTGTATAGAAGAGGCTGTTGCAAGATATCCTTTTATGGATGGTGAAAAAGAGGCGATAAGATTGGAATTACAGGAAGATTTTGAGTTCTATGGGTCCGATAACTTGTTGATTTATGTGGTTTTTAACCTGATAAAGAATTCTCTATATTCAATAAAGTTAGCAAAAAAAGGAGATATTAGTATCGTTCTTACGGCAAAAGATGATGTAAATGTCTTGATATTCGAGGATACTGCGACAGGTATAAACGAAGATATTCTTCCTCATGTATTCGATAGTTTTTTTACTACAAAGAAAAATGGAGGAGGTACAGGTATCGGGCTTGCTTTCTGTAAACAGGTTATGAGTGATTTCCAGGGAGCCATTAGATGCATTTCTACTCTTGGTGAATCTGCAACATTTATTTTAGAATTCCCAAACGTAGATACTCTGACGTCAGATGTTCAGGAAAAAGCTAGTACGCCTGGTGAAGACGTACTAGCTAATATTGAAACCTAACCTTGAGAGCTTGTTATTTTATTGGTCAGATATTTCATACTGGCGAACTTTCTTGATAATAAATTCCGGAAATCTGGTTATTCGTTTATTTAGATCCGCAAAAACGACTTGTTGATAAGCATTGGATATTAACTCGCCATTCTCAAAGAAACGAAAAACTATATAGAAAGAACACTGTTTGACATGATAGGTGTTTAGCAAACACTTTATATTTTGAAATGGAAATGTTTCTCGTAAATAATCATTGTGCGCGGTTTTTGTAATCAATACGCCTTCAGATTGTAATAAATCACGAGTAATGCATTTTTGGAACCAACTCTCACGACAAATTCCCTGCCACTCAAAGTATCTTGAAAAGTAAATATTTGTATAAGCATTTGAATCTTTGAGGTATGTTTCAAATTCATGTTCATACGTTCTGAGCGGTTTTAAACTAGGCACAAAGAACGGGCTAGGCGATTCCTTATTAAATCGAAAAGATTGTGTTGAATTGGCAATATTTATTTGGGACTGCATAGTTCTCTCCTGTTTAGTTGTAACAACGAATAAAAAATTTAAAAAGTTTGGAAACATGCTCCTAATGAACGTAATTTGATAGTGATTTACCTTGGTCAAGGATCGAAATGAAGAAATCAAGATTGTGTCGACCTAAAATATATAGGCGAAATCACATACAGAAAAATTCATAGAAGGTTTAAGTCAGTGTTCTTTGGGAGACAGTTAGCTGTTATCGTGCCCTCCTGCAATTGAAGTCATAAAATGGAAAGGATTTGTTTATTCAAACGAATGTATTAAGGTCAGTAGAACCATAATATGGTTTGTTGATGTTGTCAGTAGAAGAACTAGGAATTTACAATATGCGTGTCGTTATTAGACTACAGTATAATATGCGAATATTTTGCTGGCATTTATCCCAACAACCTTCATATAAGCGAGTTTCATATTGTCAGAATATACAAAGTGCTCATATATGCGAAATTTGTAGTCTGTGTGTTATCAGTAGAGATACCAGCTAGCCGGGCTTATTTACGATAATATAAAAACGCCGAATTCAGGATACATAGAAAGGTTTTGGGTTTGGCAGAGTAGCATTTTGGCGGGCCTTTATAAGAAACTAAGGCGACTCTTGGCGGTCTGGCTACTTAATAGGCTGCGGTGTTCGTGGTTCAGTATTGAAGTAAATATAGAGTGAAGGGAACAGGGCTTGATTGGTAGAAGGCTTTGCAAAATTTCCTGTCAGGAATCCGCACGGTGCTAATTGCTGAGTGTTGGCGGTGTTGGTTGGCGTGATGTAAAAAAAGCCGGAAGACTTGTTAGCTTCCGGCTTTATGTAGAAAATTATTTAAAAGCAGTTATTTTACTGTAAACGATGCCTGCAAACCCTCTTCGGCATTTGGGGCGATCCATACATTATAATCACCAGGCTCAGAAATACGTTTGCCGTTTGCATCATGGTAGGCCAGGTCTTCCGCATTAAGCTCAAACTTGATCCTGGACGACTGACCCGGTTGCAGGGTGACCTTTTTATATCCCTTTAGTTCCCTAACAGGACGGGTGACTTCGCCAACAATATCCTGCACGTAAAGCTGCACAACTTCGGCGGCTTCTACTTTACCTGTATTCGTTAGTTGAACTGAAACCTGAAGCGTATCGCCCATATTGATCTTGGATTTCTTCAGTTTTAGATTGCTGTATTTAAAGCTGGAATAGCTTAAGCCATATCCAAATGGAAATTGTGGCAGGTGCCCAAGATCCAGGTAGTATGAAGTATTATGCAGAGCGCTTTGCCAGGTACCGACTTCAATCTTATCTTCTGGTATATATCTATCCGCATTAAACGGGCGACCAGTATTGGTGTGATTGTAAAAAACCGGAATCTGGCCCACTGTTTTAGGCCAGGTTACAGGCAGTCGGCCGCCAGGTGATACCTTGCCGTACAATACATCGACCAGTGCTGGTCCAGCCATTGTTCCAGGGTGCCAGGCCATTATTATTGCGTCGATTTTATCGATGATGTTGTAAAGTGAAATGGGGCGACCTGCCATAATGACCAGCACCAGTGGCTTACCGGTCTCGCTTAACGCATGAATCAGTTCTTCCTGTGCGCCGGGTAATCGAATATCGGCGCGACTATGGGCTTCACCAGAAAGAATGGCCTCTTCACCACCTATAAATAAAACAAGATCCGATTTTTCGGCTGCGGCTATGGCTTGAGCGAAACGAGATTTATCTTTGGATCGCGAATAGTCCAGTGTTGGTTCAAAAATTACCTTGCTGTCACCCAGAAATTTACGTAGTGCGGGTGCAGGCGTTTGGGATGTCTCTTTTTCACTGTCATAAACCCAGGTGCCAAGCTGCTCATGTGGAGCGTCAGCCAACGGACCTATTACAGCTATTGTTTTACTTTTATTCAGCGGGAGAATATTTTTCTCGTTTTTTAGTAAAACCATGCTTTTTGCGGCAGCAGTTTGTGCCTCAGCCAGAAACTCCGGATTCTGTATTATGCTGCGCCTGGAGGAATCAAAGCCGGGTTGATCAAATAAACCCAGCCGCATTTTGATACGCAATATGCGCCGCACAAAATCATCCAGTTCTTCCTGCTGCACTTTGCCTTCTTCAATTAATTCTGCAAGATGCTCTTCATAAGCAGTGCTGACCATTTCCATATCCATACCGGCAGTTGCTGCACGTTCTGCCGCATGTTTATGGTCTGCGGCATATCCGTGTGGAATCATTTCCTTTACCGATTCCCAATCACTTACTATAAACCCATCAAATCCCCATTCGCCCTTTAGTACTTCTTTTAGCAGGAAGTGGTTGCCAGTTGCCGGTATGCCGTTTAGCTCATTAAAAGAAGTCATAACAGTAGCTACACCAGCGTCAACGGCTGCATGAAACGGCGGCAGAATAATATCGCGCAGTATATGTTCAGGGATATTGGCGGTGTTGTAATCGCGACCACCCTCAGCGGCACCGTAGCCGGCATAATGTTTTACGCAGGCAGCCAAACTGGTTGGATCGGACAGGTCATCGCCCTGAAAACCTCTTACCATTGCCGCTGCAAGTTGCGAAGCCAGGTAAGGATCTTCACCCAGAGATTCTGCAATGCGTCCCCAACGTGCATCCCGCGATACGTCTACCATGGGTGCAAAGGTCCAACGTACACCATAAGTCGTAGCTTCGATTGCTGCTGATCGTGCCGTTTGTTCAACTAGTTCCGGTTCCCAGGTTGCAGCCAAACCAAGCGGAATCGGTACAACAGTTTTAAATCCATGGATTACATCACGGCCATAGAGTAGCGGTATTTTACTGGGGCTTTCTTCTGTTGCGATGCGTTGTAATTCCTTTACTACATCTTCATCCATGATATTCAGTAATGCGCCGATTCTACCCTCTCTTACTGCTTTTGCGAGGCCTTGTGGTATTTCGCCTCTGAAGCGACTGGAAAGGCCACGTAAGGCAGTCTGGCCAATTTTCTCCTCCAGAGTCATAGATTTAAGGATTTCGTCTATTCTTTTCTCAATCGAATCTGCTGAAGTCTGACTGTGTGTAATGCCGCAGCAGATACATAGAGCGATAAGCGCTATAAAGTATTTGATTCTAATCATTTGAACAATCCAGTTTAATTAGGAGAATAATAGCTACCTTCATCCAGTACTAAGGAACAAATAGCGGTCGGTAAACAGGATTGAAGATTAATTGAAAAAGGGAGCCATGGAAAGTATGAATAC
>CAJHXF010000129.1_pt1 | contig 30847 bp, 25 predicted proteins | sample 9198441 | NCBI WGS metagenome assembly CAJHXF01 (sample SAMEA7708335, study PRJEB35096) | sediment metagenome | biome: marine neritic benthic zone biome [ENVO:01000025]; feature: sediment [ENVO:00002007]; material: shallow marine sediment [ENVO:03000034] sea grass bed [ENVO_01000059] ...
AATGGCGATGAGCCACAGGATTTAGATCCGCAGATCACCACAGGTACGCCAGAATCACATATCATATTTGCTTTGTTTGAGGGCTTAACACGTAAAAACGCAGCCACTTTAGAACCAATGCCTGGCGTAGCCGAAAGCTGGTCCCTATCAGAAGATGGCAAACGCTATACCTTCAATATCCGCGCTAACGCCCAGTGGTCCAACGGTGACCCTCTCACTGCGAACGATTTTGTTTATTCATGGAAACGTATATTGTCACCAAAACTAGGCAGTGAGTATGCCTACCTACTCTATTATTTAAATAATGCAGAGTTATTCCATACAGCTCAAATTGATGATTTTAATAAGGTAGGTGTACGTGCGGTTGATTCGCACACACTGGAAGTTACGCTACAAAATCCCATACCATTTTTTCTACAGTTACTTGACCACCATAGCTTTTACCCTGTACATAAAAAAACAATAGAGAGTTTTGGAGCGATGGAAGACCGTGGTACGCGCTGGACACGAGCAGGCAACTTAGTCGGCAATGGTCCTTTCGTTTTGTCGGCATGGGAACTTAATAAAATCGTTATTGTTAAAAAAAACCCGAACTATTGGGATACCGACGCAGTTAATCTAAATGAAATCCATTTCTACCCTGTGAACGATTTAATTACCGAGGAACGTATGTTTCGTTCAGGGCAATTACATGCTACGTTGACTGGCTATACTGCGACCGAAAAAATTGCCTGGTATAAACAGAATGCACCCGAATTAATCCATATCACCGCCGGGTATGCGACTTACTACTACGAATTCAATACTACCCGAGAGCCCTTTGACGATGTTCGTGTTCGCAAGGCTTTGGCACTGTCGTTGGATAGGCAACAAATAATTGACAAGGTTGCCAAAGGTGGACAGCTTCCTGCCTATTCATTGACGCCGGCTGGCGGTGGTTACGCATCTCAGGTGGGACTCGAGTTCAATATTGAAAAAGCAAAACAGCTACTTAAAGATGCTGGTTTTCCTGATGGAAAAGGATTTCCTAAAATTGAATTGATGTACAACACTCTGGAAAATCACCGAAAGATTGCTATTGCTGTTCAGCAACAATGGAAACAGAACCTGAATATTGAAATTGGTTTAATCAATCTGGAGTGGAAAGTATACCTTGAAGCAAAACAAAATCTTGAGCATGATATTGCTCGTGCTGGATGGCTGGCTGATTATGTCGATCCCAGCAACTTTCTTGACTTAATGCTATCACACAGCGGCAACAATCATACCGGTTGGAGTAGTAATCAATATGATCACCTGGTCTCAAAAGCCGCCACCATGTTAGATCGGAACCAGCGGTTTGCATATTATCAACGGGCTGAAAAAATACTTGCCGATGAAGTACCTGTTATTCCCATTTATTATTATTCAGACATTCATCTTGTTCAACCCAGCGTGCAAGGTTGGCATGACAACGTCATGAAATATTATGATTACAAAAATATGTCAACATCCGCTGCCACCCAATAAAATATAAGCCATCATGTTTATGTTTATTACCAAACGTATCTTGCAGGCATTGCCGGTATTATTAATTGTTATCACCGCAACATTTTTTCTGGTTCGTCTTGCCCCAGGCGGACCTTTCTCCGCCGAACGCACTGTAAGCCCACACGTACTTAAAAACTTAAATGAACGCTACAACCTCAACGATCCTCTTTATAAACAATATTTTGGATATCTATATAATCTAGCCCAGGGTGACTTCGGTCCTTCATATAAATATCCAAATCGCACCGTAACCGAAATAATACATACCGGCTTCCCAATCACCGCTGAACTTGGATTTTATGCTCTGCTATTTGCTAACATTATTGGTTTACTCGCTGGTATTACAGCAGGTTTACACCCAAACAGATGGCAAGATTATGCATCTATGTCGACAGCGATGATTGGCATTTGTATTCCTTCCTTTGTGCTTGGGCCTTTACTAGTACTTATATTTAGTATCTGGCTAGATTGGCTTCCTGTTTCAGGTTGGGACGTACTGGCAGGCGATAAAATACTACCCTCGATTACCTTAGGTGCGGCCTATGCGGCGTATATCGCGCGCTTAAGTCGCGGTGGTATGCTGGAAACCCTAGCACAGGATTTTATACGTACCGCGAAAGCGAAAGGCCTACATCCTGTTCGTATTGCATTGATACATGCATTACGCGGGGGCATTTCACCGGTTATTTCATTTATGGGGCCAGCCGCCGCCGGCTTGCTTGCAGGCTCCTTTGTTGTTGAAACCATTTTCCAGATTCCTGGCCTAGGCCGATTCTATATTCAAGCAGCATTTAATCGTGACTACACTATGATACTTGGCACGACTATTTTCTTTGCAACACTCATTATTGTTTTTAATCTTCTTGCCGACATTCTACTCGTTTGGCTGAATCCAAAACTCCGTCATGAAGCATTTCGAAGAAATTAACAATAGTGGAGAAATAGTCGAAGAAGGCACATCGCTTTGGCGAGATTCCTGGTTGCGATTAAATAAAAATAAACTGGCAATGTTTAGCCTAGCCCTGTTAATTTTAATGATAGTCATTGCATTACTCACCCCCTGGATTACTGTCTACTCTTATGAGACCCAGAACCTGGATTTAGGCGCAACACCACCTTCCTGGGAACACTGGCTTGGTACTGATACTTTTGGTCGAGATTTGTTAACACGAATTCTTTATGGAAGCCGGGTATCCTTGATGGTTGGCTTTATAGCAACAATGGTTGCACTATGTATAGGTGTTTTATGGGGGGCAGTTGCTGGTTACATTGGTGGACGCGTCGATATTATTATGATGCGTATCGTGGATGCCTTATATGCTCTACCCTTTACCATTTTTATTATTTTATTAATGGTGATTTTTGGTCGCAGCATGCTGTTGTTATTTCTGGCAATTGGCGCCGTTGAGTGGCTTACCATGGCACGAATCGTTCGTGGCCAGGTACTTTCAGTAAAACGACAGGAGTTTATTGAAGCAGCTATTGCTATTGGCCTATCACCATGGAAAATAATATCTCGTCATGTAATCCCTAACGTTTTAGGTCCCATTATTGTATACACGACCCTGACTATACCCAGCGTCATTCTGCTTGAGTCATTTTTAAGCTTCCTTGGTTTAGGGATACAGCCTCCTCAAAGCTCCTGGGGTCTTTTAATTTCCTACGGCGTAGAAACTATGGAGGAATACCCCTGGTTACTGATTTTCCCAGGACTTGTATTGTCAATTACATTATTCTCATTAAACTTTCTCGGTGATGGGTTAAGGGACGCGCTTGATCCAAGAGTTTCAAAGGATTGACTGTATGTCACTATTGTCCGTAAAAAACCTACGTACCTGGTTTCACACTCGCGATGGGATAATTAAAGCAGTTGATGATGTCAGTTTCGAAGTAGCGGCAGGACAGACATTGGGCATAGTTGGCGAGTCAGGATCAGGAAAATCGGTATGTTGTTACAGTCTTGTAGGCTTAATTCCGAAACCACCTGGGCGTATTGAGAGTGGACAGGCGATTTTTGACGGTATCGACCTCCTGACAACAAGTGAAAAACAGCTTCGAACCATTCGCGGCGATCGAATCGCAATGATTTTTCAGGATCCGATGACATCATTGAATCCCTATATGCGCATAGGCGATCAACTCGCCGAACCGCTACAAATGCATAGGAGTATTTCTGGATCACAGGCAAAGGACAAAGTCATTCAATCCCTGGAAGAAGTGGGAATTCCAAATCCGGCAAAAAAGCTAAATGATTTTCCTCATCAGTTTTCGGGTGGTATGCGACAACGTGTCATGATTGCCATGGCACTGATTACTGAACCAGAGCTTTTGATTGCTGATGAACCAACAACTGCACTTGATGTTACGATTCAAGCTCAAATTCTTGATCTTATACAGAGTCTCAGAAAATCTCATAATCTTAGTGTAATCTTTATTACGCATGATCTGGGAGTTGTCGCAGGTATTGCGGATCAAATTATGGTTATGGAAAAAGGCAAAGCTGTTGAGTATAAAGACACAGAGAGCATATTTTATAGTCACCAACACCCTTACACTGCAAAGTTATTAAGCTCGATACCAACAGGCGCCAAACCTGTTCCCACCAACATACTGGAAGATAGTGATAACAATACATTAGAACTGAAAAATGTATCCACTTTTTTTACCACTTACAAAGGCGTATTTAAAAAGTCTATCGCCAGTCAAACCAAAGCTGTCGATAATGTTTCACTCAACCTCAGGCAAGGCGAAATACTCGGTTTAGTTGGCGAATCAGGCTCTGGAAAATCCACCCTGGGTCGCAGCATTATCCGGTTACTGGAAATCAATAACGGGACCATCACTTACAATGGCCTCAGTCTCCATACATTGAGTCAGAGTGAACTAAAACAGGAAAGAAAGAAATTCCAAATCATTTTTCAGGATCCGTACGCCTCTCTTGATCCCAGAATGACAGTATTTAATATTCTTGCAGAACCCCTATTACTTCACTCTATCTGCACGAGAAAAGAATTGTTAAAGAATATACATGAATTAATGGACGACGTTGGGTTAGAAAGAAAATATATCCGTAAGTACCCACACGAATTCTCCGGCGGACAACGTCAGCGAATAGCAATTGCGCGGGCAATTGCAGTTAATCCAGAATTTATAATAGCCGACGAACCTGTTTCAGCACTTGATGTCACGATTCAATCGCAAATACTTAATCTTCTACTTGAGTTAACCCAGCAGCGCAATCTTAGCATGCTATTTATTTCGCACGATTTGTCAGTAGTTCGTTATATCTGCGATAGAGTTGCAGTTATGTATCGAGGAAAAATTGTTGAGCTAAATCAAACTGAGACGCTCTTCTCTAAACCAGAGCACCCATATACTCAATCATTATTATCTGCAATCCCTATTCCTGATCCCAAAAAAGAAAAATCGAGACAGAGAATTCCTTTTGGCTCCGCTTGAGCAGTTGATTCCAAACTAACTCGATTTCACGATAACCCTGCACACATCTTTTAATTCACCATTTTCCGCCATCGCTTTCAGGCGAACTGCCATTGCTTCGGTTACCTCCTGCCCTCTTGCGGCAATCAGCAGACCTTTTTCTGAAACAATATCTTCATCAATAACCATGTTAGCCTTTATTCGAGCAGGTGAAATCAATTTGGATACGCTCTCGGCCTGCACATCTTCCATATCCTCCAGCAGCTCGAGCAATTTGGGGTGGTATTTCTGTGGATGGCGTTTAAGGTGACTGACGGCCGCCAGCATCGATTCACCACTGGAAATATGTTTGTCGATTTCAAGTGCAATAGCAATTAACTGACCGCCCAGAACCACTGGTGAAAGTTCCTTCGGTTCCTGCTTATATTGCTCACCCAAATGCTGTTTTTGTGCCTGAATAATCTGTGCCACAACACGCAGGCGAGGAATTTTCATGATTAGATCATGCGCAGTTTGCGGGTGCGCATCATAAATTTCCTGCTCGCGACTGCCCAAAGGACTCTTGCTATACACTTTTTCAAGAATGTCGTTGGGTATAGTGACGCAACCAATCTGCGAAAGCATAGCTGCCAGATCATATTGCCAGCGCGCGGATAGCTTGAGTTTTGTGGACATATGACTGACATACTTGCGACTACGGGCACTTCTACCAAATGCGATTGGGTTAACCAGACTAAGGATATCGGTTAACACCTTGATGCTACCGCGTAAAGTTTTCTCCAATAAATCTTTTTCCGCCGTCACCAACCGATACTGATCGATGCCATCTTTAAGTATGGTGATCAACGCATCACTAGGACAGGGTTTCAGCAGAAAACGGAAAATCTGGCCTTCGTTAATCGCTGATACCGCCGAGTCAATGTCCGTCTGACCGGTCAAGAGCATTCTCGTTGTGTGCGGCGCAATTGCTCGCACCTTAGCCAGGAACGTTGCTCCATCCATATTCGGCATTCGCATATCGGAAACGACTACAGGAAATGGCCCATGCTCCCTGATCACCTCCAGGCCTTTTTGTCCGCTCTCAGCGGTATAAACTCGAAATTGACTGCGTAGTTGGCGCTTCATACCCGACAGCAGATTGGGCTCATCGTCAACAAACAGTACCTTTTGCGGTTTATCTTCCTTGGACATTACCTCAATTCCTTGCCTGTTTACTCCATGCACCCCAAAAACCCTTGTCTATTCCGGTGACTCAACGCAGTTTCGCCCTGCGGATTTCGCCCGATACAGGGCTCTATCTGCACGCGCCACCAGTGCCCGCCAGTCGGGCACTGAATCGATACGTGGATCAAAATTACTGACCCCGGCGCTAACGGTCAGTACACCACGCTCGGAATCCTCATGTGGAATCTCACGTTCTTGTACTCGTTCAAGCAGTCGACGCGCCAGAACCTCAGCGCCTTCCTGGTTGGTTTCAGGTAATAATAATAAAAGTTCTTCGCCACCGTAACGAAAAATTCTATCTGCTGAGCGAATGATGCCTTTAATCGTTATGGCAATCTTTTTTAACGCCTTATCGCCCGCCTGATGTCCATAACGATCGTTGTACAACTTAAAATGGTCCACATCGAATAAAATAATCGAATAAAACCGCATATAACGCACTGCCGTACTATGCATATGATCAAGATCTCGTTCCATTGCTCGCCGATTGCCAATACCCAGCAGAGGATCTTCCATTGCCAGTAATTGCAGTTCCTGGTTGTTCGCCAACATACGTCGGGTGGCGAGAAACCGATCATAACGCTCAAAAGCCTCATCGATTGCTTCAATCAAAATATCTTTGGCACAAGGTTTTACCAGATACCGAAAGATCTGGCCGTCATTAACCGCAGAAATAGCGGCTTCAACATCGGCATGCCCGGTTAACAGGATTCTCTCTGTCTCCGGACTTAGCGCCCGTACTTTAGATAAAAATTTGGAACCATCCATTTCAGGCATACGCATATCTGACACCACGACAGGAAATGGGCCATTTTTCCGTAAAAATTCCAGTGCTTCTTTGCCGCTCAACCGGGTGTGCACTTCGTAAATGCTGTGCAACTGTCGCTCCAGGCCTGTCAGCACAGCCGGTTCATCGTCAACAAATAGCACCTTTCTGACAACATTACTCATGGTTAATCCCCGCTGTCGGAAACGAGGCCTATTAGTTCTTCTGTCATTTGCCGCCACTGATCAAGATTCTTGCTAACATTTAATTTATCCAGATACTCGAGATTTAGATCCGTGTCTTTTGGGTGCTCGTGTACGTCCGCAACAAGGTGAGTTGCAACATACAGGGCATCCAGAATCTGAAATTCATCATGTTCAACAACCCAGGGCTGATTATGGTGAGCGACAGCTTCGACAACCGGATAAGGTAATCCCCATAACCCAAGCAGATAAGCGCCGACATATTCATTCGAAGCTCCGATAATTTCCTTTTCGATCTCAGGCATAGCCCTGTCTGAGTTCTGATGCTCGGTAAGAACCTCGGTAAACTTGTCCGGCAAATACTGTGCTAACACTAACCTGCCGGTGCGGTGCAGTACTGCTGCCATAAACGCATTTTCAGAATCATCTTTGTTGCTGACGAGTTTCTTTGCTACCTGCGCGCACATAAAAGACTTTTTGTATTCTTCGTCCAGCGAAAACCCCGGAATCTGATTCGCTACTTTGAAGGAACGATACATTTCTTCTGATAACACGATACTCTTAATCATGTTGACACCAAGATAGGCCGCAGCGTCTTTCACCTTGCTCATATTTTGCGGTAACCCAAAGAACGCACTATTAACCACCTGCAACAGTTTCGCGGAAACCGCAACATCTGTTTCGATTATCTTGCCGACGTCTTCCAAAGATGTATTTTCATCGGTCAGTGCACGTGTCAGCTCCGCAAAAACCTGCGGTCGACTGGGTAAGGAGTCAACTTGCCCGATAATCTGTTTTAATTCATCTTCCTGTATAAAGCTGTGTAATGACAGAGCACGACGAACAGCATTCGTAAGCTGTTCCGGTGTACAAGGCTTGGAAAAATACTGATGGGTTACCGGAATGGCCTGCAATATGGGTTGTGAATCAGCATGTCCGGAGAGCACAAAGCGTGCAACATGTGGATGTTTTTCAAAGACCTTGGTTAGTAACTGCGCTCCACTCATTTGTGGCATACGCATATCTGATATCACGCAATCAAAATGCGTTTCTTCCATCATTTTTAGTGCTTCGGCGCCAGAAGATGCCATTGCCACTTCCCATTCTTTACTGAAGGGGCGGAGCATACGCTTTAGACCGCGAAGGACATCGGCATCATCATCAACAAACAGCAGTCGTTTTTTCGTCACCATCGCTTTCCTCGTCATTAACCGCTTCCATCAAACTTGTTTTTGGTGCAGATACCGGTACCTGAATAATAAACTTCGTGCCTTTTCCTTCTTCGCTTTCGACGTTGACGATACCGGAGTGCTTATCAACGACAACGGAGTATGCGATGGCCAGCCCCTGCCCCGTGCCTTTACCAACCTCTTTGGTCGTAAAAAATGGATCAAAAACCCTCTCTTTCACATCTTCCGGCATGCCCTTGCCGGTATCTTCAATCGTGATTTGACATTGATCCTCAACCAGTTTTGTACTAATTGTAATCTTGCCCATTTCACCGGTGTCACCAACAACGTCCTTAATAGCATGGGCGGCATTCACAATCATATTCAGGACTACTTGGTTTAGTTCATTGGGCAGACATTCGACCTGAGGCAGATTAGGATCAAGAACAGTTTCCACTGCTGAAACATATTTCCATTCGTTTCTCGAGACAGTAACCGTGTTTTCAATATTCTTATTGACGTCCGACAGTTCTTTGCTGGCCGAACCCGGATGTGAAAACTCTTTCATTGCTTTTACGATATCGCGAATGCGGGCGACACCGTCCAAGGATTGTTGGGCAGCTTGCGGTACTTCCTCTAACAGATACTCAAGGTCAACTTCCTCTATTTTCTCTTTTACTTTCTTGACAAGCTCTTCTACATCTTCTTGTTTCTCGATCGAATCAAGTAATTTCTGGTACAGCTCTAGTAATGCTGCTATATCGACGAATGCATCCTGAAAGAAACGAGTATTGTCTCCAACAAACTGTGACGGGGTGTTGATTTCATGTGCAATACCTGCGGCCAACTGTCCGATGGCTTCGAGTTTTTGAGAATGCCGCAACTGAACCTCAAAATTGGTTCTTTCCTCCTCAGCATTTTTCAGTTCAGTTATATCTGCGACTGAACCAGCCATTCTTGATGGCGACCCATCGTCTTCCCAATCTGCCTGGCCGCGGGCCTGCACCCAGATATAGCGCCCGTCCTCATGACGCATGCGATACTGAACATCAAACTGGGTACCGTCTTTAAGGTGCGCTGTCATCGCGTCTTTTACCTTAGGCAGGTCTTCCGGATGAATACGCTCATCCCAGAAAGAGCGTTCAGGCCTGAATGTTTTGTAAGTTACACCGAGCATGCGTTTGTACTTATCCGTCCAGAACATTTCATCAGTGATGATGTCCCAATCCCACAAACCGACTCCCGCACCTCTAACCGCGAGAAAGTAGCGTTCTTCACTGCGAGTTAGCTCGTCTTCCATGCGCTTGCGATCATGGATGTCGGAGATTGATCCGGCCATGCGTACCGGATCGCCCTTTTGATTCCATACCGCCTGGCCGCGAACTAGAAACCAGCGATACTCCCCGTCTTTTGTGCGCATACGATGCTCAGAGTGGTAGGCGATATCCTGTTCCTGCAAGTGACGTTGAATACCTCGCAGCAAAGATTTGCGATCATCGGGGTGAAAGCATTCCTTCCAGTTGGTTAATGTGGGTGGAAACTCACCCTCTTCATAGCCCAGTAAATGGTAAAACTGCTCGGATAACCATAGTTCGTGCTTGGTAATAAACCAGTCCCAGATCCCATCAAAGGTACCGGTAACCGCCAGTTGAAAACGTTGTTCGCTGGATATCAGTTCCCGGTGTGAGCGATAGCGATCAATAGCCGATACAACGACCCGTTTCAGTAAATCCGGTCGAATTTCCTTTTTGGAAATGTAGTCTTGCGCCTCCCGATGCAATCCTTCAAGAATTATATTTTCATCTCCTTCGCCAGTTATCATTATTATTGCTGTTTCCGGTGCAGCCATATGCATCTTGACTAAGGTATCAATGCCATCAGCGTCAGGCAGAGTTAAATCCAGCAAAATAATGTCCGTATCTCTGTTTTTCCGATAAGTATCGATGCCGTCCTTAAGGGTTCCTGCATGCAGTACCGTGAACCTAATATCAACGATATTTTCCAGTATGCCTCTGACATATACGACGTCAGACTGGCTGTCTTCCACGTGTAAAACCTTTATTTCCGTGGGAATCCTAAAATCATCCATACTCGCTCCAACCATATTCCTTCGAACCAGCAGTCGGCCTATCTGTGTATATGCCATTCATCATGGCTTTCGCATGTTCGCCCTTACTGGAAAAGCACAAGTAAAATACTCTTAAAATTCAGCAACTTACTGATAGTGTCGAGCTTATAACCAGGCAGGTATCAGCTTGCACCTCTCGATCTGGACTCGCTTTAAAGGAATCGGCGGCAGCAGCATAAACTTAAGAGACCTGATCGATGCGACCTTACGCTGGCGGGGCTATCGCGCAGGCTTAACAGGACTGACGGTTACCAATTTATTTGGCAACATAGTATGATCGCGGCCTGATAAAAACAGCGTAACCAACAGCTTTTTGTTTTGGAGTAGAACATGGGATTTCTCTCGGGCAAACGTGCCCTTATAGTTGGCGTAGCCAGCAACAAATCCATCGCCTGGGGCATTGCTCAGGCCATGCATCGCGAGGGAGCCGAGCTTGCATTTACTTATCAGGGTGATCGAATAAAAGACAGGGTAATTAAATTTGCCGCTGAAGTAGGATCAAGTATTGTTGCGCCCTGCGATGTTACGGATGACGCGCAAATCGACGGTGTCTATGACGTTCTCGGCAAACATTGGGACAGCCTTGATATTCTTATTCATTCCGTTGGATTCGCTCCGTCAGATCAAATCAAAGGCGATTATCTGGACAATGTCACACGCGAGGGATTTAGTATCGCTCACGATATCAGTTCCTATAGCTTTGCGGCGCTGGCCAAATCAGCAAAACCGATGCTGGAGAAAAGTGGTCGTTCCGCCCTTCTGACTTTGAGCTATCTGGGCGCGCTCCGCGCGATCCCAAATTACAATACTATGGGACTCGCCAAAGCCAGCCTGGAAGCGAATGTCCGCTACATGGCTAAATCACTTGGTTCTATCGGTGGGCGAGTAAATGCGATCTCTGCCGGCCCAATCAAGACGCTTGCAGCGGCGGGGATAGGTAATTTTCGTATGATTATCGATCATGTTACCCAGGTATCGCCCATTGGCCGCACAATCACGCAGGAAGAAGTCGGCAATGCCGCCGCATTCCTTTGCTCTGATCTGGCTTCTGGTATTACCGGTGAGATTATGTACGTGGATGGTGGATACAATATAACCGGCATGGCATTACCCGATGCAGGTTATTAAAGAATATTATTCTTCTGCGAAGAAGAAGTGACCTACAGAAAAGCCCCGGTTAAATTAACCGGGGCTTTGCCTTTTATACAGTAGTCTATTGTAAATCAGGATGTATCGTTATTTCGGCCTTGTCTTTTAAGTCAGCCATCATGGCCGCCAGATCATACTGCCCTCTTGCTCTAATCAGCTCAGTAATCAGCTGTTCCCGTTCCTCATCCTTTAACCACTTAATATCACCTTGCGTGATTTTATTCAGCTTTATAATTGCACCATCACCATTTGCGAGAATAATCTTATCGAGTGAGGAAGAACGATGCATGGTAAAAGCTTTCTGAATAATCTCTCTCGGTATTTCAGTGTCATCTCGATTTATTGACACCTGTTTATACTCGCCGCGGTGAGTCTTAGCCAGTTGTTGCAATTTCTTGCCGGATTGGGCCGCATCCAGTATCACAGCGATCTTTTCTTCCAGCGCTTTACTGGCTTGTTCAGCTTGCAGGGTCTTTACTATTTTTTCTTTGGCTTCATCCAGTAGCATATTTCGACTTGGTTCATGTTCTGCAATCCGCAAAACAACGACATGTTCAGGTTCGGTTTCGATTGGTGTGGAGTTATTGCCGTCTTTGAGTACTTCATCAGAAAAGGCAGTGCTTCTTAGCAGAGTATTGTCGGCGATGCCGGTTCCTGCTGTAGCCGTAAACCAGTCGGATACCTTGCTTTCCACACCAATCATTTCTGCGGCAATAGCCAGATCATCAGGGTTTTCAAATGCCAAATTTGCCAGAGTATCCAATAACTCATAAAAAACCGGTTCCGCTTCAGATCGGCGAACTTCCTGTTCCAGTGTTGATTTCACAACGGCATAAGACTGCACTTCCGGCTCTAATACTTTGTGCACGAGAATCAAATGAAAACCGAATCGGGTCTTAACAGGTTCTGTTACCGCATTTACTTCCGCTGCGTACACCGCATCTTCAAACGGCTTCACCATGGCGCCGCGCTGGATATTATCAAGTGCGCCGCCGCGAGATGCTGAACCCGGATCTTCCGAGGCTTCTTTAGCTACTTCCGCAAACGATTCCCCATCCAGGATCCGTTGACGTAAAGCTTCTATTTCCGTTCGTTTTTCTGCCACCACCTCATCTGTGGCATCAGCCGGAACTTTAAGCAAAATGTGGCTGGCATTACGAATTTCTTCGCTGGCAAAGCGGCCCTGTGCTACAGCCTCCTGATAGGCACTCATTAGTTTAGCTTCGTCAACTGGAACAGCGGCGGCCAGAGTGGCCAGATCTAATTCAATGTATTCAATTTTTACTTTTTCTTCTGTTTTGTATCGGTCGCCATTGGCAGCAAAATAATCTTCAATGTCCTTAGCCGACATTTTGGCGGCATCTTTTTTATGCGATTCCAAATCAATTTGAAGATATTCAAAATCACGATTTTGATAACGCAACATAGCGTAATCAGCCACTTCTTTTTGCGTCAAAAATGCAGATTTTCGAATGCTGTCCTGAACCTGCAAAGTCAGCATCTGTTCGCGTAGCTGAATTTCGTAACCCTGTTTACTCAGACCGCGAGATCGCAACTCGGCGGCATAGGTTTCTGGATCAAACTGGCCATTGACCTGGAACACAGGATCGGCAGCTATCGTCGCAACCACCTGTTGCGCCGCAACACGGAAATGATTGTCATCGATAACCTGATTGAATAACTCACGATTAATGAGCATAGCCAGCGTTTGAGTTCGTAAAAAAGATTCTGCATCAAAGTAAGTCGGCATTCGCCCACCAAAAGATTGCAGTAGCTGCTGTCGATTACGAACCACCTCGCGATCAAATTCCTGCAAAGATACTTCCGTATCGTTTATCTTTACGGCATATTTATCCTGCCCAATGCCGGTATACTCCTGCACACCCCATAAGACAAATGGGATACTAATCAAAATTACTACGAACCAGGCGATAATACCTGTTATACGATCTTTAATTGCCAGCAGCATATCGTTGTCTACTTTTTTATTGAATTAACAATTACCAAAAACTTATGGGGCTAAAAACAAAGGGCGTCCTATAGTTGGACGCCCTTTCGATTTTAGTGGCGGAGTGGACGGGACTCGAACCCGCGACCCCCGGCGTGACAGGCCGGTATTCTAACCAGCTGAACTACCACTCCTACGCTGGTGGGTGCTGCAGGGATCGAACCTGCGACCCTCGCCTTGTAAGGGCGATGCTCTCCCAGCTGAGCTAAGCACCCGTTGCTAGCCCCAAAAACAACACTTTGGGGCGGTCGCGAAAGGCGCGCTAGTTTACGGCATCCTTCAGGGCTTTTCCAGCTTTAAACGCAGGGACATTAGAAGCTTCGATCCTGATGACTTCACCAGTACGCGGGTTGCGACCGCTGCGAGCTTCACGTCTACGGACTAGAAAAGTACCAAAACCAGTTAACACAACTTGATCTCCACCCTGTAAGGTAGTCGTCACGATATCGATCACGCCTTCTAGAGCACGTGTTGCATCAGCTTTGGATAAATTAGTTTTCTGAGCGAGAACATCAATAAATTCGGTTTTTTTCATTACGGACTTTTCCTTCTTATGTTAATCAAAGTATTCCGCGATTTTGCGGAAACGAGTTTTAGTTACATCAACCCACGGGCTGGCGAATTCCATATGCACAGTACAGGCGAAATAAAGACAAAGTGGCTGAGGACGGGAATGCAGTTTCCACGTCAGTTTGTTTTTGTTACCCCCAAGTCTAGCCGGATTTATACCAACTGGCTTTAAGCCCTGTCAACTCAAGGCCTCCGGATTTGTTTTAGAACATATAGCCAGGGGCGGCTATTTAGTGTATGGCCCCGATAAAAATTCAGTCGGTACAGCGACGCTGACAATAATGCCCCCAGTAAATCGTCAATTAATGCGGTCGCAAGCGATCATCGCCATGCTCCTGATCCTCTGACTCATTGGCAATACTTTCTCGCTTGTTTTGTTCATCTTCCTGCAATTGCGGCTTGCTGATAAGTGCCAGTTCAAATACCTGGTCAATCCACTTTACAGGGTGGATTTCCAGGCTTTTTAAAATATTGTCGGGCATTTCAGATAAATCTTTCTGATTCTCATCCGGAATAAGTACTCTTGAAATACCACCCCGCAGCGCTGCAAGGAGCTTTTCTTTTAAGCCACCTATGGGCAACACCTCACCACGGAGCGTAATTTCACCGGTCATAGCGACATCGGAGTGCACAGGCACGCCGGTAAGCGCAGAAACGATCGCAGTACACATGCCAATACCGGCGCTGGGACCGTCTTTCGGCGTGGCACCCTCGGGAACGTGCAAATGCACGTCATGTTTTTCATAAAAATCATTTTCAATGCCAAGTGAATCAGCACGGCTGCGAACCACAGTCATAGCAGCCTGAATCGATTCCTGCATAACATCACCCAGGCGGCCCGTGTAGGTCGCTTTTCCTTTACCAGATACCACCGCAGCTTCGATAGTCAACAGCTCCCCACCGACCTCGGTCCAGGCCAGACCTGTAACCTGACCGACCTGATCACGCTCCTCGGCCTTACCGTATCGGTATCGACGCACACCAAGGTAGTCATTCAATTCATCAGGTCCGACGACTACCGGCGCTTTTAATTCAGCCAGTAAAATCTTTTTGACGACTTTACGGCAGGTTTTGGAGATTTCGCGTTCGAGATTTCGTACACCTGCCTCACGTGTGTAGTAGCGGACGATATCGCGCAAAGCCTCTTCTTTAATTTCGAGTCCATCTTCAGTGTTAATACCATTGTTCTTGATCTGCTTTGGAACCAAATAACGTGAAGCTATATTTATTTTTTCATCTTCTGTGTAGCTGGGGACCTGTATAACTTCCATGCGATCCAGTAAGGGCGCCGGAATGTTCATAGTGTTCGCTGTCGCAACAAACATAACATCTGACAAATCAAAATCGACTTCCAGATAATGATCATTAAAAGTATTGTTCTGTTCTGGATCGAGTACCTCTAATAAGGCTGAAGACGGATCACCTCGAAAGTCCATAGACATTTTGTCAATTTCATCCAGCAAAAACAGTGGATTGCGCACGCCAGCCTTGGACAGATTCTGCACGATTTTGCCGGGCATAGAGCCAATATACGTGCGACGATGGCCACGTATCTCCGCTTCATCACGTACCCCGCCGAGCGACATGCGAATAAATTTTCGATTTGTGGCTCTGGCAATTGACCGCCCCAGGGACGTTTTACCCACTCCGGGAGGACCCACCAGACATAATATGGGTCCTTTTAGTTTGCGTACCCGATGCGTTACCGCCAGATACTCAATAATGCGTTCCTTAACTTTTTCCAGTCCGTAGTGATCTTCTTCCAGTACCTTGTCTGCTTCGACCAGATTACTGCGTATTTTGGTACGCTTCTTCCAGGGCACATTAAGTAACCAGTCGATGTAATTCCGCACCACTGTCGCTTCAGCAGACATCGGTGACATCATGCGCATTTTGCGCATTTCAGATTCTGCCTTTTCCCTTGCCTCTTTTGGCATGCCGGCTTTCTCAATCCGGCGGCTCAATTCATCAAGCTCATTACCTTCTTCGCCAACCTCACCAAGCTCCTTCTGAATGGCTTTCATCTGCTCATTCAGGTAATACTCACGCTGGCTTTTTTCCATCTGTTGCTTAACGCGTCCGCGAATACGCTTTTCAATCTGTAATAAATCGAGTTCGGCATCGATTAATCCCATCAGGTGTTCAAGACGTTCTCGTGGATCGGCCACTTCAAGAATTTTTTGCTTGTCTTCTATTTTTAAAGACATATGCGCGGCAATGGTATCCGCCAGTCTGGACGGTTCCTCAATACCGGCCAGTGATGTAAGGATCTCGGGTGGGACCTTTTTGTTCAGTTTGACGTACTGATCGAATAAACCGAGGATTGAACGCGTCAACACCTCAGTCTCACGCTCATCAATCGACTGTTCATACGTCAGGGGCGATATTTCTGCTGAGAAATAATCACCTTCTGTCCGCAGTGCCTCGAGTTGTGCACGCTCAGAACCTTCCACCAGCACCTTGATGGTACCGTCCGGTAATTTCAGCAATTGCAGGATGGTGGCAAGTGTACCAATTAGGTGAATATCTTCCGCGCCCGGATCGTCGATTTCAGCGCTTTTCTGTGCAACCAGTAAAATTTGCTTGTTGTCGGCCATAGCGGAATCCAGCGCATGGATAGATTTTTCCCGACCCACAAACAGCGGGATCACCATATGGGGATAGACCACCACGTCGCGTAACGGCAGTACTGGCACGCGTTGACGGCTGGTTTCAATCGTAGCGGTATCAGATTCGCTCACGGCATAATTCTCATAGTTAGTGGCTATACAGGCTCAGTGCAGCCCGATACGGTATCGAATTAAGGAGATGCGGGCGAGGGTTAAAAAATCAACCCCCTGGAGACTTAATCAGGGACAGCTTTTTTAAACTCGCTTCCTTCATAGATAATATAAGGTTCCGCATCACCTTCAATTACGGCTTGATCGATCACTACCTTCGACACATCCTTCATCGATGGCAGATCATACATGGTATCGAGCAAGACGTTTTCTAGAATCGTGCGTAATCCTCGCGCTCCCGTCTTTCGATCCATGGCTTTCCCTGCGACTGAATAGAGCGCGTCATCTCTAAACTCGATTTCACAGTCTTCCATTTCGAATAACTTGTGGTACTGCTTGATTATGGCGTTCTTTGGTTCAGTCAGTATCTTGACCAGCGCCTCTTCATTCAGTTCCTCTAAGGTAGCAACAACCGGTAAACGCCCTACAAACTCAGGAATCAGACCATATTTGATCAGATCCTCCGGCTCCACGTCATAGAGTATCTCGCCCACAGTTTGTTCATCATCCTGCCCTTTGACCTCTGCAGCAAAACCGATACCGCCTTTCTTTGACCGTTCCCGAATCACTTTATCCAGCCCGGCAAATGCACCGCCGCAGATAAATAGAATATTCCCGGTATCAACCTGTAAAAATTCCTGCTGCGGGTGTTTACGTCCACCCTGCGGGGGTACCGAGGCCACAGTACCTTCAATAAGTTTCAGTAAGGCCTGCTGAACACCCTCACCCGAAACATCCCGTGTAATGGAAGGATTATCCGACTTACGAGAAATCTTATCGATCTCGTCAATATAAACGATACCCGTTTGCGCTTTTTCTACGTCGTAATCGCATTTTTGTAATAATTTTTGAATAATATTTTCAACATCTTCCCCAACATAACCGGCCTCTGTCAGCGTGGTAGCGTCGGCGATGGTGAAAGGCACATTTAACAGGCGTGCCAACGTTTCCGCCAGCAAGGTTTTCCCAGATCCAGTAGGCCCAATCAGCAATATATTGCTTTTTGCCAACTCGATCTCATCCGCCTTGCTGCGACTATCCAGCCGTTTGTAGTGGTTGTATACCGCGACGGAAAGTACTTTTTTCGCCCGTTCCTGACCGATTACGTATTCATCCAGAATATTTTTTATTTCCTGAGGTTTCGGCAGCTTATCTCCGCCTGCGGCCGCCTGCACCTGCAATTCTTCGCGTACGATGTCATTGCAGAGCTCTACGCATTCATCACAGATAAACACCGAGGGTCCAGCAATCAGTTTGCGTACCTCATGCTGGCTTTTGCCGCAAAAAGAGCAATAGAGCAGTTTACCGCTATCTGAAGTCTTATCGCCTGTATTATCCGCCATAATATTTGCCTATGGTTCTCTCAGATTCTGCCGGTAGGGTCGATTTTTGGCCGTTTAAACTCTAATGTCAAATTAGCCTTATTCCAACTCTGCGGGATATCCCTAACGAAGCAGCTGAGTTAATCGGTGATATCCCCTCGTTTTGTAAGCTGCTGATCAATCAAACCGTATTCCAACGCTTCATCAGTGCTTAAAAATTTATCTCTCTCAGTATCATCGGCAATCTTATCTACCGGTTGACCAGCATGTTTAGCAATTATCTCATTCAATCTGCTACGGGTCTTCAGAATTTCCTGGGCATGAATATCCACATCAGTGGCCTGACCCTGAAATCCCCCCATCGGCTGATGGATCATAATCCGGGAATTCGGCAACGCATAACGCTTACCCTTTGCACCTCCAGTCAGCAGTACCGCCCCCATGCTGGCCGCCAGCCCAATGCATAGGGTGCTAACATCGGGTTTGATAAACTGAATCGTGTCATAAATGGACAAGCCGGCACTCACCGATCCGCCCGGAGAATTAATATACAGGGCGATATCTTTATCTGGATTCTCCGATTCAAGAAAGAGCAATTGCGCCACAACCAGATTCGCCATATGGTCTTCAACAGGTCCGACCATGAAAATCACCCGCTCTTTCAATAAGCGGGAATAAATATCGTAAGCCCGCTCGCCACGAGCTGTTTGTTCCACCACCATCGGTACCAGATTGGCGTACTGTTTCAGGTCTTGCTCGTTCATTCGGACTCTCCCGCATTTGGTTTTTCTGGCTTCATTATTTGATTACCGATTACGGTTAATTAGGTCATCAAAACTCATTTTCTTCTCTGCTTTTTTTGAGGAGTCGATAATCAAATCCACGATCTGTTCTTCGACGGCCATAGATTGAAAATGCCGCATGGCCTCGGTATTGCTCTGATAATACTCGATCATTTGCTCAGCATTGGGGTATTGTGCAACCGCCTGCTGCAATAGCGTCTTAACCCTCTCCTGATCGGGTTTAACCTCTTTTTCCTGAGCAATTTTGCCCAACACCAGCGCCAGGTGAACCCGTCGTCGGGCTTGATCTTCGAAACCATCGCGTGGCAACTTACTCAGATCGACATCTTTCAGTCCGGCACGTTGAGCTGCCTGCTGTCGAAGTGAATCAATCTCTTCATCGACCATCACGTTTGGCAGGTCGATTTTGTGTTGTGCTGTCAGACCGTTTAGCGCTTGTTCTCGCAGGTAACTGCGTGAGCTGTGTTCGATTTCTATATCAATGTGCTCCTTAATACGCTGTCGCAGGCTATCAAGATTGCCGTCGTCAACGCCGCAAGCTTTTATAAATTCTTCGTCGATCTGAGGCAGCTTTTGCTCCAGTACAGATCGGCAATGGGTGCTGAAAACCGCTTTCTTATTGCGTAGCTCTTCCGCCTGATAGTCTTTCGGAAACTTGACCTTTAGATCTCTATCTTCACCCGCCTTTATGCCTTCAAGCTGTGATTCGAAACCTTCAATCATTCTACCGGATCCCAACTCCAGGGTGATATCTTCTCCCTCACCTCCCGCAAAGGCTTCCCCGTTAATAGTCCCTTTAAAGTCAATTTTTACCTGATCACCTTTTTTTGCTTTGCGCTCAACTTCAACCCAATCGGCTCGTTGTTCACGAATCCTGATTAAAGCATCGTCAATATCCTTTTCTGTACCCGATACCAAAGGCTTGGTGATTTTAATTTTGCCAAAATCAATCAATTTAAATTCCGGAAATACTTCAAAAGTCGCAGTATATTCAACATCCTGACCAGCTAAGGGCGGCTGCGAATCAATTTGAGGTAAACCTGCCGGCTTGAGTTTTTCCTGATCAATAGCTTTGCCATAGCTATTTTTAATCATGTCACTGAGTACCTCATGCTGTACTGTTTCACCATACTTTTTCTGAATTACTGACTGAGGCACCTTTCCAGGCCGGAACCCATCCAGCTTGGCCGTTTTGGCAATGGAGCGAAGTCGCTCACTGCACGCTGATTCAAATTGCTCGGACGGCAACTGAACCTTGATTTTACGTTCTAAACCTTTGGCTTTTTCAACCGAAACCTGCATCTAGCTACCACCTATACTGATTTAAACTGAATTCTAGAAAAAAACTGTAACTTATTGAAGAAAAATATGAATTTTTAATGCTAAATTAACTAATATTTAGGTTTTTTCTGTCTCAACCCGGCAAATTCAAGCTATCGAAACGTGATTTTTGAGATTTACCCCGAGGAAACAGGCAGTATTCTACGGGGTTATGACATAGGATATGAGCAGATTTTCCAATTTATGCTCTCCGCCTGCCCTGGCCGCAGAAAAGGTGTTAACCACCCGAGGCATTGTCGCCGCGAAATTTTTTTCGTAACACCTGATGAGTCCGTGACCCACCATAAATTCTCGACTCAAAACCTGTTTTGCATAACCTGATGAGTCCGTGACCCACCATAAATTCTCGACTCAAAACCTGTTTTGTAACACCTGATGAGTCCGTGATCCAACACACATTATCGACTCCGTTGGTGCGAAAGGAGAGACTCGAACTCTCACGGGTTGCCCCACTGGATCCTAAATCCAGCGCGTCTACCAATTCCGCCACTTTCGCATCCTGAAGACGGAGGACAGAAAACTGATGATTGAACACTGAAGATAGATGACTGAAAAGATTAAATTTCGGTGTTCTGTTTTCAGTCTTCGGATGCAGTCCTCCGTCTTCAGTCTTCTGATGTGGGCCGCGTAGGACTACTCCGGGTCTCCTGCCCTTCGTCCTTCGGACCATCCAGCTACTTTGCAAGCAGCTGTCTGTTCAAAATTGCTCCAGGCAATTTTGTCGAACCACTTTATTTAAAGTTGTAGGTTCAAGTCTACAAAATTAGCAATAAAATTAACGAACCTCTCTAAGCTCAACCAGTTGAGTAACTTGGTGGGCCGCGTAGGACTCGAACCTACAACCAATTGATTAAGAGTCAACTGCTCTACCATTGAGCTAGCGGCCCGAAAATGGGGTGAACGATGGGACTCGAACCCACGACGACCGGGATCACAACCCGGGGCTCTACCAACTGAGCTACGCTCACCATTACTCAAAATCGCATACTAGAGACCAGCCAGCTGTTTAGTCAATAACGCGGTAATGTTGTATGTCTAACAAAACTCGCCTGGTCGAACAAGGCAAATGCTTAAAGCAAGTAGCCTGACAGCAGGTTTGCTGTCTGGCGCGCCCGGCAGGACTCGAACCTGCAACCTACGGCTTAGAAGGCCGTTGCTCTATCCAGTTGAGCTACGGGCGCAGTTAACTGCTAACAAGTACAAACTACCTTACTATCTTACGCCCAGAAGCTGCCAATACAAGAAACGGCTATATCTCGGCCAAAACAGGCCCATGCCAAATCAAACGACTCTTAGTTTACTTCAGACCAGCTCATTGCAGCGGCTAGCGATATATGCTGTGCCAAAAATGAAATTCCCCCCGTACAGCTAGTATCCAGTATTCGATTATTCGACAACTAAAACCGCACCGACAGCGAACATATTATCCTTTCAGATCTTGAAACCCACCAACCGATAATCCTACGGCTAAAGCTCACAATCTTCTAAAACTGTTGGTCGGGGCAGCAGGATTTACTTCGGGCATCCTACCCTACGCGCTTCGCGCCACGTCGCTTTCCAGCGACATGTTCAAAATCGCACAGAAAATTGCTCCTGCATTTTCCGCATACCGTACATCCTGTACATATCCCGGCGATTTTGTGAACCCGAGGCGCAAGGCCAGCACCGAGCATATTATGCTTTCAGATCTTGAAATCCACCAACCGATAATCCTACGGCTAAAGTTCACAATCTTCTAAAACTGTTGGTCGGGGCAGCAGGATTTGAACCTGCGACCCTCTGCTCCCAAAGCAGATGCGCTACCAAGCTGCGCTATGCCCCGAATTAAGCATTACTCTTGCCCATATGGCGAGGCACGGGATGATACTCAGCCAACCCGAAATCGTCAAACGAAAGCTGTTTTACCTGTGTATTAGCCACGCGGCAAACTGGCAATTACTTAGCCTCATACTATCAACTCTGCGGGTGAACTACCGTGCCCGGTTGGAGCTTCGCTTGTCGGCAACTGGTGTGACATGAGAGAATCGCGCGCCATGAAACAACGCATCATAGATGGCAAGGCAATAGCAGCGGAAATACGGCGAGGCATTCGCGAACAAATTGATCAGCGCATTGCCAGTAATCAGCGCAAACCAGGACTTGCCGTAATTTTTGTCGGTGACGATCCGGCTTCTCAAATCTATGTGGGGAATAAACGTAAAGCCTGTGATGAAGTCGGCATTATTTCCCACTCACATGACTTGCCCACCAGCACCACCGAACAACAACTGCTGACTTTAATCGACCAGCTCAATCTGGATGACACGGTCGATGGCATTCTCGTGCAACTACCGTTACCGCCTCATATACAAAGCAGTGTTGTAATCGAACGCATTACTCCCAAAAAAGATGTTGATGGCTTTCATCCGTATACGGTCGGCCGTCTGGCGCAACGTATCCCGTTGCTCAAGCCGTGCACGCCGGCCGGTATCATGGAGTTGTTAAAATGGACGGGGAATACCGTTACCGGTCAGCACGCCGTAATTGTCGGAGCTTCCAATATTGTTGGCCGGCCGATGGCGCTGGAGCTGCTGCTACAAGGTGCTACAGTAACCGTAACTCATCGCTTTACTCCTGATATTCAGCCCTTCGTCGAACAGGCTGATATATTGATTGCCGCGGCAGGCAAGCCCGGATTGGTCAAAGGCGACTGGATAAAACCAGGATCGACGGTAATTGATGTGGGAATGAATCGCACCGCGGACGGCAAGTTCGTGGGGGATGTGGAGTTTGCAGCCGCCCGACGGCGGGCCGCCTGGATCACCCCGGTGCCCGGAGGAGTTGGGCCGATGACAGTAGCCATGCTGCTGCAAAATACTTTACAGGCCTGCGAACTTAATCAGGAATAATCTCTGCTTTAAGCCTCGAGCCCGTTACCTGAAGCACGCTGGTTATTGTCCATCTAATTTTATAAGGGCACGGTGTATTGAGACAGATTTTAGTTTTGTCTACGCCACTTGGTGCCGCTGGCCGAATCTTCCAGCACAATACCCTTACCTTTTAGCACGTCACGCAATCGATCGCTTTCAGCCCAGTCTTTATTCTTTCTTGCCTGTGCTCGCTGCTCAATCAGTACCTCGATATCAGCATCAGACAGATCGTTTTCTTGAGTGGCCGCACCGCGTAAAAACACTTCGGCATCACTTTGAACCAATCCCAATACCCCGCCTAGCTCGCGTAAAAGTGCGGCCGCTGACGTAGCTTCATTACTGGATTGTTCGCGCAAACGGTTCAACTCACGCGCCAGATCAAACAAAACGGCGATCGCTTCAGGCGTATTGAAATCATCATCCATCGCCTGCTGAAACCTCTCACGATATTCACTACCGTATTCAACGGCGGATAACTCATCAACTCCGCGTAATGCGGTATATAGGCGGGTTAAAGCTGCGCGAGCATTATCCAGTTGATCATCTGCATAATTCAGCGGACTACGATAATGACTGTTCAAAATAAAGAAACGTATTTCTTCTGCACGATAATGGCTCAATATATCCCTGACAGTAAAAAAATTGCCAAGCGATTTTGACATCTTCTCTTCATTGACACGCACAAAGCCGTTATGTATCCAATAATTAACGTATTTATGTCCAGTGCAGGCTTCACTCTGCGCAATTTCATTTTCATGATGCGGAAATTGCAGATCCTGACCACCGCCGTGTATATCAAAATGTGCGCCCAGCATGCTGGTCGACATGGCTGAGCACTCGATATGCCATCCTGGTCGACCATTGCCCCAGGGAGAAGGCCATGACGGTTCATTTGCTTTTGCCGCTTTCCATAAGACAAAGTCCAGAGGATCACGCTTGTATTCATCAATTTCGACACGCGCACCCACAAGCAGATCTTCACGTCGCTTGCCAGACAGCTTGCCGTAGCCGTCAAAAGAGCCAACGGAATAATATACGTCACCGTTAGCCGCCAGATAAGCATACTGTTTATCGATTAACGTTTTAATCATGCCAATTATTTCAGAAATATTTTCCGTGGCACGAGGCTCTGCAGTTGGGCACTGCAAAAGTAATGCGTCGATGTCTTCATGCATGGCCTTTATAAATCGTTCCGTAAGCGATTGAATCGATTCGTTATTTTCGGCTGCGCGCTTGATTATTTTGTCATCGATATCGGTTATGTTACGTATATAAGTCACCTTATAGCCGGAGAACAGCAGATAGCGATAAATGGCATCAAACACCACGAGCATGCGGGCATGACCCAGATGAATATAGTCATAAACTGTTATTCCGCAAACGTACATGCGAACCTGACCCGGGTCGATTGGCTCGAAGGCTTCCTTCCTTTTATTCAGGCTATTGTAGATAGATAACATTCTTGTATAAGTATGATTAGTGTCTGTCGGCGCTGCATAGTAACGAATTTCAATATAATGGTGAACACCAAAAGCACCGTTTTGGCCTGAGTTTCCGCTATTCCAGGATAAAGGGTTTCATCTCCGTAGCAGGCGTTTTATGATAGTAGCCTTCATGTAAACCAGATTCCTGTAAATATGGCCAAGCAAGTCGTAACACTTTTTATTACCTGCATCTTATCGTTTGCTATGGGACACAGCGTCGCGGCGGAAAACAATACCCGCGTAAACATAAAAACCAATTTCGGAAATATCGTTCTGGAACTGTATCCGGAAAAATCGCCGATTACCGTGAAAAATTTTCTGGCTTATGCGGATGACGGCCATTACAACAACACCGTTTTTCATCGCGTGATCCCGGGGTTTATGATACAGGGCGGCGGTTACGATGAAGACTACAACAGCAAGCCAACCAGGACCCCAATCAAGATCGAAGCTGACAACGGTTTATCTAATTTGCGTGGTACGATTGCCATGGCAAGAACAAATGTGCCTGATTCAGCAACCTCGCAATTTTTCATAAATATCGTCAATAACAGCCGTCTGGACTACAAATACTCCGCGGGAAGCGGCTGGGGCTACTGCGTTTTTGGTAAAGTTGTTGAAGGTATGGCGGTGGTGGACGCAATCGCAAGCGTTCCTACCGGCCCGGCCGGCCCGTTTGCTCAAGACGCCCCGCAGGGCCTGGTTATCATTGAAAATATTACCCGCGTCGTCGCACAAACCGATCAAAAGAAGGAACCAGAAAATGATTCTGATTAGTACCAATAAAGGTGATATCAAATTAAAGCTGTTTGAAGAACAGGCTCCGGAAACCTGCGCGAATTTTCTCCAGTATATTAAAGACGGTTTTTACAACAATACGATTTTTCATCGTGTTATAGACGGCTTTATGATTCAGGGTGGCGGATTTTCTGAAGATATGTCACAAAAGACAACTCGCGATAGTATAAAGAATGAAGCGGATAACGGAATCAGCAACGATATTGGCACCATTGCCATGGCCAGGACACCTGATCCGCATTCAGCCAGCAGTCAATTTTTTATTAATGTTTCGAATAATACATTTCTTAATTTTTCGGCTCCTACCCGGGACGGCTGGGGTTATTGTGTTTTCGGTAAAGTCGCGGATGGAATGGATGTTGTCAATGAGATCAAAGAAGTAAAAACCGACAATCAGGGCCATCATCAGAACGTACCGATTGAACCTGTTGTAATTCAAGACATACAGGTACTGGATACCGAAACCTAGACACTACTACCGATTAACGTGGCCGTTTTTTTCATCTCCGACCTGCATCTTGATGCACAACGCCCTGAGTCATTGCTGGCATTCAATCGGCTTGTCGAAAAAATAGAATCCGCACAGGCACTCTATATTCTCGGAGACTTTGTCGAGTACTGGCTTGGCGACGATGATAATGAGCATCAATTGGATTCAGTATTTGAACAACTGGCAAAACTCAGTACCCAGGGAGTATCAGTATTTTTTATGCACGGCAATCGTGATTTTCTGATTGGCGCGGGATACCTGAAACAATTTGGCATCGAGTTGCTTTCCGACCCACATATAATTGAGCTCAATCACCAGAGAATACTGCTTATGCATGGTGATCTGCTTTGTACGGACGATACTGATTATCAGAATTTTCGATTGATGGTTCGTAGCCAGAATTGGCAAACCCAATTTTTACAGAAACCGGTCGAAGAAAGGCGGGCAATCGTATCGGAATTAAGAAAGACCAGTCTACAGGCGATTCAGGATAAAGCTGAAGATATTATGGATGTGAACCAAACTACTGTCGAAAAGACGATGCGGGAACATGGTGTAAATCTTTTGATTCATGGTCACACACATAGACCGGGAATACATCGTTTCAATATTAATTCGGAACAATATCAGCGGATTGTTTTGGGTGACTGGTATAAAGATAGTTCTGTACTTAGTGTTACCGAGAAAGGATTCCAGTTGACTGATCTAAATGGGTTAAGTTAAAGGAACGCGTAGTTCAGGCTGAACATACGGTAGTTTTTTTAATACTAATTAACTCAATACAGCCGAGACTTCATCGTGGAACAGTATACTCCTGAAGTTTCAGCTGTTAAGCATTCTTAGTTCCTCTTCGGTAAACCCCGCCTTTCGTCTGGCCTGAATATTTAACTGCCCGCCTGTTCTTTTTTTTAGATATTCACTGATCAGGCTGCCAAAGTGTTCCGTCGGTTCCAGACCACGCTGTTTACAAATAAACTTAAACCAGCGGCTGCCGGCTGCTACATGAGAAATTTCTTCCTGATATATGGTTTTTAATGCTGAAGCTGCGCGGTTATCTCCCACACTTTCCAGCACTTGAATCATATCGGGTGTTACATCAAGCCCTCTAGCTTCCATCACCCGCGGCACCATGGCCAGTCGATGTAGTACGTCCTCCGCGGTTTTGACCGCCATATCCCAAAGCCCATTGTGCGCTGGGTAGTCTCCGTAGGCAACATCGTAAGCATGTAGATATTCGCTAACCAGCCTAAAGTGCCTGGCTTCGTCTGCTGCAACGGAAAGCCAGTCAGAATAGTATGCTTCAGGTAAACCACGGTATCGATATACTGCATCGCAAGCCAGATTAATGGCGTTAAACTCAATATGGGCAATCGCATGCATCAGAACCAGTCGGCCGTTGGCAGTGTACAAAGATCTTTTAACCAGCTTTGAAGGGTGGACAAGCACCGGCTTCTTCGGCCTGCCAGGCTGAGTAATCTTTATCGGGGAAGCTTGGATAGCAGTAAATGATAGTTGCCCTTCACGCCACCTTTGATGAAGACTGGTAGTCAATTCGCATTTCGTCTCCGGGTCTTGGCATCGCAATACGTTTAGAACACCTGCAAACAGCGAATCACGATTTTCTGAACTATTCATTTATTAGATGATAAATCATTAAACAGCTCACGGCTTTTTATCGGTTTACCAGCCATATGATACTGCAACACGTAACGTAGCAATTGTTTCATTTCCAACAACAGGTCTTGATTGCTGTAATCGTTATTTGACAGTGCCAATAAACAACGCCCGCTTACAACTGGCGTTTGGCCGGTATCTTTTTCAACGGCTACCGGGCCTGTTTCGATGGTATAACTATAGAGCTTTTCAGGAGAAATCGTTTTGATTAACTGTAAGCCATATCCGATTTCGTCCAGCAAACGCAGTTCAAATCGACGCAATGCAGGCTCCAAACTGACATCGGCCAGTTCCAGTTCATGCAAGGCAATTTCATAAGCCTGGAACAATGCTTCGTGTGCATCATTACGATGTAGCAGACCGAACAGGATTTCGTTTAAATAGATTCCAGAAAATAGTCGGTTCCCCTGCAATCGCGCCTGATAGCCACCGGGCTCGACTCCGGTCAATGTCATTAATTCGCCTCGTCCGCTAAAACTAATCTGCAATTTATTAAACGGCTCCAGCAGGAAACGCCACCGATGACCAGGTCGTCTGGCACCCTTTGCGACCAGTGCAATTAGCCCATAGTTACTGGTAAACGACTCCAGCAACCAGCTTGTGTTACGGTAGGCACGACGATGAATTATAAAAGCCGATTCAAGCTCAACACGCATACCGGCCCTCAATAACCCAACGTATGCAATGTTCTTTCATCATCGTTCCACCCAGCTTTAATCTTTACCCAGATATTTAGATATATTTTTCTCTGGAAAGCCGATTCCATCGCCAGGCGTGCCTGTTCACCAATAATTTTAAGTCGATCACCTTTCTTACCGATTACTATGCCCTTGTGACTGCTTTTAGCTACCCATATTACAGCGGCAATGCGGTAAATGCTTTCCGATTCCTCGAACGCTTCAATTTCCACACTGATTGCGTAAGGTAATTCCTTTTCTAACGACAAATAGAGTTGTTCACGTACCAGTTCGGCCGCCTGAAAACGCATGCTTTTGTCGGTTATATCGTCCCTGGAATAAAGAGGCGAAGAAACCGGTAGCCCCCCGATCAGCTCCTGCTCAAGCTGGCCAAGACCCTCATGTTTTTTAGCCGATATGGGAACAATAGACAAAAAACCGAGCTTGTCTTTAATCTGTGATATGAAGGGCAATAATGCTGCTTTATCATCGACAAGATCTGTCTTATTGATAACAGCGATAACCGGCGCTTTTACCGACTCCAATCGCTTTATAAGAGTATCCTCCTCCTCTCTCCATTGACACGCCTCCAGCACAAAAACGATCAAATCAACGTCATTCAACGCCGACAATGCCGATTTGATCATCAATTTATTAATAGCCTGCCTGGCATTCAGATGAAAACCCGGGGTGTCAACCAGAACCAGTTGGTAACCACCGCCAGTTTTAATACCCAATATACGATGACGAGTAGTTTGTGCTTTATGCGTTACAATGCTGACTTTCTGGCCCACCAAGGCATTCACTAATGTGGATTTTCCAACATTGGGCCTACCAATAACCGCTATATAGCCACTTTTAAAGTCTTCGGGCAAATCACCCGGTCCAGGCATACCATTATTCATTGCTTGTGTTCTGGTGTAGATATGACAGGGCCATATCTGCTGCCCCCTGTTCTGCCTTGCGCCGACTTTTTCCTTTACTTAGAAACTCCCTGTCAACACCTTCCAATACGCAACGGATAGTAAAAGTCTGTTCATGAGGCTTACCTGATGCATCAACTATTTCATAAAATGGCAGAGGTCGTTTCCGGGACTGCAACCACTCCTGTAATCTTGTTTTCGGATCCTTTAGCGCCTCAAGATCAATCGCGTTATCTATATCTGGCTTATACAGTTTAATTATAATTTTCTGCGCCCTGGCAAAGTTCGAATCCAGATAAACTGCCCCAAATAAAGCTTCCAGAGCATCAGCCAGAATCGACTTGCGACGATAACCGCCACTTTTCTTCTCACCACTACCAAGCAACAACCACTCACCCAGATCCATTTGACCCGCTATTTTTGCGAGTGAGTCCTTATTAACCAGGCTGGCCCGTAAGCGACTCAAATCACCTTCTTTAGCGTCAGGGTAGCGCTTGAATAATTCTGCGGCGATTACGAAATTTAGAATACTGTCCCCAAGAAACTCCAGCCTCTCATTGTTGCTACCACTAACGCTACGATGTGTGAGCGCATTCCGCAACAGCGCCTCATTTGAAAACTTATGGCCAAGCAATTTACATAAATCATCAAATGTCCGGTTCACCCGCCCACCTCAACACTACGATTAAAGGTAGCGACCAGAGATAAATTTCCGACCAGCGACCTTCTAACTTCATAGCTTAGTTGGAAAGCATAGGCATTTTTACCCTTTACCTTACTGACTTTATAGTCGCCTTTTTTAAGGTTTCTTATATTGTTAATGTCCAGCCGCTTGGTAAATGTTGTATTCAATGTCTGCTTAGAAGCGCCCTGCAATGATTTGTCTTTCTGCATATCATCCAGGATAGAAACAATGCTGTAGAACTCCAGGTACACGGGTATCAGCCGCAAAGCAGCAGTACCCAACAGAATCGCCAAGGATATTACGGCTATCCAGCTCAGCATTGACATACCGTGCTGCTTCTTCATTGTTTGCACAAGCCACCTCCTTCGTACAAATTACTAACCACCGTGAACTATAAAGCTACTAGGGTATTGTCTCGCCAACGCGGCTGAAATCAAAGCCGCCACCGCTAAAATCAAAGTGCATCCAGATGAAAAAAGCACGTCCCACCAGATTTTCTTCCGGCAAAAACCCCCATGCCCGACTGTCTCTGCTGTCATCTCTGTTATCACCCATTACAAAATAATGTCCCGGCGGAACAGTTGTATCGATTTCACGCATGATGCCCCGCATCTGATTAATTAGTATCTGATGCTCCCGCCCCGGTAAGCTTTCGTCGAAGATTGTGACTGCACCTCTGCCGTTGGCGTTGGCTTTAATATAGGGTTCTCGATACTTTAATGGCACCGGTGTGCCATTCAGAACCAGCTGCTTGTTCTTGTAAACAACATGATCGC
>CAJHXF010000017.1_pt1 | contig 25370 bp, 19 predicted proteins | sample 9198441 | NCBI WGS metagenome assembly CAJHXF01 (sample SAMEA7708335, study PRJEB35096) | sediment metagenome | biome: marine neritic benthic zone biome [ENVO:01000025]; feature: sediment [ENVO:00002007]; material: shallow marine sediment [ENVO:03000034] sea grass bed [ENVO_01000059] ...
GGTGATAAAACTTATGTGGCGATGGATGCCCCTCCGGAAAAAGAAGACTGTGCGGCCTTTATCGATATCACCCACCGGCTCCAAAAATCTGGCATTCACGCTCCAAAAATACATGCCGATGATATTGGTAACGGCTACCTCTTACTGGATGACCTTGGACAAACATTGTATCTATCCGCATTGGATGCAGGCACTGTAGAAACCTTATATGGAGATGCTATCGATGCCTTGTTTCGCATGCAGAGCAAAGTTCCTGCCCAAGATTTACCACCCTATAATCGAAAACAATTACTCAGCGAAATGAATCTATACATTTCCTGGTTTTTAAATGAACATTTGAAAATAAAACTAAATAGAACAGACAAGTCAACTATAAACGACTGTTTCGATATGTTAACTTCTAGCGCTCTCGAACAACCCACAACTTTCGTGCATCGAGACTACCACTCAAGAAACTTAATGGTCAGCAAAGATAATAATCCAGGCATACTCGATTTTCAGGATGCTATGTGCGGCCCAATAACTTACGATCTTGTTTCACTGTTGCGTGATTGCTATATAAAATGGCCTGAAAACCGTATTAAAAAATGGCGGACAAGCTACTACCAGAAATTACTCGAACGTAAAATGATTTCTGTCGGACTGGACAAGTTTGAACGCTGGTTTGACTGGATGGGGATGCAAAGACACCTAAAAGCCATTGGGATATTTTCCAGATTAAGACATCGAGACGGAAAATCTAACTTCTTAGGAGATATTCCAAGAACATATAATTATATCCTCACTGTATGTGGAAGATATCCTGAACTAGGTAAGTTCGCTGCATTAATGGGTAAACTGCAAATCCAGAAACGGATATTTCAATGAAGGCAATGATACTGGCAGCTGGGCGCGGACAAAGAATGCGCCCACTCTCAGATAAACTCCCAAAACCACTGCTGATGGTCGGCAGCAAGCGTCTAATAGAGTACCGACTCGACGCCTTGCGCTCTGCTCAGATTAACGAATGCGTAATCAATGTTTCATATCAAGCAGACATGATTCGAGAATTTTTAGGTGACGGCAAACAATGGGGCCTGTCTATTCAGTATAGTGATGAGGGTGATGAACCGCTGGAATCCGCCGGCGGAATTATCAAAGCATTACCTCTGCTTGGCGCTGATTTGTTTGTGTTAATTAATGCGGATATCTGGACTGACTATGATTTAAAGCTTCTTCCTACTACTCTTGGTGGTCTGGCACATTTGGTTATGGTCGACAACCCTCAACATAATCCTGACGGAGATTTTTGTCTTAAATCGGATAGGCTAATCAGCAAAGGGACTACAAAGCTAACCTATAGCGGTATAAGTGTTTTTAATCCGGAATTATTTAAGAACTTTATACCCGGTCGACGCCCATTAAAACCAATACTGCTTAAAGCAATAGAACAAAATTTAGTCAGCGGGGAACACTATCGTGGCCAGTGGTCGGATATCGGTACCCCTGAACGTCTAAGACAAGTGCAAAAGCTATTAACAAATCAGACTTAAAGAATACCGGATAGACCATACTGGTAAGGCAGTGTTTTCAGTCTTCAATTTCAAAAAAGCATGCCGCTGATTCTAATACCACACTTGCAATATTGAATTAGCATCACCTAAATGATTTACGATCGACAGAGGCCTGACAAGTTTTATAAGGCATGTTCGTTAGCAGACTGTTTGTAGGATAACCCCTACATCAAGGTAATGTGACTCGAAAATACAAGCTTAGTATCGATCAGATTAAGGCATACAAAAGACCAAATACTTCCTTTATGACTTAATTTTTCCGAGATTGGGCCAAACCTGTTCGATTATTGAATTCTCTTGAGATAAAATCCGCGTTATGCGTCTAGATATCATTGGTGATAAATTTCCTTTTTTCTCACCACGCCCAAATACTAATACTATGCAGCAGCCAAACGCCATGTTATACCGTCGAGCTATCATAATGCACATACTGACATGTGCTCTTTTCTATGCTAGCAGCATTCATGCAGGCCCCGTTAATATTGTTGTGCCCGAAACAAATAACTCTTCGACGACTAATAACGCGGATTTTGAATTAAAAAACCCTGGACAAAACATCTTTGCATACCCTGACAAGATAATCGATGTTAAAGATATTCTGAGTACCAATACCAAAATGCGCGATATGGTTGACAGGTATATCTCTCCTGAAGAGAGCAAGCAGCAACAGGCACGCGCGCTTTACAATCTGATGTTCAGTCCTGACAAGTTTTCCCTACAATACGATAGCAGTCAGACCAAGACAGCGATTGAGACCATTGAGAGCGGATCAGGAAACTGCTTGTCACTTGCAAATGCTTTCGTGGCAATGGCGCGTTACGCTGGATTGAATGCTTACTACCTTGATGTCGAGGTCGATGATAACTGGCAGATGGAAGAGGATATATACTATCAAATGAAACACACCAGTGCCGCTGTAAAAACAACCAGAAAAAAATATCTGGGTATAGAATTTGCGTGGCGCGGACCTGCAAGTAAGGCCAAATCAAAAATTATAAAGGACAATCGTGCTTTTGCCGCTTTTTACAGTAACCGAGGCGTCGAGTTACTTATGCGCAACAAACTTGCGCCTGCGGTAGCAAATCTGGAGCAGGCGATTTCGGTCGATCCTACAGATACCTATAGCTGGTCCAATCTAGGAATTGCATACAAACGCCTGGATCGACTTAAAGACGCGGAAATCGCCTATCGACATGCTTTGCGAAATAACCGATATGATCTTACTGTTTTAAATAACCTAAGTATTTTGTATAAGAAAATGGGTAACCCCGAACTTGCTGAAAGATATCAGCAAAAGCTTGAACATTATCGGCTAAAAAATCCTTACTACCTGATAAAACTCGCAGAAAAAGCTATCGAGACAAATGATTATGAAACTGCAATAGAATACGCCCAGAAAGCCATACAAAAAAACAGTGAAGAACATGAGTTCTATTTCATAGCTGCGAAGGCCTATATTTATATGGGAAATAGGGATGCAGTTATTGCGAATCTGGAGAAAGCCAAAGAGTACTCGGATAAAGCTATCTATAAACAACGCTATAACAGACAGGCGGATTTGCTTCGTGAGCTTGATATTGAAGATACAAGTCTTTGACTCAGTATGGCTATGAGAAAAATATATTTCTTTGCGGTTTATATTCTAGCTTCCCTGATCTCCATCAGTCATCCCCCGCCCGCAAAACCAGATACATCTCCAACCGCGACTAACAGCGTGAAGAAAGGAGTTATCGATAGCGGCGAGATACTTGCATTAAACAACACCATGCGCAGCATGGTGGATTTATTTGTAAAACCTGTAGGTAATAAACAGCGTCGCGCCAAGGCACTGTACGAGCTAATGTTCGCCACCGATAAGTTCGGGTTACGATACGATGGCAGCAACACCAAAACCGCCATTGAAACCATTGAGTCCGGCTCAGGGGACTGTGTGTCACTCGCCAATGCCTTTGTTGCAATGGGGCGTTATGCTGACCTGGATGTAAACTATCTGGATGTCAAGGTGTCCAATAGTTGGCAACGGCAATCAAATTTATATTACAAGCTTAAACATATCAGCGCATCAGTAAGGGTTTCACATAAAGAATATCTGGGTATCGAATATAGATGGATGGGGTCGATCAGTACCGCTAAACCCAGAATCATGACGGATGAGGCAGCATTTGGATCGTTTTACAGTAATAAAGGTATTGAATTACTAATGGAGAACGATCTTAATTCAGCATTAGTATATCTGTTACGCGCAACAGAGATCGACCCTGATAATTCAAACAACTGGTCTAATCTTGGTGTGGTATACCGTCGTCTTGAACAGCTAGATAAGGCGGAACAAGCTTATTTACGCGCAATTCGTATCGATAAATTTGATTTAACTGCATTGAATAATTTGTCAGTTCTCTACCAAAAACTGGGTGATTTAAAGCGTGCAAAAAAATATGAAAAAAAACTCGAGCGTTATCGAAGAAAGAACCCATACTATTTAATTGAGTTATCAAACCAGGAGATCGAAAATCAAAACTATCCTAAAGCCCTGAAGCTGGCGAAAAAGGCAATCAAAATACATGGCGAAGAACACGAATTTTACTTTGTAGCAGCCAAGATATACGCCCTCCTTGGAAACAAAAAGAAATCCCAGGCCAACCTCGAATACGCGCATAAATATGCAGAGGAAGCACGAGAGATTGATCTTTACAGCCGAAAACTTGAATTACTTGAGAAATTAAAGAAAACAAAATAGTAGACTTAAGTCTCTTCTTTTATTCCTTTGGTTTTTGAAGTTTATCACCAACAGCAGTTGCCCGATGTTTAATATATTTCAACCATCTTTTAGCCCAGGCAAATTCCAAGCCCAGAATTGCCAGACCAAGAGGAATAAATACAAAAGCAGGCCCTGGCGTAAACAAAAGTACTGTACCAAAAAGTATAACGCTGATACCTATTATTACAACAATTAGCTTACGCGCGGTCTTGTAGGCAACCTGTAATGATTTGTACATAGCTTAATCCAATACTTTCAGAATTCTTACCAGCATAGATACCTGTCATGTAAAAGCCGACGCAAATTGCACTTTATTGTGATTGTTCGCTGAACTATTCGAGTAACACATTTGATGCTTGTTGGTCCGCATGATAAGAGGAACGAACCATTGGCCCACTGGCGATATGCCCAAATCCAATTTTGTAGCCATATTCTGCCAATCGGTCAAATTCATCTGGTGATAAATAGCGCTTAACGGGCAGGTGATGTTTGCTGGGCTGCAGATATTGACCCAGTGTTAACATATCAACATCATGTTCACGTAAATCTCGCATAACCGATCTTACTTCGTCAATTTCTTCACCAATACCCAACATTAATCCTGACTTTGTCGGTACTTCCGGGTTCCCAAGCTTAAATCGTTGAAGCAGATCCAGCGACCACTCGTAGATCGCTCCCGGCCTCGCTGCGCGATAGAGTCGCGGCACTGTTTCAAGATTGTGATTAAATACGTCAGGCGCAGTGACTGCAAAACTGGCCAACGCTAATTCCATTTTATTTCTAAAATCAGGAACCAGTACCTCAATGCGGGTATCGGGGCTGGATGTTCTGATGGCCTGAATACAATTCACATAGTGATCAGCCCCACCGTCTTTTAAGTCGTCCCGGTCTACCGAAGTTATAACGACATAGCGTAATCGAAGCTGCTTTATTGCTCGTGCCAGATTACCTGGTTCGTTTGTATCAAGCGGATCGGGGCGGCCATGAGCTACATCACAGAATGGACAACGGCGGGTACAAATATCGCCCATTATCATAAAGGTTGCGGTGCCTTTATCAAAACACTCCCCAAGATTCGGGCAACTTGCCTCTTCGCAGACTGAGTGCAATGCCAATTCACGTAGCATCTTTTTTATGCGCTGTACTTTGGGCGATGCGTGCGACTTTGCACGTATCCAATGCGGTTTACGCATCGGCTTTTCCGTTGGCTGTATACGAACCGGTATTTTGGCGAGCTTATCGTGCCCGCGTTTGTGCTTGTCGGTTGTTAAACGTGACGGTGCTATGTGATCTGGATTGGTCATTTACAGCTTCAAAACTTAATATAGTCGGCAGTCTATCACAATACTAACAGGCTATCGGCGGACAGCCAGCATAACCATAAGTATTGGATTACAGCGCCGCCTGTATAACAAAATCACCTTTACTGGATAGTATGCGTTGTAGATTCTTCTTGAGATCCACGATCGACTCGGTAACACCCAGATCGCGTAACTGTGTAACCTCAAGCCCCTGGTATCCGCAAGGGTTAATCCAGCCAAAAGGAGTCAGATCCATACCTACGTTCAAGGCAAAGCCATGATAGCTGAGTCCACGACTTATACGCAGACCCAACGCGGCAACTTTTTTATCCTTTACGTAAACTCCCGGAGCACCCTCCTGGATATGCGCTTCGATATCAAGCTGCTGCAGGAGTTCAATAACTACGTTTTCCAGCAGGCTCACCAATGCTCTTATTCCTATACCTTTTCGACGTATATCAAACAATGTATAAGAAACGATTTGTCCCGGACCATGATAAGTAACCTGCCCGCCACGATTGGAGCGAATAACGGGAATATCATGCGGATCCAACAAGTGCTGCTCCCGGCCACCGACACCCAACGTAAAGACGGGCGGGTGCTCGACAAACCATAATTCGTCGACCGTATTTGCGAGGCGTGCAGAAGTAAACGCCTGCATTTCACGCCATACGGGCATATACTCTCGTCGACCAAGTTCCCGCACAATCAGCTTCGTTGTCATTTCCGTTTCAATCTAAAGCGCGTACAGTATTTTAGGGTGCCGGGTTAGGTCCTGGTAAATTGCATCCAGTTGTTCCCGGTTTTGGGCAATGACTTTAGCTGTAACACTTGTGTATCTGGCATTTTCGCTAACAGTAGTTTTTAGATATCCCTCTTCGAACCCAGCTATGTGACTACTTACAATCCTGAACACTGTGTTCCTTATATCATCATCGCTGCGACCCATGGCTTTAATTGGGAACTCGCAAGGGAATTCTAATATAGATTCTGTTTTAGACACTTTTACTGGTTACTTCGCGGTACCGGATATTAGGCGTTGCTTGTATTGCCGATAATACTCGGCCATTCTTTTGAATAGCTCACCGGGTCTACCATCCCCGACCAATTGTTGATTCAGTCGGGTAACAGCGATGACTTCACGAGTTGAGCTGCTCAACCAAATTTCATCAGCTTGCCACAAGCGTTTCTCAACTATTGGTTCTTCGCGACAGTTGATGCTGTTTTTTCCCGCCAGTTCTAAAACCAGATCGCGCGTGATTCCCGGTAAAAGATCATCACTCTTTGATGGTGTAATCAATGCACCCTTTTCAACAATAAAAATATTTGCCGTCGTACATTCTGTTGCGTATCCGTTGCGAATAAGAATCGCCTCATCAAATCCTTCGCTGGCAGCTTGCTGACGCATCAACACATTTGGTAATAGAGATACTGTTTTGAGACTACAGAGCTTCCAACGTATATCGTCCAAAGTGATTACGCTGGCCCCATTGGTTTTAACATCAAGCGACGGGGATTTCAGATCAGTACTCATTACAAAAACTGTCGGTTTACATGGCACGGGGAATAAGTGGTCTCTTTTTTCACCGGAACCTCTCGTAACCTGCCAATAGAGCAACTGCTCCCCATCCCCATTTTCCCTAATTATTTTCGAGACGATCTCTCTCCATTGCTCTCGGGTTAAAGGATTTTCCAATCGAATACCCGCAAGACTGTTGTTTAGTCTGTCGATGTGCTGCTCCAGTCTAAACGGCCGACCACCGTAAACAGGCAGTACCTCATAAACACCGTCAGCGAACAGGAACCCTCTATCCAGAACTGAGATCGTAATCTCTTCTAGAGGAAGATATTTTCCGTTTATGTATGCAATATTCATTGAAGTAAAAAAGTTATCTGATCGGCTATACGCTGAAATATATTGCCTCTCTCTATTGAGTTAAGCGCAACCAGCGTTTTCTGCTTTATAATCTGTTCATCTAGAAAAATATCAACGGTTCCTACCATTTCACCTTTCTTTACCGGCGCATTTATTATTTTTCTGATATTCATAACAGGCTTCAAATTATTGTACTGCCCTCGCGGAATGGTGATATACAAATCTTTTACCGTACCAACACCCAGGAAATCTTCGCCACCCTTCCAGACCCGCACCTTTTTCAATGCTTTACTTCCGCTAAAAAGCTGATGTGTTTGAAAATATCTGAACCCATAACTAAGCAGGCCCTGGCTATACTTAATGCGCGCGCTGGTACTGGGAGCACCCATTACAACAGATATTAAGCGCATACCTGATCGCTCGGCGGAAGCTGCCAGACAGTATCCTGCAGAACTAGTGTAGCCGGTTTTGATCCCGTCAACCGTTTCATCCTTCCACAGCAAGGTATTGCGATTGGACTGCGCAATATTATTGTAAGTAAAACTTTTTTCGGAATAGAGACTATAAAGATCGGGGAAGTCTTTGATTAACGCTCGACTTAGCAAAGCAACATCTCGGGCGCTTGTATAGTGGCCCGGAGTTGGCCACCCGGTAGCATTCTTGTACTGGGTATTTGTTAAATTTAATTTCTGCGCAGTAACATTCATAAGCTCAATAAAAGCTTTCTCGCTCCCGGCTACCCGCTCAGCGAGGGCTATCGCAGCATCATTTCCAGATTGAATAATAAGGCCTCGCAATAAATCAGTAACTTCGACCTCGCTATCCACCTCCGCAAACATACGGGAGCCTTTTGTCCACCCCGATACGCCAGGATTGTGCCAGGCCTTGACACTAATATTAGCGGTATCATCCAGCGATAATCTACCGATGGCTATCTCCTGAAACACCACGTAAGCTGTCATAATTTTAGTGATGCTCGCGGGTTCAATTCGAGAATTCGCATTATGCTCCGCTATTACTTTATTGCTATTAAAGTCCTTTAAAATATATGCCTTCGCTCCCACTGCGGGTGGAGCAGGAATCGGAACGGGTTCAGCAGACAGACTGAATGTCGTTAAACCAATTAAAATTGCTATTGCAGTCTGGAGAAGACACATTTTCAAAAAACTTTGCGAAGGTGCCACTAGAATAGGATGTTTTTTAATCATGGATTGTTTAAGTAATTGGAGATTTATTCGATTACAATCCTGTAGTCGTCAAAACTCATTCCTCTTAGTCTGGCCGTCACCTTATCGGTTGCCGCAACGGTATGTAGTGGACCGATCCGAACACGATGAATCATCTGGCCACCCTCTTCAACGCTCTGTATGCCCGTATCACCGAAATTCGCGATAAGTAATCTTTGTATCAATTGTTCGGCATTTCGCCTTACTGAAAAAGCGCCAAGCTGTATATAAATACGATCGCGCAAATGAGATTCATCTTGCCAATCACTGACACCTGCATATCTCGTTTCAAATTTCTCGTCTGGTACCGCGACACCAGGCTGGACCGCCACCACTTCCACTAGCGCCGTACCGGCCCTGACCATATCCAGCTTTTCTGCGGCTGCAAACGATAGATCGATGATACGATTTTCCACAAAAGGACCGCGGTCGTTAACGCGAACAATTATGCTGCGCCGGTTTTTTAAATTTGTAACCCGCACATAGGTTGGCAACGGTAATGTCTTGTGTGCCGCCGTCATGGAATACATGTCGTAGGTTTCACCGTTAGAAGTACGCCGGCCGTGAAATTTACGACCATACCAGGAAGCAATGCCACGTTTACGATAACCTTTTGCCGTAGCCAACACAAAATAGCGCTGGCCACTCTGTACATAAGAATCCGGATTACCCCATTCGCTTAGAGGTTCTGCGCGGGGTACAGCGTCCCGCACACGCGCAGTGCCAGCCGATCGACCCGGCCCATCTACAGCACACGCCGTGAGAGCTAACAACAAAAAGACTACCAGATAATTATTAATCATTATCTTTCAGCAACTATGCCGCCCTGCGCGGCTTCATAATTCCGCTTAATCTGGTTGCTAAGTTGGAAAACGGCCATCGTATACATCGAACTGTTGTTATACCGTGAAATAACGTAAAAGTTTTTCAGACCAAGCCAGTACTCAGAATCTCCAGTCTTTTCCAGCTCAATTAGCACCGCAGTATTTTCTTCGCTTATTTCCGCGTCTACCCCAATACCGGCGGCCAATAACTCTTTGACTTTTAGCTCTGGTTTAAGACCCTTCCGACCACGGCCTATAGCCAGGTTTTTTGCCGATTCATTCACTATTTTTGCTGGAAAAACTATATCTTCACCGGTACGCCAGCCATGACGTTTGAAATAATTTGCCACACTACCAATTGCGTCAACCGGGTTGGTAAAAAGGTTTCGATTACCGTCCCCGTCAAAATCGACGGCATAGGCTCTATAGCTACTGGAAATAAACTGCGGTATACCCATCGCACCGGCATAGGATCCTTTCACCTCTAGCGGGTTGAATCTTTCATCTCTGGCAAGCAACAAAAACGATTCAAGCTCTGAACGAAAAAACTCCTGGCGGCGCTTCCCGTCGAAACCGAGTGTTACCAAAGAGTCAAAAACCGGGTATTTACCCTTGGTTTTGCCATATCGTGTTTCAATCCCGATAACGGCTACGATTATCTCTGCCGGTATGCCATACGCTTGTTCGGCTTTTTCCAGAGTATCAGCATGTTGCGACCAGAACTCTACCCCCGCCATTGTGCGAGTATCAGTAACAAAAATCGGTCGATATTCTTCCCAGGTTAGTTTTCTTTCGGCGGGCTTGGCGATTGCTTTTAGCACAGACTTCTGCCTTTTTGCTTTTCTGAACAATCCCAGCAGTTCAGCTCGATTCAACTGATGTTCGGCCGCAACCTGTCGCACAAATTTCCGTACATCATAGCGATCCGAATATCTTTTCCTGCTGGCGTCAGCCGGTGTGGTCAGTAAAAATATAAGGCAAAAGACGATCAAAGTAGAAAAAAATCTGTTCATTATCCTGGGCTAAATCTTCTATCCGCGTTGATTGACATCAGCATACCAAAGCCGACAAGTAAAGTAACAATGGCAGTGCCACCATAGCTAAACAACGGTAACGGCACACCAACTACGGGCAATAATCCGCTTACCATACCGACATTAACAATTAAATACACAAAAAATGTGAGTGTAATACTACCGGCTACGATGCGACTATAACTGTCTTTGGCGCGGCTTGCGATTAGCAATCCTCTTATTACGACAAACGCGTATAGTGCAAGTACAATTAATACTCCAAACAATCCAAATTCTTCCGCTAACACTGAAAAAATAAAATCTGTTGAACGCTCTGGTAAAAAATCAAGATGTGACTGAGTGCCATTCAACCAGCCCTTACCGTAAAGACCACCAGAGCCAATTGCTATCTTGGATTGAATTATGTGATACCCCGCACCGAGTGGATCACTTTCAGGATTAAAGAAAGTCAGAACCCGCTGACGCTGGTAGCCATGCATTAAGTTCCAGGCCAGAGGCATTGCCGAACAGGCCAATACACCAATAACCAGTATCCACCACCAGCTCATGCCTGCGAGAAACAAACAAACAAACCCCGCGCTACCAACCAGTAAGGCCGTACCCAGATCAGGCTGCAATATAATCAACCCCATTGGCAACGCAAAAATAACTGTGGCAATCAAAATATATTTCAACCGCGGCGGTAACAATCTGGCAGAGAGGTACCAACCCATCATCATAGGCACAACCAGTTTCATGAGTTCCGATGGTTGAAAACGGACAATACCCAGATCCAGCCATCGCTGCGCACCCTTACCTACATCACCAATAAAAAAGATTAATACCAGGCAGAATATTCCTGCTACGTAAAGCCACGGGGACCAGATTCGCAATTGATGAGCTGGAATCTGTGCAAATACCATCAAACCCAACAAACCTATCAACAACCTGATGCTCTGACGAAAAAGCATCGCACTACTTTGACCTGAAGCACTATATAAAACAATTAATCCCAGAATCAGGATCGCCATCAGTGCCAAAAACAGAGCAGGATCCAGTCGCAAGCGATGAAACACCTCTCGTGTGATGCTTTCACCGTCGGCAAATTTAATATCTTTAGTTAACATCGTAATACTGCATATAAGCGTCGAATACCTTGCGAGCAATAGGAGCTGCTGCGGTGCTGCCATGGCCACCATGCTCTACTACAATCCCAATGGCTATTTTTGGCTGTTCTACCGGCGCATAGGCAATGAACAGAGCATGATCTCTGAACTGTTCAGCAATAGTTTCTTCATCATATTCTTCATCCTGCGCAATACTGATAACTTGTGCCGTACCGGTTTTACCAGCGAATTCATACTTGGCGCCCCAGGAAGATCCTCGCGCTGTGCCTTTATCGGTGTGCACTACGTCTCGCATACTCCTGCGAATTACCTGCCAGTTCTCTTGCTCGTTCACGGGTACCTCGGCTTTTAAAATAGCAGGCACTTTCCTCGGCGATGCCTGCTTGGGTAAATAGGCCGTAACCAGATGTGGCTGATATAGTTTATTAGTTGCAAGCGCCGCCGCCATTTGTACAAGTTGTAGAGGTGTCATCAACATATAACCCTGACCTATTCCACTATTGAGCGTCTCACCGGGGAACCAGGGCATACTGTATCTTTTGCGTTTCCATTCCCTGGTGGGTAACAGGCCAGGCTTCTCTCCTGATATATCAATACCGGTTGGTTGCCCCAAACCAAACAATGCCAAATACCGGGCCATAGTATCGATACCCATCCGGTGCGCTAGATCGTAGAAGTAAACATCGCAAGATTGAATCACTGCATCTTGAATATTAACTTTACCATGTCCGTGTTTTTTCCAGTCCCGATACTTTCGCTTGTCTCTCGGCAGTTTATAAAAACCTTTACATCTAATAGTTTCCTCGGCGATATCAAGCCTTTGTTCAAGTGCGGCCAGAGCCAAGACTGGTTTTATTGTTGATCCCGGTGGATACTGACCACGCAAGGCTCGATTAAACAAGGGCTGAGACGGATCACTACGCAATGCTTGATAATCTGTTTTAGAAATACCGTTTACAAAAAGGTGAGGGTCAAACGAAGGCTTACTAACAAACGCCAGCACAGCACCGTTCCTGGTATCTAATGCCACCACAGCACCAGTTCTATCCCCCAACGCCTGTCCGGCAACCTTCTGCAATCGAATATCCAAAGTTAATTGCAGATTATTACCGGGAATCGGAGGCTGCTCATCCAGTACTTTCAGTTTTCTTCCTTCGACATTAACTTCCTGCTGTTTGTAGCCAACTTTTCCATGCAACACATCTTCATTGGCTTGTTCAATGCCCAGTTTGCCAATATGGGTTGTTTCGCGGTAGTTAACCTTAACCTCTTCCAATTGCTCCATATCCTCTTCGTCTATTCTCCCGACATAACCCAATGCATGAGCAGTCATTGCGCCAAAGGTATAATAGCGGGTTAATCGCGCGTTAATATCAACACCAGGAAAGCGATGCCGATTGACTGCAAAATAAGCCGCCTCGGTTTCACTAAGATTAAGCCTTAATGGAATCGCCTCGAATGACCTATGTCTCTTCAGTGCTCTTTTGAAGCTTTCGATATCGGAAGTTGTAAAATTGATCACTTCGACCAGTTCAGACAGTGTCTGATCAAGATCAGGTACTTCATTAGGTGTTACCGTGAGATGGAATGCTGGTTGGTTTTCGGCAAGCACCACCCCATTGCGGTCAAATATAAGGCCGCGATTGGGCGGCACAGGACTCAGCTGCAGGCGATTGTCCTGAGACAAAGTGGAGAAGGTATCGTGATGCACAATCTGCAGATAGATCATTCTGTAAACCAGGACAAACAGCAACACTAAGCATACCGCTACGGCGATCAGGGCCCGAAATATAAAAATACGATGCTCATTCTGACGGTCCGCCAGGTAGATACTATCAGGCATGGCAACAAGGACCCTTAATTGGCAAAATAAGAATCGGTCCTGGTAACAAAAAGCATGATTTAGCAGCTTCAATTTTAAGGGAATACATAAACGCTGTTTTACTCCTGATTCACCCACACCCCGAACATTGTTTGATTATCCGCAAAATTGCCCGGTATCCGACTAACAACAGTTGGCCTTGGTATCTACTTAAGGCATATCGGGCATTATAGCGGTTTTCCACGCTGTGCTGCTCAAAGCTAGGGGCTTAGGATGGCCGCGTGCTAAAAGTAGCTTTAGCAGGTTAATGATCAAGCATTAGTTACCAACACCCGCTACGGTGTCTTCATAGCCAGACGGCATACTGGAACTGGTAACAAAGAATTATTGCACTGGTTCAACTATGTAGAATCGAGGGCCAGGATCAAAGGCAAATTATGCTGTTTCAGCGCACATACTCAGCCGGGTAACAAAGCAAGGCCACCTGGCATTGTTAAATCTTAACAGTCACTCACTCAATAATGCTCATATGGTTTAACAAGAAGATTTCCAACCAGCCTGCCAAGTTCGCTTTTCGTGCACCAGGCACGATGCTGGTGCTACAATCGCGCCCACCGCGAAACCTACAACTCTACAAGTCAAATTTCGGAGGATCTCAAATATGTCCGTCGCCTACTATTTAATTTTTGGCGCAGCGGCCGTCGCACTCGCTTACGGCATTTACGCTATCCGCTCCATCCTCGCTGCTCCCGCAGGAAACGAGCGCATGCAGGAAATTTCCGGTGCTGTACAAGAAGGTGCACGCGCTTACCTTAACCGCCAATATTCAACCATTGGTATCGTCGGCATAATCGTCGGCGTAGTACTGGGTTTATTGCTTAACTGGTGGGCAGCCATAGGATTTTTTATCGGTGCAATCCTCTCAGGAGCAGCAGGTTACATCGGTATGAACGTATCAGTGCGCGCCAATGTGCGTACTGCAGAAGCAGCTCGCAGCGACGGTTTAAAACCAGCTCTGTCTCTAGCATTCAAATCTGGTGCGGTTACCGGACTGCTGGTTGTTGGTCTGGCCCTACTTGGTGTTTCCGTTTACTACACCATATTGCAGGGCAAATATGACCTGGCGACCGACGCAGGCGCTCGCCATATCCTGGAAGCACTTGTTGCTCTTGGTTTTGGTGCTTCATTAATCTCCATTTTTGCCCGTCTCGGTGGCGGTATCTTCACAAAAGGCGCGGATGTAGGTGCTGACCTGTCTGGCAAGATTGAAGCAGGTATTCCAGAAGACGACCCCCGAAACCCAGCCGTTATTGCTGACAATGTTGGCGATAACGTCGGTGACTGTGCCGGTATGGCTGCTGATTTGTTTGAAACTTATGTTGTGACCATTGTTGCAACAATGTTACTGGGCGCGATTTTCTACACCGGCGAAGCACGAGCGGATCTTATGTTTTATCCGTTATTGATTGGCGCTGTTTGCATCATAGCTTCGGTTATCGCGACGTTCTTCGTCCGCTTGGGCAAAAGTCAAAGCATAATGGGCGCCCTCTACAAAGGTTTTATCGCCAGCGCCGTTATTTCCGGGATCTTTATTTTCTTCGCGACCAAATGGCTGCTTGGATTGGACAGCTCCGTCACCGGCGCGGAAGGTGGTATGACCGGTATGGACCTGTTGATTTGTGCAGTAACTGGTTTGGGTGTTACCGGCCTAATCGTCTGGATTACCGAGTACTACACCGGAACCAATCACCGACCGGTTAAAGTCATTGCAGAAGCCTCTACCACGGGGCATGCGACGAATATTATTCAAGGTCTGGCTATTTCCATGGAGTCCACCGCTCTACCTGTGCTAGTGATCTGTGCAGGCATCATCATTTCATTCCTGACTGGCGGTTTATATGGTATTTCTATTGCGGCGACCACTATGCTTGCTCTCGCTGGAATCGTTGTTGCTCTGGATGCTTTCGGCCCGGTCACTGATAACGCTGGCGGTATTGCTGAGATGGCCGAGTTACCCGAAGAAGTTCGCAATACCACTGACGCTCTTGATGCTGTGGGAAACACTACCAAGGCTATCACCAAAGGTTACGCCATTGGTTCTGCCGGTTTAGCCGCGCTGGTTCTGTTCGCAGCCTATACGGCTGACCTGGAACACTACTTCCCCGATATCAATGTCAATTTTGATCTAGCATCTCCTTACGTTGTTGTTGGATTGTTCATTGGTGGGCTATTACCTTTCTTGTTCGGTTCAATTGCTATGCAGGCTGTGGGCCGTGCCGGTGGTGAAGTGGTCAATGAAGTTCGCCGACAATTTAAAGAGCTACCTGGCGTACTTGAAGGTACCGCCAAGCCGGAATACGGCAAATGTGTTGATATGCTGACCAAGACAGCCATTAAGGAAATGATCATCCCTTCAATCCTTCCGGTTGCAGCTCCTGTCGTTATCTACTACGTAATCTACGCAGTAGCCACTCAGGCAGCAGCATTTGCTGCATTGGGCGCTATGTTGCTGGGCACTATCGTTACTGGTTTGTTTGTCGCAATCTCCATGACGTCCGGTGGCGGCGCATGGGACAACACTAAAAAATCAATTGAAGATGGCGCCCATGGCGGCAAAGGTTCCGAAGCCCATAAAGCATCAGTAACCGGCGATACCGTAGGCGATCCGTACAAAGATACCGCCGGCCCCGCTGTCAATCCAATGATTAAAATCACCAATATCGTAGCTATCCTGTTGCTGGCGATCTTGGCTGCTTAATTACGTAAACACACGTAAAGGGCGCAGTTCACACTGCGCCCTTTATTATTCTGAATAAAAGGAAGTGACATGAGAATAGTTCTGTTAGGTGCCCCTGGATGTGGCAAAGGCACCCAGGCCAAAATGCTGGTTGAACAATATAACGTTGAGCAAATTTCCACAGGCGATCTGCTGCGTGCCGCGGTGGCATCCGGATCAGAGCTGGGTGAAGAAGCCAGGGCGATAATGGAAGCAGGACAACTGGTATCGGACAAGATTGTGCTCGAGTTAATTGGAGAAAAACTGGCTAGTCAGGAAGCAAGTAATGGTTTTATTCTAGATGGCTTCCCACGCAACCTTGCTCAGGCCAAAGCACTTGACGCATTGCTGCAGCAAAAGCAGCTACCACTGGATGCCGCCATCCACATCCATGTCGCAGCTGATGAAATTGTAAAACGCATCACCGGTCGGCGTAGTTGCGGCGATTGTGGGGCAATCTACAATATTCATTTCTCACCGCCTAAGGACGATGGAGCTTGCGACAAATGCGGCAGTAAAAACCTTCAACATCGTGCAGATGACAACGAAGAGACTGTGCGCAGCCGATTACAGGTTTATGAGGAACAAACCGCACCCCTGATTGTTTATTACGATGAGCAGAATCTGCTTGCCACAATAGACGGTACCGGCAGTATCGATGATATTTTTGCCGCCGTCTGTACGGCACTTGAAAAATAATACGCTCGCTTATAACATCCCTGCCCCGCGCCAAAGCGGCAGATAATTGATTCAATAGCGGAATATTTATTCCGCTATTGTTTTATCAGTTCTATATATCCAATTAATTAAGATATAAAATCTGCTAAGCTCTTTGGCATGTTATTTGTATGCTTTAATTAGCGGTAAATCTATTTGAACTACTTCGTGGATGGGGAGGTCCGTTAACTTCGATGCAATCGAAACCCGCTAAATCTGATCTGAGTATGTCTGCGCTATGGGCTAGCTCCCAGTTTGCCGGGGGAAACGCACCCTACCTTGAAGAACTTTACGAACGATACCTGAAGGATCCGAACAGTATCAGCCCGGAGTGGCGGTCTTTTTTTACCGACCTACCGAAAGTCAACGGTATTAAACAGGATGTTCCACACTCGGAAATTCGACACTATTTCCGAGAACTTGCCAAACATCCATCTTTAAGCAGCGACGCTAATAAGGGCGTAGCGGCTATTGAGTTTGAACGTAAGCAGGAGCAGGTATTTGAGCTGATAGAAGCTTACCGGTTTCGCGGGCACCAACATGCCAAACTGGACCCCCTGCAACGGCATGAACTCCCAGAAATACCCGACCTCACCTTAAGACGACATCAACTTAGCATCGCCGATCTCGATACCGAATTTGCTACCGGCTCCTTACACGGCCCCCCAAAAGCCACACTGGCCGAAATTCTTGAAATTGTTAATTCCACCTATTGCGGTTCGATAGGCGCAGAATATATGTATATCACTGAATCTGAGGAAAAAGACTGGATTCAGCAACAACTGGAAAGTGTTCAGGGCAAACCCCAGTTTGATCTGCGCATACGAAAAAAAATCCTGCAGGATATGACCGCGGCAGAGGGACTGGAGACCTACCTGCATTCCAAATACGTTGGACAGAAACGATTTTCTCTCGAAGGCGCTGAATGTTTGATCCCCATGCTAAACGAAATTACCCAGCGTGCCGGCGGCCAGGGGGTAAAAGAACTCGTTATGGCTATGGCGCATCGAGGTCGGCTTAACGTACTGGTTAACATTATGGGTAAGCTGCCAAGCGATCTGTTTCAGGAATTCGAGGGCAAAAAAACAGCTTTAAACGGGGATTATTCCGGAGATGTGAAGTATCACATGGGGTTTTCGTCCAATGTCACCACCCCCGGTGGCAACACCCATTTGACCCTGGCTTTTAACCCTTCGCACCTGGAAATTGTGGCTCCTGTAGTGCAGGGCTCGGTACGTTCGCGCCAGGACCGAAGGAATGACAAAGAGGGTCAGTTTGTTTTACCTATTTCGATTCATGGCGATGCGGCGTTCTCCGGCCAGGGCGTGGTCATGGAAACATTCAATATGTCGCAATCCCGTGGTTATTCCACCAAGGGAACCGTGCATATTGTCATTAATAATCAAATTGGTTTTACCACCAGTAATCAACAGGATTCACGTTCCACGCTGTACTGCACTGACGTCGCTAAAATGGTTAGCGCACCAATTTTTCATGTTAACGGCGACGACCCCGAGGCGGTTGTGTTTGTCACACAGTTGGCCGTTGATTACCGCATGAAATTTAAAAAAGACGTTGTTATTGATCTGGTTTGTTACAGAAGGCATGGGCATAACGAGGCGGACGAGCCCTCTGCAACCCAACCTATGATGTATAAAATCATCAAATCACTGCCAACCACGCGTAAAAAATACGCTCAAAAACTAATTGATGAAGGCGTATTTAGTGAGGAGGAAGTCGATCATGTGGGTAAGGAGTACCGTGATATGCTGGATGCCGGCTTATCGGTACAGCAGCGCCTGACCCAAAGACCGGAACAAGAAAAAAGCTATGTTGTTGACTGGTCCGTCTATTTTAACAAAGACTGGGATCAATCCACCGCGACCAATATCAGTATTAAGCGGATAAAGCAGTTGGCTGGCAAGCTTTTAAATTTTCCCGACGGCTTTGAATTGCATTCTCGTGTCAACAAGATTATGTCGGACCGGCAAAAAATGGCCGCCGGCAGTTTACCTATTGACTGGGGTTTTGCCGAGAACATGGCCTATGCTTCACTGGTTACGGATGACGTTGCGGTGCGCCTGAGTGGTCAGGATAGTGGCCGCGGTACTTTTTTTCATCGTCACGCGGTATTGCACAATCAGCGGGACGGAACCAGCTATGTTCCACTGCGAAATATCTCTGAGGATCAGGCCAATTTCCTGGTAATCGACTCTGTGTTATCGGAGGAAGCTCCTCTGGCCTTTGAATATGGTTACTCAACCAACGATCCTCACAGTCTTGTTATCTGGGAAGCCCAGTTCGGAGATTTTACCAACGGTGCTCAGGTTGTGATCGACCAGTTTATAAGTTCTGGCGAACAGAAATGGGGGCGACTAAGTGGAATGGTATTACTCCTGCCGCATGGATACGAAGGCCAGGGTCCGGAACACTCTTCCGCCAGACTTGAGCGTTATCTGCAATTATGCGCTCAGCATAATATGCAGGTATGCTCACCGACGACCCCTGCTCAGGCCTTTCATATGTTGCGTCGCCAGGCTTTGCGTCAATGGCGTACGCCCCTGGTCGTGATGTCACCTAAAAGTCTATTACGACATAAGCAGGCAGTGAGTAGCCTGGAAGATCTGGCGGATGGATGTTTTATGCCGGTTCTAACCGACACAGAAATCGGCGATCCCGGCGATATTAAGAAGCTGATCTTATGTACCGGCAAAATTTATTACGATCTGGTTGAAAGGCGTCGCGCCGCGGGCCATGAACAAGTCGCTATAGTACGAATTGAACAACTGTACCCATTTCCTGAAGTGCTGCTACAGCTTGAACTGGGTAAATACAAGAAGCTGGAAGACGTTATATGGTGCCAGGAAGAACCCATGAACCAGGGAGCATGGTACTCAAGCCAGCATCACATTCGTAGCCTGCTGAGAGAAGACCTTTATCTGCGTTATATTGGTCGACCAGCGTTCGCTTCACCGGCCGCAGGCTATAGCCACCTGCATGTGCAGCAACAAAAAGAACTGGTTGAAAGAACCTTTGCCTGACATTCTATTCCGGCACATTTTAGTGTTGTCGTTAAAACAAGGTTTGCTTCTGCGACATCAAGTTCTGCGTTACAATCCTGCAGTCTAAAATAATCGATTTGTCTTTTTCAGCTAAGAGATGAGTAAACAAAAATGCCGATAGAAGTTAAGGTTCCCGTGCTGCCTGAATCCGTAGCCGATGCGACGATTGCGAGCTGGCACAAGCAAGCCGGCGACACGGTTAGTCGCGATGAGAATCTGGTTGATATCGAGACGGATAAGGTTGTACTGGAGGTTCCAGCACCTGATAGCGGCGTTCTACAAGAGATTCGTCAGGACACAGGAGCAACAGTAACCGCCAATCAAGTGATTGCGATTGTGGAGCCGGGTGCTGTACCGAAAAAAACAGAGAAAACGGTAGTAAAAGAAAGAACGGGAAAAGCCGACACGACACCAGATCCAATCCAAAATACACCAAACGATGAACAGGTGCTAAGTCCAGCGGTACGTAAACTTATTGCAAAACATGAGCTCGATCCCTCAAAGATTTCAGGCTCTGGCCGCAATGGCCGGATTGTAAAAGAGGATGTACTCGACTACGTTAAAAATCAGAAACTGGTCAAAGTCGATGCTAAGTCCGCCCCCAAGGACAAAGAAGCTGTACAACCCAGTAAGATAGTTCCTGCAACACCTGTTGACACCAGTCAACGGGCAGAACAGCGTGTGCCCATGACGCGATTGCGAGCCAGGATTGCCGAGCGTTTGTTACATGCTCAGGCCAACGCAGCAATATTAACGACATTCAACGAAGTCAATATGCAGCCCGTGATGGATTTACGCGCAAAGTATCGTGACAGCTTTGAAAAACAGCACGAGGTTAAACTCGGCTTTATGTCCTTTTTTGTTAAAGCGGCAACTGAGGCCCTGAAACGGTTTCCGGAAGTCAATGCTTCAGTAGATGGCAACGATATTGTTTACCACGGCTACTATGATATTGGCGTTGCGGTATCGTCACCTCGCGGTCTGGTCGTCCCCATAATTCGCAATGCTGAAAACTTGAGCATGGCCGATATTGAGAAGAAAATTGTCGAATTTGGTAGTCGGGCCAAAGATGGCTCGTTGGCGCTGGAAGATATGACGGGTGGCACGTTTACAGTATCCAACGGCGGTATCTTCGGTTCACTTTTATCCACACCAATCCTGAATCCACCGCAAAGCGGAATTCTAGGCATGCATAAAATTGAGCAACGCGCAGTAGTAGAAGATGGTGACATAGTAGTACGACCCATGATGTACCTGGCACTGTCTTATGATCATCGAATTGTCGACGGTCGCGAAGCAGTTCAGTATCTGGTAACCATTAAGGAGCTACTGGAAGATCCGGCAAGAATCTTGCTGGAACTTTAAGTATTCTGCATCGATCTTAGCTGTTTGCTATTGCAGTCCATGTACCGTTGATATATGCCGTTATTTTTTCAGGCACCGACTTACTTCTCCGCAAGACAGTCTGATTGATGTCATTTGGTTAATACAATTGCATAAATTGCGATTACCAAAGTCTGTATGTCTTTGTTTAGAAAGTGATCTATCTGATATTCGACTGCGAACTCGAAATTGCTCTAACCATTGAAATTTTTAATTAGTTAGTTTTTCATTTTTATTCAACTAATTACGGGAGATACCAGCCTGGCAGCAGGTAAATTATTATGAGTAAAAAATATGACGTCATCGTAATTGGTGGTGGCCCTGCAGGCTATGTAGCGGCAATCAGGGCGGCTCAGCTGGGGCTGAATACCGCCTGCGTAGAGCGCTTCGTTGGCAAACAGAACAAACCGGCTTTGGGCGGCACCTGCCTGAATGTTGGCTGTATCCCTTCGAAAGCGCTACTGGAATCCTCTCACTGGTACGAAATCGCACAAACAGAACTCGGCGAACACGGCGTTGTTACCGGTAAAACCCAACTTGACCTTGCCCAGATGATGCGACGAAAAGACAGTATCGTTGAAGTACTCACACAGGGTATTGCGCAACTATTCAAGGCTAACAAGATTAGTTGGTTGCAGGGTCACGGCAAACTTCTTGCCAACAAGCAAATTCTGGTCACTAATCAACAGGACAAACAAACAGTTTACGATGCTGAACACATCATTATTGCTACGGGTTCTGAACCGATTGAAATTCCATCAGCCCCCTATACGGAAAATGTAATTGTTGACTCCACCGGCGCGCTTGAATTCTCCGATGTTCCGAAGCGGCTGGGGGTCATCGGCGCGGGTGTTATTGGTCTTGAACTGGGAAGCGTCTGGCGCCGATTGGGCGCCGAAGTAGTTGTGCTGGAAGCAATGGATGAATTTTTGATTATGGCGGATCGCCAGATAGCGGATGAGAGTCTGAAAATCTTCCAGCAACAGGGCCTTGATATCAGGTTGGGTGCCCGCGTTACCGAAACCAGGATTAAAAATAAACATGTTATCGTGCACTATCAGGACAAGGTGGGCGAGCATACCGAAACCGTTGATAAGCTTATCGTCGCAGTTGGCAGGCGTCCGTGCACGGATAATCTCGCCGCTGAGGAAGCCGGCTTGCTGCTGGATGAAAGAGGGTTGGTACATGTCGACGAACAGTGTCGTACTAATTTGCCTGGTGTTTTCGCTATCGGAGACGTTGTGCGAGGGCCCATGCTGGCACATAAAGGATCAGAAGAAGGCATGATGGTCGCAGAATTGATTGCCGGCAAACAGGCCAGAGTTAATTACAACACCATTCCATCGGTTATATACACCAGCCCGGAAATTTCTTGGGTCGGTAAAACAGAAGAAGAGCTCAACGCAGCAGGTATTGAATTTAATATCGGTACTTTTCCGTTTACCGCCAGCGGCAGAGCGCGTGCAGTAGGTGATATCTCAGGAATGGTAAAAATTCTGGCAGACAAAGAAAGCGACCGGATTTTAGGCGTGCATATACTTAGCGTGCATAGCTCCGAACTGATCGCTCAGGCAGTTATCGCAATGGAATTCGGAGCCAGCGCAGAAGATATCGCCCTGACGGTTTTTGCGCATCCAACTCTGTCCGAAGCTGTACACGAAGCGGCATTATCGGTAGATGGCCGCGCATTACATACCGTTCAACACAAACGTTAATAATTTATCGGGAACTAGCTAAATGAATTTGCATGAGTATCAAGCTAAGCAACTTTTTACAGAGTACGGTATTCCGGTCCCAAACAACCGCCTTATCAAATCCACCAGTGAAGTGGAGCCAGCGCTTGCCTCGCTTGCAGGCAAGCGCTGGGTTGTTAAAGCCCAGGTGCATGCAGGCGGTCGCGGCAAGGCAGGCGGTGTCAAACTAAGCGATAAGCCGGCTGAAATTAAAGAAATGGTCACCAACATGCTTGGCACTCGTCTGATCACCTACCAAACAGATGCGGACGGCCAGCCTGTCAACCGGATTCTGCTGGAAGAAATCTGCGATATTGCCACGGAGTTGTATCTCGGCGCCGTAATTGATCGCGCTAGTCAGCGCATCGTCGTTATGGCTTCGACAGAAGGCGGTGTGGAGATCGAGAAGGTTGCAACTGAATCACCGGATAAAATTCTCAGGGCGACTATCAATCCTGTAACCGGAGTCATGCCTTACCAGTGTCGGGCATTAGCATTTGGTTTGAAGTTGACGGGTTATCAGATAAAGCAATTTACCAAGATTCTGCAGGGGCTGTGTAGATTATTTACGGAACGCGATTTAAGTCTAATTGAGGTCAATCCGCTGGTGATCACTCAAGGTGGCGATTTGATATGCCTGGACGGCAAAATAAACGTCGATGAAAATGCGCTATTTCGCCAACCACAACTGGTCGATATGCGCGATACCAGTCAAGAGAATCCAAGCGAAACACGTGCCCGTGAATGGGACCTAAGTTATATCGCGCTGGACGGAAATATTGGCTGCCTGGTGAATGGAGCCGGCCTGGCAATGGCAACTATGGATGTCATTAAACTACATGGTGGCGAACCGGCAAACTTTCTGGATGTCGGTGGCGGAGCCACTAAAGAGCGGGTTGCCGAAGCATTTAAAATTATTCTCTCTGATAAGAACGTTAAAGGCATACTGGTCAATATTTTTGGCGGTATTGTTCGCTGCGACTTAATTGCAGAGGGTATTTTGGCAGCTGTCAAAGAGGTGGGTATCACCCTGCCCGTCGTTGTGCGACTGGAGGGAAATCACTCCGACACCGGTAAAAGAATACTCAATGACAGTAGTTTGAATGTTATTGCCGGCGAGGACTTAACCGATGCAGCACAAAAAATAATTGCGGCTATTAGTTAACGCGAATGTGGAGCACAAATTAATGAGTGTATTGGTCGACAAAAACACCAGGGTAATATGCCAGGGCTTTACCGGCAAACAGGGCACATTCCACAGTGAACAGGCTATCGAATATGGCACCAGGATGGTGGGAGGGGTAACGCCGGGCAAGGGTGGGCAAACTCACCTCGACCTGCCGGTGTTCAATACAGTCAGGGAAGCCGTCATGGAGACGAGTGCCAATGCATCTGTGATATATGTCCCCGCGGCGTTCTGCAAAGATTCTATTCTGGAAGCAATCGATGCAGGAATCGAAATTATTGTTTGTATAACGGAAGGTGTACCTACCCTGGACATGCTGGACGTGCAGGCCGTCTTAGCCGGTAGTGACGCCCGCTTAATAGGCCCAAATTGCCCAGGCATCATAACTCCCGATGAATGTAAAATCGGCATAATGCCGGGGTACATTCATCTGGCTGGGCGGGTCGGTATCGTTTCACGCTCGGGCACTTTAACTTATGAAGCAGTGAAACAAACAACAGATAAGGGGTTTGGTCAAAGTACCTGTATCGGTATCGGCGGCGACCCCATACCTGGCACCAGTTTTATTGACGCATTACGTCTATTTGAACAGGACGATAAAACTGAAGCGATTATTATGGTGGGTGAAATCGGCGGTACCGCAGAAGAAGAAGCAGCTGAGTTTATCAAACACCATATCAGTAAGCCCGTCGTATCCTACATTGCCGGAGTAACAGCACCGGCAGGAAAACGGATGGGACATGCAGGGGCAATCATTGCAGGTGGTAAGGGTACAGCAATCGACAAGTACGCTACCTTAGACGCCGCAGGAGTAAATACGGTTCGCTCACCGGCGTTACTGGGAGACGCACTAGCGGAAATAACCGGTTGGTAGCAAATCACGAACTGCTTGTTGCAACAGATTACTGCTTAACAAGGTCAGTTATTGCGAATTAAGCTAAACTAGCCGTTTTAACTGTGGTCCGGCAATACTTTATATGCTTCGCCCGAGTTTAATAATTGTTACGCTAACC
>CAJHXF010000130.1_pt1 | contig 22067 bp, 22 predicted proteins | sample 9198441 | NCBI WGS metagenome assembly CAJHXF01 (sample SAMEA7708335, study PRJEB35096) | sediment metagenome | biome: marine neritic benthic zone biome [ENVO:01000025]; feature: sediment [ENVO:00002007]; material: shallow marine sediment [ENVO:03000034] sea grass bed [ENVO_01000059] ...
AATTACGGCTAATCTGGGTGATGTCAAAACAACGATCACCCATCCTGCTACCACGACCCACGGCAAGATGACGGTGGAGGAAAGACTGGCCGCTGGTATCCATGACGGCTTGTTACGGGTTGCAGTTGGATTGGAAACTATCGAAGACATTCAGACGGATTTAGACAATGGGCTAAACAGTTGTTGCTAGCATTGTTCGCATATTTGAGAGTACTATGATCAAGGTTTTATTTGTGTGTATGGGAAACATCTGCCGCTCACCGACAGCAGAGGGTGTTTTTCGTCAACGTATTGAACAAGCAGGCTTGCATGAAAAAGTTCTGGTCGATTCAGCTGGTACGCATAGCTATCATGTGGGTTGTGAACCGGATAAGCGGTCACAGCTAGCGGCGCAAGCGCGCGGAATTGATTTAAGCCAGTTGACGGCAAGAAAAGTGCGGCCTGGCGATTTTAAGGAGTTTGATTATGTGCTGGCTATGGATCGTGACAATCTAATGGATTTGCAGGCAAGTTGCCCGCACGAACAGGCTAATAAAGTCCGGTTATTTCTGGATTATGCCACCAGGTCTCGTGAAAAGGATGTGCCCGATCCTTACTATGGCGGTGACAGGGGGTTTGAATATGTGCTGGATCTGATTGAAGATGCTGCCGCGGGATTGCTCAGTCATATTACCAAAGAACATAAATTGGCCAACCAGTCTTAGCATCCTGAGTAGGTTGATTAGGTTCTAGCAATCAGCCGGGATAATCGGATTATGTTCTGCACCTGAGCCAAAATATTAAAAAGCTACTAAAATTAAGATAATCGCGATCAGTCAAACCACGTATTACTTTATTTTCAAAGCGAAATATGATTGTTTAGGAACTCTGATCGTTGCCAGGGGAGCGTTATCAGAGTCAGTATTACATAGTTCTGCATGCTTCTGATTTGCAGCTACTATATTGAAAGAATTTGCACCTGCTATGCATTAAGTCGTGAAATAGCATACTTATCTCCGCAGTGGATAGATGGAATATCTGCTTGGGTCGGGAGGGAATGTGAAAGACCAATCCGGAAATAATACACAGATTCTTGCCGATCGCCAGCGCCGGCAGGATAATCCATCCGCCTCTTTAAACCAGAACTCCCATACGAAATCGATTGACAACGTTCTTCAAGATCTAAGTAAAAGCGAGGAAAGATATCGTGCGCTTTTTGAATCGATGTTGGACGGGATGTGTCAGCACGAGCTGGTGTATAACGAATACGGCAGTGTTATTAACTATAGAATCCTGGATGTCAATCCTGCGTATGAAAAAATACTAAACCTTCGAAAAGAGGATGTTGTTGGCAAACTGGCGACAGATGTTTATCAAACCGAAGAAGCACCTTATCTGGAAATATATGCAAGGGTGGCAGAATCAGGGCAGCCGACGAACTTCGAAACCTATTTTCCGCCACTGCTGAAACATTTTTCGATATCAGTATTTTCCCCGGCGGAAACGCAATTTGCTACAGTTTTTGAAGATGTCACTGAACGTAAACATGCCGAGCAGGAAATTCTAAAGCTTTCCCGCTTCCCAGCTGAAAATCCAAATCCAGTGTATCGGGTAGATAGGAAAGGTGTCTTCCTGTATCAGAATAAGGCCGGATTAGAACTAACGGAGAGAATAGGAATAAAGAAAGATGAAATAGTAGTTCCTGAAATACTATCGTTGGTGCATGAAGTTCTTTCTACCGGGCAGTATATCAATCGAGAGATAAGTTATAAGAATCTTGAATTATCACTCACGGTTGTACCGGTAGTGGAAACAAATTATGCCAACATATATGTTCTGGATATTACAGGGCGTAAACATGCAGAACAGAGGCTGATCGAGCACGAAGAGAAACTGGTTCTCGCTCTGGAAGGTGCTGAGGCTGACAGTTGGGAAATGGATTTAAGAACCGGTAGTTTTACATTTGGCGATCGATGGTTGGCGTATTTGGGGTATGAGGTAGGAGAAATGCCGCAGACTATTTCCGCCATGTATGCCCATATACATCCAGACGACCTGGAAAGCAGTAAAAAAACTTTGGAGTGGTATCTGGCGGGAGAGATCGACTTATATGAGGTAGAAACCAGGGTCAGGAAAAAGGATGGAACCTATGTCTGGGTGTTATCAAGAGGTCGAATTGTTGCCTGGGAGGCTGATAAAACCCCAAGGAAAATCATCGGTATAAACTTCGATATTAATGACCGGAAAAACACTGAAAAAGAAAGACATCAGTTACAAATATTATTGAGCTCGGTAATTCAACAGTCTCCTGTACCGATCGTTGTAGCGAGCGCACAGGATAAAGTTGTGCAGGCCTGCAATTACGCCTGCAAAGAAGTGTTGGGTATACTCGATGAACCCGATCTGGTTGGACAATCTATGCGCGGGTTAAACGTAAGCTGGAGAATTATCGGTGCTGATGGAGAGCCAGTGCCGGCAGACAGATTCCCGTTATTGCTCGCACTGGACGGTGTTGGCACGCCACAATCCGAAATAACAATAATTCGAAAAGACGGTTCACATCGCAATTGTCTAATGGAGGGTATGCCTATTTATGACCAGGAAGATAATTTAATTGCTGGCTTTATCATTTTCCCTGATATAACGCGAAGTAAACAAACCGAGATCGCATTACGAGAAAGCGAGGCCCAGTTTCGTTCATTGGTCGAAAGTACCAGCGACTGGATATGGTGTACAGATAAAGATGCTGTCTACACTTATGCTAGTCCTAGAGTAAAAGAATTGTTAGGTTACGAACCCGAGGAAATAGTAGGAAGAACCCCATTCGATTTCATGCCGGAAGAAGATAGAGGTAAGGTGGCAGACAGGCGGGAAAAATTAACAGAACAATACGAACCAATAGTCGCACTGGAGAATACATTTAGACATAAAGACGGATATTCCGTGGTACTGGAAGCAAGTGGGCTACCAATAATTGGAGAGAGTGGTGAATTATTGGGTTATCGAGGTGTGGATCGGGATATCACCCAAAGAAAACAGGCCGAAGATGAACTCAGGTTTAAAAATCGTGTGTTCGAATCGAGTATCACCGCGAATAGTGCGGCGGACAGTGATGGGAATATTACACATGTCAACTCTGCATTTTTGAAGATTTGGGGATACGATGAGGAAAAAGAGGTTATCGGTAAGCGGGTAAGCTTTTTTATTAAGGATATCGCAGATGCTGAAAAAATAATTCTTCATCTAGATGAGTTTGGTGAATGGGAAGGAGAATATCAGGGAATAAAAAAGGATGGATCAACTTTTAAAGCTTATGGGCTGGCCACAATAGTACAAAATGAAAAGGCGGAAAAAATTGGTTATCAATCCGTTGTGCTGGATATAACTGATCGTAAACGAGCAGAGCAGGATCGTGAGAAGCTTTATACACAATTACAGCAGGCGCAAAAAATGGAATCCGTAGGGCGCCTGGCCGGTGGGGTCGCGCATGATTTTAACAATATGCTGAGCGTTATTCTTGGGCATACAGAAATGGCTTTGGCTCAGCTGGATAGCACAAATGCGCTTTTTCCCGATTTACGTGAAATACAAAAAGCGGCGCAAAGATCCGCAGATTTGACCAGGCAGTTACTGGCCTTTGCCCGAAAGCAAACTGTTACCCGCAAAACATTAGAGCTGAATAACATTGTTGGTGGAATGCTAAGTATGTTGAATCGGCTTATTGGTGAGGACATCGATTTACTTTGGGAAGCCGGCAATGACTTATGGTTGATAAAGATGGACCCAAGTCAGATCGATCAGATTCTGGCTAACTTATGCGTCAATGCCAGAGATGCCATCAATGGAGTTGGTAATGTCACAATAAAAACAAGAAATACTGTTTTGGACGATATCTACTGCGCGGGAAGACCGGGCTCTATACCTGGAGAGTATGTAGAGCTATCGGTCTCAGACAGTGGTTGCGGTATGGAAGAACAAGTCCTGGGTTATGTATTCGAACCCTTTTTTACAACGAAACAAAGTGGGCATGGTACGGGACTGGGGTTGTCGACGGTCTATGGCATTGTTAAACAGAACGAGGGGTTTATCGACATCTGGAGCAAGTCGGGAGAGGGTACAACGTTCTGGATTTATCTGCCGAGATATACCGGAGAGACGCAACGGGATGAATCGACCAATACCGTGCATTTCAAAGCATTTCACCAAAAAGTTATTTTACTGGTTGAAGATGAACCGGCGATACTTGACCTGGGAAAGATGATGTTAGAAAAGCTGGGATATCAAGTACTGACCGCCGGCACACCCAGTGAAGCGATTAAGATTGCCGAAGCGCATAAAGGCTCCATGGATATACTGATTACTGACGTAATAATGCCGGAAATGGATGGCCGAAATTTATCTGAAAAGCTGTTAGCTCATTACCCAGAATTGAAGTGTGTTTTTATGTCTGGGTATACGGCAGATGTTATTGCTCATCATGGTGTGTTACAGGAGAACATGCATTTCATACAAAAACCATTTACTTTGAAAGAGCTTGGTTCGGTTTTGAGTCAGGTTGTGGATAGCAAATAGTTTCTATAAAAGCCGATTACATATTCAAGGACAGTGGTAAATCTGGTGATTATTTATTCTTTGGTTGAATAACCTTTTTCTGTGGTGAGAGATTTAATTCATCAATGACTGTGCCTGCCGACATATTCAATGTCAAGAGTACGGCATCTGCAATATCTTTTACCTCTATTGCATTGTGCTGATGATCGCCAGGCTCAAAATCCAGCTCCGTAAAGAAATCCGTTCTTGCCATGCCTGGGTTGATCAACGTGACTTTGATATTTTTACTGCTGCACTCCTTTCTCAGAGATTGCGCAAAACCACGTAAACCAAATTTACTTGCCGAATATACGGCACCGCGTTTACCTCCGGACAATGCTGATTCCGAACCGATATAAATCAAGTCACCAGATCCCTGTTTTTTTAATGCGGGCAGGAATGCACGCGTAAGGTAGATCTGGCTGAGTAGATTTACCTCAAGGAGCTCTATAATCTGTTGGTAAGAAAATTCTTCCAGTGAGCCAAAGCGACCATATCCGGCACAGAATATAATGCCGTTGATATAAATATGTTCTCGTGCTAGTTGTTCAAGATGATCCGGCAGTGATTCTGTGTCTGACAGGTCCAGATTGATAGCCTGATAGTTGGGATCTACTATTTTTTCGGCATGGCGCGAAATACCGATAACATGAAAGCCGTTTTTCAAAAGTAATAATGATATCGCTTTGCCGATTCCTGAGCTGGACCCAGTAACGATCAATGTCTGTTTTTTGTTCATAAAATTATCAACTGTCCAATATACCACTATCAATTTATATTAGTGTTGCATTAAATCACTAACAAATGACATTATTCTTTTTTTGGCTTGATGTAAAAGTATCTTAGCCTGTTTTTTCGAAAAAGTACTCACGGGAAATTGTCTATTGTCTGAAATCACTTTTATACACTGAACAAGATCCTTGCTTGTATACTCGATTGCTGTCGAGTAAAAACCGAAAGCTTCCATATCATAGAGCGTTGCTGGAGCATACTCCGAAACCGGCGAGTCGACGGTGGTCAGGCTGCAGATTGGAAGAGGGTGCACCAAATTCTGCGCTGTTGTCCAGGCCTGGTCTGAGTGGCTGGCGCTGATACTGCTTGCCAGTACAACTTCTCCGAGTTTAAGATCAGCGTGCCCTGCCACACCCATATTAATCCACACACAGCCGGTTTTGCTGCCACATTCTTCGTGCAGGTGGGTTGTAGCCGCAGCGGCAGCAGGCCAACCGGGACCCGATAGAATAAGAGCGTGGTTATTGGCTTTGTAGATTTGAAAGCCGTGGTGCCGAGCTTTCTTCTGTAGATGAAAGTGTTCGATAAACAGCGATGCTTCTGCTGGAAAAGCGGTGACAACTCGTAGTGATTTCATATTGATGTGCATTCTCTATCTGTTTGTTGGCGGCGATAGTGGTGCAGCTTCAAATGATAACAATTTACGACTTCCTGATTACCGCGTTTTTTAGCACCCTGTATCAGAATCTCTAGTTTTTCTACCAGCATCGCCAGTGCCGCATTGCGATCAACTGCATTAAGTTGTCCGCCATGAACAATGTTTTCCAGGGCCTGAATGCGAAAGCGGTCCATACCCCAATGCTTTTGCGAGAGCTGATCAGAATGGCCACCGTACTTAACTACTAACGGTTCATCGACATAGAGCACAGGATATTTTGCGGTAATTCGTAACCAGAGATCATAATCTTCACAGGCGGGAAGTCCTTCATTAAAGTATCCAATATCTTCAAAGATCGACGAATCGATAATTACCGCTGACGGGGATATCACGCATAGCGGCAAACAATACTTAAATATATTTCCGCCACGTTTAGTATGTTTCTTCTTCTGGTTCAGTCGTTTGCCGTTCCGGATCCATTTTTCATTACAATGGCATATGCGAAAATCCGGGTTACTATCAAGTGCCGCAAGCTGACTTTCGAGTTTGTTTGGAACCCATTCATCGTCTGAATCAAGCAGGGCGATCCAATTACATCTGGCAGCTTGTAAGCCGCAGTTTCTAGCATGAGAGACTCCCTTGTTATCGGTCCTAATTAGCAGTACCTGCGGATATCGTTCTTGCAACATTGTTGCTGTATTATCGGTAGACCCATCGTCCACAACTATAATTTCACTTGCTGCATGAGTTTGCCGCAGAACCGACTGCAAAGCACGTTCCACCAGCGCTAGCCGATTAAAAGTAGGAATAACAACGGAGACTTGCACGCTATAAGCCACAAATTAGCGAGAGCGGGCGGGGCTGAAAAACTTAACTCTTCGATCCTTAAAGAATGGTATCAATAGCATACCAGCAACAAACCCACCGATATGAGCGCCCCAGGCGACACCACCTTGCTGTCCTGCACTGAGCAGACTGTTAATCATCTGCAATACAAACCAGAATACGAGTACCATGGCGGCTGATAAACGCACTGTTGTAATGTAAAAACCGAGAGGCACCAGAACCAGTACTTTTGCATGCGGAAACAACAATAAATAAGCGCCAAGAATGCCGGATATCGCGCCGCTGGCGCCAATCATGGGTATCACGGATTCTGGATTGGGTAAGGCCTGTGCCAGCGCGGCACCCACACCGCAGAGCAGATAGAACAGGATAAAACGTTTATGACCCATGGCGTCTTCAATGTTATTACCAAATATCCATAAGTACAGCATGTTGCCTATCAGGTGCATCCAGCCACCATGTAGAAACATGGAACTGAAGACCGTGGTCCAGGCCGGGATGATATCCAGTCCGGGTGGCAGTTGCGTGTAGTTGAATAATACTGCCGGTATCAAGCCGAACGCCACGACGCCGGCCTGACTATTTTCTCCCAGCGATAGCTGCCATAGGAACACTAGCACGCAAACTACAATAACGCTTACTGTGATCAGCGGAGTGATCTTTGTTGGATTGTCATCGTGTAATGGAATCATTTCTAGATCAATGGTTGATCAACAGATTGTAAACTATACTGAATAATCAGTAGGAAAACAGCTATTCGCGACAATCTGCTTTTGCCGTTACCAACAAACTGATAGTCTTACAGCGTGTAATTCTGAATTCAGCAAACACCAGGTTCGCGATATAAATTTTCAGTGTTTTTTGCAGTCATAAAGTGAGGAATTCATGCAGGAACTGATTCACCTGGCCAGTCGGCAACGTGAAGAGCTAATAGATATTACGCCACAGGTACGTGATATTGTTGCGAATAACAATATACAAACGGGGGTCGCGACGATATACGCGCAGGGCGCTACCGCGGCCATTATGATCCAGGAAAACTGGGACGACAGCGTGCAGCGCGACGTAGTTAATTTGTTACGTCAAATGATACCCAAGGGCGTCTGGTTACACGATGCGCAGGACGGGAATGGGGACGCGCATTTAAAGGCGGGTCTGGTAGGGCCATCAGAAACAATTCCAATAGTTGATGGTAAATTGGGGCTATCGACATGGCAGAATATATTTTTTTGTGAATTCGATGGTCCACGCAGCAACAGACAAATCGTCTGTACGCTGCTAAATGACTAATTTTCTTGCAAATAGTTAAAATCTGTATAAGCATACAGTTTTTGGATGAGACAGACGATTATGCAGAACCTCACTAAAATCCAGCAGCAAATTCTGAATTTCATTCGGGAAAATCTGCTCGAGTATCGTACGCCGCCTACCATGCATGAAATTGCCGTGTATATGGGGTATCGATCAGATAATGCGGCGTACCAACATCTGCAGGCCCTGGAACGTAAAGGATGCATCCAGCTAAATGGTTATTCCCGTGGGATTGAGCTGTTGGCTCCTCTTGGATTACCGATCGTCGGGCGGGTTGCCGCGGGTTCCCCCATTCTCGCGGAAGAGAATATTGAGGATCATATTCCGGTTGAAATCGGCCTGTTTAAACCAAAAGCGCATTATTTGCTCAAGGTCAAAGGAATGAGTATGCGTAATGCAGGCATTATCGACGGTGATTTACTGGCGGTGCATAAAACCAGAACAGCGCGGAATAATCAGATAGTTGTCGCCAGAATCGATGATGAGGTAACCGTTAAGCGGTTTCGCCAAAAAGGTAATATTGTAAATCTGCTGCCTGAGAATGAGGAGTTTGATGTAATCAGGGTTAACCTGCGAACTCAGGAGTTCTCAATCGAAGGGACAATGTGTGGATTAATTCGCAAAGGCAGCCGTTAGTGGGAAAGATGACGTAATGTGGCTACAATTAGCATAAGGAAGCGGAATCAGGGCGGACTCAAGTATGGAAAACGAACAGGTTGAACGGCGGCGTCATAAACGCGTTAAAGTCACTAGCTCGATTCTTGCGAGCACAGAATTTACCCCACAGGATTTGTCTGAATCCGGTATGCAACTGTCATGTACCTCGGAGCTGCGTAAGGGCAGGACTATTGAATTAAAGCTGACACTGGATGGTGAGTCGTTCACGGTACACGCTGAGGTAGTCTGGTGCAGGAAGGCCTCTTCCATCTATGAATCCGGCTACCATGTGGGTGTGCAATTTGTCGGACATTCGATCAGCCAGCAGTTGGTCATTAGAAACTATGTTGAAAAATATTCGTACTACTAGATAGTTTCTGATTTCAAATTAAAGCTCAGTATTTCTTCGTGGTGCGTTTCGGGCGAGATCTATACAGACCTCAATCATTTGTTTAATAATTTTTGGTGTGCCGGGCGATTGCTCTGAACCCGCGGCCTGGATTAGTTCAAATGCCAGATAAGGCTTAGAGTGCCGCTTAATTGCGCGGTTGATAGTGCTTGTTGCAGAGGCAAAACGGGATCGAGTGGATCGGCCGGAAGCAACCCGCTCAAATACTTCTTTATATCCACATGACCAGAAACAGTGCTCAATGTCTTTTTGTCTGAGTCTGGTGATTCTTGTTTGCGTGTTTTCTTTGGTGTCTATATGTTGGCTGGCTGATTCAAAATAGCTCTGACCGGCTTTATCGCCATCGGTAAGTACATGCCATTCGATACCCCATTCTTTTGCCAGCTTGATTAGCGGCGCCAGCCCGCATTGAGCAAATTCAACGACTGCAACACCTTCAATATTAAAATCATATCCGTTAAGCAGGGCCAGTTCGGGCAAGATCCAGAACTCCGTTTCTCCTTCAACCAGCAGCCAGCAGCGTGCAAAACTGGCGCTGCCACGCCGCACTCGTACGTGATAGCTGAGCTTGCGTAATTCTTCATTGGTAAAAACGTCCTCTCTGACATGCCATTGCTTGATAACCCCTTGATGGCGAGTCAGCCTTGTTACATTACGCAATGGAGTGGCTGCCAGCAACGTACCCGATTGAGTGGTAATTAACTTTTGTGCCTTGATGTGCTTGAGTAGACCCCAGACGGAGGCAAGAGTCATTAGATGCAGGTTGGCTTCCGGGTCTTCCAGCAGTAATTTAGGTCGCACACCGGGCACTGCGGTTTTTGAAAAGTAACTGAGCAAAGCAGCAGTGATTAAAAAAACGCCAGTTTGCAGAGCGGCGGATCCATGATGCGTATGCAGAATTCTATTATCGGTAACATGTCGTTCACCCAGTATGTCAGCAATTAATGGATGCATTAAGCTACCGCCACTTAATATATTTGTGGCGCGACGTTCCAGTAGCGTTCGCGCCGCTTTATATCCGGCTTTTATGTCATCGTGGGTTTGTTGCGAACCGCCGGTTATCAGGGTGTGATAGTGATGCTCAATTTCCTTAACTAATGGAGCGATATCTTCTGGCGGATCAAGGTTAAGTTCACACTGATTATTACCGGTAATGCCAAGAACAGTGCTGCCACGTATCCAAATAATGGGATTAAGCTGGCGTAGATCGGCCAGATTTTCAGCATTATTTTCCGACTTTGCCTGTCCGGGGCTGAACAGGGTCCAGTTGGCTGTCATAGATGGAGTATCAGGTGTGAACGGAGCGGTAAGTCGCAAATGAAGCTGGCGTAGTTGCCTGGTGTCACTTGGCAGCAAAGCAGCAAGAGTGTTCAAATCCAGTTCATCCCATTCACCGGATTTGAGCTCGACAAAGATCAGCTCAATCAAAATATCTCCGGCCGGGCCAAGAGTGATATCTCCCTGGCAGCGATGAAAATGCTGTGCTTCAAAAACGGGTTGTGAGGGATCGGTGTTACTTAAGGCAATGGATAGAGTGTCCAGAATGCTGGTCTTACCGCTGTCATTTTCACCAACAAGAACGGTTGTGTTTTCAAATTGAATGTTGGCAGACTTAATACCACGAAAATTATTGATAATAAGTGATTGCAGATGCATAACGCCTAATCTCTTATTTCAGTTTAGAGTCCAGGCATAGTGTATGCCACATGGCCAGTATTAAACAGTAGTATATGGAAGCAACTCTCGTAGTTGGGAAAAGCATTGTTCCTTATACGCAAGAACAGATTGGTATGTCTTAGTCAAAGAGATCGTCTGTTTATTGGCTTTTGGAAATTTGCTATGCTGATTGTCTTCTCGTACTGAGGCTGGGAATCAATAAATAGGAAAATGAGTCGCTGTAGCCAAAACACTAATATCAGTCATCGTTGGCTTTCGATGTTGATGCCCGGCGTTTTGCGATACATTCTTTCTTTTCTGCTGCTTGTTTTAACCTGTTCTGCATCTGCTGAAGACCGAATGCGCGTGGTATTCATTTCCCCTGGCGCAGCCGAGAGTGGTTTCTGGGGGCCGACTATTCGGTTTGCCGAGGCTGTTGCAGAGGATTTGAATATCGATCTTGAAGTTGTAGTTTCGCCGCCGGATTCAAGGCTAACCCGGCATGACGTGCTGAATACAATAAGTCGTATGAAGCCTAAAGATTATCTGCTTTCCGGGTATTGGCTTCCTGCAACTCAAGATCTTATTCCAGCAGCAAGTGCCAGGGAGGTTAATGTCTTTGTTATTGTTAATCGGTTGCCGTATTTCGACCGAGAACGTTATGGCAAGCCGCAACAGATTTATAAAAACTGGATAGGCCACTCCTACATTGACGCTTATCAAGAGGGCTTAAACCTGGCGGAGATAATTACCAACGAAGCGCTGCGCCTTGGTCTACTGGATAAAAGTACCGGGGTAATAAATGTTGGCAGTCTGGTTGCTGGCAACGAAGAGGTTGGCTTGAGAAACGATTCCGAGCATGTCAGAGCGCTTAGAAACTTTACCGATAGGCGCAAAGATATTGCTCTTAATGGTGTTTACTATGCTTATTGGAATCGTGAAGTTGCCAAATCAATTATTCCGGTAAAATTAAGGCGACATAAAAATCTACACGCTATCTGGTCACAGAATCACAGTATGGCGCTGGGCGCAATTGAAGGTTTAGTGGCAGCAGGTATGGAGCCAGGCAAAGATGTCATTGTTGGTGCTTATAACTGGGCGCCTGAGTCACTGAATGCGGTGCGAGACGAAAAACTCTACGTTGCATTGGGCGGACACTTTATTTCCGCAGGGATAGCACTAATCATGATGCATGATCACTACCATGGCGTCGATTTCCAGAAAGATACTGGTGCTGAATTTATCGTGCCGTTAGTAGCAATAACAAAAAAAAATGTTGATCGATATATACGTGTACTAAACAGCAGGTATTGGCACGCGATTGATTTTCGTCGCTTCTCAAAGAAGTACAACCCAGAACTTAAGCAATATAATTTCTCGCCAGATCATATCTTAGGTATACAGTAACGTAGGGTCATTGCGATATATTTTATCTTATAGAAAAACAAACCCCGCTAATGCGCACTACTGTCCCATAGTGGAGGATAAATAAGAAAGCCTGAATCTTAATTGTTACAATGGATCTGCGAAGAAAACATTGTAATAAAGGAGATTCAGGCTTTGTCACATCATAACACTGCATTTCAACAGTTGCTAAAACCCTTGTCGAGACATGAATTCGAGGGGCTGACCAAACAACATCATACGGGGCAAAAGTTACGTTCTGTGACGCGCTGGGATCAATGCGTGGGGATGATGATGGCTCAGTTATCCGGACGTCAAAGTCTGCGTGATATCGAGGCCAATCTGCATCGTCAAAAGCATAAACTGTATCATCTTGGCGCCAAACCAATCGCCAAATCCTCACTTGCTCGTTTGAACGAACAGCAACCGTATGCACTCTACCAAGCCTTGTTTGAGCAATTGCTTAAACGCATGGGCAATCAACCGGGTCAACACAAGTTTCGTTTCAAAAATCCATTGTATTCTCTGGATGCCAGTTTAATTTCCTTGTCGCTCAAGCTGTTTCCCTGGGCTCACACTCAAGCAGACAACGCCGCCGTTAAACTGCATGTGGGATTAAATCACGGCACGATGATTCCTGAGTTTGTCGCGTTAGGAAATGGGCGCGAAGGGGATCTGGTACAAGGTCGGCGATTTGATTTTCCCAAAACCAGTATGGTGGTCTGTGATAAGGGCTATGTGGATTATGGTTGGTATAAGTCATTGACAGATAAAGGTATTTTCTTTGTCACCCGATTGCGGCCCAACTCAATTTATCGCGTGCTTGAGCGTCGAACCACGCTGACCAACCGTGGGGTGACGTCTGATCACATTATTCAATTGAGTAGTCAACATGCGTTGAAGCGTGGTGCACCGCCCCTACGTAGAGTGGGTTACCGGGATCGTGAAACCGGCAAGCACTATGTCTTTTTAACGAATCACTTTCAGCTATCTGCCAGCACTATTGCCGCCCTTTATAAGGATCGTTGGCAAGTGGAATTGTTTTTTAAAGCCATCAAACAAAACTTGAAGATTAAGACTTTTATAGGCACATCCAGGAATGCCATTATGACTCAGATCTGGATTGCTATGTGCACTTGGCTGCTGGTGGCCTATGCGAAATTTAGTTCGAAAGCAACGTTAGCCATATCCCGCATCATTAAAATACTGCAACTGAGTTTATTCGAAAGACGCAACTTGATTGAGTTACTCATTTCGCCATCACCGCCTGACAAAAAAAACGAGCCTCAAATGAGGCTCGCTTTATGAACCTAAACTATGGGACAGTAGTGCGCTAATGCGGGGTTTGTTTATGGCAGTAATAAACGAAGCGACCTGCTAATTTTGTTCCACAGGTTCAGTCGTGGTTGTGGAGGATTCATCAGTAGCAGCTTGTTCTTCATCTACATCGGTTTGTGATGTTTCTGCAGCTGGCGCCGGTTCTTCGCTGACAGGTTGTTCAATAGCGACCGGTTCCTCTTCTATAATGTTTATCTCGGCTTTTTCCCGCAGTGCGCTGACGTAATCATTAACGCGCTGAGCCATCATCATACGTTGCAGCTGCGGTTTTACCTGATCCAGTGTAGGTTTGCTGGCTTTGCGGACATCTTCCACCAGGATGACATGCCAGCCAAACTGGGACTTCACTGGGGTTTTACTATACTGGCCTACCTCTATCGCCTGCAGGGCTAAAGCAAACTCCGGAACATAGTTGCTCGGACTGCTCCAGCCCAGACTGCCACCATTTTTTCCTGATGGGCCGGTTGATTTGGCTTTTGCCACATCTGCAAAGTTTGCTCCGGTATTTAGTTCTTCAATTACTGCTTTGCCTTCTTCCTCTGTCGCCACCAGAATATGACTCGATTTGTATTCTTCATCCGGCCGGGCTTCAATTTGTCGTGAATATTCCGCTGCGACATCCTCATCGGTTATCGGATTTTCACTCAAAACGTTATTGATATGTTTTGAAACGATTACATTGGCCACCTGATGGTTAATTTCAGCAGCAACCTGTGGATCGATGTGCACGCCTGCCGCCATTGCTTCCTGACGCAGTAATTCCAGACCAATCAATTCATCACGTGTATTTTCCAGGTTCGCAGGTTGGCCGCCCATACGGCGGGCATTGAGCAGACCATCCAGCTCGGCTTGTGTCAGCTTAGTCTTATTGACTGTGGCAATAACCTTGCCTTTGGGCTCCATAGGTCTGCCCGGATCTGCTTTGTCGCAAGCACCAAGATATAACAACATCGTAGTGATGCAGGCTAGTTTTATATACTTAGACATAATGTCTCCCCATTACAATTAATAGTTACCTCTGAGATTTAACTCAGTGAGTTTGTTGATGCTGTGGCGCATCAGTTTTCAATCATCACAGTGATTTTTGAAATTGTCGTTGATCCTGGCAATGTCAGTAACCAACCTCGTCCGGTGTCAGGGACTGAATACTTAAGGCATGAATATCCGACTGCATTACATCGGACAATGCTTTATAAACCATACGGTGACGTTCAACTCTGCTTTTACCGTTAAATTGTTCAGCTATGATTTTCACCGCGAAATGCCCCCCGCTACGCGCTCCGGGATGACCGGCATGCAAAGCGCTTTGGTCTTCGATTTCCAGCAGTGTTGGATTCAGACAGTTCTGTAATCGTTGTTTGATTAAGTTCACCCGGCCACTCATTAGAATATTCTTTTAAACGGTTTGACGGTAACCTGTTGATAAACGCCACCCTGTACAAAAGGGTCCTGTTCTGCCCATTTTTCTGCTTCTTCAAGCGAAGCAAACTCGGCAACAACAAGGCTGCCGCTAAAACCGGCCGGACCCGGATCGTTACTGTCAACACTGGGATGCGGGCCGGCGATAATCAGTCGACCGGCTTCCTGTAATGTCTGTAGACGCGCCAGATGTTGTGGGCGTGCCTTCTTACGTAGCTCCAGACTGTCTTTGACGTCCTGGCTGATTATTGCATAAAGCATATTTAAGTCTCGTGTAGAATATCTTCGATTGTAAGACCAGTCATTCGATAAATATGACGAAACAGGTACAGCATGGCAATCATCAAAATAATAACGCAGGGAACAACAATAACCGGATAGCTGAGTAAATTCATCGTGCCAAGCTGATCATTGAATTCCGCGGTACCGGCTGGACTGGTAACGATTATTTTTGCCAGAATGTAATTTAGCACCGATGACAGTAGAAAAGATGAAGCGAGAATAAACGTGGAGTTTCTTAACGTTACTTCAAACGCATGAGTGTTGCCGTTTTTTCTAAGAGCCTCATCAATCTTTTCGACATGCATAAACTGACTGCTGTATAGAAATGTTTTAACCAGGGGGTAAGGTGTCTTCAATGATATTATGGTTGCCAGTCCAATGATCAAAGGGATAGCTGCTTCCTTAATTGCAATATATTGCGGGTCAAGCTTTAACAGGCCAATGCCGCCGGTGAGTAGGATTCCAATAAAACCAAGGACCGGTATAAACCCCGGTTTTTTGGTTTGATAAAATTGATAAATCCCGTATCCCAGTGGTAATGCTAAAGCGGTCACGAGGCTCCAGACCGGCCCTAATGAATCGGCACCACTCATCTTTTTTAAAATTAAAGTTGGCAGAATGATGCTGATGGTGAGCTCGAGCAGCAGTTTGCTGAAGCTGGTCTTTTTTGGGGCGGTATGGATTCTTTCGGTCATATGCTTGGTTCGGTGTTACGACATACAGATGAATATTTGGTTCGCGTTTTCACTCACTCGGAGCAGTCTATTTAAATGGTGCTGAATTTTCTGGATTCAGCCAGATACCTGTCGCCATGGGTCAGCTTGCCCGCGAGCGGCATCTTGGGCCACTACCGTAGTGGTGGTATAAACGTGTTTCCCCTCACTGGACAGGTACTGAAAAATACGACCGGGAACAGGCCCTTAAGCAATTTTATAGACTTCAGGAAAATCCCGGTTGCAAACGGCCGCCTATGATACAGCGTTGGTCTCGCTCTCGCCAGAAGGCTTGTTCACAGAGAAGAGTATGGTTAGGCTTAAACACATATGAGTCAGTACTTTCAAATTCATCATAGCCATCCACAGGCGCGATTAATACGGCGCACGGCTGAACTGGTCGACGCCGGCGGAGTAATCGCCTATCCAACCGATTCAGGCTACGCACTGGGTTGTCATCTTGGCGATAAGCCGGCGCTAGATCGCATTCGGCGGATTCGACAGGTCGACAAGCAGCATAATTTCACCCTGGTTTGCCGGGATCTAAGCGAAATATCGACCTATGCCAGGGTCAGCAATACGGATTACCGCATTTTAAAAGCACATACACCGGGTGCCTACACCTTTATTTTACAGGCAACACGGGAAGTTCCACGGCGTCTACAGCACGCCAGGCGCAAGACTATCGGTATTCGAGTACCGGGAAATCTCGTCGCTTTGGCTATTCTGGAAGCGCTGAACCAGCCTTTGATGAGCTGTTCATTGATTCTGCCGGGGCATACCCAGCCAATGTCCGATGCAGAACAAATACGCCGGGAACTGGAACACCAGGTCGATGCGGTTATCGATGCCGGTATTTGTCCACCGGATCCCACCACGGTGATAGATCTCACCGGCGAAGTGCCTCAACTGCTGCGTCAGGGCGGTGGAGAGGTCGATTGGCTGGATCGTGCCTAAAAGCTTGGTCCCGCGACGTGGCAGTAAGCAAGGGGTGATATCCAACGGCGAAATGCCTAGAATAGGCGCTGGTGAATTTGTCCCGGGAGACAGATCAAATGGCAACCTGCCGTAGTCTGCGGGCATGGTTTTAAAACTATGAAAAACCGATCAACTGTTTTATTTGTCGAGCTTCGCCAACCAGGCTGTATGTCGTGGGCCGCGAAACACTAATAATTTTATCTGGGAGTTCCATTGGCTGTTCAACCTGCGAAAAATGAGCGCGTGCTGTCCGGCATGCGCCCCACCGGTGCTTTACATCTTGGTCATTATCACGGCGTATTAAAGAACTGGCTTGAGCTGCAGCATAGCTATGACTGTTATTTTTTTGTTGCGGACTGGCATGCACTGACGACCCATTACGATGAAACGGGTGATATCGCCCGCAATACTGTTGAGATGGTTATTGACTGGCTGGCGGTAGGAATTTTACCCGGTTCTTCGCATATTTTCGTGCAGTCACATATTCCTGAGCATGCCGAATTACATCTGTTATTGTCGATGATGACGCCGTTAAGCTGGTTGGAGCGGGTACCCAGCTATAAAGATCAGCAAGAAAAATTAAAGGGAAAGGATCTGGCGACCTACGGTTTTTTGGGCTATCCGCTGCTGCAGTCCGCAGACATCCTGATTTATAAAGCGGGTGCAGTGCCGGTGGGTGAAGATCAGGTAGCCCATGTTGAACTCACCCGCGAAGTCGCGCGCCGGTTCAATTATTTGTACGGCAATGAACCGGGATTTGAAGAGAAAGCCGAAGCGGCCATTACTAAAATGGGTAAAAAAAATGCCCGCTTGTATCGTCAACTGCGAAAGCGCTATACCGAGCAGGGTGATGCCGAAGCAATTGATGTAGCACGCGCCTTGCTGGAGGAACAGAAAAATATATCGTTGGGCGATAAGGAGCGCCTGTTTGGTTATCTGGAAGGATCGGGAAAAATTATTCTGCCGGAACCCAGGGCTTTATTGGCCAAGCAAGCAAAGATGGTTGGGCTCGACGGTCAAAAAATGTCCAAGTCGTATAACAACACAATTAGTTTGCGGGAAGAACCCGATTCTATTGATAAAAAAATTCGTACCATGCCAACCGATCCGGCACGGGTACGGCGTAATGATCCGGGCACACCTGAAAAATGTCCTGTCTGGTCCCTACACCAGGTTTATTCCGATGACAATATCAGGCAGACCGTGCGCGAAGGCTGTACCTCAGCCGGCATCGGGTGTCTGGAATGCAAGCGGTATATTATTGATGCGGTGCAGGCCGAACTGGCTCCGATACGCGAACGAGCGCTGAACTATATGGAGGATATTGGTGCTGTTGAAACCATTATCGATGAGGGTTGCGATATAGCGCGGGAAGTTGCACGCGATACCCTGGAAGATGTACGCAAAGCTTTGGGTTTGGTGGAAAGATAGGTATGGAAAAAGATAAAGACGAATCAGCCGTCGGTTTGCATCAGGAAGAAATGCCATTTGCTTTAGTGCAGGGCGAACCGCTGACATTATTGCCGGAAGATCTTTATATTCCGCCGGATGCGCTGGAAGTTATTCTGGAAGCTTTTGAAGGTCCGCTGGATTTACTGCTGTACCTGATTAAGCGACAGAATCTGGATATATTGCATATTCCGATCGCAGCCATCACCCGGCAGTATATGAATTATATTGAGATGATGGAGGTGTTAAAGCTGGAAGTAGCGGCTGAATATCTGGTCATGGCGGCAATGCTGGCTGAAATAAAATCGCGCATGTTACTGCCGCGACCGGTTTCGGATGATGATGAAGACGATCCACGAGCAGAACTGGTACGGCGACTGCAGGAATATGAACGGTTTAAACAGGCAGCGGAAAGCATTGATGAAATACCGCGTATGGAACGCGATTTACATCAGGCGCATGCCGAACCACCGGAAGTGAAAAAGCGTTTGCGTTTACCGGATGTTGACTTGCAGGATATGTTAATGGCCTTTCACGATGTTTTGCATCGTGCCGATATGTTCTCACATCATCATATTCAACGTGAACCGCTGTCGGTACGTGAGCGCATGAGTTTTGTTTTGTCCAGTTTAGATGAAAACGGATTTATTGAATTTCGCAGTTTATTTAAACGTGAAGAAGGCCGCATGGGTGTGGTTGTTACCTTTCTTGCGATACTGGAACTGATAAAGGAAGCGGTAATCGATATTGTGCAGGCAAAGCCTTATGCACCAATTTACATTAAACCAGCCGGTGCTGAAGTTGAAAAAGATCCACAATCGCCGCCAGCAGAAAATGAGGAAAAATGATGGATGATAATAAGGTCAAGAATATTATCGAGGCTGCATTGTTGGCTATCGCTAAACCGCTAAGCCAGAAACAGATTGAGGAAATGTTTGAGGCAGCGGAAGAGGAACAACCTGATCGTCAGCAGATCAAGCAGGCGTTACAGCAACTGACAGAGGAATATGCTGAACGGGGCATCGAACTTAAGCAGGTTTGTAGCGGATATCGCATGCAGGTCAAACAGGAGTATGAACCCTGGGTCGGAAGATTGTGGGAGGAAAGGCCGCCGCGTTATTCCCGAGCCTTGCTGGAAACAATGGCAATAATTGCTTACCGGCAACCCATTACCCGGGGCGAAATCGAAGATATTCGTGGGGTCGGTTTAGGTACCAGCATCACTAAGACATTATTAGAAAGAAATTGGGTCCGGGTTGTCGGCCATCGCGATGTGCCGGGCAAACCTGCAATGTTCGGCACCACCAAAGAGTTTCTGGACTATTTTAATCTGCAGCACCTGGATGAATTACCCACTCTTGCTGAACTTAAGGATCTGGATGCGATGCATAATCCGGAACTGGATTTACAGGAAGCACAAGCATCAAGTGCTTTGAGCGAACCGCTCGATATCGCGGATGAATTGAGCGCGGACAATGTTATTGATATGGAAAATGCAACGGATAAACCGGAATCATTGCATTAGTCTTATTTTGTAGACGACGTAAAAAAACTGATTCTAAATTTTATAAATTAAAATTTATTGTATTCCCTGGCGCCTGTAAATTTGTACTAATTCCTATAAAAAAGATCCTGCACCAACAAATGTCCTTTGATAATAAGGGTTGTCCAGAGATTCTACTTTGACAACATCTCCCGTGCCCGGTGCATGCACGAACTCGTTATTGCCTATATAAATACCAACATGCGATACGAACCCGCCACCAGTCCGAAAAAACACCAGGTCGCCCTGTTGCAGGTCTCTCTCCCGCACGGGTTCGCTGGCTCGATATTGTTTATAACTGTTTCTCGGTACTTTAATACCAAATTGTTTATAGCTGTATAAAACCAGTCCGCTGCAATCAAATCCCTTTGGGGTAGTGCCGCCATATCGGTAGGGTTTATCTAGCATGGATAAAGCTGCGGCCACCAGGCTGGAGCGCAGATGATCAAACTCACCGGGTTTATAACGTGGACCACCACAGCCCAGCAATAGCAGAAAGCAGATGCTGTATACTGCGACCCTGAATAGCTTGTTAAGATGAGTCATCATTAATGTAAGGCGTATTGTCTCTCGATGTCACAACGTTTGCAAAAAGTACTGGCTGCGCTAGGTATCGCTTCGCGGCGCGCCTGCGAGCGCATGATTGAGGAAAAACGAGTCAAGGTTAATGGCCAATTGGCGGTACTGGGATGCAAAGTTTCGCCGACTGACCTTATAACAATGGACGATAAGCCAGTTGCCAGACAGCGAGACTCGCAGCCACATAAGGTGATTATCTATAACAAGCCGGAAGGCGAAGTCACAACGCGTCATGACCCGGAAGGGCGCGTCAATGTTTTTCGGAAATTACCCAAACTAAAAGCACAACGCTGGATTGCGATAGGTCGGCTGGATATAGCTACCACCGGTTTGCTGCTGTTCACCACCAATGGCGAACTGGCGCATCGGCTAATGCATCCCAGCTTTGAGATTAAACGCAAATATGCGGTGCGGGTATTGGGTAAGGTGACCGCTGATATTATTCGTAAGTTAAAAAAAGGTGTGCGTCTGGAAGACGGTAAGGCTCAATTTATGGATTTGCAGGACGCTGGCGGTACCGGCGCTAATCACTGGTATCACGTTACTCTGGTGGAAGGACGCAACAGAGAAGTGCGTCGCTTATGGGAAGCTGTTGGTTTGACTGTCAGCCGCTTAATGCGCATTGAGTTTGCGGGAATACCTTTGCCAAGAGATCTTAGGAGCGGAGAGCATCGCGAGTTAACTCCGCGAGATGCGAAATCACTATATGAACAGGTGGGGTTGGAGTATCCGCAGGATATGCCCGCTGTTGAAACAAAACCGCGTAAAAATACTAAGAATAAACCACGGGGGGCACGGAGATCACGGGGGAAACATTAAGATCAAAATCAAGATCAAGATCAAGATCAAATAATTTTGCCGCCGAGACGCAAAGACGCGGAGAAATATAAAATTAAATAAAAGATGAAGAGCTTTGACGCAGAGCACGCAGACGACTACTGCGACCGCTATGGATGGCGGGAGGTAGAGCAACGCAGGAGCAGTTGCCGAGATGGAGGAGGTACTAGACCATGGAAGGTCGTAGGTAGAGTAATGCAGGAGCAATTACCGAGAACGACGCAGGATGCCAAAGTCGAGCAATTGTCGAGGGCGCAAAGCACGCGGAGAAGAAACAGATAATGGAAAATCAAGATCAAGAGCTTTAACCACAAAGGACACGGACGACTACTGCGACCGCCACGGATGGCGGGAGGTAGAGCAACGCAGGAGCAGTTGCCGAGATGTAGGAGGTAGAACGAATCAGGAGACAGAGTCGAGGACACGGAGAAGAAATAGATAAGATAGAATCAAGACCAAGGTCAAGATCAAGGTCAAGAGCTTTGCCGCCGAGTACGCAAAGCACGCGGAGAAGAAACAGATAATGGAAAATCAAGGTCAAGAGCTATTAACCACGGGGGACACGGGGAAAAGCCATTCAAAATCAGTCAACCGACAATCACAAAGGAAATACGTTATCGCAATGCCTTCTCAGTCAGAACACTACAGCATTAATCAATGGGCTTATGCCTGGGGTAAACCTGTGGC
>CAJHXF010000273.1_pt1 | contig 21774 bp, 22 predicted proteins | sample 9198441 | NCBI WGS metagenome assembly CAJHXF01 (sample SAMEA7708335, study PRJEB35096) | sediment metagenome | biome: marine neritic benthic zone biome [ENVO:01000025]; feature: sediment [ENVO:00002007]; material: shallow marine sediment [ENVO:03000034] sea grass bed [ENVO_01000059] ...
AGACCAGGGCAGCAATACCTTCTGAAGCGAAGCGCTCAGCCCAATGCATGTTTCTGGTTTGTTCGCCTGAGCCATGAATAAAAACGACAGCAGAATGTATTTCTTCGTTCTTCGGAAAGACTATTGATCCAGATAGTTTGTCTTCGTGACTAACAAACACAACGTCTTCAATGTCATAATCTTCGCCATAGGCTTGAGAGCAGATAAGAAAAAACAGTATTGAAAGTATGGCTCTTTTCATAGATCGTTCTATCTAATTAGTACACAGTTCGTCAGCCAATATACATCTGACACCAATATTTCTAATATCTTTTATATTTGCTTCGGTAATTTCTGGTGTCGCTGCTGACGTGGCATCTGTAGCTAAAGTAACTGTGTAGCCAAGAGCAACCGCATCATATACGGTTGTTCTAACACAATTTGGATACTGTGTTCCAGTAACGACCAGGTCTGTTACACTTAATCGTCTAAGCATAAAATCCAGTTCTGTATTCATAAAACCGCTAAAATTGTTCTTAACAATACGATATTCACCCTCTGTTGGTGTCAATTCTTTAACAATTTCACAACCGGGTGTACCTGGAACAACGAATTTTTTGCCATCGACGAAATCCTGATATCGAAATCCTTCAATATCACTTCCATCTTCCCGATATTCTCTCACCACATGAAATACCGGTTTGTCTTTTTTTCGATAATACTCTAATACCTTAACAAGCTTAGGAATAGTTGCATGCGCACCCGCGATACAGCCAGGAGAGTCCGGCAAAACAAAATCGTTTTGCATATCAATGATAAGTAATGCAGTTTTTGCTGAGTCTCTCAAGCTTGCTCCTCCTTTGTATATGCGGCTAACGCCGCAATTTGAGGCAGCCTGAACGACGCGTAGAATGCCCCAAAGATTGCTTTGCTATGTGTTTATAGATTTTTGCCGAGCCTCTTTTCAATCTGTTTTCTTTCCCAATTTGGACCCAAGATATTGAATACTTCAAATACGCATAATCCATGCACTAGAATTCCGATGCCCCACCCCAGAGCGGGCAAATGGACCCAGTATTCCTCCGGAGAAGCTACTAAATTTATCACAAGAAATATGATTAGGACACCAATGTATATGGCCAGGTGGGTATAGAATCCCTTAATATCTTGCACATACTCTATTGCTCTTATTTCTTCTTGATCTAGCTGTTTCGCTGATTCCATTATACTACCCTCTTGCAATTGTTTAAGTTCGATATCAAAAACAGCCGCGAGGGATTTTAGTGTCCCATAAAAGATTCTGTGGCACCGTTTTATAAGGCCATCAGTGCGGCTCTTCTGTAGGTAATAATCTTCCTTAACTAAAAATTACTAAAATTAGCGACTATAATTAAATTCGTGAGGTGGAAGTCAGTAGATAAGCAGATGGGAATATAGGGCTGAAACTGGGCTTTATCCCGCCAAATACCCAATGCGTCTCCACAAACTCTTATTGCCGTGGATTACTCGCATATGTGGGATTAGTTTGTAAAAACGATTGTAACAGGGAGGAATTTACGCGGTGGCTGATATATTTGTTAGCTATGCTAGAGTGGATGATAAACCACTTAACCCGGCTCCACAGGGTTGGATTAGCACATTCGTGGGGAACCTCGGTACCCTATTAAGTAAACACCTGGGGAAAAGCGGTGCCTATGATCTATGGATGGATCATAAGCTACAAGGCAACGAACCAATAACCCCTGAAATTATTGAGAAAGTTGAGCAAGCCAATATTCTCCTTCTTTTCCTATCACCCGGTTATTTGGTATCTGAATGGTGCAAAAAGGAGTTAGAAACCTTCTTGCAGCGCCAAAAACCTCAAAAGCAAAAAATTTTTATTGTTGAGTTGGAGCCTATAGAAAGGCCTGAGTATTTACGTGAATTGGAGTTGCTTGGTTACCCTTTTTGGAAGCTTAAGGACAATAGTCGGCCTACTCAGTTGGCTGTACCACAACCCAAGCCGGAAGAGCGAGAGTATTTCGATAGTCTTGATGATCTTGCGCGTGATTTGTGTAAGGAAATTAAGAAGTATAGATCAACTGTTAGCGCAACCAAACAAACCCACGATGAGCATTTTTTTCATACAATTTATCTTGCCCAGGTTCCTCATAGTCTATATACAGTGCGCGAAAACGTCAGGCGCTATTTGGAGCAGCAAAACGTTAGAGTGTTGCCCGAAGGAAAATTGTCTCTTAAAAATGCTGAAGAATCGATCGATGCGGCGCTATCGCAGGCAGAGCTTTTTATTCAGTTATTGGATGATGATGATGGTCAGACCCTGCCACGTATGCAATATGATCAATGCGTTAAGGCGGACAAGCCAGCCATGCTATGGCGGCCAGCCCAAGTCAATCTAAAAGAGATCGATGATCCAGAGCATCGGCAGTTGTTAAACAGCGGTGAAGTTATCGTGGCACCGTTGATTGAATTTCAGGACATGATAAAAGACCGATTATTTAATAAAAAAGATCCTACAGTTAAGGATAAAACAGAGGCTGATTTACTGGTTCTTATAGATGCGTCAAAACAGGATCAATCGCTGGCCAAAGATACTTCGCGATGTCTCGACAAGCTCGGTGTCTCCTACACCGTGCCGATGCAATCCGAGCCGGGGACGACACCAAAGGAAATTAGGAAAGATTTTGAAGACAGTCTGTGTTGTTGTGATGCGGTAATGATGATTTTTCACAAAGGACCGTTACAACAACTACGTGAACATTTGAGGTGGTGCCAGCGTATAAAAGCAAAAAGGGAGAAGCCATTTAAGATAATCGCTGTTTACCTGGAACCCGGTAAACCGCACGTTGATCCTGGCATTAAGCTGCGCGAACAAAAAATATTTGAAGAAAATCCCGTGACCTCCGTTGATTCGCTTGTGGAGGCTGTAAAAAATGAGTGAGCAACCTTATCCTGGGCTTAGGCCTTTTCAGCGAGACGAAACAGATATCTTCTTCGGCCGTGAAAACCACGCTGATGATCTAGTTGCGGTATTAGAACAAACCCATTTTCTGGTTGTTTTGGGTCCATCAGGGTGTGGTAAGTCCTCCTTAGTGCGCGCCGGTTTATTGCCTGCGTTAGATATCGGTTTTATGGCTAGTGCCGGTGCCTATTGGTCAATGGCTACGTTAACGCCTGGCAATCAGCCCTTCTCAAGACTAGCATCACAATTGCTTAAAGATGAAATTTTTGCTGAAAGCTATGGTATGGCGGTGAAAGGTGACGAGTTTGCGCTTGGGATTCTGGAAGCAGAACTCAGACGTGGGCCTTTAGCGTTACACGAGATTCTTGATGCATCGCCATTACCCGAGGGTTGCAATCTACATATCCTGGTTGATCAGTTCGAAGAGCTCTTTCGCTATCATCGTGAATCGAGCGGTGAAGAGGCTGCCGCTTTTGTTGCTTTACTGCTCGAAGCCAGTAAGCACAGCAAGGTATTTATTACACTCACTATGCGCGCGGATTTTATTGGGGATTGCGCGCTGTATCAGGGGTTACCGGAAGCGGTTAACCGTGGGTCGTTCCTGACTCCCCGATTAAGCCGAGCAGAGATGACGGACGCCATTAGCATGCCGGTAAAGGTGTTTGGAGGCCAGGTGCATCCAGCGCTGGTAAATCATCTGTTAAATGAGGCTGTGGGTCAGCAGGATCAGTTACCATTATTACAGCATGCGCTAATGCGTATGTGGACTTTGGATCAGGACCAGCACCTTACGCTTGAAGAGTTTGAAGACTTAGGCGGTCTTTCAAGCAGTCTATCTATTCATGCTGATCAGGTATTTGCGGAGTTATCTCCAGGCCAACAAAAGATCGCAGAGATGATGTTTTGTCGCCTGACCGAAGGCGCTAGCGGTTCACGCGATACTCGAAGGCCCGCAAAAGCTAATGATATTAAAGAGCTAACCGGTGCAACCTTGCAGCAACTTACCGAAATAGTGGAGGTTTTTCGCAAGCCGGGACGCAGTTTTCTCTCTACCGGTGTAGACGAGGAATTAACGGATAATTCGGTAATAGATATCAGTCATGAAAGCCTGATCCGGCAATGGCGGCGTTTGCGAGAATGGACTGAAAATGAAGCTAAACGGGCAGAGACTTACCGGCAGTTGGCTCGCGCTGCAAATCGATGGAAATCTCAAAAGGGAGAACTTTATAGGGGCAGAGATTTGCAGCAGGCACTAAGCTGGCGAGAGAAATTCAGTCCAACTCCAGAATGGGCCGTTCGTTACAATAAACCTCAAAACCTGGAGTTTAAGCTAGCAATGGATTTTTTAACAGCTAGCGAAAACGCCAGAAACAAGGAGATCGAAAATAAACGTAGAGAACAAACTAGAAAACAGAACAGAATTAGGTTGGTTGCTGTACTTTCGAGCTTATTTTTTCTGGCGTTATCATTGGTGGTCGCCATACGGTATGATCGATATAGTCGTATCCATTATTCATATTACGCAGATTTCTCCAGAAAATGGGGATTGCCTATTGGATTAAGGCAGCTTAGCGAAGAACAAACCAAACATAGGGCTGTATCTCTAAGGTTTACCCGTCGTGGGAGTAATAATCCCGTCGACACAATAGAAGCAATAGATAGCCTAGGCCGTTGTACCACGGCGCATAATATCGGTACATTTTTTGAGTGGGGGTATCAAATTAAAAATAAGCGTTTCTGTCGTTGGGAATTTATTCGTGATGCGCAGGGGGGTGTTCTATATGAGCAAACCTACGATAAAAATAGCCAATTAGTTGGTGGTTTTATATATGTACCATTGCAATTGGATGAAGAACAATCGCAGCCATTAGTGAGGCGAGGTCAAGCTGTATCAAAGGATGGTTACCCAAAACCTCAAAAAAAATCGAAGGCGACCTTTGTTACTATCGAGTATACGCCGCAGGGCTATGAGCGCTTAGTACGTTTTACAGATAGGACCGGCGCACCCGCTTTGGGTCCAGATAAGCAATTTGGATTGCGCTATGAATATGATGAGAAAGGGCGGGTAACAAAGATGACTTCGCTTGACAAAAGTGGTAACCCGATGAATGATATCGTCGGCAACTCTTCAGCTAATTATGTATATGATGAAGTAGGGAACGTTATACGATTCGCTGCTCTGGATTTGGATGATAAACCTGTAATGATTGACGACGGTTATTCTATTAAAGAGCTTTCTTACGATCGTAATAGCAATCTGATTGAAGAAAAATATTTTGATACTCTACAGAGGCCTGTAGAGTCAGCACACGGTTATCATAAGGCAACTTCTAGTTACGACGAACGCGGTAATATACTGGAAGAATCGTACTTCGATTTGAAAAACAGACCAACACTGATGCCTAGTGGCTATCATCGAGGAACAATGGAATATGACGAAAATAACAATGTAATCAGAATAAGTTACTTCGATGCTAACTCAACCTTAACAACGAATACGACGGGTTTTGCTAGTGTTAAACAAGAGTTCGATAAAGAGCAGAATGTAACAAAAAATGAGTTCTTCGATGCTTATGGTAATGCAACGTTGATTAAAGGTGGTTATGCTGCCATTGAGTATCAATACGATAGTAAAGGAAATCAAGAAAAACTGAGTTACAAGGGAATCGACGGCAGGCCGGTTTTTGGAAAGAGTGGTTTCAGTTCACAGGTAACTGAATATAATGACCAGAATCTGCCTGAACATATCAAATTCTACGACACTGACAATATGTTGACAGTGATTAAAGGCGGCTATGCTCAATATAAAAACTACTACGATGACAATGAAAATCTTATTAAAGGCGAATACTTTGGGCTTAATGACGAAAGGGTCTTAAGTGAAGACGGTTATGCGGGCTGGGATAGCGAATATGATCAATTTGGCAATAAGATTAAAAGCAGCTATTTTGGATTAGAACTGCAGCCTATCGCTGTAAAGAAAGGATATGCAAGTTGGAGCATGGATTATGATGACAGGGGAAATGAGATTAGAAGGACTTATTTTGATGACAAAGGGAATCGCATCAACATGGCTGCTGGGTATGCAATTATAGAGTCCGAATATGATCATGCTGGCAATGAGACAAAGCGCCGCTATCTTAATGCCAATGGACAACTAACCACGATCAAGGGTGGATACGCAGGCTGGCAAACCAAGTACAACGAAATTGGCAAGCAGACAGAATATTTGTTTTTTGATATTAACGAACACCCAGTAATTAACAATAAAAAGAACTACGGCTACGCTAGGTCAAGATCTGAATACAACAACCAGGGGCAGCTGCTACAGAGGACGTTTTTTAATCAGTTCGATAAACTTATGATGTTTCCGGATGACGGGTATGCCATTGTCAAACACGGTTATGAGAGCGGCAACAATATTGAAACACTTTATATGGATACTACAGATCGTCCAGTACGCATTAAAGAAGGTTACCACAAAGTTACTAGAGAGTTTGATATATTCGGGCGAGTGGTTAAGATCTCATATTTCGATGTAGATGGTACAAGTCGTATTATAGGAAACGAAGGTTATGCTGTACTGGAGAAAGAGTACGATCAGTGGGGTAGGGTTATTACTGAAAAAGCTTTCGATGCCAATGTTACCCCTACAAAGATATACCCAGGAAGATTTCACAAAGTGATTAGAGAAGTTGATGCATTGGGTCGCGTAGTCTCTTATCGTTACTTTGATATCAATAAAGAAAAAACATTACATGAGGACGGGTATCATCAGCGAAAGGTAAGCTACGATAATCAGGGGAACATAATTCTTTTTGAGCATTTTGGCATTAACAAAGAACGAGTAAAAATCAATCCTTTAAAATGTTCGATATGGCAATTTCAGTATAGCAACAGAAATCATCTTGTTGAAAGCAAAACATTGGATACGATCGAAAATCCATGTGAAACATCAGAGGGTTATGTTTCAGTCAAGATTAAATATGATCAATGGGGAAGAGAGATCGGTAGAGAGATCTTTGATGAAAAAGGCCTTCCTGCATTACACCCGCAAGGATGGTACCGCTGGGAACAACGCCTGGACTGGCTTGGAAATGTGTTAGAGATCAACTATTTTGGGACGGACAACAAACCTTCAGAAACTATATGGGGCTGTGCCCTTGAGAAAAGAAAATACGACGCTTTCGGTAACGTAATCGAATTTCGATGGTACGGAATGAACGATAAGAAAGCGCTTCATAAGGATTACGGCTATCATCGGTTGACTTATAAATACGATGACCGGCAACAAATAACAGAAACGTCGAGCTTTGATACATTTGGGAATCTAGTTATAAACCATCAGGGTTACGCGCGAATGGTCTACGAATATGATGAATATGGACGCCAAGTCGAAGAAGCATACTACGACCAGAATAATCGGCCTCTTACAAGGAGTAGTGGCTACGCGCGAATGACCTTGAGATACGATGAATACGGACGCCAGATTGAGGAAGCATACTACGATCAAAATAGTAAGCCTGTTGCGGTATATGGTTGTAAGCGGGTGCGTTGGACGTATGATGAAGTGGGAACTCTAGGCCCGTTTTGCGATTGACATTGATTTAGCGAAACTCAATCCAACTGGTTTTATGCAAAGAAATTATGAAACTCATTGAATGGCTAAAAAAATGGAACATGGACAGCTTAAAAATAAACGCTGAGATCCTGGAACTGGAACTAACTTTTAAAGATGCTGACAAAGCAGCCGCCTGGGAAATGTATATTGAAATGCTTACTAGAGTTAGCACGCAATACCTGGCTCCTGAAGATGGTGACGAGAAAACAGCACTTGAAAGTGTTTATGCATTATTTGGAATTACCCGTGACATTATCAAAAGGCATCAGCGCGATTGCCTTGAGTTCACCAAGATTGCAATTGTTGTTCTAAATCAGGTAATACGCCCCTTTACTGCAAAGTGGCATAAAAGCGCAATTAATAAAGCTTTCAACAACCCTGAATTATGCGAGGCGTTCAGAGAAGAGTTAAGAGCAATGCAGATACAGCTTAGGAGCTACACACGCATGTTAGGAGACATGGCGGGAGTCGAGGAAGATTTGACCGCGCTGGAAAAACATTAGTCTGATGATGATTTTTGAAAGGACCCACATAGCTTAAGTTGCATATAGTGGATTCAAAAGCGGAGTGGATTGGGCCGATGCGAAATTATGCAAGACTTGAAATGGTGGGTTCTGAAGGACTTGGTCAATTTTTGCTCCCTGCAAATTCGACATACCCGTGTCTCGCCGCCATGGATGGCGGTGATGTCTGAATCGCAGGAGCAGATTCAGACCCTGCCGTACAAACCTTCGACCGCGCACGGGATGCGCGGAAGTATTTTAAGGCTGGAATGCCGTTATAAGAATTGGGGGTCGAGCGCCAATATTTACCGACAGGGAAGTCGGCATAGTATGAAAACTGTCGGATGTATTATTAGATGTGCACGAAACCATAAGTTGGCCAAAATTTGAAGCATAAAATGGCCATAATGCCCTAACATTTTGATTTTATTAATAAAAAAATATACTTGTAGTTATTTTTAGGTAATGTGTGATGTGAAGTTGTAGTATTTTAGTTTCATACATTCTTTTTTTTACTAGAATGTCAGCACTTTTTTACTTTCAATAACCCATTTTGCCAGTTCTGGCATTCTGGCTTTTTCAGCTCCATTGAAATACGGATACTTCTTGTAAATGCCACATCGCGCCATACATGTACCGCAAACTTTAACCTGCACACCTTTAGCAATAAGTTCTTTTAGCATTTGCGATAAATCCTGATCATATCCTTCTGGTGGTTTACAGACATCGCGTGCCATATCCACAGAATCATTCATTAAAAATATTTTAACTTGTTGTCCGGCATCCAATATTTGGTTGGCTAAACGTAATCCATTCCACGTTACATCCGTGCTGTCGTATGGTTGCCGATTAAAAACTAATAAAATTTGCATACCGAATCTCCATTCCTAAGTTCTATTCAGTTTTCTTAAAATTCCTAAAACAACCATTGAGGCTCAAATGCCAATAGCAGGCCTAGCACTAAAACTACTGTACCGCTCGTTAGTTTTAGCCAACGACCATGTTGTTCCTGAATCTTATGTCGGCTGAGCGTATAAACTACAATACCAACCATTAGTGCGTCATCAAACACGTAGGCCAAGTTGTATAAGACTAAGTATCCGTAATACTGAAACTGACTAAGTTGATGTAAAGTAAGAATTTGAGTGTAGAGTGCAGGTAGGCCAGCCGTACACAGTAGCTCAAGAAAATTGACCAGTACAGCTATTATGAAAACGCTAATCAGCGCAGCGATGAGATTGTTGGCTTGTATAATTTCTCTAGCACGTGCGTATATACCAGGTTTACTGGATTCTGGAATACTTAGTGTTGCACCTTTTTTGAACGCAAAATAGTCTTTGATGTGTATAGTTCCAATTAGAATAGCAATTGCCCCAATAGTAATTTGTAATGTTCTAGAGAATCCAATAATTAAAAACAGATTTAGCCAAGCAGCCATAAACGCGTAGTAGACCATGCCACTAACTAGTACAAATGTTCCGGCTATAAGTAAAATACGCTTGCGACTTTTCAGGTTAACTAATAGTGATAATAGAAACAATAGGACCCACATAGCGCATGGATTAAAACCGTCCACTAAACCAATTAGAACAGTGAATAACGGTAAACCCATCTGCTGGTAGTTAATCTTTCCTAGCATAGGTAAGTTTATTTCGCTTTGGTAATGAGGTTCAGTATTAGCTAATGCATTTTTATAAGACGCTGATCTTAATATCTGTTCGATATTAGAACTTGTGACATTAGGGTCAAATCCAACCAGAAACCTGTTGCATAATGAAAAAGAAGGGACCCCGGGTCTTTGAATGTTGTTCTTTTGATTTAATAAAATAAACCATTCTAAATCTTGGCGACTACGAGAAAGATCGTGCGATATAATTGAGATATGAGGGTGTTTCATTTGAAGTCCATCTAGATAAATACGCGCCCGGGCGCAATGTGGGCAGCCTTGCTGATAGAAAAAATGTATAGTATTGCAGGTATTTGGGTTTTCAGTTGAGTCTGTTTGAGCATATACGTCTGATAAGAAAAGCTGTGCTAGTAGCATCCATATACAATAAAACACGTTGATATATACTTTGTTCTCGACACATCGTTTCATACGGTTTCTTTATTAAAATCAAGTTATGTTAAAATTCCGTGTTCATAAAACGTTCTATGCGCTATTGGTTCTTGCGTGATTACGCGCCTGTTCTATAACGCCGGTAGGAAATCGGGCTTGTACTGTTCTAATTATTTTCTGTACTGCAGGTTCTACTTCTTCACGCAATGCATTCATTTCTTCTAGTGACTTCCCGGCCAATGCAGAAAGCGGATCACCCATAAATCGCTTGATAGGCGCCAATAAGGTGTCTGCATCTGGAAGCGACTGCAGGGTACTGCCCCATAGTGCCACACCTCGCATGAAACCTTCACACCAGCAATTAACAAAGGTATAGGTTTTACCGTCTATCTCTGTAGTTAAAAACATCGCGTTACATCGGCCGTTGTCAACCATGTCTTTAATTTCACTGTATAAACTTGTTGCCAGCGAAACAAAATCCTTGATTTGTGCCTGATCTAGTTTGTCGGGGATAGCTTTTTTGGCACCCCAAATAGCGGGCATCCATCGGTCAGGCGGTATCGATTGCGGTGCACATGCGATAGCAGTTAAAAACCCATCTAGCTCAGACGTCATCAATAGAGAGTTTTCATCTCCAAAGTTACTTAGATAGGATTCAATCCTGTTATATCGCTCTTGTTTGGTTCGTGGTTTACGGTGCGGATCGATTTCATTAGCGATATGTCGCGGGTGTAATGCCCTGTAATGGGGATGTGGAGTAGTGCGTTTGTGACGCCAACCAAAAGCGATTTCCACATCCTCAAGATCACCAATAGTACTAAGATCGACATGTCCCAGTTGATAAAGCTTTCGAACGATATTGTGGATTTCTTCTTCGACAGCTTCATATTGAATTAGCCTGTGTACAATCAATGCATTTAACTCAATCGCTACCGGATCATGATTGCGTAGATAATCAATGAGCTTTTCAGTAATCAGGGTCTGGTGTTCTGGTGTATCTTTAGCAAGTAGGATTAGCGCTTGCACTACCAAAATACGAGCGAATTCTTCATTAGAAAAATTGTTTAAATATTGTGTGACAGGCTCGATTACATCAACACCCATCATAGAAAGGACTTTCGGCAATTCTTCAAATGCCATATCATTTTCTTGCAATAGCTCTATAATTGCCAATAGTTGTTCAATAGCATCTTTTGCTTTGAGTTGTGCCAGGCTACGCCATGCGTGAACCGGTACATCGCTTTGTGAGTCCATGAGCATAAATAACCAGTCCTTGGAGGTGGCCTGGTCAATGAGGTCGGGTATATGCTCTGATGTTACTCCGAGTTCTATATAGTCAGGCCAATGCTGACCAGATGTTACTGGCCTTAGTTTGCCAAAAATGTTGAGTAAATGGTTAGTATACATAGTCAGTGTGGTTTGCTTTGTTTCTTCAGAAAGGGCATACCAATCCGGCATGACCACACAATACCCTTGCTCCCAGATGTTTCTGCAGTAGAGCTGTTGCAAGGGGGCCTGTGCAATGACAAGGTATCAGACTTGAAATTGACAATGACTTTAGAGCGGATATTGTGTGATCTAAACGCTGCTGACTGGCGTTTAATAAGTGAAAGCCGCCAATAACGGCGCGGATTCTATTTGTTTTACTTAAACTTATAACATAATTAAGCGTATTAATAATACCTGAGTGTCCGCAACCCAATATCACTACGATCCCAGTTGAAGTTTCAATAAAAGAAGCCTGATCATCCAATAGGTTATCGGGTTTTGTGCAGGCCGCATCTTTATAATAAGAACCACCGGTGTTTTCAAATTCATTGTTGCGTGGTATTGGCCCGGTAACATATATACCGTCGCCAATTTCCTGTGGTGCCGTGATCCAGATCAATTTGCCCTTTTCTTGCAGTGCCCGTTGAGCCGCCGCAGGGATACCAATATCGCGTGCGGGAAAATTTGGGTTAAACACAAATTTAGGGGTAATGGCCTCGGGGTGTGCGTAGATTTGAGTATTGGGTGCAGACTGCAACGCATCCTCGAGTCCACCTGTATGATCATAGTGACCATGACTAAGTACAATGGCGTCTACTGAACTCAGCTTAACTCTTAGACACTGAGCATTATGTCTAAGCGCGTAACCTTGACCAGTATCGAATAAGATCCGCTTGTTTGCTGTCTTTATAAAACAAGAAAAGCCATGTTCCGCTCGCAGATTGCGCGTCCCTGCATTGTTGTCTACTAAAATTGTGACATTACACTCAATCATTCGACTCTATATCTCTTGAGGGCAGGGGGCAGATGTTGCATACTTTTACAACCATGACGGCAGCCGTATGACTGGCTACTTGTTCAAAAGCATGATGTAGTACCGCAAAAATGTCATTGGACTTACCAATAATCGTAGTGCTCATATTGCCAACATCAACGCTTATATCTGATTGTTTGGTGAGCTCTATAAATCGTTCAACCTTAACAAATAGCTCATCTTCGTTTCCTAATGGATATAAACTTATTTCGGCTTGAATTATCATCGCCTTACTTTCGCAATTATAAACGCGCCATCAAGAGAGCTTTCCTTAGTTGGTCGCTTATCTACGATGTGCGTTTGAAGAGCGATACCGTTTTCCCTTAAAATCGAGGCTAACATAAGAGTTTTGCCATATTGAAAAAGTAAATCCCAAAGTTCTGCTGGCGAAAATAAATGCCCTGATAAGTATGGTTCTTCTCTTTCGCGCTTACGAGTTTTGTTTATTGGTGCGTGTCTGTTTAAGGTTCCAATCAATAAACATCCGCCTGGTCTCAAACAACGGATCATTTCCTGAATAGCAACAGTCGGTTTTGAGATAAATTCCAGTGATGCCATAGCCGTTACGATATCGAACGATGAATTCATGAATGGCAACGCACATGCATCGGCGACACTGTAGGTACATAGCTCCATACTTGAGCGCGCAGCGAATATCATTTTTTCTGATATATCGATACCGTGGACCTGGTATCCCAGTGAATAAAAAAATCGACTCCAGTGTCCTGTGCCACAACCTACGTCTAATAGCTTTTCAGCACGATGGGTGGGGTGAAGAAATTTTAGGACATCTCGCTGTTGGATCCAGTCATTTGCGCGACCGGCATCGGTTTCGTACCAGTTTTCGTACGCTTCAGCCATCGGATCAAAATCAAATAGGCTATTAGGTGCAGTTGCTATTCCGTCCATCGTGCCTGCACTCCTTTCACGCAAAGAATTAGCGCACCACGGTTAACTTGAACCGAACACGTTTGGCTTGTTGCGACATTACTTAACCCGTGCGTTGCATAGTTGAGAGTTTCGTTTTGCATTGCATATTGAAGACCTTCTGTTTTTACTTCTGTATTCTCTGAGAATGGAACCATAGATACCGTTGAATTTGAACTGGCCGTTATATCAGCATATTGGCCAGCCGTTACGGCTCGCATAAGCAGTCCCTTGTCCCATAAGAAAACTTGACCAGGATAACGAAGCAGTAACGCGCAATTTCCTAAGGTGTGATCAAATCGTTTACCTGTAGCGGCGATTAGAATCACGTGTCGTGTAGCTTGTTTTAACGCCCATTCCACCGCTAGTTCTGTATCACAGCGGTTCTTGTTTTCTGGAAAGGTGACTAGCTGAATGTCTTTGCTATTTAACCAAGGATGCTGCTCTAAGGAATCCATATCTCCAACAATAGCGTGTGGTTCTACACCAATACGAGATAGATTTTTTACGCCACCATTGACGGCAATTAACAGATCGGAATTTGTAGCAATCTTTCTTACTTGACTCACACCTCCTAACTCACCATTACAAAAAATACAGGCGGTGTGTACATTGATTCGTTTGCGATTATGCATTTGACAGTCCGGCCTGGTCATTTAGTTTTTGCTCAACGTGCTTCCAAACACATTGAATATCTTTCACACAACCGCTACTTTGGTATTCAACAACGGGTTGCTTATTGATCTGCGCTTGTGTCACAGCTTGGTCGTACCTTATATAGTTCGAAGGTATCAGTCCTTTACGATAGGCCTGTCTTGTAATTTCCTCCGAAATTTGGGGATTAATATCCCATTTATTAACACAGACCATGGCTGGGATTCCAAAATGGACTACCAAATCGGCAACTCGATTCAAGTCATGCAAACCGCTAACTGTAGGCTCTGTTACGATAAGAACGAGATCCGCGCCAGTTATCGAAGCAATTACCTGGCAACCGATGCCAGGTGATCCATCGATAAGAATTAAATCTAGGCCACTTTTCTTAGCTACAATTTTTGCTTGCGCACGAATAAGACTGACTAACTTACCGGAATTTTCTTCAGCTATTCCCAAGCGTGCGTGAATGAGTGGGCCATAGCGTGTATCAGATAGGTACCATTCGCCATTTATCACCGGTGTTAAACTAATGGCATTTTGATGGCAATACCAGTTACAGACACCGCAACCCTCGCAACGAATAGGATCAATTTGATATTTTTGATTAATGGGGTATTTCCCAATCTGCACAGAACTTATTGCATCGAAACGACACATTCTTTCGCACAGCCCGCATGCCGCACAAAGCTCATTGTTTATGCTTGCCCGTTTACCACCCGTAAATGGTTTAGTGCGAATAATTTTTGGACTAAGCAGCAAATGTAAATCTGCTGCGTCAACGTCACAATCCGCTAATACAGCTCTGTTTGCCAGTGCCGCGAAGGCCGCCATAAGAGATGTTTTACCTGTCCCACCTTTACCACTAATGATCACGAGCTCTCTCATTGCGCTGCCTGACTCGTTGGATATAGGGTGTTGCTTTTATCGGATTCTGAAATTTGTATTGTCTGAAAGTATTCAGCGATGCGGAAAAAAAGTCGTGTAAAAGTATCAGTGTACTCGGGCAGGGCATCACAGATGAGTTCACCGCGAGAATATTCTTCTGCAATACGCCGATCATCGGCAATGGTTCCTAGTATCTGGATCTCTTGTTTCCGGCAGTAGTCTAAAATTCTCCCGTCGTGCTGACCTGAGCGATTGACAATCACAGCAAACGGTATTTGTAAAACGCGTGTCATTTCGACGGCAAGTTGCAAATCGTTAAGCCCAAAGGGTGTCGGCTCAGTAACTAGCAACGTGAAATCAGCACCACGCATACACTCAATAACAGGACAAGATGTACCGGGCGGGCAATCTATAATTGACCAATCCGTTGCAGGGGCATATGATTTTGTCGCTTCAATCACTGATGGGCTCATTACCTCACCAATATCCAGGATGCCTTGTACAAACTGAATGGATCCCGCATGGCCAATTTCAACGCGACCAGTTCGACGCGAAGACTTGGTAATGGCATGAGTTGGGCAGACATACCAACAGCCTCCACAGCCGTGACAAAGTTCAGGAAACAGCTTGGGCTTATTATTCGTTACAACCAGTGCATTAAACTCGCAGATCTCTTCACACAATCCACAACCAGTACATTTGTCTGGATTAATTTCAGGAATACTGACTTCAACCGGTTTGGTTTCGCTAATAGTAGGTCTAAGAAATATCGCCCCATTGGGTTCTTCAACGTCGGCGTCGATATAACCCACGGATTGTTTAATTTGTGCTGCAATAAAAGCTAGATTTGTGGCGACGGTAGTTTTACCGGTTCCTCCTTTGCCTGATGCAATTGCAATTTTCATTTTTTCTTTACCGTTTAGCGCTAATCGAATTTTTTAATCCAGAGTAATGGGAATACAATATCGCTGGTACAACATGGCACCCATACAGCCAGGAATAAGAAAATGGATATAGAAACTACCATGCTCGTCGTCAGGTTCGTTCCAAGGGACATAATAATGTGAAATAACGAGGCCCATACACTTAGTAGAACATGTCCGGCGTGCGGGAGTGTTGTGGTAGGGAAAAAGTAACCTAACATTACACCCATCAATGCTAGAGGATTGACCAACCACCATTTTTCGATAAACCCAATGTGAATATCCCGATTGGGTAAATCCAGCAACCATTCACCAATAAACGGTATGACGGAATCGCTTAATGTTGCAATTCCAATTGAACCGATTAAGCCGACAATCACCGCAGAACAAATTCTCTGATTTGAATGGAGTCGATAAACACCTGTTGTGACCATTGCGCTCAACACAACGTGTAACGGATGAAAGGTCCAGAAAAATGTCGCCGAAAGTGTTTTTGACAGTACTAAGTGAACACTTAACAGTAGAACGGCAATCCCGCTCAAAGTGCCTACCGCAGTGAACGGTGCGTGCTTGCGTAACTCATCAACAATAATACCAGCGTGTTTGAATCGTATAGTCATTAATATATCTACGATGCTTTCCTCGTTATGTATGGTTTGTTAGATCGTGTCAGAACATTGCTACCCAGCGGGAAACCAATGTGATCAGAGATAACAGGACATTTGACTTTAAGTAGAAAAAATATCTCTCGTGTTTCATCGCTGAGTGATTCGTAGTTGCCTTGCCCTTTGGCGATAACCATGTTTGCTTCGTTGTAATAACGAAGAAACTCTTTACTGCAATCGTTCAATAGCGTGCCAGGGGCATCAGAACCGTTACTGATTACGTTGACATGTTTAAGTAGCCCAACAGCACGCGCATCTGTCAGCGTTGCGTCATTAATAACCGGTGCACCTCGAACAGCTAACGTGACTTTCAAAGGTGAGATTTGCTCAATAAGTAAACGATCAAATACAATTTCGCCGGCATTATCAGCCAAATATAGAATCGTTTCCGCTTCTTTCAGTGCTTGCTTAAACGCATGCTGCTCTGCAAGAATGCAGTCTTTTAACGATTGATTTATTGATAGCCGAATATCTCGTTCACTAATGGCGCTGTTCATACCCAAATCAATAACATTGCCGGCTATTGCTAAGCGGACAGCTAACATCAAGGGATCGTCTGACGATGAAATCATCCTAGCAAGCTCTGGCACGAGGCTCATTACCAGATTGTTGAGGTGACTTTTTGCAGCGTGGTAGGGATCTTCTACACCTGTTATTTCTCGAACATACCGATGGATACGTTGCGCTAGAATTATCGGTGGTTGATCTAAGTCCAGCGTGCTCGGCCATTTTAGAACTTCCTGGATTACAAGCCGATGGATGTTCTTATCAGACGTAGCGAGTCTGGTTGCATCAAGGGCTTGCCTAATCAAACAAGGAAAACAGTCTAGCGATAAATTCATTTCTTATTGACCTTTTACTATATTTTTCATCAAAGGATTGTTTTAAACGGGAAAAGTGTTTGACTACGGAAACAACCAGGTAAATCAAAAACCTCTGGATCGACATAGTCACGAATGAGAACGCCGTTTAAATGATCGATTTCATGTTGTGCAACACGTGCCCACATACCCTTAAGTTGATGGTGACGTTTGGAACCGCTCAAATTGTATCCAGTCACTTCAACTTGATGGTTTCTGCTAAGGTCGACGAGTTTTCCAGGTAGACTAAGGCATCCCTCTATCTGGTATTCGTAATAACTCTTAAGCTCTAATGACGGATTAACAATACACAAGGAGTGATCTTCAATTTCAGCAATAAATAATCGTTTTGTGATGCCCACTTGAGGTGCAGCAAGACCAAGACCGTGATGTTTTCTCAGGGTTGCAAACATACGATCGACCAAATCAGTCAATTCACCATTAAACTGCTCAACAGGTTCGCACCTTTGTCGCAAAACCGTATCTGGATAAATTTTAAGTGTAGGGGCAGAAGAATGTTTACAGCCTTTATCTTCTGCATCACTATCCAATGCGGTATTTGTTGTTTTCATCTCCTTAACCTGTTTTTCCTTTCCGTGAATCTTCGTATCATTTGTGCTCCACATCGAGGACACGTTTGTTGGTCACAGCTCTTTCCACAAATATGCGATGTTTGATAATTGCAGTGAGGACAAATACACGGCTTGTTCAATTCGCCCTTGCGAACGCTACGTAAAACCTGTTTTCCGCGATGCTGAAACAAACGGAGTCCAGTACTATTTTTTACGTGAGACATTGCTGTAAAATTCCTCTTTCGAATCTAAAATTGTTATCTACACTCGAAACCTTTGCTTTGGCTTGTTGTAACACCCCGGCATACGATACTTTGGATGCTGCAAACGATCCGCTCGATAAGCATTAAACACTTGATCTATTTCACCGCAGGTCTGTGCGAGTACTTCAACGCCTGCGTTTGAAAGTGCGAGTTCCAACGGTCGAGAGATGGCGCCGCAGATTAGTGTGTCGATTCCAAAATGGGATACGCATCGGGCACGTCCGGATACTGAGTTGTCCTTTAACGTCACATCGCGGCGTTCCGATTCGACGTTGTCAATCAGGTCAATCAACAACAACCTATCTGCGACATCGAAAACCGGAGAAACCCGATTCTGCCAGTGTGAAATCGCGAGTCTCATGTCTTAGAGATTGCATTTCGCATGCCAGCCTCCAGACACTCAATGAGATCGTACTTTCCGCGACTAAATCGTGGTTCTTTGCCTTTAGTACTTATTTTAATCGTGCAAATTAAGAGTAATATGGGAAGCTAATAGGGCAAAAAGCACGGATAGTGTTTTACTATAGGAGCACGCAATGAAGGCGGGTGAGATGAATCAGCAGCGAGAAGCTGCGATTCTAGATTCGGTAAATGAAGGCGTATTCACCGTTGACAGCGAATGGCGGATCACTGCTTTCAACGCTGGCGCTGAGCGAATTACGCGCATCCCCCGGGAAGCGGCCATTGGGCAACGTTGTTGCGATGTGTTTCGGGCGGATATTTGCGAAAAAGCCTGTGCGCTACGCCGAACAATGGCGAGTGGTGAGCCAGTCGTTAATATGACTGCGCATATCGTTAATCACGAAGGTGAGCAAGTACCCATTAGTATTTCCACGGCGCTACTTAAAGACAGGGAAGGAAACACGATTGGTGGCGTTGAAACATTTCAGGACCTAACTCAGGTACAGCAGTTGCAAAAAGAGCTGCAGGCACGATACACGTTTGAAGACATAGTTGGTCGAAGTGCGGTAATGAGAGAACTATTTGAAACCTTACCGTTAATCGCCGATAGCAGCAGTACTGTACTGATCGAAGGCGCCAGTGGTACCGGTAAGGAACTATTTGCCCGTGCCATACATAATCTCTCTCCGCGAAAAAACAAACCTTTTATCGCTGTGAACTGTGCTGCATTACCCGATACTCTATTGGAAAGTGAATTATTTGGGCACAAAGCCGGTGCTTTTACTGACGCGCGGAGAGATAAACCTGGTCGGTTTGCGCTCGCGGAAAAAGGTACAATTTTTTTAGACGAAATTGGAGATATCTCTCCTGCAACGCAAGTAAGGTTGTTGCGAGTAATTCAGGAACGAGTGATTGAGCCACTGGGCAGTGTTAAACCCGTACCGGTCGATGTTCGAATTATTGCGGCAACAAATAAAGATCTGATTAAAGAGGTCAGGGAAGAACGATTTAGGGAAGATCTTTACTTTCGTATCCGGGTTGTACACTTGGCATTACCATCGCTGAAGCAACGGCGTGAAGATATCCCGTTGCTGATTGATCGCCTGGTTGAAAAGTTTAATCGCTTACAGGACAAAGACATCACCGGGGTTTCTGGTGCGGTGATGGCTCAACTCATAGAGCATAATTATCCGGGCAATGTACGAGAGCTGGAGAATATTATCGAACAGGCATTTGTACTGTGCCGAGGCCGAATGATCGAGCTTAATCATTTACCAACCGAACTAAGGCCAAAATCGGCTCGGACACAGTCCGATCAAATAATGAATTTACAGGACATGGAAAGGTTGTTCATTGCTGATACATTGCAACGTAACGACGGTAATCGGCAGAAAACGGCTCAGGAATTGGGCGTTAATTTAAGTACCCTGTATCGAAAAATAAAAAATCTTAATCTGGAAACACCCACCAGTGACGGACGAGGCCGACGCAAATAACTGGGCTAATTGCACGATTATGTCGTGTGGTGGATCGCTGCTTATTTTCTATCTCACACCCTAATATATTGATTCTGCAATAGATATCGATCAAGTAGACGATTAGATTCGTGCTGGCATGGCTGTTGCAATATGGGCCTGTAAAGGAGAAAAAAATGAAAATTGCAGTTACAGCCGAAGGCCCAAACAAAAATTCCATGACAGATTCGCGTTTTGGGCGAGCACCTTACATTGTCGTGCTGGATACCGAATCTGACGAAGTCACAACAATCGATAATCAGGAAAATGCTTCGGTGGTACAAGGTGCTGGTATCCAGGCAAGTAAACAGGTAGTGGAAAGTGGTGTGCAAGTGCTCATTACCGGTTGCATCGGACCCAAAGCTCATGAGGTCCTGAAAGCCAATGACGTTGTGATTTATACCAACGCTGCCGGTACGGTCGATGAAGTTACTAAACAGTTTGTATCGGGTGAGCTAAAACGTCAGAAGGTTCCTGAATACTCAGGACAACGAAGAGGGTACGGGTATCGGCATGGAGGTGGTCGTCGTGGTGTCAGATAGAAAACAACTTTAAAACAGGAGGTTGCCAATGGTAGCTTTACCCCATGTTTATAATGTTCATATCAGTGGCTCAAAGCACGACGCAGTGGAAACTCGTGCCGATAATAAGCCCTTGATAATGTGTGCACCGCCGGTTCAATACGGTGGGCCCGGTAATCTCTGGTCTCCAGAAGAGCTATTTTTAGCCGCTATAGCGAATTGTTTTCTTCTAACATTCCGAGGTGTTGCGCGCACGTCGCACCTTGATTGGCAGTCCCTGGACTGTAGCGTTCGCGGCACATTAGACAAAGTTGAGAATATCAACTATTTCACCCACATAGTGATATCGGCAACACTAAAGTTGCCGAGCGGGTCTTTGTCAAAATATGTGGAAAGATTACTTCACAAAGGTGAAGAAGCTTGTTTGATAACCAACTCTATTAAATCCAAGATAGTATTGGAAACCAATATTATAGAAACCAGACAATAAAACTATCACGCGATAGGTGATCCTCCACTTTCTTGAAGTATCGGAATACCTATCATAAAGGGAAGAATGCATATGAAACGTACAGAACTCAATTTTCTAATCGATATTGTTGCATTCATCGGTTTCGTTGTTCTAACAACGACAGGCGTTTTAATGCGATACATTTTGCCGCCCGGCAGTGGTCATTACACAACAATTTGGGGATTAGATCGGCATGCTTGGGGAGATATTCATTTTTGGGTGGCCGTTGTTTTCTTTTCTATATTAGTTCTGCATTTGGTACTGCATTGGGCCTGGGTAGTGCAGGTGGTTGCCCACAAGCCTCGAGAAGGTTCGGGTTTTCGCGCCGGAATAGGGATTGTTGGTCTTGTCGCTATTATAGCTATTGCGAGCTCACCTTTATTTACACCTGTTAGCAAAGAAAAAATAAGTGCCCCAAGATCCGAGACGACGTCTCAACAACACTTTACGCCTCTGATACAAGGATATTTAACATTAAGGGAGGTGGAAGAATACGCTGGTGTACCTGCGACGTACATTATCGAATCACTACAATTACCAAATTCAATTTCTGTTGATGAAAAGCTTGGCCACTTGAAAAGTACTTATGGTTTCGAGATGAATGAAGTACGGACTATTGTAGAAGAATACAATAACTAAGAGATCGCT
>CAJHXF010000020.1_pt1 | contig 21129 bp, 19 predicted proteins | sample 9198441 | NCBI WGS metagenome assembly CAJHXF01 (sample SAMEA7708335, study PRJEB35096) | sediment metagenome | biome: marine neritic benthic zone biome [ENVO:01000025]; feature: sediment [ENVO:00002007]; material: shallow marine sediment [ENVO:03000034] sea grass bed [ENVO_01000059] ...
CCTTTGTATTCCTGTAGATAACGTTCCAGCCAGGCCACGGATTCAGCATCCAGATGATTAGTGGGTTCATCCAGCACCAGCATATCCGGATTGGAAAGCAGCAGACGGCAAAGCGCCACGCGCCTGCGCTCACCACCTGATAGTTTACTGACCTCTGCCTGCCAGTCGGGTAGACGCAAAGCGTCGGCAGCAATTTCCAGTCTACGTTCAATTTCCCAGGCATTAGCCGCCTCAATGGCATCCTGCAATTTCGCCTGCTCCGCCAATAAGTCATTCATCTCTTTATCACTCATGGGTTCGGCGAAACGCAGACTAACTTCGTTAAAACGCTCGACCAGGTGCTTTAACTCGCTGATTCCCGCTTCAACATTAGCGCGCACATCTGTGCTGTTATCCAGTTGCGGCTCCTGCGCCAGGTATCCAATTTTAATACCCGGTTGCGGGCGCGCTTCACCTACAATTTCCGTATCAATACCGGCCATGATTTTTAGCAGTGTCGATTTACCCGCTCCGTTGTATCCCAACACTCCGATTTTGGCGCCGGGAAAAAAATTCAGTGAAATATCTTTTAGGATTTCTCGTTGCGGCGGGACTATCTTGCCCACCCCCGACATGGTGTAAACATATTGAGCCATAACCGTCCTTTCGTGATGACATTCTGCTGGAATTAAAGCGGCGCTATTATGCAGAAATCATTTGGATTTTGCTAAGCCGACAATCGCAATGAACTGTTAACAAAAACCTACAAAAAAAATGGGTAATTGTAGGATACGTCCTACGAGGAAACCGGGGTATTTGTTCTTGTTGTTTAGACTAAAACAATTTAATAAGGGTTTATACAGGAATCAGGGAACCAGGATTTACCATGGAAGCAGTTTCCCGGCATGGACTTTTAAACGAAATTGGAATCGTCGATCAGCAGGCACTCGAGTTCGGTGATTTGTTGCTCTTATATCTGCAGCAGCTGGGTGTCGATTATGTATTTGGTGTCCCCGGCGGCGCGATAGAACCCTTTTACAATGCTCTGGCGCGTAGCGAACGACGTGGCGGCCCACGCGCCGTTGTCTCGCGGCACGAAACAGGTGCAGCCTTTATGGCGCATGGCTATTACAGCAACTCAGGCCGGCTGGGAGTCTGCTGCGCCACCACTGGACCCGGCGCCACCAACCTGCTAACAGGCGTGGCCTCGGCCTATGAAAACCACGTACCCCTGCTGGTTATCACTGCACAAACCGCGCTCAGTAAATTTGGTCATGGCGCTTTCCAGGAATCGTCGGATACCAGCGTTAATACTACGGGTATGTTCCAGTTCTGTACCCGCTACAACACCCTAATCTCTCACCCCGATCAGTTTGAGCGCAAAGTTTATTCGGCGATTATGACTGCATTGCAGTTACGCACACCGGTACATCTGAGCGTGCCAATGGACATCTTTCAAACCACCGCCCCTATCTCCAAACCCAGTTTTAATGTCAAGCCTCTACTCCAGGACAAAACACCGATTGATGACAAAGTGCTGCAGGAATTTGTTCAACTGCTCACAGCAAGAAGAAAAATCGTCTTTGTAATTGGGGATGAATGTGCGGATTCAATTGGAACCATTCTAAGTGTGGCCATACTGTTGCAGGCAGATATTGTTACCACCCCGCATGGAAAAGGTATGGTCAGCCCCTATCACCCGAATTTTCGCGGTGTTATCGGTTTTTCAGGTCATCAATCTGCAGACAGTTTATTAACCGACCCTGGCGTCGACCTGATCGTCGCTATCGGAACATCCCTGGGCGAATGGACCTGCAGCTACTGGGATAATCCCGAAAAAATGCACAATCGTCTTGTCCATGTTGAGTCTAATGCCAGCCGTTTGTCAGAATCTCCGGCGGCCATGCTGCATGTACTAGGTGATTTAAGTTCTGTCTTTGAATCTGTGCTTGGCGCCGTATTTCAGCGTAAAAAAGTAAATCCAAAAAACACGGTTAATAATATTCCCTCGGTACTGGCCGTCCAGCCGGGCAGGCATTTTACGATGCTGGACGAACAGAAATGCCATGAAACCTCGAAACCCATTAAACCTCAGCGGTTAATGTATAAACTCACGCAGATGTTTCCCCCACAGACATTTTGGTTGGCCGATGTGGGGAGCAGCTTTTCCTGGAGCGTGCATTATCTGCACCCCCAGGACCGTCGTCTATCAGGCGGCCGTAAACAGGGCTTCGGCAGCTACCGGTCCTGCTTCGATTTTGCACCTATGGGCTGGGCAATTGGCAGTGCAATCGGCATTGCATTGGCCCGGCCAAATATCCCTGTGGTATGTATAACTGGTGACGGTAGCTGGTTGATGAACGGACAGGAAGTCACCGTCGCTTTGCAGGAAAAACTCACGGTAATCTATGTCATTCTGAACGACTCTGCATTAGGTATGGTTAAACATGGTCAAGTTCTAAGCCAGGCCGAACAGGTCGGTTTTGAACTGCCGGAAGTTAGTTATAGCGAGATGGCACGCGCCCAGGGTATCGCGTCTCATATTATCCAGTCAGATGAAGACCTGCTAACACTCGACATCAACGCAATCTGCAGCCGACAGGGGCCTACCGTACTGGATATAAGGGTTGATGGTGACGAAGTTCCACCGATGCATACGCGCATATCCGCGCTAAAAGCTCATTAGACCGTCTTCATTTTGTGATCAAACACTTTGATCATTGCTGATTCTTGTAGTACATTACGCGTCAAGGGGAAGGGATGCTCACACTTCTGCGGTCGCTCCTTGATCGCCTTGACATCCTCATGTCTTTAGCCCGGACTTTCCCCTATCTTTGAACCGCCCGTTTTCGGGCGGTTTCTTTTTATCCGCATTTTCTAACCATGCGCATAAATACTTAATCCCTTGTTACGGCTTAATCCCACTGAAAAACAATAATTCTTGTACAAACGGACTGCCTATCGCTGAGCAAAAAATATAACGATAATTTGAGAATAATAATTAGTGATTTGAAGTTGTCACGCTTGACTAAGATCAATATTGATAGAAAACCGCGTCAAATTGTCGCAATGGATTAGAAAAATCTTTAGTGCTCTTGCTCTACATTTTTTGTTTGTTCCCTTTACAAAAACATTTACAAAAGAAGAACAAAAAGAACATTAATAGCTTAATGACTTAACAATCCATAACACCCAATTACGTGAACTTTTTGTGAAACCAAACTATTAGATTTATACATTAACCCACTTCTGCTCGGCCTTGTACAACAACTGGTCCAACTGTGTCAGCCCCATAATAAAGGCGATCATAACGCCGACTGAATTCGCCAGCATGTCCTGAAAATCCAAATAACGCATCGGGTGATAACTTTGCATAACTTCCAGCCCGACACCCATCGCCATAAACAATACCGCCAGAGCAATTCTTGCTACACGCGAAGTAAATAACTGTACCCACCATAGCATTAGCAAACCGTAACTCACCATATGATATAGCTTGTCTGTGTGGCCATACATCGGTAACCACAAAGATGAAGTCAAAGACCAGAAATTAATGCCGACGACTAACAGAAACCCAACCACCAACCATAGTCGAAAGTGCTTTAGTCGATCATCCGGTGCCAATAAATTTAATATACGCTGAACCATCACCAATACAATACCAGCAGTAAGCCGCCTAATAACAAGCGGTAAACGACAAATGGTGTCAATCCCACGCTGTTTAGCCATTTTAAAAAGTAATGGATACAGCAATAAGCGGCCAGGGCCGAAACCGCTGAACCAACAATTAAATCCTGCCATACCAATATACTGCCTGCTTCCACCACATCTTTTATTAATAACAAACCGGCCAAAGCAATCACAGGTATCGACATTAAAAAAGAAAAACGGGCTGCCGCTTCAGCGGTTAGTCCGCGCAATAAGGCGGCGGTTATTGTGATGCCGGAGCGTGAGGTACCGGGTATTAACGCCAATGCCTGAGCGCAACCTATAATCATGACGTCCAGCCAGCTCAGTGTGTATTCGGATCGTTGTCGCTGCCCCAGGATATAGGCTGCCCACAGTAACAAGCCAAAAATTATGGTGGTGGTCGCGATGACCAGCGGTGAACGCAGATAGCTTTCAATATAAGACTTGCCCAATAAACCTGCCAGGCCAACCGGAACAGTACCGATGATAATTGCCCAGGCGAGTCGACTGTTTACCGTTGTTTTTCGTTGTACCAGGGAAGCAAACCAGTCGTGTGACATTTCGATCAGTGCCTGCCGGAAATAAATAACTACAGCCAACAAAGTTCCCACATGCACAGCAATGTCAAAGCTCAAACCCTGATCCGGCCAGTCCGTCATCATGGGTACCAGTATCAGGTGCGCCGAGCTGGAGATGGGCAAAAACTCTGTTAACCCCTGCACTAGCGCCAGAATTAGGATATGAATTAACTCCACAATAGATAGCTACCCTTTATAAATAATGCCGTAAATCATTGGCCTCACTAAAACCACATAGCGGTTTATTATACTGGGATGTGATCGCCATCGCCTTAAACTGTTCACCCATTTGTCCCGGCAGCATTAGCATTTTGGCCTGTTGCGAAAGAATTATTTGTGTCGCCTGATCGGCATGCTGCATGGCTTCGGCCAGGAACTTCTCAATATCGCACTGCATAAGAAAACCAAGTTGATTCGTATACCCCTTTACAGTCAGGCCGGCCTGGCTGGATGCCTCAGCTACTGCTGTAAAATCAACATGCGCCGTGATGTCCTGCAAGCCTACCCATTGCAGAGCATCCTCGTGAGCACGGTGCCGGTAATGACACAATAATGTACCAGCGTGTCGTTCAACATGGTAATAATCGGATCGCACATATCCGTAATCGATAATTAAAACCACACCCTTTTGCAGAACATCTGACAGGCTGTTAAACCAGCCCTTTAACTGTAAATTAATTTCGGATATATAGCCTTCCGGCAATGAATAACCCACACTTTGCTCAATGTCTTTAACCGCCCGTGTTAAAACTTCGCTGGCGGCAATTTCCCGCAGCACAAAGCATTGTCCAGACTCATCCCAATCAACCGCCAGATTTTTGCTTACCGATCCGCATTTAACGAACCGTTCGACCGCCATAGCGTCCAGCACCTCATTGGCTAACACCACCCCGGTAAACATTAAGTCCCGCAATGAATCCAGCCAGACGACTCGGGGTAATAAGTCCGGCGCCTGTTGTTGTAATGTCTGTCGTTGACGTTCCTTTAGTTCGGCGCTTAACTCCAGAATGTAGTAGCGTTCGGGCAAACACTTTTGTGTCTGCAAATAATTCATAATTTCTGCCGACATCACGCCACTGCCGGCACCAAACTCCAGAATACTGGCCTGACCAAGGGTGGAGATGATTTCAGCGCACTGCCCGGCCAGGCATTGCGAATACAGGCTTGATAATTCGGGCGCGGTAACAAAATCTCCCGCAGCTGCAAATTTTTTTAGGCCCGACATGTAATAACCCAGTCCCGGTTCATACAGGGCATGCTGCATAAACTGTGCAAAGGAGATCGGACCTGACCGCAGAATTTCTTCTCTGATTAACGTTGCAAGCCGGTTGCTATGTGCAAGAGCTTCCGGGTCTGGTTGGCTTATTAGATTGTTTCGTGTTGATTCCACCCAGACGCACAATACGTTAAAGTAGTCGTTTGGCCAAGTTCTTACTTTATATGTCTAACGATAACAGCAAAACTAAGGTCGCGTTAATCACCGGCGGCGCTCGCCGTATCGGAGCGGCAATAAGCCGGGAGTTACACCGCTATGGTTGTAAAATTCTTATTCATTATCATCGTTCGCAAGACGACGCTGAACGTCTGACGACAGAACTCAACAGTATTCGTGCCAATAGCTGCCATATAATCAAGGCCGATCTTTGTGATCATAGATCACTTGAACAACTGGTTTCCTCTGCCACGCAGCATTGGAACAGGCTGGATTTTCTGGTTAACAATGCTTCCGCCTTTTATCCCACACCACTGGGTGATATTACCGAGCAACAATGGCAGGATTTATTTGCAACAAATGTAAAAGCCCCTCTGTTTCTTGCGCAGGCTGCAATAGAACCACTGCAAAAAAGCCATGGCTGCATTATTAATATTCTGGATATTTATGCTGCCAGACCGCTGCTCCAACACAGCGTCTATTCTGCAAGCAAGTCGGCGCTGACCTCAGTAACACAGTCACTGGCCCGGGAACTGGCACCGGCGATTCGGGTAAACGGTGTCGCTCCCGGTGCCATACTATGGCCGGAACAGGAGGTGAGTGAAGGCGCCAAACAATCGATACTGAAACGTATTCCTTTGCAACGCACTGGCGAAGCCGATGACATTGCAAAGACCGCGCGTTTCCTGGCGCTGGAGGCGCCGTATATCACCGGCCAGATTATTAGCGTTGATGGAGGAAGGAGCCTAAATATTTGAGATGACAAAGCTCTGTAAGCTTCTTTTCCCAGCGATGTAGCACATAATCCTGTTTTTGATCTAACCCCGTGTGCCCCGACAGATAATTGCTCGACTTTGTCTCCTGAGTCGTTCTCGACAATTGCTCCTGCATTGTTCTAACTACGTCCATCCATGGTCTAGTACCTCCTACATCTCGGCAACTGCTCCTGCGTTGCTCTCGACAATTGCTCCTGCATTGTTCTAACTACGTCCGTCCATGGCCTAGTACCTCCCGCCATCCATGGCGGTCGCAGCGGTCGTGCTCCCTGCTTTTGATCTTCTTGTTTTATTTAACATTTCTAGCTCCGCGGTCTTTGCGCGCTCCGCGGCAAATGCTTTTGATCTTTTTTGTTTTATTTAACATCTCCACCTCTGCGCGCTCAGCGTGCTCGGCGGCAAAATCTTTTGATCTTTTATTAAATTTAATTTTTCCCCGTGTGCCCCGTGTCGCATGTTTTTGATCTTTATATTCAACTTGCACTTCTCTGCGTGCTCTGCGTCTCGGCGGCAAAATCTTTTGATCTTTTATTAAATTTAGTTTTTCCCCGTGTGCCCCGTGGTAAATAGTTTTTGATCTTCAGCCCAGGTCAACCGGCTCCATTTGCCGCTCACCCTGAAAGTTCTGCCATAACTCAGCCATATCCCGCTCTTCTGTTGGGTGCACTAAGGCGGGCGCCAGTTCGGCCAGAGGTCCAAGAACAAAAGCGTATTTCAGGATATCTTCACGCGGTAACTTAATCTGCTCCTGATCCAGCACGGCATCGCCGTAGAGCAGTAGATCAAGATCCAGTGTCCGTGGTGAGAATCGGGGTTGTAGGCGATCCCGGCCATGCACTTGCTCAATCCAGCCCAGCCGATTCACAATATCATCAACCGGCAGCCCAGAGCGGCAGGATACCACCAGATTTAGAAAATCCGCGCCGTCAAAACCGATGGCCGGATTTTTGTAAACAGTCGAACAATGCAGACTGACAAACTCATTTTCCAGCATGGCCAGGGAGGAGCGAATCTTCTGCTCTGGCTGAATATTACTACCGACACTAATATAGATATCCTGCACCACTGTCGGCTGGCGTTGACGGATAATTTCAATACCCACGGTTTTGGAGTAGCGCACCGCGCCCGGCTTGCTCAGGCGGACTTTCACCGCGCTCACACCAAATTCGTACAAGACGATCTGTGCTACTCGTTCGATCAGGGTTTCAATCAATTCAAAGCGGCTGTTGCGAACATACTGAATCAGACGCTTGGCGACTCGTTTGTAATCCAGGGTATGCTCAACTTTATCGGAGCGAGCCGCGGGTCCAATATCCGCCTGCATCTCCAGATCCAGGCTGACGATTTGCCGAATTTCACGTTCCCAGTCGTAAATACCGATTACGGTATCGATTTGCAGATCTTCAAGAAAAATTTTGTCCATAACGAGTCACTTTTGCAGCAGGCCCAACCTTACCGAAACCCTCGTTAAGGCGCCAGCTTGCTTGCGCTTGTCCAGGGGGTGTTTTTTCGGTATTATCCGCCGCCCTTGGGCCATAATTCGGCCCTAAAACTCGAATAAACTGTACGGATTAGCAACGATGTCTAAAGTCTGTCAAGTCACCGGGAAAAAGCCGATGAGCGGCAATAATGTTTCCCACGCCAATAACCGCACTAGACGCCGGTTCTTGCCCAATTTGCATACCCACCGCTTCTGGGTGGAGAGTGAAAACCGCTGGGTTAAACTGCGTATATCCTCCAAGGGCATGCGCATGGTCGACAAGCTCGGCATCGATGAAGTTTTGAAAATCGCCCGCGATCGCGGTGAACACGTCTGAGGTAAATCATTATGGCCAAATCAGCCCGCGATAAAATTCGACTGGTTTCCAGTGCCGGTACCGGTCACTTCTATACTACCGATAAAAACAAGCGTAATACGCCTGACAAAATGCAGCTGAAAAAGTACGATCCGGTGGTACGTAAACATGTGATTTACAAGGAAGCTAAAATTAAGTAACTCACTTTATACCAATGCAAAAAACCCGCCTTTTGGCGGGTTTTTACGTTTTATGGATATGACTGGATTCACGATACACTTACCCTCCGGTCGTCTCTTTCGAATTTCCGGACCGCATGCTAAGCTGAACTTATTCTTGACCAGAACGGTCGTACTAATTGGTAATTAAATTTGGGAGTCACGATGAACCAACAGTATATTTCCGCCACCGCGCAATCCAGCACGCTGGCGACCAATAAATTAATTCGGAATACTTACATTCTGCTTTCGATGACGCTGCTGTTTAGCGCTCTGACCGCCGGACTTTCCTTGGTGCTGCGCATGCCACCAATGACTTACCTTATTTCAATCGGTATCGCCTTCCTCATGATTTGGTTCGTATTACCGCGCACCGCCAATTCCAGCGCAGGGCTGCTCACGGTCTTTGCAATTACCGGCCTACTTGGCTTTAGCCTCGGCCCCATCCTGTCAATGTATCTTGCTCTCGCCAACGGGCCGTCAGTCGTTGCGACTGCCTTAGGGGGCACCGGTGTTATATTCTTTGGCCTGTCAGGTTACGCGTTGACGACACGCAAAGACTTCAGCTTTATGGGCGGCTTCCTGTTCGTCGGTTTACTGGTAGCAATCGGAGCCGCGCTGGCAAATATCTTTCTGGCAATTCCCGCGTTATCTCTGGCGATTTCCGCTGCCGTGATCTTGATTATGAGTGGTTTTATCCTGTTCGATACCAGCCGCATGGTACATAACCCGGAAAAATCGAACTATATCGTCATGACAGTGTCTCTATACCTGAGCATTTTTAATATCTTTATTAACCTGTTGCATATTCTTGGTGTTGCAGGCGACGACTAAATGCTTGATGTATAGATAAACCTCCCAGATTACTGCCCCGGAAACGGGGCAGTATTTTTTCTGCCTAATAGACGGGATTCTAATATGGATCTTTGGATGAAAATCGGTTCAGCCATACTACTGATCATGATGGCCTTTTTCGTCTGGCCCGCCGCTAAACACTGGATAAAGTACGGACCCAGAGGCACATCGGCACAGTGGCTGAATGCGGCATTCATCCTGGGCCTGGTTGTGTTATTTGTTCTATTGTTGATCAAGATGGTTTGACAATAAGCTACAATTCTTCTACGAAATTAAAAATACCTGTTGCGTCAGAATTCTGTAACCCCAATAGCAGTAGCTAAGAAAGACAAACACGAAATTAATCAGGGCAGAATTACCCGTTCCATATAAAAAAGTTTTTAAGTTAAAATCCTTAGGCTGTCTGGCCCTAAGCTAACCAGTTGGATAAATATCGGATTTTAGTATTTTATAAAAACACTGCTTGTATCCACTTATCTTACAAGATTTGCGATCCTGATATTGTTGGTATTTATTTCGCGAATCTTTAAGCTGAACAAGGACGACCCGAGAGATGGAGTGGATGTCGGGTCATCCTCGCTCAAGCCATATCAGTCGTAGCTAATTACAACTAATATTGGTGCTTGGTGCATCCAAACTACCTTTGCTGCTTTGAAACCCGAATGACACACATTGATTTGGGTGAAGTGTGGAATTCCAGGCCAGTGGCGTAGCAATATAGGGGTTATCGCCACTAAAGTTAGAACTCCAGCCATTGTTCAAACGTGAATCATCATCAAACTGCCAGCTCGCCGTCCAGCTCTTCTTGCTAACTTTGCCTTTGTTGCAAACATCCACTCTGGCTACAAATCCATTTTCCCACTCACTTTCAATATTAATATTGCAGGACAAGCCACTGTGGCTAGCGTTTATATCTAAAGAAGATGCGTTGCTTGTGACATCTAATTTCGAGTCACTTGATAATGAGCTCTGGCCAGTGCGCACAAATTCAACCCAGTTTATATTGAAACCACCTGAAAACATGTTTAAGCGAAGCACTTTATTATTGCCGCCTTGAATATCGACATTTCTTAATTTAACTGTGGTCCAGTTTTGCCAGGAATCGGTGCCGTAGAAACTGGCGGTACCTAAGTCTATGCCATCAAGCTGAAAATTGAGATTCTTTATGGTGTCAGTAACTGCAGCCACCCTCAGTTTGATATCGTAGGTACCACCACTAATGCTATTAATTGTATATTCCAGCCATTCGCCTTTCTCAATCCAACCAACATTGTAACCACCACCCGTATCAAACGTCTTTTGTACATCAACGTTTTCTGAACGATAGACATTACCTAAATTACTAGTAGTGCCGTCGAAATACGCGATAGTTGCACCACCAATATCATAATCTTCGGCCTGAATTAAGCCTGGAATGACGTTTGAACTATATTTAGTTTGATTGTCAGTAGTGGGCAATGAACTATCGCTTAATAAAACATTATGGTAATTATTCTTACTCCAGACAGATGTCAGGAATACAACAGCGAGAATCCAGAGGATAGTTTTTTTAGCTTTCTGATTCTTCATCATTCACTACTTACACCTAACTCCAGATGAAATTCGCCTGCTTTATAACAACACCGGCCTTAGCGCAGCCAGCACAAGTACCGGCTACGCCAGACCTTTTTTCCACTAACTACCTTCAAAAACTAATTTACCGTTCACTTTTAAGTGCGACCAACGTATTCAGGTCACGTCAATTACTGGCAACTAACGCTAACAATCGGCGCTGACGATCCGCCTTTGTTACCATTGAAACCAAACGACACACATTGTGCCGGACCTATATCGGAGTTCCAGGACAATGGTGTTGCGGCATAAGGATTGCTGCCTGTAATAGTGGCATTCCAGCCGCTTCCTGCAACGCCAGACCCGTCAGTGTATTGCCAGCTAGCCGTCCAGCCGCTCTGCGTGGCACTACCGGCGTTACAAACATCTATGTTGGCGGTAAAACCAGTGCTCCATTCATTGGTAATCGTATGGCTGCATGACAGGCCGCCACCACTTGAGCTGGAAGAGCTGCTTGAGGACGAACTCGAACTGCTTGAGCTGGAAGAACTACTTGAGGACGAGCTTGAGCTGCTGCTGGAACTTGAAGAACTGCTAGAAGACGAACTCGAACTGCTGCTGGATGAACTGCAATTTACGAGTCCATACGGATCAGGCTGAGTTGCACAGGTACTTGCCGATACACAGCTCTCACCATTTTCATATCCCCAACCAGTTTGGGTATCAACACAAGTTGGATAAAGTGTGCCATACCAGTTGCATTGGCAACTACCGCCACCACTACTGCTTGAAGAAGAACTGCTGCTGGAGGATGAGCTGCTACTCGAAGACGAGCTACTACTTGAGGAAGAACTACTGCTTGATGATGTGCTGCTGCTGGTACTGCCATTGCCATTGATACTTAGCGAATAGGAATTACTTTGCAGACCGTTACCGCCGTTCCAAATTTCAAAACCGGCTTCAACACCCATCAGGTACCAGTCAGTACTGATCAGTCCGCGACTTAGAGTGTCGTCAATAAAGAGCTTTAAGTTAATTGTGGCAGAGCCAATTGTTTGCAAGGGTTTATATGCAATATAGTTCCAGCCCATATTACCTACCCAGACTTCCCAGTTCCGGCCGTCAAGAAATGTTTCTCCAACTTTAGAGCCTGCGGGGACGATCCACTGGGTATGATCAAACCAAACCATTAGTTCAGCGCCATCCGGTGCACCCGGTACAGAGGTCTGATTAAACCAGGCTTCAGCAGCCGCATTCCAGGCGCCGGGCTGACCGGTAGTAACGCTCCAGTCAAATGTAGCAGTATCCAGCGCACCTACGCGAATAGGCATCCCGCTGTCCAGCGTACAATTATCCCAGTGGCAACCTTTGTAGACCGAAGGGTAACCTGACGGTGCACCTGTGGTAACTTTGGTGTGTTCAGATTCAACAACGAAGCCTGTACTGCCGATCGTGGTAACACACTGTCTTGTGCTGGCACCCCATACATTATTCTGAATTTTATACTCACCACCGGCGACGGTAAGCACACCATAGGTATCACAGGTTGTGGCTGCGAATACAACTGCTGTATTCACACTCACTGCTAATCCCAATATAAAAAAAACTAACCTCTTAGTACTCATGTCTCTCCACCTCTCTTTGATAAACACCAAACATCACTTAGACATGTTTGTTTTTAGAACCATACCTCAACAGAAAATCAGTCTTTTCTGCCTTTTAAAACACGTTTAGTAATAGCGGAGGGCTATCGATTATGTTCGACAATCCTCCGCGATTAACTCCCCTCCCAAATTGCTCTCCTGAGCCTTAAGTGCCTCCTCGATGCAAGAATGCCGGCACGCAACAATGCCCCTCCTAGTGTGCCGACACTCGATGCACCGTTCGTAACCTTTAAAAAAAGGTACGCAAACTTTTTCTATAACACCCGTCTAATGCATAACCTTTTTCCGCAAGATTACTCAAGCCTTGCGCGATCGACGCTCTCTTCGGGTGTTTTGGGGATTCTCGGAATCCCGGTTATCTTTACTTATAACGCCAAATTGGAAATTCGGAAGCCTGGTTTCAACTAAGATCAGTTAACTAATTACGCATATCGCGAAAACTGACATAAGTAGCTTTAGCCTGGTTCCTGAATGACAACCATTTAGACGCAATATAGATACTTGGACCGCAGGGCCAAGGTGGCTGTATTGGGGGTTCAACATCCAGCTGTCAACAGTTATCCTAAACATTCTGATCCAATACATCTCAACCAGATGCCCCGAAAGCAAAGAATATAAGCAAAATCTCCCCTCTAGAATGCACGTCAGATATTAACTCGACGGATTTAGAATCACATAACTAACAGGGCTAGGTTAAGCCATAAATCACCTCAAAGTCGACCTAATTTTTTAAGGGTAATTTCTAAAAATTTGTGACATTTTTGTTACCGGTATCAAAAAAGTCTAGTGGAAAAGCCCATATATGTGTTGCCATTTTATAAGAATGTGTAATATTGTTAGCGCTAACAATACTTGCCCTACGGGCAAGGTATTTCGATTTAAGACCACAGGTAAAACGTTATTTAGCTTTTCTCCGGTTTTTTTCGCTTTAATACCCGTTTAGAACTCATCACAATTTGGAAGTAGACAATTTATGCCGCGAAACGGCTCAACAGGCAATAAGAAAAGTGGTCGTCCCGGCTCGGCCGCGAAAGGCAAAACCACCATGCGCGACGTAGCGGAACATGCGGGTGTATCATTGATGACGGTATCAAGAGTCTTTAAGGAAGGTACCAGCGTAAGCTACAAGACTCGCATGCAGGTACTGGAAGCCGCGAAAGAACTACAGTTCACACCCAATGTTGCTGCCCGTTATCTGGCAACGTCAAAATCCCATACTCTCGGCTTGCTGGTCCACCAGGACCCTCAGGGATACTACTTTAGCGACATGCTTGTTGGTGTTATGAATAAATGCAGGGAGCAGGGTTACAACGTGGTGGCAGAAAACTGTGGCCGGAATTCAAGCGAAATAGATGCAAAAATCCTGGATAAGATCCAAAAAGGGGAATTTGGCGGTATTTTGCTCACAGAATGGGTTGGAACCTACAGAAAACTGATACGCCATATTAAAAAAAGCAATATTCCAAGCGTTTGCATTGCCGGGCCGCCTTCTGACAAATCGATCCCCAAAGTCAGTATCGACGATTTTCAGGCCGCCATGGAGATTGTTTCCTATTTAATCGGTCTAGGACATGAAGATATCGGGATTATTGGCGGCGCCAAAATTGCGCATTGCAGTCATTTAAGACTTGAGGGTTATAAAGCGGCGCTGTTAAAACACGGCATCAAGGTCAATAAACGATATATCAAGGAAGGTAATTTTCTCATTGAAAGTGGGTATCGCTGCGCGCGCAAACTCTTGTCATTAAAACACCCCCCAACCGCAATCTTTGCCATTAACGATCCGATGGCTGCGGGCACCATTCAAGCGGCAGTAGAATCTGGCTACAGCGTCCCTAGAGACCTGTCGGTGGTGGGGTTTGACGATGTAGCACCAACCGAGATTGTCTGGCCGGCATTAACCACAATCAATCAATCTGTCGGAGCACAGGGAGAAGCGGCAGCAGACCTGCTTATTCAATTGATAGACGATCCTGATATTTACAAAAGTAAACGATTAATTCGAAAAATAGTTGACCATAAACTCGTGATAAGAGATTCAGCGACCGCACCACGGCCTGCCAATTATAACTGCAATTAAAACGCCCCGAATTACAGCAAAAAGTAATTTATCCCAACCAAGTGTATTTAAAGAAAACAACTCCTAAAAACTAACAGTCTTTTTGTTCATCCTGCCGCCAGACACTTAGGTCCCAAATTTGGTTTCGTCAAGAACTTTTCGAATCGAATCTGATAGCTCCTTTATGGTAAGGGGTTTTAATGAAAACGAGTGAATACCCAGTTCAATTGCCTTTTTTTCATCAATAGCATCATTGTACCCAGTGCAAAGAATAATCGGCATATCTGAACGGATTGATTTAATTTCCTTAGCCAGCTCCACTCCAGTCATATTTGGCATGGCCATATCCGTTACAATTAAATCATATTCTGCCACATTACCCCGAACCAAACTCAGACACTCCTGACAGTCGGTCGTGTAATCGACTTGATAGCCGAGTTTTTTTAGCATTGAGCTCATAGCTACAACAATCGCTTCTTCGTCGTCAACAAAAATAATTTTTTCAGTCCCTTTCGCAAGAGTGTCGAGGCGTACTGTATCTGCATCAATTGTTGCGTCATGTTTTGGAAAATATATATGGAAAGTTGAACCATGACCCGGTTCACTTTCCACGCTAATCTAGCCACCATAACTTTTAACAATCCCATGCACGACCGCCAAACCCATTCCGGTCCCCTCTCCAGATTCTTTCGTCGTAAAGTACGGTTCGAATATACGCTCCAAAACCGACTTTTCCATACCATGCCCTGTATCGCTAATTGAAAGTCGCAGATACTGGCCAGAATTTAGTGTAGCGAGCCCAGTAGTGGATTCCACACTAATGTTTTCACTGGTCAAACATACTCCCAGTATGCCACCCTTATCACGCATCGAGTGTGCCGAGTTTGTGCAAAGATTAAGCAAAATTTGGTGAATTTGAGTAGGGTCGGCAAGTACCGTATCTGATTCAACGGCGATGTTTTCTTTGATTTCTATAGTGACGGGTAAAGAAGCGCGTAGCAGTTTCATTGTTTCTTTTATAACCGCACTTAGTCTTAAAGGTACTCGATTCTGCTGGGACCGTCGGCTAAAGGTTAGAATTTGGCGAGCCAAATCTCTTGCCCTGGAGCATGCTATAAGTACTTCATCCAAACATGATCGCACAGAACTACTCTTTGGAGTGTCCTGTAAAGCAAGCTCTGTGTTTCCAATTATTATGGCAAGTATATTGTTAAAGTCGTGGGCTACACCGCCAGCCAGACTACCCATTGCTTCCATCTTCTGGATCTGATGTACCTGCTGCTCAAGCCGAAGACGTTCTTCTTCTGCTATTTTACGTGCTGATATTTCTTCCTGCAGGGCCGCATAAACAGTCGCCAGTTTATCGCGATCCACTTGGATCTTTTTACGTTGCGCAATCTCTGCGCGCAACTCAATCTCAGTCATTACCGCTGACGCCAGATCCTTAACGGTCTCAATCTCATCCCGCGCCCATGCACGAGGTTTGGAGTCAATTACGCAAAACGAACCCAGTACACAGGAATCTGAACTGACCAAAGGTATACCCAGGTAGGCAACGACATTTAACTCTGATATCGCAAGGTTTTCGCAGAACAATGGATCAGTTCTAGCATCTTCAATAACCAATGGCACTCCGCTTACCGTATTATGCTGACAAATGGAATGCGATAAAGGCGTTTCACGCCTGGACCGCCAAGGTTCAGGAAGCCCGATACAACTTTTAAAAAACTGCCGTTTGGCATCGACCAATGAAACCAAAGCCACAGGAGACCGGGTATAACGGGCCGCCAGACGAGACAGTCTATCGAATGCTTCTTCAGTAGGTGTATCTAGCAATGCCACACGGCGAAGCGCTGCCAGACGCTTAGGATTGTTTATATGATCACGCAGGGATACATGTTCCATGCCTATACCTCCATTTGCCTTATTATGTACTCACAAAACCAGATAAACCTCAAGCAACACTCAATAGAGCATCCAACTCCTACAGACTTTTACAGGTGCTTCAAATCACCCAGAAAAGCCTAATTTCAAATAAACCTCCAGACAGCTGTATTCATATGATAATAGCTTATAATTCAAACTTTAAAACCAATTTAAACGCTTCATTTTAGTAAGCTGTATTTTTTTATAACGTTTAATCCACTGATTAGTTATATTCCGATAACTACGATAACGAAGGCATAAGTCTTTATGCTATTAAGGGCCGCGAATACAGCCGACCATAATTAACCCCCCATCATGTATCGTTTTATACTCCTTTAAGAAACTGATTACAGAGCATCTACATTTTCATGTAACAAACAAAAATTAAACCGGCCTCACTATTTGCAATAAATTCTCTTTTATATCCACCGCCCTTAATCCGTTTTCTTTTTGTTCCTGCGACAAAACGCCGGTCTCGGAGCAAACATAAACCGCACCCTTTTCTTTATCTTTATTTAATGCTCCGTGTGATCCTCTAACCAAACTTGCGTCCAGTGGTATTAAATCCATTAAGGTTCTAAGTCCCAGTTTCTTTTGCAATAACTTTCCGGCAATTTTCAATATTGGTATTTTAATCGCGGGGTCCAGAAACAGCTCAACGGGGTCATACCCGGGTTTACGATGGATATCCACCGTGCGGGCAAAATCCGGAGCTTTATTATCATCCTGCCAGTAATAATAACTAAACCATGCGTTCGCTTCTGCAACTGCAATCAACTCACCGCTACGTACATGATCGAGTCCAGAACGACGCTTGCTTTCATCATCAAGTATCGCTTCAATTTCAGGCTGCTGCTCCAACAGCAATTTAACTTTTGTAACCAGTTCAGGGTTTGTTATGTAGATATGTGCGATCTGGTGGTCAGTCACCGCAAATACCTGACTGGCGCCGGCATCCAGCAATTCCAGACCCAGCTCTTCGCGAACAGCCAGCCAACCCTGGCGGCGAAACAGTCGATTCAGATAACAAACCTGATCGACTTCCTGTATACCGTATTCGGATAACACCACAACAGCATAATTATTAGCCTGTGCGAAATCGACTAATTGACCGCATACAGCATCAATAGCATTAAGTTCCTGATCAATTGATTTATCTTTAGGTCCCAATTTCTGCATTGAATAATCCAGATGCGGCAAATAGGCGACTGCCAGGTCAGGTTTCCTCTCCTCCAGGATTTTTAATGTTGCATTTGCCAACCATTGTGAAGAAACGATACTGGAATTGGGGCCCCAGAAATTAAACAAAGGAAACGCCCCTAAGGCAGCATTCAACTCTTCACGCAATGCAGTTGGCGAAGTATAAATATCGGGAATTTTGCGACCGTCCGCCGGATACATGGGTCTGACGGTAATCGCGGTATCGGCGGGACAATACATATTGAACCAGCAAAATATGTTGGCGCTCGTTGCCAAAGCATCACGTTGCTTTAATGCCGTCCAGATCTGCTCACTCTGAATAAGATGATTGGATTGGTGCCAGAATTTTATTTCAGACAATTCGCGCATATACCAGCCATTGGCAACGACGCCATGTTCAGCAGGCAACTTACCGGTAAAATAAGTTGTCTGAACCGGACATGTTACGGCCGGCAACATAGGTTGAATATGACTGCGGCAACCCCGTTCAGCCAATCGATTCAAATTCGGCGTCCGTTCACCAATATGTTTGGGACTCAGCCCAACAACATTTAGCACCAAGAGCCTGTTATTCATTCTGATTCTTCTTCGACAACAGGTTGTTGGCCCCTCAAAACCGAATTGCCTTCATAATACTGATTCTGATCGATCCGGCTACCCTGCCAGTGTGTATCTTTAATCTGGCCGCTTTGACTATAAGCTTTCAGTGCATTGCCGTAACACATCAAATGTACATCCTTTTTACTGATGCCTGACTGCAGCATCAGGTTAGCCGTCTTAGGTACAGCCAAAGGATCGGACACTCCCCAATCAGCACTGGAGTCAATAAAGATACGTTCGGAACCGTATTGTCTGGCAATATTTACCATACGTTCACTACCCATCTTGGTGTGTGGATATAAGGTGAAAGCCGTCCAGTAACCCCGGTCCAGAACATACTGCACAGTCGTTTCGTTGTTATGATCGATAATTACTTTTGATGGAAGCAAACCGTGTTCTTCACAAAGAGCCATAGTGCGCAGAGTTCCCTGCAGCTTATCCCGGTGTGGAGTGTGCACCATCACCGGTAAGTCAAATTCTTTAGCTAACTCAAGTTGAGCACGCAGGTACTTATCTTCCAATATGGTTTGTTCATCAAAACCGATTTCGCCGACTGCAACCACACCTTCTTTAGCCACAAATAGAGGCAGAATCTCCATTACTGATTCAGCCAGCGTTTCATCATTAGCCTCCTTGGCATTAAGACCAATGGCACAGTAATGCTTTATGCCAAACTGCGATGCCCTAAACCGTTCCCAGCCAACCAGTGTCGCCAGATAATCGCTATAGGTGGCAGCAGATGTACGCGGTTGTCCAAGCCAGAATGCCGGTTCAATTACAGCCACCACACCGGCATCGGCCATCGCCTGATAGTCGTCGGTAGTACGAGCATTCATATGAATATGCGGATCGATGTACATTTTGTGTTCCTTAAAGATTTTCCAGTTCAGCAATCTCCGGCCAGTTGGCACAATCAGCAAATTCTGATTGCTCAAGCAACTGCCTGCCTAACTCCCGCGCATTACCTTCTTCGTTTTCAGTTAGAGCCAACGCAATCGCTGTCTGCGTTTTGCCGTCTGCTCTTTGCCATTGTTGCCGCAAATAGCCCAGCTCCAGATCGGTTTTTGCCAGCCAACCGGGGCAGCACCATAAGTCCCAGGGCACAACACGGTTGGCTGCCTGCCGCTCGCTGACATAGTGTTTCAGCATAGTCACTAACTCGGCATTGTTGCGATCTCTTAAACCAACAATACTCCAGATCGGTATCGCCAGAAACGCGGCTTTTAATATTAGCTGATTCCAGCCAGTATTATCGAAGTAGGTTCTGGCGTAAGCACTGCGATGCGCGACCGAGCAAAACACTGAAACAATATTGCTCCGCGCACATTCACGGGCACGATCAACGAAAAGTTCTGCGTGCGGTATAAAGGCCAGACTTTGACCCAACAAAACCAGTTCATTGACATCTGCAATTCGATATAGCTGATTAACTGTATCCAAATAACACGACTCACCTACAAGTTCTGCCAGTTGGATAAGCAACAATAACCGGGCCAACTGCGCATACTCCCAACTGCTTAATACTCCATAGCGATCAAGCTCCCGCCATTTCTTGTGCAATACCTTATTAATGGAAACTTGCTCTTTATCAAACCAGCGCACGGTTAAGGCAAATAAATTATAAAATTTTCTGCTGCTGTAATCTTTCTGTAATTCAATAAGCCCCCGTTGCAACCGGCTATAAGCATCAGGCTGCATTGATTTCAGCATCTTGATCTGTAGTTTAGCGAGTTTTTCTGGGTTATTGGCCATCGTAGTCGGGTTAAGTCGCCGCGATCCGCTTCTGCATTACTAAACATAAAATAAAAGCGAATAAAGCCAACAGGCTGAATCCGTGCTGCTGCAAAGCAAGTAGAATACAGGCATCAATCAGGCATATACCAGCCAGCAAAGCCGCAACAGCACGTGATACCTGCCGCTCTGGCCGCGGGAGTAGCTGCCTTATCGCCATCAGAAGCCATGCTATATTCATTGCAATCATGAAATAAGTCCAGACGGAATATTTCCCAAGGAAAGCTGCATACAGTAACGGTAAAAACAGTAAGGTAATCGGCCAGTAAAAACGTAACCGATTGCTATGTTCGGCTTTGGCTAAATAGGTAATACCGGCGATATATGCCGCGAGACAGAGTCCCGCCAGCAATAAACGTTGATTCCCACTTCCGACCATCACCCCGGCTGTAATATAGACCATGCCACGGCATGCACCCATAATCCACGGACAATATCGCCACTGCTTATGTTTCCAGTTATATAGAACAATCAACCCAAGCAGCGTTAACACTGAGACCAGCACAGCCGGTACTTGTTGCTTCGGTACTGCGGACAACAATAATACCAGCCCGCTAAAAATACTTGCCAGACTAAAAAATACCACCTCATTCCGGCTTACATCACCAAGCACAAGTGGTCGTGGAATCTTATTCTGACGATCCCAGTTAAAGTCAAAAACATCGTTTAAAAACATGCCGGCAACATAAAACAGGCTCATCGCTAAAGCGGTAGCAACAGCACCCCAGATACTGAACTGCGTATTCACCAGCGCGCAACCCACCAGCACATTAGTCCAGACCGTTGGCAGGTTCGAGACGCGACCCAGTTTAAGCGCCGTCGAAAAATTCATAACGCGAGCTGCTCCCGGACCCAGAACAATTCCCGACTAATACTATCCACAACCAGCCCCTGCTTCTGTTCCTCGGGTAACAGATCAAATGTGTAAGTTTCCACCTCTAGATGCTGACTCCAGAGATTTTTCTTAAACGAATGTAACAGCTCGACGAGTTCGGCCTGAGTGGTTTCCAATTC
>CAJHXF010000119.1_pt1 | contig 20264 bp, 17 predicted proteins | sample 9198441 | NCBI WGS metagenome assembly CAJHXF01 (sample SAMEA7708335, study PRJEB35096) | sediment metagenome | biome: marine neritic benthic zone biome [ENVO:01000025]; feature: sediment [ENVO:00002007]; material: shallow marine sediment [ENVO:03000034] sea grass bed [ENVO_01000059] ...
CCATCACTCAGGAGGGTTACGGCGGCTACTACAACCAGGTTAACCAGTCCAATTAGCACCAACACAGCGATGCAAAATAACAAAATCATGCGCGTACTGGATTTTCTGGCCTGGTCCTGGTGTTCGAAAAAATTCATACTAGTTGTAGTTGGCTACAGTCAGATCAAAAGGACACTTTGGGGGCTGCCTGGATTGCTGCCCGGTCTTCAAACTCGAGTAACGAAGCATCTTTTGCATAGCCGAACATGGCGGCAAAAAATACTGGGGGGAAGCTTTGCCGGTAACTGTTAAATTCGGTGACAGCATCGTTAAAGCCCTGCCGCGCAAATGACACCTTGTTCTCAGTGCTGGTCAATTCTTCGCTAAGTTGCATCATATTTTGATTGGCTTTCAGGTCCGGGTAGGCCTCGACGACCACATTCAACTTACCCAATGCGCCTGCTAATGCACCTTCCGCACCGCCCAGGGCAGCCATAGCGCTGGCACTGGAAGGATCAGCCTGCGCAGCCTTTAGTCCTGCTACCGCCTGGTTACGAGCTGCAATAACAGCTTCTAATGTTTCGCGTTCATGTTTGATATAGGCTTTTGCCGTTTCAACCAGATTGGGAATTAAGTCGTATCGGCGTTTAAGTTGAACGTCGATTTGTGAGAAGGCATTCTGGTAGCGGTTTTTTAATTGTACCAGGCGATTGTAAATACCTATCACATAGAAAATCAGCCCAATAACGATAACCAGTATAATAAGTAGTGTCATACCCATAGTGGAAACTCCTCGTGTTTAGCTACTGTGCTATTTTGATCAAGCAATAATTAGTTAAGCGCAGTGTTGCTACAATTCAGTTCAACATTAGCCGATTCAAATAAATAATGGCAGGGTGTTGAAGCGCCAATACTAACTTATTATCTGTCGGTATTGTTATCCCTTTAGCAGGGATTATGTGAACAAACTCTCGAAGTTGAGTTTAGGTGAGATAGGTTCTAGTTAATTTGGTGGATAGTAATTAAACGTAGAATTTATAGAAGTCAGCCGCTAGAACTCGACAGAAAATTTTATCTGTCGGATTTTGTGATGTTTTTGATAGGATTATGAGGAAAAACCAGGGAAACTCCATATAACAAGGAGATTCCCTGGTTAGAATTTATTGATGTGTTAGCTTTTATAATTGTTATTTAAACAGACCTCTCCATATTCTGGTAGGTTTGCCATCTTTCTCCACAGCGAAATCGCCTTTGTGATCCCATATCGTCCAGCCAAACCCATGTCGCTCGCTGGCATTTTTAACTGCCCGCACGTAACGCTCTGCCGAGGCATCGTCTACCGGGTTGTACGCACCAAATTCTGAAATCACAACTTCAGCATTATGTTTTTTTGCCCACTTTGCCAGCTTTTCAAATCTTTCATCAATAAAACTCTCATCTATCAGTTTGCCGTTGTAGACAAGCTCCGGAAAGCCTTCAGGAAAATATTCATGCAGGTTGTCAATTTTAAACGGAAACGTAACTTTCTCTTGATAAAATTCTACGTGGTCTGTCCACGGTGCTTTTTGATGTGTGAAGATCAGCGGTTCATAAGTGTGAAACATATAATGCACGTTGGGGTCATCTTTGAAGACATAGACATCTTCAGCATATTCAAATTTACCAAAATGATTTGATGAGACATAAATGATGCGGGTTGCATCGATCTTACGTATTGCGCCAACGATCAGTTTATTTAAGTCATTGACCATTTCGCTTGTAGGAGCTACCGCTTCATTTAACACTTCATAGCGGAGAAAATTGCCGACATTGATGTACTTTTCGGCAATCTGCGACCACATGCTTGCAACCGCAGCCTGCAGAGATTCGTCCGCCCATAACTTATTATCTTCTGCTGCGACCAGAAATTCAGCTCCCGGCATATAGTGCATATCCAGTATTACACCCAGTTTGTATTTTCTGGCCCAGTCTAGGGCGCTGTCGAAGGGTTCCATTAATTCGTGTATCAGTTTGCCCTCGATACTGATTAAAATACGCCCGTCGACGGGTATTCTTATATGGTCAAAACCATGTTTTGCAACCCACTTGGCATCCTTTTCACTGAAACGATGGGGATCAGCATACTTGCCTTCAAAATGTTGCGCCATCCAATGACTGATATTCAGACCCTGTTTGAAAGTTGGGGTCCAATCAATTTTTTCCTGCTGCGGATTCGCAGAAATTACAGTTGTGAAAAAAAGAAAGAATGTTAGAAGAATGGCATTTTTCACTTGCTTTGCTCCTGATGTTTGCATTGAATTTTAGTCGTATTATCTGTTGAATAGAGCCTGAAGTTCAATCCTGGTTTGTTAGCTAATATTTTTACTGATAGTGACCTTCAGCGTAACTTGTCATTTAGAACGAGCTACATCTGTTACCGGTAATTTCGGGAAGATTAGTTCCAATGGGCAGTAGCAACCGGTAGTTACTCGACAGGTTTAGGGATTATATCCATTTGTAATATCATCGCCTTGCGCGACTGCGTGGTCAAGTCGATGTTAGGGGCACTCCCTAAGTGTGGATCAAATTATGGAAGCGAGGTCCGTCCACACTATTTTGCTCTCCTGTGTTTTATGATTGCATGGCCAGCCGTAATCCAGAGTCGGCCACTGGAATCGTTTTCAAATCCATCACCTCTGGATTATTGGTCCCAATTTAAAGAAAACGCCCAGTGCCTGCATCGAAACTATCAATTCGAGGGTTCGTAGACCTGAACCCAATGGTATTCGGTTCCCAGTGTGGCCCCGTGACAAGACGAGCAACCGGATGACAGCTTACAACGGATTGTCGCTCAGGTTAAAGGCGTATCACTATCTCACAGGTTTCTAATACCATTTGGAGGCAGGTTCTGGACAAAGCGAAGCGCGATAGCGTGAGGTATCCAGCCAGGAATGGATTCGTGATTACCAGTTGCTAATCACTTATCGCGCATGGTCAGGGTTTGACAGCGCATTGAGTTTGTTGCAGAACCCAGTATTTATCGGTGTTTTCCTGGATCAAAATACACTGTCCATTCTTTTTTAATAGCCGGAATTTGATGGGCTGATCGAACCTTCTACCCATTGCGTAGTCACCCGACAAGTCGTTTTTTAAATCACGATCTATGATTAATATGCTATCCGTGGTGAGCGCATTGTCCGCCAGAACGATATGAGACCGGTTTAGAGCTTCTTTAGTAACGGATAGCAGTTCCTCCTGGCTTGCCACAGAAGGGTTTAGAATGATTGCGTCGACTGCATTCTTCGTTATCGAGTTTTTACATCCGACAAAGGCAGGTAAGACGAGAAAAACCAGGAAAGAAATCAATTTCATTTCGATTATCTGCTGAGTATCCGGTTTTCCAGCCAGGGCGATTTGGGCGTATCGCCGTCGATGGCCGATAAATTTGATTCGGTGGGCAAACCTGAAATCGTTCGCTCGCCCGTAGCAGTTGGGGTAGGGCAGTTTGACGTTAACCGGTAATTTAATGCCGCCGCTAATCGTTGTTCCGTAGAATCTCCCAGCGCTTTGCTAAAGTCATCTCTGACGGAACAGCCTGGGATAGAAGTACCCATTGAACCAATAGTATTGGCAGGTGAAAAACCGTCACCGTAATCACCGAATCCAAGCGCGTTTTCACCCTTAAACTGGATAGTAAAATAGGTGGTGCCGCAATTATCGGCCGGATAAAATCCATAGGGTTTACCACAGGTTGTTGAACCAATCTGAATGACGTCAACATTTATGCCCCGCAGTCCATTGATAATGGATTCGCTTGCAGAGCAGGTGCCGGGGCCTGTTAATACAAACACCCGGCTCAAATCCAGGGTAGGTAACGGCTGCCCCGACGGAATAGCAGATAATCCAATCGTTGTATCAATAAAAGGGAATGGTGTTATAGGCTGGTCATTTATATCTGTAATCAGATGTTTATCATTAAACCGGGTGGCCTCAAAGTATTTGCCGCGGGTGGCCGTATCACCGGCAATCATATAAGCCAACTGACTTGCGATGGCCAGAAAGCCACCGCCGTTATAACGGATATCTAGAACAAGATCGTCGATATTTGCAGCGGCCAGTATTCTTACGGCATCTCCTAATTCCTCTTCAGCAGTCGCGATATGATCGTTAAACAACATATAGCCGACACTGTCCGAACCTGCCGGAATGACGCTGACATTCTGCACCGGATCGGAAGTGACACTAGTCGATGTCATACTAAATCTGCTTTGCGTACCGTCCGGAAAACGAACGGTAAAGAAGTGAGATTCACCCACCAGGTCAGGAAAGAGTGCGGTATTAAGTTGGCTTGCGCTTGCAATATCGACGTTAATGTCATTCACGGCAAGGATTTCCGTACCTCGTACCAGGTTGGCCGGTGCTCGAGTTGCGGGTGAATCTGGTTCGGTATAGGCCACTACTATCTGTCTAGGCGGTGAACCCGAAAGAATGGCCCACTGCGCACCGTATCCGGCGCTAACTCCGGATTGCGACAGTTGCTCCCAGGCTTCAGTGTCCAGGGCGAAATGGAATTTGTCCTTTGGCGTGCCGGACGGAGTAACAGCGTTTGTTTTCAGCAAATCGAAATATTCCAGCGTGTCGAAGAGAGCCGGGTTTTGATCAATAATTTCGTCGTACCAGAGATAGGTATCGTTGCTCCAGGAACGCAACCAGTTGTTTTCATCCAGGGTTGTACCCTGAGTGTCGGTAAAAGATGAGCCTGTTCGCGGCGATGCGCACTTATCCTGAAAATTGGCCGCAGGTTGAAAACTGCCCGGAACCCATTCCAGTGAATTGTTATCGACGGTGAAATCGATGACTGCGTAGGAACTATTCTCTGAGCTGCAGGCCGTTAAAGATAAAACTAAGGTTAGCAGGATGAGTTTAAAGGCCGTCCTTCCGCCAGTTGAATCGTGAAGTATACTGGCAAATGTTAGACGGGTATTGCTGTTATAGAAACCGAATTTCATTATTTGCTCCTTGTGCCCATTGGATAGTTTATCGACTGATTTCGCAAGTCCTCGTGTGTCGGACAAGTATCTTCTACTAAGATCGTGCTTAGTATACTTTTAAGACTTCATTTCTTAGGTTTTCCGCCCTTGTCCAGTACCTTTAGCAGTTCTACCTCAAAAACTAGCGTTGAATTGGCGGGAATCTTTGCGCTGGCGCGTTTGCCATAGCCTAATTCTGCAGGTACGTAGAGTTTATATTTGGCGCCTTCCTGCATTAGTTGTAAACCTTCGGTCCAGCCTGGTACGACTCTGATCAAGTCGAATTGTGCCGGCTTGCCACGTGTATATGAATTATCAAATTCAGTACCATCGACTAATCTGCCAATATAGTTCACCTCCACTCTATCTTCCCTGGTGGGTTTTTGGCCGCTACCTTGCCTGATAATTCTGTATTGTAAACCGCTTTCCGTTTCAATAACGTCTTCTTTAGTTTTATTTTCGGCCAGGAACTGACTGCCGATAGCGAGGTTTTCAGCAGCAATTTTTTCATTTATTTCGTTGCTTTTGGCCAGAAACAGCTTGTGATATTCATCCGACAACTTCTTGAGTTCTTCTTCTTCAAATTGTAACTTCCCATTAATCGAGTCGACAACACCTTGCACATACATATCGACATCAAAATCACTTTCGATATCCGTAATCCGTTCCAGAGTGCGTTGATGCATACGTGCCATACTGGCTCCAACACTGTAGGCATGCTTTTCTTCCTGTGATTGCGGCGTTTGTTGTTTATTTTGCTGACAGCCTGATGTGAACAGGCCAAGGATAATTGCGAGCCAAAAAACAGATTTCATGGTGTTTGATCCTCAATCAGTATCGATTTCTTTTGATGCTACGTTAGCATGCTGTATTTAGATTTTCAGACCCCAGCCAACATAGTTAGTTCTGTTGTGAGTGATGGGAAGATAACCCAGTGAGACGCCGATTGGCAACATTTTTTGCTGTATCACGCTGTTTCAATAGTATCTTCTAACAGTCTCTGTTGTTGCTTTCTATATTCTCTGGGTTCCATACCAACAATACGTTTAAAAAAATTGTTAAAAGCGGACTTACTGCTAAATCCAGCCTCACTCAGGATATCGATTATAGGCACACTCTTATATTCCAGTGAAGCAAGCATTTTCTTGGCTTCTTCGACTCGATAATGATTTATGAATTCAAAAAAGTTTTTCTCGAAATGTTTGTTTAGCATAACCGATAAGGTTTTTGGGGTTATTTTTAGTCGGCTCGCAAGCGCGTCAATAGTAATATTATGAATTAAATGCGGCTTGTCTCTTTCCATAAGCGCCACTGTTTTTTCAATCAGGTCGTTACCAATATAAACAGAGCGCGAATCTTTCTGCGGTAGAAACTCAATCCCTTCCAGAATCAGAGAATAACGCAGGCTGAAAAATATCAACATAACAATCAGGAAGAAAGTGATATAACCGCTCAGCAGCCCCGAAGCCGACATCAAGTTTACATACAGACCACTCTTGTCTCCATGAACTAATACAAAACCAACAGAGTAAAGTGACTCCAGTAACATCCAGCACCGTAGCGTAAGAAAACCGATTACGACAAACATCATCCATTGCATGTCTATTTTCTGTACCTCAGAAAATTGTTGTCGAATTTCGCTTCGATACCTCACGATTACCATTACACTTAGAACGCCGTAAGCAATTCTCAGAAGATCACGAGACGCGAAGAAATATTTAAAAGACCAGTGTTCAAATATCTTTAGGGTTGTAGCCAGCTCATATTTTGTTGATATATCAAAGCGAAAATACATGATATACGCATACAACAGATACAGAATCAATGGGATTAGATGGAGTAAATCGTATCTGTTCAGGGTAAAGTTTTTCTGCGCGATTGATTTGGCGTAAAGATACAGGACAGGGCCTTCCAGTAGAAGCGCTGCCCCACCCATTAGAAATAAATTTGGTGTGTAAGAGAGCGCAAAATACTTGAATGCTGTGCTGTATGTGATCAACTTATCGAGCGGAATGACAACATACAGCAGCAAAAAGTAGCCGAGTAAATAATTACTCAGCCTTTTTTCTCTTACATGAGCAACAAATAGAAGTAACGCCAGCATACCCGAGAGCACGCCGGTCATCAGAAGCATTACATCGTGGAAATTAAAAATAACCGCGCTCATTTTCCCCCTCTCAGCGCCGAGTTACAATTTTTTAGTGTTTCAGGAACACTGCGTCAGAACAGAACCTTTACGCTGGCAGAAATTATTTGAAGACAGTATTCCGCGCAACGCTTTAAGCAAGTCAATCGATTGCACTTAATAGTGCTATCGAATTGTATGGGTAATCTGGGCGACCTGATTATAAGGTAAAGCACCTTTATTAAGGTTGGTTGCCGTAATCACCGGTACTGCTTTGACTAATGAAATATATATTGTGAGCTTATTGAGGTAAAGGCCATTTTTGGAAATTTACCGCTTCAAGGGTCCGCTATTTCTACTTAGTTGCCTGGATTCAGCATGAGGATACGCAGGTCAAGACACTGGTTAATAATTAGTGTCTTAAGCCGATCATTCAGGTACTAAATCGGGCAGATCCGCTGCAGAGACTAAGAGTTTCAACTATCTAACGGGGTTGCCGAACCGCGTGCACGGCGTTAATAGCTTCAATTATCTAACGGGGTTGCCGAACCGCGTGCACGGCGTTAATGGTTTCAATTATCTAACGGGGTTGCCGATATCCTTACGTGAACCAAAGGATTGCTTAAAGGGCGGTCAATAAGTCTAGATGGAAGCGCGAACAAACTCTAAGGATAGCAGCCCGACTTCGAGCATGGCAGCCGCACAGATTGTGCAGTCGGCCCTGCGTAAGGACGTGACAGTCGCAGAGTTGGGCCATCTGGCTCAATCTGACGCGAGCTTTGCCTTGCGTGTATTGAAACTTGTGAATAGCGCGGCTTTCAGACGAGCAACCGAGGTTACCGACGTTCCGCAAGCCGTGTCTCTATTGGGCACCAGAGGCATGCGCAATCTTGCCCTGAGCCTGGTCGTAACAGATCTGGCGCCGCCGTCTGAAAATGGTGAAAAAATTCTTGGAAACTGCCTGCGGCGTGGCATTGCGGCGAAGGAAATTGCAGTCGCGCTGAACCAGAAAGAGCCGGACCGATTCTTCATGATTGGTCTGTTTCTGGAAGTTGGCATACTAATGTCATCCAGTGAAGAGCTCGATAATTATGCAAAAATCGCCAGTCATCCCAGTTCGGAAAGAGCCTTATTGGAGCAGGCTGCCGGTTTGACACCGCATTCAGAACAGGGCGCAAAAATTGCAGCGGAGTACCAATTACCAGAAGAGGCAGTATCTGCTATTTCCGGCCATCATGATGACAGTCTGCCAGAGGAAAAAACTGCAGCGGTAGCCTGGCTGGCTGAGCGTATCGCAGGTTTGTTTGAGTCGGGGGAGGTTACACAACAGCAGCTGGTTATAAACGAGGCGGCTGAAAAACTTGGTGTGCCTCAGGAGAAAATTGGCGAGATTATGCAGGCTATTCCCGACCTGGTCAGCACCATGGCCGGCGCGTTTGAACGCAATATCGGAGATCAACCCAGTGTAGACAAACTCATCGTCGATGCGGCAAAAGAGCTGGCCGAGATGAATCTGCACTATGAGAAGATGGTGCAGACGTTAAAGTCTCTATTGGCCGAGAAAGAAGTCCTGACCAAGAAGTTGCAGGAGGCCAATGAAAAACTAGCCCGTCTGGCTCGCAACGACGCGCTTACAAAATTGCCCAACAAGCGGGCCTTTGATCTTGAATTTGCCCGGGATATCGCACGAGCTCAACGAGACAAAACCTGGCTAAGCCTGGCTATTCTGGATATCGACTTCTTTAAAAAATTTAATGATACCTGGGGCCATAAAGTCGGTGACAAAGTACTGAAAATGATTGGAATAATCTTACCTAAAGTATTACGTAAGGGTGATTTTGCAGCTCGTTACGGTGGAGAGGAGTTTGTTGTATTAATGCCAAACACCAATCCTGAAGGTGCGCTTATCGCAGCCGAAAGACTGCGAAAGGTTATTGAAAAAACAACTTTGTCTAACAATAACAATCCGCTAAAGGTTACAGCTAGTTTTGGTGTTGCCAGTATCAACACTCCTGGTGGTGAAAAGATAGATCAGGAAATATTTGAGTGTGCCGATGCGGCACTTTATCGCGCCAAAGCAGCTGGTCGCAATCAAGTGATAGTTGATGAGTTAAAAGCCCAGAACACAGAATAATTTCATCACGCAACTTGTTGTGTGCAAATGGTATATTGCGCCAATCCTATCGTAATACTTCTAATAAAGGTTTTCCGTTAGTGGGAATGTCCGCAATCGCCGTGGTGAACATGCCCATGCTCGAGTTCGTCTTCATTTGCCTCTCTAACATCAACTATAGTTACTGAAAAAAACAGGGTCTCACCAGCTAGTGGGTGATTCGCATCAACCGTAACCTCGTTTTCGGAAATTTCGGTAATGGTGACGATGTGTTCGCCTGCATCGGATTCAGCGTGCAATCGCATACCCACTTCAAGCGATTCAATAGCCTCAAAGTGTTTTTTCGGAACGTTCTGGACTAACTCTTCTCGACGTTCGCCATAAGCCAGATCCGGAGTAACTTCTACTTCCAGTTTATCGCCAACAAGTTTGCCGGCAAGTTCCCGTTCCAGGCCGGGAATAATATTCCCCGCCCCGTGCAGGTAGGCCAGCGGTTCGCCATCGTTGGATGAATCAAGTGTCTCACCCTGATTATTTTTCAGGTTATAGTGTATTGAGACGACAGTGTTTGCGGCGATTTGCATATATTATCCTTTGCAAGCTGAGTTTAAATAATTACGATTGGAATTAAATGCTATAAGCAGGTTGTTCAACCTGCCAGTAACCAGTGTAAGGTTTAAAATCAAATGAAGAACTAAAAATGATAGCCCACTCCAATACCGATATAGTCCTGGCGGAAATCGGTATTATTCTGGCCGGTATTGGAAAAGAAATCGCTAAACTTCATTTGCATCGTTTCAAGCGTGATATCGAATGATTCGGTAATCGGGTGTGTAACGCCAAGCCTCAGGTAAAAATCTTCACCAGAGTTGGTGTCGTTGCCTGACTGGGTTATTTCCGGGAAGTTAGGGTAGTTAATATCATAATTAAAAACGGAATCCCAACTAAACAGGCCAACACCCGCCCAGACACGAAACAGCCTGCCTATTGGTGCTTCGGCCCTTATACCTAGCGTGTAGCCTGTAACGTCATACTCAGTAGTTATATTGCTCGATGGGTAGGACTCTAATGTTTTTATCGGTTCGAAAGCAATACCGCCTAACTCTAAAGAAAGATGTTTGCTCAACCGGTAGCCACCAAAAAGTGCCGATCCATTTGCTTCGTTAAAATCTAAATCTGTAGTGTCGGCTCTCGCTACCACGTTAAAAAAGTATATCGCCTCCAGATTGAATTGATCTTCAACTGGTTCTGCCTGCGTCAGATTGCAGGCAATGATCAGCAACATAAATAATAGGTTTTGTTTAATAAGCATATTTGTTTATCAGGAAGAGGGTATGGTGTAGAAACTGATAGCGTCTGTTTCAATTACCGCATTTATATAACTGTCACCGGAAAACGCAGGATCTATACTCCCTGAGATTTGTTTAACTAGCCAGATCGATACCAGGCATGGGCTTGTTTCATAGTACCTGTTATCTCCGTCAACTTGTTCCTGCAGAAAATCATCGATTAAAAGTGTATAGATACCCGGATCGTCAGCAATATCTATATTACCCGAGGCCAGAACACTGGATTCGTGATTGCAGCTATTTATATAGTCGATTGTTATATCGTCAGACGAGCCGCTTGGTGTCCATTCAATAGTGACGTTATCTGTACCAACTGCATAATGGGTAGATTCATCATCGAAAATAGAAGGACTGGGTGCAGTTAATCCGATAACAGGCAGGTCCACGCTAGAATTCAGAGCGCTAAACAACAGATCATCGAAATTGGGAGTGAAGGAACTGCTAGTGGGAAACCAGGGATTTTCCGGAATAGTTGATCTTTCGATATTGACTGTTAAGGGCCGGCCCGCCACGCCGCCTCTTAGAAAAAGAGATAAATGTAGTGGGTTGCCTTCTACATCCTCGAAAACTGAAAATTCGCTGATCCGCTCTGTTGGTTGAACTGCAATATTTATATTGTCTAACTGAATAAGGCTATTAATCGTCAGTGGTTTGTTATTGGAGATCAGCTCTATATCTACAAACCGCACCTGGGTTATATCAAAATCGTCGTCGGCATCTATTTGAGCCGGATCAATTACACCAGTTGATATGCTGTTCCAGCTATCTCCGGTTAAATTTTCCATAGTAACCGTTTTAAGCCATCCGGCTCTGCCGGTACGATCTCCTACGACAAACCTAATCTGCAGTTTCCCATCCGTTTTATATTCTTGGGGAATATAGACGTCCAGGTCTATTGAGCCATTATCAAGATCAATTACGCGAAAAAGATCCCTGGAGGCAGCTACGATATCTTCCGCCTCATCTTGCCAGGTTGTGTCGATTTGCAAACTGCCATTTACGATATTGTGAGAAACTACTACCTCGGGTGCGGTGGTCGCGCTAGCTATCACAGCAGATCTCCAGCCCCTGATATCTGATGTGAAATCAAAAGCTTCTCCAGAGTTAACTACGGTGGCGCTGGTTACCGGTTGACCTTCACTGTCATACAGGTCATTGAAATCCAGGGTAATTGGAGTTTTGTTGCCATTCGACAAATCAAATAATCTTACTTCAATCTGTGTGAACCGATCGGTTTCTGTGGATAGTGGAAGTTGTCCTGTTCTTGTGGCAATGTCAATTTCTGCCTGGATGGCGGGTGTCTCGGCAGTCGTTCCTGCGGACGGTAGCGGGTCAACATCATTACTGCAGGCAGTTAATACCAGCGATGCAAGGATTATTGGGCAAATAGTTTGCGGGAAGCTGAATCTGGGTATAAAGCGCATAAAATCAAATTTATCTATATGATATTTCAAACGGCTATCTGGTTGTCCCGCATACGATTTTTGCTTGTCGTATAAGGCTATCGCGCGAGGCGGCACATTCTAGGCAATTATGACCTGTTCGTCTATGCTGTGGCGGAAAGTTTGTAGGTCTCATTGGCGCGAGCCTGACAAATCCTGGTTATTTCGAGTTAACTGGCCGGGATGCCGTCAAAAAGTTCAATAATTTGGTGTTTCCCCTGGCGAAACAAGGCAGTGATCAGACGGCGTAAGAATAGAACTTTTGCCTCATATCAAATCTTTACTAAAAAGCTGGTATCAGACTACTGCCTGCCAAACAATCGATACACATACCTGACTAAAGGCATGCGCTCAAAGTTTCAACTAATCTCCCTTGACAGTTGCAGGTAAAGCTGGACAACATGGGTATTCGGTGATTACTGCCCAGGCTGACGTCGGGCTGCTTTATTGGATTCTGCAGCCTCTGAAATAAAATAAGTTATTTATGTTTAAATTTTTAATGCAACTGCATGGCTGGTTATCCTCAGCAAGGGAACTGAGATGGAAGGGTATTTTAGAAAATTATATTTTCCCGTGGGGCTGAGCAAATAATGACGGTACTGTTATTTAAGTTAAACGGTGTGCCAGATGATGAGGCAAACGAGGTTCGTGCATTGCTTGATCAACATGGAATTGAATATTACGAGACCACATCGGGTAATTGGAGAATATCATTGGCGGCAATTTGGCTAAGAAATGATGACCAGTATCAAAAGGCTAAAGACATTATTGCGGAGTACCAGGTCGGCAGGGAGCAAAGTGCCCGACTTGAGTTTGACAAGTCTAATGCCAAAGGAGAAATCAAACCATTTGTCGAGCGAGCGCGACAAGAACCTATACGGTATTTTTTGTATTTATTGGTTATTTTGATTGTGATCTATCTGTCCACTATTCCATTTTTTTATTTTACCCAATGGTTGGGGCGTAGTTAGAATCCTTGTTTCTGGTCTCTAACCGGTGGCGTCAATCTCTAACTTGCGGTATGAAGACAGTAGTTCTCAAACAGTATTAGTCCCCAGACAGTTATCGTCAGGATCAAACTGAGCAATACCGCAGCAGAGCCAAGATCTTTGGCGCTACCAGCGAGTTTGTGGTATTCGTCGCCAACGCGATCAACCACAGCCTCTATGCCTGAATTTAGCAATTCGACAATTAGCGTAACAAAACAGACTCCCACCAGTAATGCTTTTTCAACTGCGTTATCACCCAGCCAGATGCCTAAAGGGATCAGGATTAAACCAAGAATAAACTCCTGTCGAAACGCTGCCTCATGTTTCCACGCAAATCGAAATCCTTTAAAAGAGTATTTTGTCGCGCTAATTAAGCGACGTAATCCGGTTTCACCAGGCTTCATTGCAGGGCGCTCTTTTGGCATCAAAGCGGGGCATGTTACATGAAGAATGTATTGCGAGATAGATTCTAATCGATTTGTTTGTTTGATATGCGACCTAGTTCTTGGTAAAGATTTACCAGTCTTTTTGCCAGGTGTGAAGCAGACCATTCCGTCGCGTATGACTTGCCTTCGTCGCCAATTTTCTTACGTCGATCCGGATTGTACAAAAGCTGAATAACCCGATTAGAGAAGTCCGCAACTTCGTCCTTTGCGACAACTGCGCCTCGCTCACAGTTTAGAATATCCCGTGTTCCCAGGTAGGCAATAGAAACTACCGGCACGCCAAGTGCCATGGCTTCCAGTAACACCAGACCCTGAGTTTCGGTTTTGGAGGCAAAAACGAAACAATCTCCAGCTTGATAGCAGTCGAGTAGATCACGCTCGCGGCTCAAATATCCCACAAACAATATATTGCCGCTTAAGCCATATTTGTGCGCAATTTTCTTGATCAGACTTAGGGCAGGACCTTGGCCAGCGACAATAAGCAACACATCAGAGATTTGCTGTCTGACTTCCCTCAGGACCTCAATTAAAAAACCAATATTTTTTTCGTGTGCAATACGGCCCACATGTACCAAAGTTGGCCTGTCTTTCTCAATATTGTATCTCTCGCGAAAAACATTGCCGTCGGCTACTTTAAAACACTGCATTGGGATACCTGTTGGTAATACTTCAATTGGAGTTTTTACGCCGTAATCAATAAGTACCTCTCGCATCTGATGGGATGGAGCAATAACAACCCCGACTTTTTTACACTGACCACGGGTAAAAAACCTGGCTGCGAAGCGAAGCAAGGATTTTGGGCAGTACGGAATATAGTGATAGAGATACTCTTCAAACAGGGTGTGATAGGACTCAACACATGGCAGGTTCAATAGCTGTGCGATTTTAATACCGACATTATGCGCTACAAATGGCGTTTGTATATGCACCATATCGAATTGTCCGGGTGTAATGTGCTTGCTAAATTGCTTTATAGCACCTCTTCGCATCATTCGATCTTCCGGGTCTCCGATCACCCTGCGTGACGCTATTCGAATAATATCCGGATCATCTTCGTAGGCGGTTTCATATTCCGGTGCAATTAATAGCACCTGATGTCCCTGTCTAATCAGCTCATCGCGAAAAGTTTTGATGGAGGTTGAAACGCCGTTAATGCGCGGGAAATAGACATCCGAGAGCATTAAAATTCGCAATGAATTTATCCTGGTATCAGCATTGGGGGATCAATCTAAATACTAACGCTAACCAACGCCAGAAAGGAACCAATAAATGCGCCGAATGCAACATCTGATGGGTAGTGTAAACCCAAAATAACCCGCGATAATGCGATCAGCGCTGTAACAGGCGCCAGCAGCCAGATGGCTTCAGGAATGTAGTGAACGGCAACGATCGTAAAAGCAACGGCGTGCATAGTGTGCCCGGAAGGAAAGCTGTATTGATCGAGTGGGCTTGTCCCCAAATTGATGTTACTGTGCATTACAAACGGACGTAATCGTTGAATTTGATTCTTAATCAGTTTATAGACCGCCAAACCGACAACACCAACCAGAGCCATATTCAGGCTGGCGATAAGTCCGGTTGTACCGTACAGGATTGGCAGTATTAGCATCACGCTGTACCAGAGTTTGCCATCTCCGAGCCAACTTACTAAGGCAAATAGATTTCTAACTGGTCGAAACCGGCAAATGCGATTCAGCCTGATACAAACAGCTAATTCTCTTGTTGCATACCATTTCATATGTGGCCTGTTCTCAAAAGTATATGAATAAGCGGTAGGTATATGTTGAAATTGTCTAGGCAAGTGGTGTCATTTCTGTAAAACTTTTGTTAAAAGTTTATGACGGAGAGAATGGTAAAACTCCCGCCTATTATCTGGTCGGGAAAATGTATGTTGTTACAACGTATGCCGTATCGATTCGAGCAGAATAGACGACAATGCTCGGCCCACCTGTTGCTAACAATAATGACCGATTCACAGTTAAACTTAAGCATTATGCTCTGCTAAATCTGTGCTACTAGATGACTAGAAGAAAAGCAAAACCGAAAAGATCGACCTCACGCAAGCGATGCCTGTCAGCTTTGCCGGAGCATGCTGCATTGCTTGCTGAAGGCGACAAGTGGATAGGGCATTTAAAAGATGCTTTAGCCAGGTCTGGTTTGTCGGTAATCCCAAAAGAGTTGGAAGCAGATCTTCGAAAAGCGTTCTGCTGCAGCAACTTCGTAGCCAAAACCCTGGTTGCACATCCGGAGTGGGTGGAAGGGGAATGTCTCAAAGAGAAATTACAGACTCCTTTTGCCACACAGCGTTTATTACCTGCCTCTGAGTCGTTTCGTTCAGCCGTGGATGACGATGACCTTATGCGGCAACTGCGAACCCTGCGGCAGCGTGAAATGTTGCGTATTGCCCTGCGCGATTTGTTTGGGTTGGCCGATCTTGATGAAACGCTGAATGCTTTAAGTCACCTGGCTGATTTCTGTATCGAGCAGGCACTACGTCATGCTTATCAAAAGCAGCGCCAGCGGTTTGGAACGCCCCTTTCAGAGAGAGGTGAAGAACAATCGTTGATTGTGCTGGCGATGGGCAAACTGGGTGGAAGCGAATTAAATTTTTCTTCCGATATTGATCTGATATTTGTTTATCCGGAGTCCGGGCAGACCAAACCGGAAACAGAGGACCAACGGTCCACCGATAACCATAGCTTTTTTATTTCTCAGGCCCAGTTGCTAATCAAGTACCTTAACGAAACAACGGCTGACGGTATCGTCTTTAGAGTGGATACACGCCTTAGGCCATTTGGCGATAGTGGGGCACTGGTCGTGTCCTTTCAGTTTATGGAATCTTACTATCAGCATCAGGGCCGTGACTGGGAAAGGTACGCCATGATTAAAGCCAGAGCGATCGGTGGCCTGCCAGAGCAGCGTTCTCAGCTGGAGGAACTGTTGCAGCCCTTTGTCTATCGGCGTTATCTGGACTATGGGGCGTTTACAGCACTGCGGGATATGAAAGCCCTGATTATGCGTGAAGTGGAACGAAAGGGCATGCAAGACAATGTCAAACTGGGACCAGGAGGTATAAGAGAAATCGAATTTACCGGGCAGGCCTTCCAGCTGATTCGTGGTGGCCGGGATCCCGCACTACGCAGCCGCCAGATTATGACGGTACTGGAAAGACTTGGTGAGCGAGCGGGGATTGAGAGCAGGGTGGTACAGCAGTTGAAAGCTGCATATCGCTTTCTGCGTGCTACCGAAAATCGGCTGCAGATGGTCGATGACGCACAAACCCACTCCTTGCCGCAAACCAGTTTGGGGCAACTGCGGCTGGCCTATGCCATGGGCTTTAATGATTGGTCACAGTTTGAGTCGCGCTTGCAGCTGCATCGGGATGCCGTAAGAGACTGTTTTCAATCTATCTTTTTTGCTCACGCTGAGACGGACAAAGAAACGCCGGATCAGTGTCGGCTCGTTATCCAGCAAGTGCTTGACCGACGGTTGAGCGATGACGATGCGCACCAGATGTTAACGGATTGCGGCTATGGGGAAGCGGGCGTCATCATCAAACAACTCAACGTGCTGACCCAGTCACATGTATTTCGACATATAACACCCATGGCCCGTGAGCAGCTTGGAGTATTGTTACCCATGGTACTTGCCAATCTAGCCCGATCCAGCGAATTCGAGCAGACCCTGGATCGCGTTATCGAGTTTCTGCAGGCAATTATGCTAAGGCCGGTTTACCTAACCTTACTGGTCGAATATCCTGCTGCGCTTACTCAGATGATAAGGCTGTTTGCGGCCAGTGGCTGGATCGCCAATTACCTGACACGCCAGCCAATATTGCTGGATAACTTGCTTGATACCCAGCAGTTGTATTCCCTGCCGACGCGAGATGTGTTGCTACGGCAGTTACAGCAACTGATCAAGGCTCAGGCCAAAGAGGGTCCTGAGCAGCGGCTGAACGCCCTACGGCATTTTAAGCAGGAACAGATACTGCGTGTCGCGGCAGTAGACGTAAACGAGAAGTTACCATTGATGAAAGTCAGCGATCAGCTGACCTGGCTGGCTGAGGCTATCCTCGATCAGGTTTGCACCCTCGCCAATGAAGAGCTGAGTGGGAAATTTGGGCAACCCATTTATCAGCATGAAGGCCGAACAAGTACAGCTGAAATAGCTGTAATCGGCTATGGCAAGTTGGGCGGCATTGAACTGGGGTATGCGTCCGATCTTGATATCGTGCTGTTGCATAACAGTACTGGCGAAAGACAGCAGACCAACGGTAAACAGGTCATCGACAATCCAAGCTACTTTGCCCGGCTGGCGCAACGCCTGGTGTACTGGATGACGACACCGACTTTGGCGGGTGTTTTATATGAAACGGATATGCGTCTTAGGCCGGACGGTGCTTCCGGCATGATGGTCAGCTCTTTGGAGCGTTTTCAGCAATATCAGCAGGAACGTGCCTGGATTTGGGAACATCAGGCACTGGTTCGGGCGCGGATGGTGGTCGGCAGTGAGAGCATTCGCAGGCAGTTTGCGGGTATTCGGCATCGTATTCTTTGTCAGGAACGTGACCGACTTCAGTTACGCCGGGAAGTGCGTAATATGCGTGAGCGCATGCGTAAAGAAGTTGCCAAGAGCCGTGCCGATGAATTCGATTTAAAGTTTGATCGGGGAGGTCTGGGTGATATTGAATTTCTGGTCCAATACAACGTGCTTGCCTGGGCGCACCAGTATCCACAATTAACACGTTATACCGACAATATTCGAATTCTCGAACAATTTCGGGAGCTTGGCTTATTTAACAACGCGGAAGTAAACTGTTTGACAGAAGCTTATCTGCAGTTACGCTCTCAGATTCATCAAAAAGCGTTAAGCGGCGAAGCAGCGGTAATCGATGATACGGATGTCGCACGCGACTACGTTGATCAGGTCGGTGAGATCTGGTGTCAATACATGGAAGTGGATGAATAACGGCCTTTTTACTTTGATTTGGCTAATTCAAGTGTTGTTAACAGGCAGATTTCGATAGAATCACGCCTTTGCGTAATTAACTAATAAAACCAACACCAAAAATGATCAAACCAATGCATGATCGCGACGGGGTAATCTGGTTCAACGGAGAACTGGTTCCCTGGCGCGATGCAAAAATCCACGTTCTGACTCACGGTTTGCATTACGGCACCGGCGTTTTCGAAGGCTTGCGTGCCTATGCTACCGATAAGGGCCCTGCCATTTTTCGGTTGCAGGATCATACCCGGCGGCTGCTTAACTCGGCCAAAATCATGAAGATTAATGTACCGTATGATGCCGAGACATTAAATGCAGCACAGAAACTGGTTGTACGGGAAAACAAGCTGCAATCAGCCTATATCCGGCCGCTCTGCTTTTACGGTTCGGAGGGAATGGGATTGCATGCGGATAATCTTAATGTACATAGCATTGTTGCAGCCTGGGAGTGGGGTACTTATCTTGGCGAGGACGCGTTAAAACACGGTATACGCATTAAAACATCGTCGTTTTCACGTCACCACGTCAATATTAATATGTGTAAGGCCAAGTCCACAGGCGCTTATATAAACTCAATATTGGCACTGAATGAAGTATCGACAGCGGGTTACGACGAAGCACTGTTGCTCGATACCGATGGTTTTGTTGCAGAAGGCAGTGGTGAAAACTTCTTTATCGTTCAGGATAATGTTCTTGTTACACCGGAACTGAGCTGCTGTTTAAACGGGATTACTCGCCAAACGATTATCACGCTTGCCCGCGAGGCGGGTATGCAGGTGGTTGAGAAACGCATTACTCGAGATGAAGTGTATATCGCCGATGAAGCCTTTTTTACCGGCAGCGCCGCGGAAGTTACCCCTATCACCGAGTTGGATGACCGGAAAATCGGCAGGGGTGGCCGTGGACCGGTAACAGAAAAACTGCAGCAGGCGTATTTCGACCAGGTTTACGGTCGTGGTGACTGTCACACTGAGTGGTTGGACTATCTGTAGAGAGTCCTTTTGTCTCTCTTAAACGGATTGAGGGGGGGCGACGGTAAGCTTAGCTACCGTTTCTAAACCCGAGTGAGATTTCAGCTTTTTTTACCGAGAGAAAGTCGTCCAGGCTTTGCTGAATGGCCTGAATGCGTTGCTCGATGACGCTGTGAAGTACACCAATCTTAACCGGATCGACTTCCATGGAATGGTCCTGAGCGGCCTGCTCATATTGAGCCAGAACACCCGCCAGCCCGCCGATAAACTGGAGATCGGTATCGATCGCTTTGCGTAATTGTATATAACGCTGCACGCAGTCAGTACTCATTTCCTCATGAGATATGTCGTAGCCCGCCAACTGTAGTATTTTCCTGTCTTGCATAGTTTGTCACTCACCCCAAAATGGACGCGGCAGCTAGCCGGACTTCCGCCGATAACCACCGCGCACCCCGTATCAACTTAACACTAACGTCACCGGAATTATGGTGTCAGGCTGCCGCATTTGGGGTGGAAAGACAAGCTTAGTTATTTTGAATCAGATTGCATGTCGGTCGATTCATTTTGAATCAACTGTTTCATGCGTCTGGAGATCGTGGCCTGAGAGAAGCCGAGGTATTCAGCCATTTGTTTTTGGTTGGCGCAGATTCTGGAAGCGATCTCGAGCAGATTTTCGGTGTAGCCATCGATTAAACCCTGACAGTGTTTTGGGTCCGCGCTTACAGTATGTAAATGTCGGCTGTAGCGCCAGAAAGCCTTCCATTTGCCCGTACCCGGAATCAATACCCGTAAATCAAAAATGCGTGCGTCGTTGAATTGTCCGGCTAAGATAAACAC
>CAJHXF010000289.1_pt1 | contig 20233 bp, 15 predicted proteins | sample 9198441 | NCBI WGS metagenome assembly CAJHXF01 (sample SAMEA7708335, study PRJEB35096) | sediment metagenome | biome: marine neritic benthic zone biome [ENVO:01000025]; feature: sediment [ENVO:00002007]; material: shallow marine sediment [ENVO:03000034] sea grass bed [ENVO_01000059] ...
AACAACAACCAGTCTTGTTGCAGGCATTTTAGCCGCTGGGGGCCTGGACCCGACTTTTATTATCGGTGGGCGAGTAAATAATATTGCCGGGCATGCACAGCTCGGCAGCGGCGATTATCTGGTTGCCGAGGCTGATGAAAGCGACGCATCATTTTTATATTTACAGCCCGTGATCAGCATAGTGACTAATATTGATGCTGATCATCTTGGAACCTACGGAGGAAATTTTTCCCAGTTACGGAAAACCTTCGTCGAGTTTATTCACCATTTACCTTTTTACGGTCTTGCCGTGCTTTGTATGGATGATCCGGTAATACGCGAATTAATTCCCGAACTGGGTCGCCCGGTATTAACTTACGGCATAGAGCAACAGGCGGACATCCGCGCCAGTAAATTAAAAGCGGATCAAGGCCGAACGCAGTTTGTTGTTAACCTTCCCGCAAACGAAACATCTACTGCAGTTGAATTTGAGGTCACCTTAAATCTGCCTGGCGTACATAATGTATTGAATGCTTTAGCGGCAATTACTGTTGCTCATGAGCTTGGTGTCAGTGCTCAGAACATCCAGCAGTCTTTACAGGAGTTTGCAGGAATAGGTAGACGTTTTCAGCGATATGGACTAATCGAAACCGCCGTCGGCGCGGTTGAACTTATTGATGACTATGGCCACCACCCAACCGAGGTGCAGGCAACCTTGAAAGCGATACGCGATACCTGGCCCGACAAGCGTCTGGTGGTTGCATTTCAACCGCATCGATACACAAGAACTCAAGACTTGTTCGATGACTTCGCTGCAGTATTAAGTGAATCCGATGTGTTATGTCTATGTGAAATCTATGCAGCAGGTGAAAAACCGATACGTGGAGCCGACAGTCGATCCTTAAGTAAAGCAATTCGAGCCCGAGGCAAAGTGGATCCAATTTTTATAGCCGACATCGAAGACTTGCCCGATAGTCTTATTTCGATTCTCAGAGATCAGGATATTTTATTGACATTGGGTGCCGGGAATATTGGTGCGATGGCAGCCTTATTGCCGGACAAATTGGGAGCAAAACCATGACTCCTGTTGTTCAGCAGACTGCACTACGCGGTAGCTTGAAATTGCGTGAACCACTTGCACGCTATACCTCCTGGCGAGTGGGCGGCCCGGCTACAAAATTTTACCAGCCGGCTGACCGGGAAGACTTAGTTAATTTTATTGGGACTTTATCTGTCGATGAGCCGGTATTTGTAATGGGAATGGGCAGTAATCTACTGGTGCGGGATGGCGGCATAAACGGCACAGTAATTAATTTGCGCGGGGCATTAAATGCGCTTGAACTAATGGAAAAGAATAAAAATAACGCATTAGTTTACGCGGAAGTGGGTACGGCGTTATCTCAGCTGGCGCGATTTGCCAGTAAACACAATCTTGCGGGCAGTGAGTTTCTGGCTGGTATTCCGGGATCAGTCGGTGGCGCATTGGCTATGAATGCTGGTTGTTACGGCAGTGAGACCTGGCAGTTCGTTGAAAAAGCTGAATCGCTTAACCGCAAAGGCCAGATCATTACACGGCAGCCGGATGAGTACACAGTATCTTATCGTAGCGTCCACCGCCCATCGAACGAGTGGTTTCTTGCTGCATGGTTCCGTTTCAATACCAGTAAAAATCCTGCCGATCGCCAACGTATGCGTGAGCTACTTAAGCAACGAAGTCAGACCCAACCTGTTGGCAGCCACAGTTGTGGTTCAGTTTTTCGCAATCCACCTGGAGGGTATGCCGGTAAATTAATTGAGGATTGTGGATTGAAATCCTATCGAATAGGAGGTGCGCATGTATCGGAAAAGCACGCAAATTTTATTCTTAGTGATGCCAATGCCAGTGCCGCTGATATCGAGCAACTAATTGAGTTTGTGCAAAAAGAAGTTGAGAGTAAAACCGGTGTTTCCTTACAGCGGGAAGTAAAAATAGTTGGAGATCCATTATGAGCAACATTGACACTCAGAAATTTGGATCCGTTGCATTACTTATGGGTGGCTGGTCGGCCGAGCGGGAAATTTCACTGCAAAGCGGAGCAGCCATACTGGCATCTTTGCAAAGATCAGGCGTAATGGTGCAAGCCATTGATATGGATATTGATATCGTTAAGGTCCTGCAGAGCAGTCATTTTGATCGTGTATTTAATATTGTTCACGGACGTGGTGGCGAGGATGGAAAATTACAGGCGTTGCTTGAGTTACTTGATATTCCTTACACCGGGACCGGGATTCTGGGTTGTGCATTGGCGATGGATAAATATCGCTGCAAAGGGTTATGGCAAAGTGAAAAATTACCGACTCCTGCAGCAATGATCGTTCGCGATAAACACGATTGTGAGCAGGCAATGTCATCTTTAAATCTGCCGCTGGCGATTAAACCGGTATTTGAAGGATCTAGCGTCGGCATTACCAAAGTTAAAAACGAATCACAACTTGTTACGGCCTGGGAGGAGGCATCTCAGTATGGCGTTGTTATGGCAGAACGTTGGATTGAAGGGACAGAATACAGTGTATCCATTCTCGATGGTAAAGCGTTGCCGACGATTCGTTTAAATCCTGCACGTGAATTTTATGACTACACAGCGAAATACGCTGATGATGCTGGAACCCAGTACCATTGCCCCAGTGGTTTGGATACAGAACAAGAACAATCCATGCAACAACTTGCTTTAGAAGCGTTTCGAGTAATTGACGGTCGTGGTTGGGGCCGGGTCGATTTGATACAGGATTCCAATAACCAATCCTGGTTAATAGAAGTTAATACCGTACCTGGAATGACAGGTCATAGTCTGGTGCCCATGGCAGCAAAAAATGCCGGTATTTCATTTGATGAGTTAGTGCTTAGAATCCTGCAAACATGTGAGCTTAACAGGAATGTCGATGATGCAAGCTGAAGCATTACTGGATTTAAAAGATATAAATAAACGCAGTAAACGGCGTAAACGTAGACATCTGCAGGCTGTGGAATCCAGCCGGCATGATTTTGTCACGGAAAAGCCAAAAAATACGCTGCGCCATATTTTTATTGCATTTGTATTTACATGCGTAGTGGTGCTTGCCGGTATTTACGGCGCGAAGAGTTATGCAGAGGTATTCGCAGTCGAGCATGTGTTGATTGAAGGGGAGTACCACAATGAACAGGCTATTAATATTGAAAACATACTACGGCCATACTTAAAGGGCAGCCTTTTTAATATTAACCTTCCGGCGGCCCAGAATGCACTTACCAATATTGATTGGATTTCCAATGTGCAGCTGCAAAGAGCCTGGCCCAATAAAGTGATTGTAAAAATTCAGGAACATACACCTGTTGCACGCTGGAATACTGACAGCTATATCGATGCAGAAGGCAATGTGTTTTCAGTCGCTTATGGTATTGATCCCGTGAGTTTGCCCAGTGTATCCGGCCCACCTCAGCGTGCAGACGCGATACTCAAGAAACTAACTGAGCTTAATTCTCTACTTAAGGTAAATAATATACGAATTAAGAAACTGGAAGTGGATGATAGGAATACCTGGCGACTGGTAACAGATGATGGAGTCGTTTATTTGCTGGGTGGAAGAAATATCGAGTCAAGGCTGAACCGGTTTTTTTCGGCAATGAAAACGATACATGCGCCGGAATTGAAGCAGATAACTAGCGTTGATCTGCGGCACAGTAACGGCTTCGCTGTAAAGTGGTATGCGAGACAAATTAAACAACACGGGTAGAGAGGCCCGACAATATGTCTAAGAAAACAGACAAAGAAATGATTGTTGGACTGGATATCGGCACATCAAAAGTCGTTGCAATTGTTGGTGAGATAAACGATAGCGGCGAGATTGACATTATCGGTATCGGCATGCATCCGTCACGTGGAATGAAAAAAGGAGTGGTTGTTAACATCGAATCAACGGTGCAATCAATTCAGCGAGCCATTGAAGAGGCCGAACTAATGGCGGGATGCCAGATACATTCCGTCTACACCGGTATTGCCGGTAGTCATGTTCGCAGTATTAATTCACATGGCATTGTTGCCATTAAAGACCGCGAAGTGACACCGGCAGATGTGGATCGCGTAATTGATGCTGCACGAGCTGTTGCAATACCAGCCGACCAGAAGACATTACATATACTGCCGCAGGAGTTCGTAATAGACGGTCAGGAAGGTATTCGCGAACCGATCGGCATGGCAGGTGTGCGTCTGGAAGCAAAAGTACACCTGATAACAGGTGCCGTTAGCGCAGCACAAAACATTATCAAATGTGTTCGCCGCTGCGGACTGGAAGTTGACGATATAATTCTGGAGCAACTGGCTTCCAGTTATTCGGTGCTGACCGATGACGAGAAAGATTTAGGTATTTGCCTGGTTGATGTCGGTGGTGGTACCACCGATCTTGCAGTCTTCTCTGAGGGTGCAATACGACACACTGCGGTTATACCCATCGCCGGTGATCAGGTGACGAATGATATTGCTGTAGCTTTACGGACTCCAACGCAGCATGCCGAAGAAATAAAAATTAAATACGCTTGTGCCTTACGCCAACTGGCAAATCCCGATGAGACAATTGAGGTTCCGGGTGTGGGGGAAAGAGAACCTCGTAAGCTATCACGTATGACACTAATTGATGTCGTAGAACCCCGTTATTCCGAGCTACTGGATCTTGTTGCAGCAGAACTGCGACGTAGCGGTTACGAAGATCTTATTGCCGCCGGAATTGTGTTAACCGGTGGCAGTGCCAAGATGGAAGGCGTCGTTGATCTGGCTGAAGAAATTTTCAACATGCCTGTCAGATTGGGTGTGCCGCAGGGTGTAGGTGGACTTGTTGACGTGGTGCGTAACCCGATACATGCGACAGGTGTTGGATTGCTTCTGTTTGGGCAGGCAAACAGAGAATCTGGACGAGAGTTTTTTGGCGAACAGGGCATCAGCGGAATATGGCAGCGCATGGTGGACTGGTTTAAAGGCAATTTTTAAATCATATGAACAGTTATACAGAATTTAATCTTTAAATTTACATTAATGAGAGGTAATGGCCATGTTTGAATTAATGGATACCTATAGTCAGAACGCGGTGATTAAGGTAATGGGAATTGGTGGAGGTGGCGGTAACGCCGTGCGTCACATGGTTGATGCGCATATAGAAGGAGTAGAGTTTATTTGCGCTAATACTGATTCGCAGGCTTTAAAGAATGTGAGTGTGAAAACCAATTTGCAGATTGGTTGTAACATCACCAAGGGTTTGGGTGCGGGTGCGAATCCGGAAGTCGGCAGACAAGCCGCACTGGAGGACAGAGAACGCATTCAAAATGTAATTGAAGGTACGGATATGTTGTTTCTAACAGCAGGGATGGGTGGCGGAACAGGAACTGGCGCCGCGCCTATCATTGCGCAAATAGCCAAGGAAATGGGTATCCTCACTGTCGCTATTGTCACCAAACCTTTTCCATTTGAAGGCAAAAAGAGAATGGAGGTGGCGACCGAAGGTATGGCAGCTCTGGAACAACACGTAGATTCTCTGATAACAATTCCAAATGAGAAATTACTGACGGTTCTCGGTAAGGATATCGGGCTACTTGATGCGTTTAGAGCTGCCAATAATATTCTGCAGGGAGCAGTGCAAGGTATCGCTGATTTAATTACCTGCCCCGGACTGATAAACGTCGACTTTGCCGATGTGCGCACTGTTATGTCAGAAATGGGTATGGCGATGATGGGATCCGGAGTCGGTACCGGAGACGATCGAGCACGTCAGGCCGCTGAAGCTGCTATTGCTAGCCCGCTGCTTGAGGATGTCAGTTTGGCAGGCGCCAGAGGTATCCTTGTCAACGTAACCGCAGGTCAGGATTTATCAATTGGAGAGTTTGAAGAAGTAGGATCGGCTATTAAAGATTTTGCATCCGAGGACGCAACAGTGGTTGTTGGTACCGTTATTGATAAAGAACTGCAGGGCGAGTTGCGAGTAACTGTTGTTGCGACAGGTTTAGGAATAAAAGCCCAGGCATCAAAACCAGTACGCTTGGTAGAGCGCACCAAATCCGGGGATGTCGACTACAAGCAGTACGATACTCCGACTGCGATTCGGGACAAAAAAGCCGTGGGTGACGGTTTAGCGCACGATAAAGATTTTGATTCCGAGTATCTTGATATTCCAGCATTCCTACGCAGGCAGGCAGATTAATCGAGCGACTAAGTATTATTAGCTAGTCACCATAATTAATCAGGGAGGTGGAACGGGAAAATAATTTGAAATTATTACGTTAATGTTACGTTTATATTAAGAATTGTGTATGATCAAAAAATTCTGATGCCGGAATGAGTGTGGCATCACATTTATCCCATTTACGTCCGCGTAACATAAGCATAAATCTGAATTGGATTTCGGTGTTAGGAGACGCTTCTGCGTGCTAGAACAAAGAACATTAAAAAATGTAATTCGAGCGACCGGTATTGGGTTGCACACAGGAAAAAAGGTTTATTTAACTCTGCGGCCAGCGGCTCCTGATACAGGTATTGTATTTCGTCGTGTTGATCTGGAACCCGCCGTAGAAATAAAGGCTGCTTGTAAAAATGTAGGTGAAACCACCCTTTCCACCACGCTGTGCGACGGTGACGTTAAAATATCCACAGTTGAGCATCTGCTTTCGGCGATGGCAGGCTTAGGTGTTGATAATGCCTATATCGAACTAAACGCCCCGGAAGTCCCTATCATGGATGGTAGTGCGGGCCCATTTGTTTTTTTGCTGCAATCAGCTGGTATCGTCGAGCAGGGAAAACCGAAAAAATTTATTCGAATAAAGAAACCGGTGGTGGTTGAGCAGCAGGGTAAGTGGGCAAGGTTTGATCCTTTCAATGGTTTTAAAGTGGGTTTTACCATCGAATTTAATCACCCAGTATTTGAGTCAAGTAAACAGACAGCAGAAATCGACTTTTCAAGCACTTCCTTTCTCCGGGAAGTCAGCCGAGCCAGAACCTTTGGATTTATCCGTGATGTAGAGCGTTTACGTGAAAATAATCTGGTATTAGGCGGTAGTTTAGATAATGCGGTGGTTGTCGATGACTACAGGGTGCTAAATGAGGATGGTTTGCGATACGAAGATGAATTCGTAAAACATAAAATATTGGATGCAATTGGCGATTTATATCTGCTTGGACATAGTCTAGTTGGTGCTTTTACCGGTTACAAAGCCGGCCACGCTTTAAATAATATGTTATTGCGCAAGTTGATAACCCAAACTGATACCTGGGAAGAAATTATTTTTGATGATGTCAAGAAAGCACCAATATCCTATGCTAATCCGCTGGCTGTAGTCTGAGCCAGGGAAGCGGCATTTTTCCCCGATAGACATAAAGAAATTTGCAGAAATGCGATACTTCAGCGTTGACCTGTTGGGCGAAGGAAATGCCAGCAATATGGAATAGTTCCAGGGGATAAACGGGGGATCACCGGGGTTGCAGGCTGGTTACCTGGAGTGTTTGATCAGTTTTGAAAGCGCCTGTTTTAATGCCGGATGGTGGGTTGTTTTGGCCAGGTTCTCAATCTGCCGGGCAGACCGCCGAGATATATGTAATGGACCTCTGTTTTTTGGCAAGGGGTTTGGCAAATTTGGCTGGACTGCGATATTGACGGATTTTATTGTGAGACCAGTTGATCTGGATAGTTGTCTAGAGATTTCGTTACTAAGGTATCGAACTTTTGTTGCCCAGATGGGTGAATCAGCTTCCAGAGAGAGGATACCGCTGTGCAAAGCGGCGACCTGGATATGGTTGTGGTACTCGGCGGGCAGCAAGACAAGTATTTTGGCGTTTAAATTACGCAGGTAACCGACTTTTTTCTTTAGAGTGTCTGGTAGCTGAGAACCAAGAGATTTCATTTATAGGGTACTGAAGCGTGACGGGGTTGGCAAAAGATAAGTTACTTTTAGCTCTGGACTTCGAGTCCTTAGTGTTTTACGGTATATTATCACGATATCCCGTTGATAATTCGCGAATTTCGCAAAAATGAATATCATTCTAATTACTCGAAAAGGTCATAGCAGACGCAACGTGGAAGTTAGTACTGCCAGTCAGTACATACTTGTCTCGGCGATTCTGTTATTGGCAGCTTCGATCTGTGCGGGATTCGGGTATTGGTTGGGTGCCAGCCACCAGTCAACCAGCTATGTAATGGCCTGGCAAAAGGAGCTGGAAGATCAACGCTCTGCCATTCTGGGTGTAAGAGAGAATGCTGAAGCCAGTGTTAAGGCGCTTACAACACGCATTGGACAGATGCAGGGTCATATAACCCGGCTGGATGCGCTGGGCACCAAGCTGGTAAAAATGGCAAAGATCGATGAAAAAGAATTTGAATTCAATAGTCCACCGGCCTTGGGCGGGCCAAACGAGACTCCCACAGAAAATGTTGAACAAAGTTCCCTGGAACAGGCAATAAACAGCCTCGGTCAGGATTTGGGATATCGGGAGTACCAGCTTTTTGTGCTGGAAGAGGTATTACGTTCTCGCATATTGCACAAAGAGGTCCATCCGGCGGGACGACCGGTAAAGAAAGGCTGGATTTCTTCATATTATGGCTATCGAAACAGCCCATTTGATGGTCGTCGGGTATTTCACAAAGGATTGGATATAGCCGGCAAGCGCGGTAGCGCCATAATTGCCGTAGCCGGCGGGGTGGTAACCTGGTCGGATAAGCGCTGGGGTTATGGCAATATGGTTGAGATTAATCATGGCAACGGTTATGTCACTCGCTACGGGCATTGCGAAAAACTCTTGATTAAAGAAGGTGAAGCCGTGAAAAAAGGGGAGACAGTAGCGACCATGGGTTCTACCGGACGCTCAACTGGTCCACATGTACACTTTGAAGTTCTACGGGACGGTAAACAGGTTAATCCACTGGATTTCATATACGCAGCACGTTAGCCCAAATTTGTAAGTTTGCTTTTTACCTCCATAGACCACATATATAATACGCAGCCCTCGGAGCTGCGTTTTTTGTATCTATAACATCGAATTGCTCGATTAAAATAAGACCACAGGCATGATAAAGAAAGTATTCAGAAAGATATTTGGTACCCGTAATGACCGCATGATCAAGCGCATGCGCAAAGTGGTACAACAAATAAACGCACTAGAGCAGGGGCTGGAGCAACTGTCCGACGATCAGCTTCGAGCAAAAACAACCGAATTCAGGTCGCGCTTTAAAGATGGTGAGCCACTGGAAGACTTGATGGTGGATGCCTTTGCAGCGGTTAGGGAGGCTAGTAAACGAACATTAGGCATGCGCCATTTTGATGTTCAGCTAATCGGTGGCATGGTTTTGCATGACGGCAAGATAGCTGAAATGCGTACCGGAGAGGGCAAAACGCTGGTCGCCACACTTGCTGCATATCTAAATGCATTACCGGAAAAAGGTGTTCATATTATTACCGTCAACGATTATTTGGCGCGACGCGACTCCGAATGGATGGGTCAGATATATGAATTTCTCGATCTAACCGTAGGTGTCATTGTTTCTGGAATGGAACATCAAGAAAAACAGGCCGCTTATGCAGCTGATATTACCTATGGCACCAATAATGAGTTTGGATTCGATTACCTGCGTGACAATATGGCATTTCGGTCATCTGAAAGGATGCAAAGAAAGTTAAACTTTGCGATCGTCGACGAGGTAGATTCAATTCTAATCGACGAAGCGCGTACGCCATTAATTATCTCTGGCCCAACCAACGACAATTCAGAGCTCTATCAGAAAATTAATCAAATTGTTCCCAAGCTTAAAATACAAAAGAACGAGGAGCAGCCGGCGGACTTCACGATCGATGAAAAAGTTCGGCAAGCGCATTTAACGGAGCAGGGTCACGACAAAATTGAACAGCTGCTTACCCGGCATGGAATTTTAAATCAGGGTGAAAGCCTGTACGACACGGCAAATATCTCCTTAATGCATCACATTGATGCGGCGTTAAGAGCGCATTTCCTATACCAGAAAGATGTACATTACGTTGTTGAAAACGATGAAGTCGTTATCGTGGACGAGTTTACCGGGCGCAAGATGCCGGGCCGGCGTTGGTCTGAGGGCTTGCATCAGGCAATAGAAGCAAAAGAAGGCGTTTTGATTCAGAATGAAAATCAGACACTGGCTTCCATAACATTCCAGAATTATTTCCGGCTGTATCAGAAACTGTCGGGCATGACCGGTACTGCTGATACAGAAGCCTACGAGTTCCAACAGATATATGGCCTGGAAGTGCTTGTTATTCCAACGCACCTGGATATGATCAGAGACGATCAGGTTGATCAGATATACCTGACCCAAAAAGAAAAGTTTAATGCCATTATCGAGGACATCAAGGACTGTATTAAACGCGATCAGCCGGTACTGGTGGGCACGGCGTCAATAGAAGCTTCCGAGCATTTATCGGCGCTGTTGAAAAAAGCTAATGTCAGACATGAAGTACTAAATGCGAAACAACATCAACGTGAAGCGTTGATTGTTGTACAGGCGGGAAGGCCAGGAGCGGTGACGATAGCAACTAATATGGCCGGTCGTGGTACGGATATTGTGTTGGGTGGTAATCTGGAAGCTGAACTTAAAGAAGTCGATAAAAGCGATCTTACCCGCCAACAAACAATACGTGATGAATGGCAAAAACGGCACGATGCAGTGATCTCAGCAGGTGGCCTACGCATAGTCGGCACGGAAAGGCATGAATCAAGGCGGATTGATAATCAGCTGCGCGGGCGTTCAGGCAGACAGGGCGATCCCGGGTCTTCGCGTTTTTATCTCTCGCTGGAAGATAATCTTATGCGAATATTTGCCAGTGATCGGGTCTCCAGCATTATGCAGCGGCTTGGTATGGAAGAGGGTGAAGCTATAGCGCATCCCTGGGTATCCAAAGCAATCGAGAATGCTCAGAGAAAAGTTGAAGCGCATAACTTTGACGTCCGTAAAAATGTTCTTGAATATGACGATGTCGCCAATGATCAGCGCAAGGTAATTTATCAACAGCGCGCGGATCTAATGGAGATTGAGGACATATCGGAAACGGTAGACGTTATTCGTGAAGACGCGGTCAACTTTGTTATTGATCAGTATATTGATCCGGGCAGTATGGTCGAACAATGGAATGTTGCTGGACTGGAAGAGGTTATTGAGCATGATTTTGGTGAAAGTCTGCCCATCAGAAGCTGGCTTGAAGAAGATGACGATCTGCATGAGGAGCCGTTACGACAACGCATTCACGATGCAATACTGAACATCTACAAGGAAAAGGAAAATCAGATCGGCCCCGAGCAGATGCGGCAGTTGGAAAAGGCCGTGTTGCTACAGGTTCTGGACAGCAACTGGAAAGAACATCTAGCGGCTATGGATTATCTCAGGCAAAGCATTGGTCTGCGTGGTTATGCCCAGAAAAACCCAAAACAGGAATACAAGCGAGAAGCTTTCGCAATGTTCTCCGAGTTACTGGATAGCATAAAAATGGAAGTGGCGCGGATTTTATCGCGCATTCAAATTCGACAGGACGATGATGTTTCGAATTTGCGCCGGCAGCAACGTCAGCAGAAAATGCAGTTCAATCATCCCAATGCCGGCAGTGCGTTGCAGCCGGGTGAACAACGTCAAGCTGGAGAACCGCAGCAGCCATATGTTCGCAAACGAAAGAAAATTGGGCGCAACGAGCCCTGTTTCTGCGGCTCGGGTAAAAAGTATAAACAGTGTCACGGAAAACTAACTTAGTTGTCTAACATGCCAGTAGGTCTCAAATCCCCAACCAATATTTTACCCATTGCAGGTATTCGCCTGGCGGCCGAATGTGCAGGGATTAAATCGGTGACAAATCCCGATGTAGTATTAATCGAACTCAATCAAGACTGTCGCGTAGCAGTCAGCCTAACCAAAAATCTGTTTTGTGCGGCTCCGGTAAAACTGGTTAAACAACATCTTGTAAAAGAACAACCACGGTACTTGTTGATCAACTCCGGTAATGCCAATGCCGGAACGGGCGATCAGGGTATGGCGGATGCCAGAGCAAGCTGCAGGCTTTTGGCGGAGCTAACCGAGTTGCCACTTGAAAGTGTGCTGCCATTCTCAACAGGTGTGATTGGTCAGGCATTGCCTGTGAATAAGATTAAATCTGTATTGCCTGATTTACTGAAAAAACTGCATGCCTCAGCATGGCTTAATGCCGCTGAAGGGATAATGACGACTGACACATTACCCAAAGTCGTTAGCGGTTCCGTTGAAACCCAGGATGGTGAGATTTCTATTACCGGTATAGCAAAAGGTGCCGGCATGATTTGTCCGGACATGGCAACTATGTTGTCGTTTATTGCAACTGACGTTGATATCTCACAGGATGAACTAAATGATTTGCATCAGCGGCTAGTTGGCAAGTCTTTTAATAAAATCAGTATTGATGGAGACACCTCGACCAACGATTCCTGTGTTCTGATGGCGACCGGACGAGGAGCAAAACTATCCAAAGATTCCGTTGCATGGAAAGCGTTTGAACAGAAAGCTCTGGAAGTCTACCAACAACTGGCACAAGCGATTGTAAGAGATGGGGAAGGCGTCACAAAGTTTGTAACAGTAAATGTAGTAGGAGGTGCTACGCAGACAGATTGCGAGAAAGTGGCGAGAACTGTCGCTCATTCCCCGTTGGTTAAAACAGCACTCTATGCATCTGATGCAAACTGGGGGCGAATACTCGCTGCAGTGGGTCGTGCCGGTGTTGAACTGGATATAAATAAAGTCGACTTAATAGTTAATGATGTCACTATTCTTAAAAATGGTGTGCTGGCTGACGATTACACCGAACAGGCCGGTACTGAAGCTGTGGCATCGGAAGAAATTGAAATACTGGTTAGCCTCGGTAGTGGGTCAGCTGAATATTCGCTCTGGACATCAGATCTTAGCCATGAATATGTGAGTATTAACGCAGATTATCGGACTTAACCAGTTTTTTTCACATGCCTGATTCAATCGATCGCAAGCCGATAACTGTTGCTGCCGCAGCGATAATTGATAAAAACAACCGTGTATTAATCTCCAGACGTCCAGAGGGAACACATCTGGCTGGTAAATGGGAATTTCCTGGCGGGAAATGTAAAAGTGGTGAAACGATTGAGGCGGCGCTAAGCAGGGAACTTGAAGAAGAACTTGGCATCACTGCTATTCAACCAAAACATTTAATTACACTAACACATCATTATGTTGATAAAACAGTTGCCTTGTCGGTATGGACGATAAGGTCATATTCCGGCACTCCTCAGGGAAGGGAAGGGCAAGCGATACGCTGGCAGCATATTACAGATTTGGTACCTGACGAGTTCCCCGCCGCAGATTATGGCGTGATTCGGGCGTTGCAATTACCGGGAACCTGTGTCATTACTCCTGACATTGGTCCAGATAAGCCCGCTCAATTTTTACAGTCGATGGCCCGATTACTTGATCAGGGAACACGTCTATTCATATTGCGTTGTCACAGCCTAAAAAAGAAATCTTATTTAGAGCTGGCATCAGAAGTTAACGGTCTTTGTTCCGATTACCACGCAGTATGCATGCTAAATATGCCGATAAGTTGGTTACCCGATTGTCCGGGGGCGAATATACATCTACGCAGCTCACAGCTAATGCTTTGTGATTATAAGCTGGAAGCCGGTTTAATAAGCGCATCCTGTCATAACCAGCAGGAGGTCACGCAGGCAAAACGTATAAATGTGGATTTTATATTATTATCACCGGTTAAAAGTACTGGCAGCCATCCCAACGCAAAACCACTGGGATGGGATAGTTTTGCCGACCTTGCTGATGGCTCTTCAGCGCCTGTTTATGCACTGGGCGGGTTGACTGAAAATGATTTGAGTTGCGCGCAGGCAAAAGGCGCTCAGGGTGTGGCAGGAATCAGTGGTTTCTGGATATAAAAATATCTGTATAAATCGGATTAATATTTTAGACTGTAAATAACGTCATTTTCAGTAATAAATTAATGCGACGCTAGATTCCACAAAGCATTAATGAAAACTCCACATTAGACTTGGTTTGCGGAGATTGCGACTCTCCCGGATGCCATTCCATAAACCGAATATTCAAACGATACTTGTTAGCGGTGATAGTAGGATAGTAAGGTAAATCGGAATCTACCAGTATTTTAATCAGCTGAATATGCGTCCTCCGCTTCAACTGATGTTCGTAAAACCCATTGGCAGCTGTACATGGTAACGGATCAGCGCTGTTTCTAATTGCGCCAAGACAAGTATCTATTGCGTTTTTTAAGGGAAGATAAGGTGCGAACCATGCGTCTAATGTTTGTTCCCGTTTTGCATGCCCTGAATTTAACCAGTGAGTATAAATCGGCAAGTCAAAGCTACATGTGCCGCCAGGTATCGTAAGCCGTTGTCGTACACTGTTATACAGCAGATCATTCTGCAGGTACTGGTCAAGCTGTTCGGTAATATCATGAAGAGCGGTAACATTTCGCTCTATACGCGCTAATAGATCCTGCAGGATAGATTTATCGATACCGGGGAAATCGATATGTCGTTTAAGAGATGCATGTTGTCTCTCCAGCTCCTGAATAACTTCGCCCTTTATATCGCCTCGAAGAAGTCCGTTTATTTCCACCAAAGATTGAATAACACAGTGTGCAGCATACGTATCATTGTGATCAATATGATGTTCAGTTCGATCAAACAATTGCTCCAGTCTTAGCAAGGTTCTAATTCGTTCCGTTATAGGTAGTTCAAATATTACGTCTGCTTTCGAATTATTTTGAACAGAACGCCTCACTTCGCTGTCTTCGGATTCGGCCAGATAAGCCTGATGCAGTAGTTCAACCTGGTTTCGCAGATGAGTAATATCGCCGGAGTTGTCAATTACCTGATCAGCAGCTTCCAGCCTGTTATTGCGGCTGACCTGGTTATCGATAATTGCCTTGGCCTGTTTTTCAGTGAAGCCGTCGCGTTGCATAACGCGTTCGATTTGAGTTTCCTCGTCAGCATCAACAACCAGTATTTGATCTATCATTTCCCAGTGTCCGGTATCAATTAACAATGGAATAACCAGAATCACATAGGGCGTATCATCGACCTGTTCCAGTCTTTCCAGCATTGACTGGCGAATTGGTGGATGAAGAATTTTTTCCAGAGATTTGCGCAGTAGCTGATCTGAAAATACTAGTTCCCGCAGGCGATGACGATCTAGAGAGCCATTTGGTAATAATACATCAGGACCGAAGTTATCAACGATTTTCTGAAGTGCTGGCTGTTCGGGTTCCACCAGCTCACGCGCGATAAGGTCCGCATCAATGATCGGTACATGATGTTCCGCAAACAGTTTTGCTACGGTACTCTTACCGCTGCCGATTCCACCTGTTAGTCCAATAACAAGCATTTGTGGTTTCTGGTTGATTTCACTGCAATTTACAAATTAAGAAAAGACTTATCAAATCCCGGATTAGAAACGGGAAAACGCATTGTTAAACATTTAGTCTTATGCGGCAAGTAGGTTAAGGTAGGCGTTGCTGATTTCCTGGCCATAGAGGAGATAAATCCAGCCAGCAGCAGCGAGATAAGGACCGAATGGAATCGGAATGCGCCGGTCATGGCCCGCGAAAGCAATCATGGATATCCCAACCAGTGCGCCGACTAACGACGAAAGCAGAATGATTCCCGGTAGTGCCTCCCAACCCATCCAGGCGCCTAGCATGGCAAGCAATTTGAAGTCACCGTAGCCCATACCCTCTTTGCCTGTTACCAGCTTAAAAATCCAGTACACAGACCACAAAATCAGATAACCTGCAATGGCGCCAATAATGGCTTCAGTTGCAGAAACAAATTGTCCAGACAAGCTAAGAAGCAGACCAAACCACAGCAATGGCAATGTAATATTATCGGGAAGCAGGGTGTGTTTTAAGTCGATAACAGAGAGCGCAATCAAGGACCAGGTCAAACAAAGCGCCGCAAAACCAGGAACAGTAAAACCAAATTTGACTACCACAATCAGCGAAAGCATTGCAGTTAGCAACTCGACCAGCGGGTACTGAATCGAGATAGGCGCGTCGCAAAAAGTGCATTTCCCCTTTAAGAACAGGAAGCTGAAAACAGGAATGTTATGCCAGGATTTGATCATCGTGCCACAGTTTGAACAGCGTGACCTGGGGGTGACTAAATTAAATCGCGTTTTTGTAGCAACCGCTGATTCGTTTTCATTTAGCTCTGCGCACTGCTCACGCCAATCACTCTCTATCATTATCGGCAGTCTGTATATAACCACATTCAGGAAACTGCCAATGATCAAGCCCAGTATAAAAGTGGATGTATAGAGAATTGCAGGATACTGTGTAACAGCATTTATAAGTTGTTCTATCATCCGAATTTTCCAGCGAGGTACAAAGAATTCAATACAAGACCCATCAGACCACCGCGCCGAGTTTGAATATAGGCAGATACATCGCAACGACCAGGCCACCAACGACAACACCTAAAAACACCATTATCAACGGCTCCAATAAGCTACTCATGGCATCAACTGCGTTATCAACTTCCTGTTCATAGAAGTCGGCGACCTTGCCAAGCATTGCATCCAGCGAGCCCGATTCCTCACCGATAGAAACCATTTGTACAACCATATTAGGAAACAGCCCGGTTCTGCGCATGGATGCCTGAAGTTGTTCACCCGTTGAAGTTTCATCTCGCATTTTCATGATAGCTGCATAGAACATTGCATTGCCTGAAGCGCCTGCGACTGATTCCATTGCTTCAACCATCGGCACGCCGGCGGCGAACATGGTCGACATGGTGCGCGCAAAACGCGCTATCGCTGCTTTGGTTAATATCTCTCCAAAAACAGGTGCTTTTAGGGTTAATTTGTCTAATAAATCTGCAAACCATTTAGATTTCTGTTTAAGTTTTACTAAACCTACGATTCCAAAACCAATTGAGGCAAAAAATACAAACCAATAGGCCTGCATCCAGCGAGACAGGCCTATCACCATTTGTGTGAAAGCAGGTAGATCCGCACCAAAGTTACTAAATATGCTTTCAAATTGAGGCACCACAAAAAGCAGCAGAATTGCGGTAACAATAATAGCAACAGCTACAACCGCTGTGGGATAAAACAAGGCCTTTTTTATCTTTGCTTTAAGCTCTTCGGTTTTTTCTTTGTAGATGGCAATTTTGTCAAGCAGGGTTTCCAGGGTACCCGATTGCTCACCGGCATCCACCAGATTTACAAACAATTCATCAAAATGTTTTGGTCTTTTAGCTAAGGCCTGGGATAAGTTCGATCCTCCCTCGACATCGCTCTTAACGCCCAGTATCAGCTCTTGCATTAAAGGTTTTTCATGGCCTCGTCCCACAATCTCAAACGCCTGAACCAGGGGGACACCGGCAGACATCATGGTTGAAAGCTGTCTGGCAAATATTGCGATATCTTTGGGTATTATCCTTTTTCCACCACCGCCAAATAAGGGCTTGGGTTTCTTTCTGACACGTAATGGATTGATGCCTTGTTTGCGTAGAGTAACCTTGGCCAGATCCGCGTTATAACCTTCGATTTCACCCTGTACTCTTGCACCCTTTTTATCTGTACCCACGTACAAAAAGTATGTTTTTTCCTGTGCTGCCTGAGCCATCTACCGATTCCTATAATGATTAATCATTGGTTACGCGGTTGGCTTCCGCCAAGCTGGTAACGCCATCCCGTACCTTCTGCAAAGCCGATTCGCGCAAATCCGCTACACCTTCTTTCTTAGCCTGCTCGGCAATCTGCATGGCGTTGCCGTTTTCCATAATAATCCGACCAATATCTTCCGACATCGGCAGTACCTGGTAAATGCCGACCCGTCCTTTAAATCCTTCATTACACTTATCGCAACCTACAGCGCTGTAGATTTTTAGTTTATCCAGTTCTTTCTTGTTGAATCCTTCCTCCAGCAGGGCTTCTTTTGGCAGTTCTTCCAGGGTTTTACAGTTTTCGCACAGTCTGCGGGCCAGGCGTTGAGCAATAATTAAGGATACCGCAGAGGCGATATTGAAAGGTGCGACACCCATATTGACCAGTCGCGAAAGCGTTTGAGGTGCATCGTTGGTATGTAAGGTAGACAATACCATATGCCCGGTCTGGGCTGCCTTGATGGCGATTTCCGCCGTTTCCAGATCGCGTATCTCACCAACCATAATAATGTCAGGATCCTGACGCAAAAAGGCGCGTAGCGCGGCTGAAAAGTCCAGACCAATTTTAGGATTAACATTGACCTGATTGACGCCCGGTAAATTGATTTCTGCCGGGTCTTCTGCCGTAGAAATATTTCTATCCTCGGTATTTAAAATATTCAAACCTGTGTAGAGCGATACTGTTTTACCGCTGCCTGTCGGTCCAGTTACGAGAATCATGCCGTAGGGATTGCTCAGCGTGTCTAAATAGGCCTGTTTCTGTTTTTCTTCGTAACCGAGTGCATCGATACCCAGTTTCGCGCTGGACGGATCAAGAATACGCAGCACGACTTTTTCCCCAAACAGAGTTGGGCAGGTATTGACGCGGAAATCAATTGCGCGTTTTTTTGACACATTGAGCTTGATGCGGCCATCCTGGGGTACTCGCCGCTCTGAGATATCCAGTCTGGACATAACTTTGATACGGGCGGTGATACGATTGGACATATTGACCGGCGGTTTGGCTATTTCCTGCAGTACGCCGTCGACCCTGAACCTGACCCGGTAAATATACTCGTAAGGTTCAAAATGAATATCCGAAGCGCCTTTATTAATCGCGTCCAGTAACACCTTATTGACGAAGCGGACGACGGGAGTGTCATCGGCTTCATCCGAAATATCGTCTTTGCCGGCATCCTCTTCACCAGACGAAATCTCCAGATTTTCCAGATCTTCGTCCAGGCCGGCCAGTTCCTCCATTGAGGTATCCGCGGCACTCAGCACATCTTCAATCAGCCGGCTAAGTTTGTCGACCTCGGCTAAAACGGGCTCGGTGGGGATGCCTGTATTGAACTTGATCTCATCCAGCCCGATATGGTTCATCGGATCGTTAATAGCAACAAACAGCCTATTACCGCGTTTCTGCAAAGGCAGCGCATGATGCTGTTGCACCAGTTTTTCGTCCAGCAGGTCCGGCGGGATATTTGAAGCATCCATTGCAGACACATCGATCAAGGGCAGGCCAAACTCCTCGCTGGCGGCAATTGCCAGGCGCCGGGCATCGACATTGCAATCATTGACCAGATAGGAGCAGAGACTGACCTTGTTTTTGCGCGAGGAAATCTGAGCCTCGACGGCATCCTGCTCAGAAAGGAAGCCCTCTGCAACCATGCGTCTCGATATACCGGTTAGTTTTACGGAAGGATTATTTGACATAATCGACTCATTTATCGGCTGGATTGCCGTTTTTCATAGTATTGGAATCTTGGAGCATATCAAATCGAAGATCAAGTTAGATATCTATTCTAGCTTATTGATTTTATGAGGATTTCCAGATCATATCTGCTGAAAGAAGGGTTTCAGCGGTGTCTGATTGTAAGCGTGTAATATTTGGCCGGTAGATTCGATGCCTAATGTTACGGAAGGCCTGCAGGAGAATGTTTTGTGGTTACGCGATCAGGCAATGAAAACCACACGAATATATTAAAAAAGTTAGGTAAAGAAGCCTGATAGAGGGTTATCAGATTTTAGATGCGACGCAGATAAAATTTAATACCAGAAACGAAACGGGGGTTTCGGTTAAACCAAAATCCCCGTTTCGTTAAAGCATTTTATACGCTGAAGTAGTACAGAGTACCCCAGATATTAGCTACGGCAGGAGCCGGGACGATATTTTAGAGGAATAGACCCACCGCATTTCCATATTGCTACCGCTTTTCCCATATCAGCAGCCGAGGTCATATTGGTTCCATTGACTAATGCCGGAGTCAATGTAATCGTTTCGCCATCAACTCCAGTGGCGATATTCTGCGCAGTTACAGTAACCACACCGTTAGTGTCGGTCGCAACGGAGGCCACAAATTGTGAAACTGCCGAAGCTGATTCACAACCCCAGGCATTAGCGGCAACAGAAGCGCTACCGCTCTGATAGATTTCGGTTACTGTTGTGCGACAGGCAGATCCGGCCAGAATCAGTTCGGATACCTTAGCGCGAACGGTATAGTCCTGATAAGCAGGCAGGGCAACTGCCGCCAGAATACCGATAATCGCAACCACGATCATCAGTTCGATTAATGTAAAACCTT
>CAJHXF010000128.1_pt1 | contig 20042 bp, 15 predicted proteins | sample 9198441 | NCBI WGS metagenome assembly CAJHXF01 (sample SAMEA7708335, study PRJEB35096) | sediment metagenome | biome: marine neritic benthic zone biome [ENVO:01000025]; feature: sediment [ENVO:00002007]; material: shallow marine sediment [ENVO:03000034] sea grass bed [ENVO_01000059] ...
ATGGCCACACTTAGAATGGTTCCAATTGAGTCGGCACATTCGTCGCCGATTACGAAGACGATTCTTTTTCTAGCGCCCAGCAGTTGTATAAATTCCCGCAGCACGTTGTCGTCAATTGATGTTTTTTCCTGCAACAGGGGTTTGACATCAAAACTGGGGCTGGATACTGGAGCTGCGGTTCCAAAGATATCCATCGGCACACTCAGATGTACCGGTGTGCGTAACTGCAATGCAGTCATAATCGCCGAATAAACTTTGCGCTCAAACTGATCTGGGTGGGAAATTAAGGTGTTGTATTGGGTGCAGAACTGGAACATACCCGTAGTATTGACGCTGGTATCTGACGATTCCTGAAAAGCGCCATGGCCAAATTTGCTGAGCGCGGTTTGTGCCGTGATAACCAGCAAGGGAACATGGTTTTCATAAGCCGAAGCCACGCCAGTCAGCAGGTTGGTGGCGCCAGGCCCGGTAGTGGCACAACAGACTCCCAGACGGCCTGAGTTACTGTAGTAGCCGTGAGCCATAAATGCAGCGCCCGTTTCATGCCGCGAGACAACGGCGCGTGGGCCGCCGCGTCGTTCGCTACGTGCCAGGGCATTGTAAAGAGGTTCTATTGCGCCGCCAGGGACGCCAAATACATATTCGACGCCTAGCTGTTGTAGATATAAGAGCAATAAGTCACTGAATTCGAGCGCCTGCTGATCGACGATTCCAATTTCGTTTAAAAGTCCATGACGGGAAACTGCTTCCATCGCAAATCCTGGTTCCCTGGTTCCTGTATAAACCCTTATTAAATTGTTTCAGTCTAAACAACAAGAACAAATACCCCGGTTTCCTCGTAGGACAGATCCTACAATCACCCTAGATATTTATGGGTTTTATGGATTTGCTTGTTGTGGTTGCCGTCTTAGCAAAAGCCATCCGATTTCTGCATAATAGCGCCGCTTTCAATTAGCACTATTCCATCACTAAAGGACGGCTATGGCTCAATATATTTACACCATGTCGGGGGTGGGCAAAATCGTCCCGCCACAACGTGAAATATTAAAAAACATTTCCCTGAATTTTTTCCCCGGCGCCAAAATCGGGGTCTTAGGGTACAACGGTGCGGGCAAATCAACATTGTTAAAAATCATGGCCGGTATCGATACGGAAATTGTCGGCGAGGCGCGCCCGCAACCGGGTATTAAAATTGGATACCTGGCGCAGGAGCCGCAACTGGATAACAGCAAAGATGTGCGCGCTAATGTTGAAGCGGGAATCAGCGAGTTAAAGCACCTGGTCGAGCGTTTTAACGAAGTTAGTCTGCGTTTCGCCGAACCCATGAGTGATAAAGAGATGAATGACTTGCTGACGGAGCAGGCGAAATTGCAGGATGCCATTGAGGCGGCCAACGCCTGGGAGATTGAACGCAGACTGGAAATTGCCGCCGATGCTTTGCGTTTGCCCGACTGGCGGGCGGAGGTCAGCAAATTGTCAGGTGGAGAGCGCAGGCGCGTGGCGCTTTGCCGTCTGCTGCTTTCCAATCCGGATATGCTGGTGCTGGATGAACCCACTAATCATCTGGATGCTGAATCCGTGGCCTGGCTGGAACGTTATCTACAGGAATACAAAGGTACTGTTATTGCGGTTACGCATGATCGGTATTTTCTCGACAATGTTGCCGGCTGGATTCTGGAACTGGACCGGGGTTATGGCATTCCCTGGGAAGGCAACTATTCTTCCTGGCTGGAGCAAAAAGAGCGACGCCTGCAGCAGGAGGAAAAACAGGAATCGGCAAGGCGTAAGGCTATGGAGTCGGAACTGGAATGGGTGCGCAGCAATCCAAAGGGTCGGCATGCCAAGAGCAAAGCCCGCTTAAAGCGCTTTTCCGAATTATCTTCCTCCGATTATCAGCGGCGCAGTGAAACCAAAGATTTGTACATACCGCCCGGTCCGCGTCTGGGCGACAAAGTGATCGAATTCAGACATGTCTGTAAGGCTTATGGTGACAAGTTGCTGTATCAGGACCTGAATTTTCTACTGCCACCTGGAGGCATTGTCGGTGTAATTGGCCCCAACGGTGCCGGAAAAACAACATTGTTTCGCTTAATGACCGGTCAGGAACAGGTCGATAGTGGTGAAATCGATATTGGCGAGTCGGTATCGATTGCTTACGTTGATCAGAGCCGGGATGCGCTCGATGCCAGCAAGACAGTCTGGGAAGAGATTTCTGATGCACAGGATATTATTCGGGTCGGCAAGTACGAAACACCCTCCAGGTCCTATGTTGGGCGATTCAATTTTAAGGGCAGCGATCAACAGAAACGGGTCGGTGAATTGTCCGGCGGTGAACGCAACCGGGTGCACCTGGCCAAGCTATTGCGTTACGGCGGCAATGTCTTGCTGTTGGATGAGCCGACCAACGATCTGGATGTTGAAACATTGCGCGCTCTGGAAGAAGCGTTACTCGACTTCCCCGGGTGCGCGCTGGTTACCTCACACGACCGCTGGTTTCTCGATCGTATCGCTACTCATATTCTGGCCTTTGAGGGGGACAGTCAGGTGGTCTGGTTTGAAGGAAATTATGCTGACTACGCGGCAGACTACAAACGTCGCAAGGGCGTAGAAGCGGATCAACCGCACCGCATTAAATATCGAAAAATTGCTTAGACGACTTTGCATTCGCGCAACATCCACTCCAGTGAAGCTGTGAGTTTGTTAGATAACGGTTCTTGTGTAGAGGCCGGGATTCGGTCTTGTCTTGTTACGAAAAATCCTGAAATTCTGCTATCGCATGTGAATTGCAATGTCGGCACCCGCCTGCCGCAGAAATAACTGGTGTTGAACAAGAGTGAAGTCAACTACAATTATTATCGAATATGCGACCCCGGTGACCGCATAAATACTATGGTTATTAGCATCGAGCAGCCAATTTAATAAGTATTAAATGTTGGCAGGTAGATTCAGCTAGCCGATTAAGGGGGTACCAAGGATATGAAGGCTAAGCAGGTTTCTTCGGTTGAAAAAAGAGCTGATCAGTTTGTTGATAAAGCCTCAACCAGTATTACCAATGATCTACCATCTGAGAACCCTTACATCACAAAGCAGCGACTGATCTACGGTTATGATCTGGTTGACTTATTACATTATTGTGATTTTGTTGAAGTACTTTACTTATTGTTTAAAGGCGAATTGCCTGATCAAAAAAGCAAATCAATGCTGGAAAAATTGATGATCGCTTTGTGTAATCCGGGCCCGCGACACCACGCCACTCGTGCGGCTATGAATGCTGCAGTCAGTAAGACCAAGTTATGGAACTTGCTGCCCATAGGAGCTTCCTTACTTTCAGGCGAGAACTCCGGTGCGGAGGAAGTGCAAAATTCGATGTTGTTTTTAAAAAGGAGCCGACGTAAAGATCCGGTTGCGGTCGCCCAGGATTTACTGCAAAGCAAAAAAAACACTGACACTCAGGACGGTCGACTGGTAGCAGGTTTTGGTGAAAGATTTTCCGGGCTTGATGTACTGACCCACAAACTCGCAAATGAATTTATCGCACAGTATCCGGATAGCGGTTATCTACAATGGGCTGATTCTTTTGTTAATCAGATCAATAAAATGAATTATGGCTGGCTGGATACTGGATTAGCCGCCGCTGTTTTTTTATCAATAGGTTTTGGAATTAGAGCGGCGCCGGCACTTTTTCAGTATCTGTCGTTACCCGGTGTGCTTGCTCATGGAGTTGAAAAGGCCAACCAGCCAATCACTGAAATGCCGTTTATTTCTCAAAAAAATTACATTATCGAATCGTGACCAGACAATACGATACCAGTTACTGGGATGGCCGACGCAATAAGATTCGGAGTAAAAAGGGTGGCTGGATTATTGGTGAGGATGTTGTTGATCAGGGGTATTCGCTGTTGGATGATTTTCCCGGCCAGATTAGTTTTTTCCAATTACTTTACCTGCATGTATTAAACGAATTACCAGCGTCGACATTGGCTACCTGGTTAGAAGCCAGCTTTATGTGTCTGAGCTATCCTGATGCGCGTCTCTGGTGTAATCAAATCGGCGCGCTAGGTGGTAGCGCGCGATTATCTCCTACGTCAGCGGTTTGTGCCGGAGTGCTGGCTTCTGATTCATTTTTCTACGGTCCGGGTGCCGTGCCGGCGATAGTGAAATTTTATGATAAGGCGCGTTCTGGTATCGCAAGCGGTCTAAGTGAACAAGAGTTCGTTGAAGACCAGTGTATAAAAAACGGCAACGTGATGGCGCCGGGTTTTAGTCGACCTATTGCCAGAGGTGATGAGCGAGTTGCGGTGTTACGAAATCTGGCACAGCGCTTGAGTCTGGATGTGGGTCCGACGGAAGCGATGGCCTTAAGGATCGGTGAGCATTTGGAAAAACGGTATAAGGAAAGCATAAACGCTGCGGGTTTAATTGTGGCATTCTGGATCGACCGTGGGCTGGGTGCGGACGAGATTTGTACTTTGTATAGTCTGGCCGTCAACGCGGGCGTGCATGCTTGTTATGTTGAAGCACTGAATAATCCAGCTGATTCATTTCTGCCTTTACGCTGCAAAGATATTGTTTATACCGGCCCGGCGAAACGAATAATTTCAAAAAGGAACAAAAAACAAGTTTAGACTCAATACAGGGTGTACTTTGTCTAAAGTTTTGATCTACGCATGTCGTTAACACTCTTGGCGTGATTTTATTTACAGCCAGGAGAAATCGTTATGAAAACCAGGGTATGGATACTGCTATGCGGTGCGTTGCATGTTTTTTGTCAAATCGGCACAGCACAGGAGAATGAGCTGAATGATCTATTGTTGTCATTCGGAGATGAAGATTTTATTAGCATCGCGACAGGGCAAAAGAAAGCAATTGCTAAGGCTCCGGCTGTGGCATCGGTTATTACAGCTGATGATATAAAGTCCACTGGTGCACGTACTGTTGAGGAAGCACTCGAGTCGGTACCGGGCCTTCATGTCAGCGTGAATGCAAACGGATATTTACCGATTTATACGTTCCGGGGTATCTATTCACAATATAATCCGCAAGTTTTATTCCTTATTAATGGAATACCAATAACCAATGTATTTATTGGTGACCGAAACCAGGTATGGGGGCGGATGCCAGTAGAGGCAGTTGAGCGTATTGAGATTATCCGGGGTCCAGGTTCGGCAGTTTATGGTGCTGATGCTTTTGCCGGCGTGATCAATGTGATTACCAAGTCTAAGCAGGCGCACAATGAAGCAGGAATAAGAGTGGGTTCGTTTTCTTCTCGTGACGCGTGGGTAAGTGCGAGGGGCGCTCTTGGTGACTGGGATGCGTCGTTTACATTGGAAACAGGAAAAACGGATGGGCATGAGGAAATAATTGATAGTGATCTGCAAACAGTGTTTGATCTTCCAGCCCCTATTGGTTTCGGTACCAACGCTTCTTTAGCGCCAGGGCCGGCACAAGTTGCATACAAATATAACGATCTTAGAATGGAATTATCCAAAGATTACTGGACAGCAAGATTTGGGTATCAGGGACGAAGCAATATAGGAACCGGAGCAGGGATCGCGCAGGTACTGGATAGTGTAGGAGGGGGTGTAAGCGATCGTTATAACGCCGACTTTACCTATAAGAATACTGAAATATCACCAAACTGGGAATTATCTGCGCAGGTTAGCTGGTTTGATACATCTCAAGAAGCGGATTTAAGGCTCTTTCCGCCGGGCACCGTGTTACCCATAGGCGTGGATGGAAATATTGCCACCGCTCCCCCAATATCAGGGTTTGTTTTATTTCCAGAAGGAGTATTTGGTAATCCTTATGTATTTGAAACACATCTTCGCACCGATATTGATAGTTTTTATAAAGGATTTGATAAACATACGCTAAGGGTTGGGGCCGGTTGGAGTAAAGTTGAACTTAAGGCTGAAGAGCGTAAAAACTTTGGCCCGGGTGTTATTGACGGTACCGAAGGTATAGTTGACGGAACATTAACAGATGTTACCGGCACTTCCTTTATATTTATGCAGAATGAAGATCGTGATGTAAGTTATGTTTTTGTTCAGGATGAATGGGAACTGGCAACGGACTGGGAGCTCACGGCGGGCGTGCGTTACGACGACTACTCTGATTTCGGTGATACAGTTAATCCAAGACTGGCCCTGGTCTGGCAGGCTGCTTACAACATGACTGCAAAGTTGCTTTACGGGCAAGCCTTCAGGGCGCCATCTTTTCAGGAGCAATTTAATATTAACAACCCAATTGCAAACGGTAATCCAAATTTACAACCTGAAGAAATCGATACAATTGAAGTGGCGTTTGACTACACCAGTGCAAGTGGCAAGGTGCATACGACATTCAATGCTTATATATATGAAATGACCGATATTATTCGGTTTGTACCGGATCCGGCTCCGGCATCATCCAGTACGGCGCAGAACTTTGGCGAGCAGGACGGTATTGGTTTGGAGTGGGAAATGAAGTGGGATGTTCTCAATACAGTTTCATTGCATGCCAACTACGCCTGGCAGAATGCGGAGGACCCGCTGACTAATGCTGATGTAGCAAATGCGCCTCAACAGCAACTCTATATCCGCTGTGACTGGAATCCGAGTAATCGAATTTTATTTAATACCCAGGTTAATCATATTGCGAACAGAAAAAGAGAGCTTGGGAGTATTCGCGAAGAAATTGATGATTACACAACCGTCGATTTAACCGCAAGATTTAATCCTGAATATGCGGGTTGGGTATTCGCTGCATCTATACGCAACGCTTTTGACGAAGATGTACGTGAGCCATCGCCAGCACCGGGTTATATTGCAAACGACCTGCCGATGGCAGGAAGGTCAACCTATGTAGAAGCGCGATACAGCTGGAAGTAGCAAAAAGAAAAAAAATAATACTGCAAGGAGTGCAGCATATGCATCGGACTTGGTGCCGTTTTGGATTGGCTGGAGTAATACTGTTATCGGTATTTATTTGTCCGCTATCGTGGGCGGCTGATAATTCACCATACGGTATTTTATATCCCAGAAGTTATGGGCCGTATCAAAGTGTTTTTAAATCAGTGATCCATGGTGTGGAAAGCAAGTTAAATGGTGTGGCCAAGTATCTGGCAACGGAAGACGAAGATGATCTGAATAAAGCCAGCGACTGGGTAAAACAAAACGAAATCGAAGTATTGGTAACTCTGGGGAAGCCGGGTCTGGACCTATGTAAAGGTTTAGCAACTGAAGTCCAGCTTATAGCTGGTGCCATCTTATCGCCGCCTGAAGAAGGTTGCCAAATAAAAGGTGGTATCGCTCTGGCTCCTCATCCGACTTCACTTTTCAACGCGTTGCTGACTCTTAATCCAGGTATCAAAACTGTGTATGTGGTATTTAGTCCAGATTTTAATGACTGGTTAATGGAGTATGCGAGAAAGGCTGCGGAATTAAACAGCATAAATTTAATTGCACATCCCGCTAATTCGCTTGAGCAGGCCGCTAAACTTTACCGGGGGATAATCAATACCGGACTTGGGCGGAGCGATGCAATCTGGTTGCCACAAGATCCCTATACCGTAGATCAGAAAACGGTACTGTCGGTACTGCTACGTGAATCCTGGAAGCATAATTTTGTGGTTTTCTCCAGTAATGCGGCGCACGTAAAGCGGGGTGTTTTATTCGGGTTATATCCGGATTTTAAAGCCATGGGCGCGAGTCTGGGGGAGATGGCATTACAGGTTGAATCTGATGGTGAGGGCGTAAAGAATTCAGCTATACAGCCGTTAACTGATGTGTTAATTGCGGTTAACTTGCGTACGGCGGATCATCTTAAATTGAATCTAAAAAAGAGTGTGCGGGATTCGTTTGATTTGACATTCCCCGCGTCCCATTAGTCAGCAGGGTAGCATGCTGAATTAACAACCGAGTTGTACGGAGTGCGCCATGCGTGGAAAGGGACGACCGAGAAAAAATGACGAAACCGAAACCTCATTTAATCCGAATGAGTACTCTGGTTCGATGCATTCAGCATGTAGATTTTATAGCTCGCTAGTTGTTCGTTTCTTTTCTATTGCCACGGCCTGAATATGAATTGGCTACCGCAATCAATAAAAAACAGGCTGAGCCTGAAAAAAACAAGGTTTAGCGGTCAGATTACTTTTGTTTTTGCCAGCGGAATGATCGTGCTGGCGCTCTCTTCCTCTTACGCCACCTATACACTTGCCAATAAATTTCTTTACGAAAGATTAACCGAGGAAGGCGTGCAGATTTCAAAGATATTTGCCGAGCAAACCGCTTTGGCATTGCTTTATCAAAGTCCGGAAAATGCCGCTGATGCTGTGCAGGCAACATTATCCATACCGGATGTACTTGGTATTGGCATATACCTACCCGATGGCGATGTGTTACTTGAAGAGGGTATGTCAAGCGAGGGTGTCGCTGAACTATGGTCCGGGCTAAATCCGGGCGCGGTACACCGACAGGACCTAAATCAAACCTGGTACTACACCACGGCGGTATATTCTGGTCTGGAAAACAGCGAGTATATGGATTCGCCTTTTATGACCGAATTACCTGAGCCGCAGTTACTGGGTTATGCCCGTATCGCCATGAGTCAGCAAACTCTGTTGTCCATGGCTACCAAAATATTGCAGGGTAATTTTACCGCATCAATTATACTTGCCGGCCTGTTGCTGTTCACTCTGCTACTTATTACTAAACGATTAATCCAGCCCTTGCGAGACCTTGCTGACCTAATGTTGCGGGCGGAACATGGGGAGGCATTTGTACGGGCTGACATACATGGACCAAAAGATATTGCCGATATGCAGCAGGCATTTAATGCCATGATCGATGTACTGGAAGCGAGGGAACAGGAATTGGTGGAGGCGCGTGACATTGCCCTCGAGTCGGCGCAGGCAAAAGGTCAGTTTGCCGCCAATGTTACCCATGAGTTGCGTACACCGTTAAACGGAATCATTGGTATGTTGCAACTGCTTGAGGGTACCAAACTTGATGAAGAGCAGAGCAAGTGGATCAATACGGCAGTTAGTTCTTCTGGAGCGTTACTAGCGTTAATTAATGACATACTTGATTTTTCAAAAATTGATGCCGGGAAAGCCAGTTCTCAATCGCAACCGTTTGCAACACAGGAGTTGATGCAGGAAGTTTCGACTTTACTGGTACAGCAAGCAGAAAAAAAAGGTATCTATCTGCGTTATAGAGCGCAGGAAAAGGTGCCAGAGTATGTTAAGGGCGAGTTTACCCGCATCAGGCAGGTACTGTTTAATCTAATTGGCAACGCAATAAAGTTTACCCAGACAGGTGGTGTGGAACTTCGTACCAGCCTGTTATCGAAACATGATGATGGCACATGCATCGTTGAATTTCGGGTTATCGATACCGGTATTGGTATTTCCGATGAAGCGCAAAGTAAAGTGTTTGACGCATTTTCTCAGGCAGACAGCTCCACATCCCGAAACTTTGGAGGGACAGGTCTTGGTTTAACTATCAGCCGTCAGTTGGTTGAATTTATGAACGGCGATATTGGGGTTGAAAGTCAACCTGGCGAGGGTTCGCAGTTCTGGTTTAGCATTCCAATGGAGATCGCTACGACTGAACAAATAAATTCACAAGCAGCAGGAGTCGATACACAGAGAGCAGAATCGGTAACCTTGCCGCAGGGGATCAGAGTGCTGGTTGTCGACGATAACCAGACGAACCAACAGGTTGCGCAAGGCATGCTGGAGAAACTGGGATGCTTACCAACAGCAGCTTATTCTGGTGAAGAAGCACTTAGTGTTGTTTTTCGTGATCCTTTTGATTTAGTGTTGATGGATGTGCAAATGCCGGGTATGGACGGCTACGAAGTTACGGATCAGATACGCCAGCTTGAAAAGGAGAGTGGCAATCGTATTCCAATCATTGCCATGACCGCCAACAATCAGTCAGAAGATATAAAGCATTGTTTGTCGGTGGGGATGGATGATTATCTGCCAAAGCCGTTTTCTCTGGATATATTGCGGAATAAAGTTTCGCGTTGGATTAAGAAACCGTTAAGCGAACAGCCCGCTGCCATGCCCACCGATCCTCCCCGAAATCTTTCAACAGCAGCAACCGGTAATGTTACCGATCTAATGAATATTGAGCAGGTGCTGGATAAGCAGGCACTTGTTAATTTGCAGGAAAATGCCGGCAGCGCCTATATGGAAATGATTGAAGTGTATCTGGAGGATCAGGTGCTGTATCTGGATGCCATTGACAAAGGGGTCAGGGAAAAAGATCGAGCGTTATTAAAACGCTCTGCTCATACACTGAAAAGTTCAAGTCGGCATTTTGGGGCATTCAAACTAAGTGAACTGTGCGAAAAAATCGAGCAAGTATCAGAACAGGAATCACTGGATGTAATTTCCGGGTATTTGCAGTCATTAAAAAGTATTTCAACGTCGGTTAGAAAAGCACTGGCGTACGAACTAAACAGGTTAAAGGACGAGCAGGAAGCTTCGGGTGACAGCTTGGAAGATCAGTTTGTTGCTCGCTTATTGGTTGTAGATGATGATCGAAGCATGCGTGTAACCATGCGCGCCGTTTTGGAGCGTGATGGATACATCATCGATGAATGCGCCAATGGTGCACAGGCGTTGCGAAAGTTTGAGGAAGCTCCGCCCGACCTGGTTTTAATGGATGCCATGATGCCCGGCATGGACGGTTTTAGCGCTTGCAGGGAATTAAGGAAACAGACTAACGGCAAACACACACCTATCCTGGTTGTTACTGCTTTAGACGACGAAAGCTCTATTGATCGTGCATTTGCTTCGGGTGCGAACGACTTTATTCCGAAACCCGTTAACTTTGCGGTCTTGCGGCAACGTATCACAAGATTACTGGATGCCAGTCAGGCTGAAAAGCATGTACGGCATCTTGCTTATCACGACACCTTAACAGGCCTGCCCAATCGACGTACTTTTATGGAACGCTTACAGCAGATGGTGCAGGAGCCGCGGCTTGAGGGAAGCATGGTTGCGGTTATGTTTCTGGATCTTGATCGGTTCAAGCTGGTTAACGACACCATGGGGCACGATTTCGGTGATACGTTGCTGCGTGAAGTAACGGCTCGTATTCAGGAAACATTGCGTAGCAGTGATTTGGTATCGCGGCTTGGTGGCGATGAATTTACCGTGATCCTGAATAATATGAAATCGCCCGAAGTTGTAGCGCGAATTGCAAAAAAAATCTGCGAGCAATTATCCAAACCATTTCAACTAGGTAAACAGCAGGTCTATGTAACCACCAGTATTGGTATTGCGCTGTACCCCAATGATTCCAAAGATGTTAATACGCTGGTTAAATATGCAGATACCGCGATGTTTCAGGCTAAAGAGCAGCGTAATACGTTTAAGTTCTATGAATCGGGTATGGAAGCGTTGGTGGCAAAACGCATGGAGCTCGAAAATGAAATGCGTCACGCGTTGGAGGGCGATGAATTTACACTGCACTACCAACCGCAGGTAAATGCGCTGAGTGGCGAAATCGAAGGCATGGAAGCTTTGGTACGCTGGCAGCACCCTAAGAAGGGGATGATATCACCGGCAGACTTCATCCCTCTGGCGGAGGAGACGGGATTGATCATTCCTCTGGGTGAGTGGGTGTTGCGTCACGCCTGTATACAATTAAAGGAATGGTTGGATAAGGGCTATCCGCCACTGATGCTGGCAGTTAATATTTCCAGCCGGCAACTGGAAGAAGCCAAGTTCGATCAAATTGTACTATCCATACAAAGCGAAACCGGAATTCCGAAAGGTTTTCTTGAACTTGAGATAACTGAGAGCGCGATTATGAAAAACCCAGAAAAGGTGATTCCCGCGCTGGAAGTATTAAAAGGTCAGGGAATTGAACTGGCGATCGACGACTTTGGTACGGGTCATTCATCGCTTAATTATCTTCGCCGGTTCCCGGTGGATACCTTAAAAATCGATCGATCGTTTATTAATGATATTGGCAAATCGGAAGAAGATACGATTTTGGTTAACGGAATAATTGCATTAGCCAAGAGTCTGAAGTTGAAAGTGATTGCTGAGGGCGTCGAAACACAAGCCCAACAGGATCATTTAAAGGAACAGCAATGTGACCGTCTGCAGGGGTATTATTTATTTAAACCCATGCCTGCAGACGTGTTTGAGCGTAGTGCTTTTTTTAAACGCAAAGCCACCAATTTTTAATCAAACCGATTCGATCAACCACATTTCACCTGGGAATTCGGGCCGATCAAGGATTCTCTAGAGATTCCTATTAGTGGTTTTCAATATACTCGCGAATGGCGCGTCGTATTAAATTTCCAACCGTTGTGTCCTTTTCGGTCGATGCTTTTTTTAGAATAGCCAGATGGTCTTTATCGACTTCCAGTGCAATTTTCTGCATGGTTGGCTTATCCACATCTTCCACCTGCAGGCGTTTCAGTTTTTCAGCCAGCCCCATAAAAGTTCGCGATAGAAAATCACCTCCTGTCTTTCTAACATCCTCTTTAGGTTTCTCCGGTCTTGGTTTTTCCGGTTTAGGTTTCTCTGGTGTTGAAGCGGCAGGGGGTTTTATTGAGACGTCAGTCGCCAATTTACCGTCAGCCGAAGCGTCCGAATCCGCAGTAACTGGGCGTGCCCAGTTAGCACCAAAATGGATAGCCCATTTACCATCCGGTGTATTTATCTGCTTCTTCATGCGAAAAGCTTTATGTGTATTGGCTGCATGTTGACTACTGAGCAGTACTTCAATGCTTTCTTTAGGCAGCCGTTGCTTTTCAAGCCAGCGGCGGATTTCCGTCGCCTGTTCCTTATTTATACCTGCTTTCATGTGGTCTGTTTCCTGATTTCCAACTTCTTATATGGACTGTAGCAGTCTCGGCAACAATCGTAAGAACGTTTGTCGCGAATTTATCACCGTGTATCCGATTAAGCCAATCTTTCTGGCGTCAGTCCAGCAAATCAAATCACTGCCGCGCAGATATCAACGATACTCTGTATATTGTGCCTTGGTCACATGAAAACCCCAATATTTGCTGCGGCGGGGGTCCGATTGCAGTATCATTCCCCGTTCTTGAAATCGCGGCAATTGCCGCCGGCGTTTGTATCCAGAAGGAGTCCGATGTACCCAAAAGACATGAAAATTGCCGATTTTGATGACGATCTTTGGCTTGCGCTGCAGGCTGAGGCTCAGCGTCAGGAGCAACATATTGAACTGATTGCTTCTGAAAACTATACCAGCCCCCGGGTAATGGCGGTGCAGGGTTCTTTGCTCACCAATAAGTATGCCGAAGGTTATCCCGGTAAGCGCTATTATGGTGGCTGTGAGCATGTCGATGTTGCCGAACAGCTGGCTATATCTCGAATTAAAAACTTGTTTGGCGCCGATTATGCAAATGTACAACCGCACTCGGGTTCTCAGGCCAACGCCGCCGCTTATCTCGCTCTATTAAAACCAGGTGACACGATATTAGGTATGAGTCTGGCCGATGGCGGGCATCTTACACATGGCGCCAAAGTTAATTTCTCCGGCAAAATTTTCAATGCTGTGCAGTACGGACTGGATTCAAAAACTGGTGCAATCGATTACGATCAGATCGATGCGTTGGCCGATGAACACAAACCCAAATTGATTATCGGCGGTTTTTCCGCTTACTCACGCATTGTGGACTGGGAAAGAATGCGAGCAACAGCGGATCGCATTGGCGCCTATTTCCTGGTGGATATGGCGCATATCGCAGGTCTGGTTGCCGCCGGTTTGTATCCTAATCCGGTACCGATTGCTGATGTAACGACATCCACTACACATAAAACGCTGCGCGGTCCACGCGGCGGTATTATTCTGGCGCGTAGCAATCCTGAGATTGAAAAAAAGCTCAATTCTCTGGTATTTCCCGGTACCCAGGGCGGACCGCTTATGCATGTTATTGCGGCCAAGGCCGTGGCATTCAAGGAGGCTCAGCAACCGGAATTCATGGAATACCAACAGCAGGTGATCAGGAACGCTCAAACTATGGCTACAAGCCTCTCGGATCGCGGATACAAAATTGTTTCCGGTGGTACCGATAATCATTTGTTTCTGGTGGATCTGATTGATAAGGGAATTACCGGTAAGGTGGCGGATGCCGCGCTTGGTGCGGCTAACATTACCGTTAACAAGAATTCAGTGCCGAATGATCCGCAATCACCTTTTGTTACCAGTGGGATTCGCATCGGTACTCCTGCGGTGACGACCCGTGGCTTTGGTGAAACAGAGAGCCGCGACCTGGCCGGCTGGATTGCAGATATTCTGGATGATGTAGAGAACAGTGCTTTGATCAGCCAGGTAAAAGAAAAAGTGCTCGCCGTATGCAAGCAATTTCCTGTTTATCAAAGCTGAATATTTAGCCTGTCTGCTGTCGCTATCGCGTAAACATGGGAGGTAAGCAGTTATGCGTTGTCCATTCTGTGCTGCGGTGGATACAAAAGTTATCGATTCGCGTCTCGCCAGCGAAGGCGGTCAGGTGCGGCGCCGGCGCGAGTGCCTAGAATGCAGCGAGCGCTTCACAACCTATGAGCAGGCAGATCTGGCGTTGCCGCGATTAATTAAAAGTAATGGCAGCCGCGAACCGTTTCAGGAACAGAAACTTCGCTCCGGAATACATAAAGCACTGGAAAAACGACCGGTAGAACTGGAAAGAATTGAAGCGGCGATCAGTCATATTAAACGCATACTGATGGTCCGTGGTGAACGGGAAGTGGAATCGCGAGCCGTGGGTGAACTGGTGATGCATGAGTTACGGGAACTTGATCATGTTGCTTATATTCGTTATGCGTCGGTCTATCTAAGCTTTGAGGATATCAGTGCATTTCAGGATGTGATTGAGAGGCTGGAAAAGGAACCGACACCGGAATTACTGGAACATCAGATTTCCCTGCTGAAAGAAGACGAATCATAGTTAACAATTCTCCGGTAATTATCAGGCAATATGTTTAACGCCGACGACCATCGTTATATGTCCCGGGCCCTGCGGCTGGCGGAGAAAGGACTGTATACAACGGACCCCAATCCGCGAGTTGGGTGTGTGATCGTCAATAACAATCAAATTGTCGGAGAAGGCTGGCACCTCAGTGCCGGACAACCGCATGCAGAAATTAATGCTCTGGCAGCAGCAGGTGGTCGGGCAAAAGGCGGTACGGTATACGTTACACTGGAGCCCTGTTCGCATCACGGTAAAACACCACCCTGTGTCGATGCGCTGATCCAGGCAGGTATTAAAAAATTAATCTGCGCGCAGCAGGACCCCAATCCACAGGTAGACGGACAGGGGATGGCCAAATTGCGTACAGCAGGTATTGCGGCGCAAAGCGGATTGATGTCGGCTGAGGCGGAAGTACTGAATCCCGGTTTTTTTAGTCGCATGCTGCGAAACAGGCCGTATTTACGCGTAAAAATGGCCATGAGTATGGATGGCCGTACTGCATTAGCCAATGGTTTGAGTCAATGGATCAGCAGCCCGGCTGCACGGCTCGATGTGCAGCGCTGGCGAGCCAGAAGTTCGGCGATTATGACGGGTATCAATACAGTGTTAAAGGATGACCCATCTCTAACCTTGCGGCTGGACCCTCTGCTGGAAAGCGGTGAGATCGGCTCCGAACAAATTGATTTCGTAAATCATCCTCAGCGCATTGTGCTTGACAGCTTTTTAAGAATCCCATTGAATTCACGACTGTTACATCAACCGGGTAATACGCTGATCGTTTGCACGGTCGATGATCCTGCTAAACAGGAAGCGTTAAACAGCGAACGGATAAGGGTTGTTAAACTTGCGGAAAAATCTTCCGGTAAACCAAGCCTGCTGGATTTAATGAAGGTATTGTCCACCGCCGAGGTTAACGAAGTGCTGGTTGAAGGTGGTCATATTCTGGCTGGAGCCTTACTAAGTTCTCAGTTGGTAGACGAGTTAATTCTATACGTTGCACCAGCCATACTGGGCGACTCAGCAAAAGGGTTGTTTAAATTACCGATACTGGAAACCATGCAGGCTAAAACAGAACTGGATATACAGGACGTCAGGACGGTCGGACCGGATTTACGCATAATCGCCAAACCAAAATATACCGAGGCAGCTTAATGTCCACTATAGTCGTAGCCAGGAAAAATCAACAGGTGTGCATTGCCGCAGATACACTGACTTCTATTGGCGATACAAAGTTAAGTGCAGCTTATGATGCGTATCACGATAAAATACAATTATGCGGAGATACTTATTTAGGTATAGTTGGTAGTGCTGCGCATAGCCTGGTTGTAGAAGATATATTTCGCGAAGCCGAATTTGAATATGACTTTGGCAGTCGTGAAGGCATTTTCAGAACTTTTGTTAAGCTGCATAGCATTCTGAAAGAAAAGTATTTTCTTGTTCCAAGCAGTAAACCGCCAAATGACGATGATCCATATGAAACATCGCATATTGATGCTGTTATTGCCAACGCGCATGGTATCTTTGCCGTGTATAGCTTGCGTGATTCAAATGAGTTTAAGCGTTTTTGGGCTGTTGGATCGGGAGCTGATTATGCATTAGGTGCTATGCATGCAATGTACGATACCAGCGAGTCAGCCGAAGCGATAGCCAAAGCCGGGGTACAAGCCGGAGCAGAGTTTGACAATGCTTCCGCTTTACCAATTACTTTCAAAACAATTGACTTAGAACAGTAGCCTGATGTTTACCGGAATAATACTTGATGTTGGAGAAGTATCTGCATTACAGACCTATGGCAAGGATCTGCGTGCTGTTATAAAAGTAAATAAATTACCACTTGATCAACAACAACCTGGCAGTAGTATCGCTGTCAACGGTGTCTGTTTAACCCTTATTGAACTAAATGCCACCACTTTTACGATTGATATCTCAGCAGAAACGCTAAGTTGTACCACCCTGGAAGATTTCTCTGTGGGTGCACGTGTTAATCTGGAGCCAGCGCTTACACCAACTACCGCATTAGGCGGGCATCTGGTCAGCGGGCATGTTGATGGCGTCGGTTCAGTAATAAATATCGTTGAAGAGGGCAGAAGCATTCGTTTTGACTTTTCAGCGCCATCGAAGCTGGCAAAATACATAGCAGAGAAAGGTTCGATTGCAATTGATGGTGTCAGTCTGACAGTAAATAAAGTTCAGGAAAATCAATTTGATGTTAATATCATTCCGCACACTATGAAAGAAACGCGATTTGGTGACTATCAGGTCAACTCCAGAGTTAATCTTGAAGTAGACATTATCGCGCGCTATCTGGACAGACTGTATAGTGCGCGCGACGAGTAAATAGCTGGATATAGTGAATTTTGAAAGAGTATGTCATTAAACAGTATTGAAGAAATAATAGAAGATCTTCGCCAGGGAAAAATGGTGATCATCATTGATGATGAAGCGCGGGAAAACGAGGGTGATTTATTAATTCCTGCAACAGCCGTAAGACCGGAAGATATTAACTTTATGGCGAAGCATGGCCGTGGCCTGATATGTCTGACGCTTACGCGCACCAGATGTAACATGTTAAATCTGCCATTGATGCCAAGGTACGGTGAAAGCAAACACCAGACAAATTTCACCGTGTCAATAGAAGCGGCGGAAGGAGTCAGCACGGGTATCTCGGCCGCGGATAGAACTACCACCATACGGGCGGCAACAAAACCGGATGCTGTCGCGAGTGACCTGGTGCAACCTGGTCATATTTTTCCGTTAATGGCGGAAGATGGTGGCGTTCTGGTTCGTGCCGGTCACACTGAGGCGGGTTGTGATCTGGCTCGATTGGCCGGTTACGAACCGGCAGCCGTCATTGTCGAAATACTGAACGAAGACGGCAGCATGGCTCGTCGCGAGGATCTGGAAAAATTTGCGAAAGAACAAGACCTGAAGATCGGCACCATTGAAGATCTGATTCGCTATCGCATGGTACATGAAAAAACCATCGCTCGATTTGAAGAAGTAGAATTCGAAAGCGAATACGGTACTTTTAATCTGGTGGCTTATCGTGACGACATTCATAGTGCCACGCATGTCGCATTGGTAAAAGGACCCATCGACCCTAACAAAGTGACGCGGGTACGGGTGCATCTGGAGAACCCATTGCAGGATGTGTTTGCGGCCAGACAGGCCGTTGGCTGGCCGGTGCCGGATGCGTTACAACGCATTGCTGAAGCCGAACAAGGTGTTTTTATTTATTTAACTCAACCCCACGCTGGTATGAGTTTAATCGATCGCATTAGAAGCTATCGAAATCAAAATAACGATTCACGTAATCAGGAGCAGGATTCGGTAAATACTTCACCGCCCGATCTTCGTACCTATGGGATTGGAGCGCAGATGCTGGCTGATTTAAATGTAAATAAAATGGAAATTCTTAGCGCGCCTAAAATCTTTCATGGGTTGGCGGCGTTTAACCTTGAGATTATTGATTACATTTCAGACTAATCATGCGTCACTATTATTGATTTTTTATGTCGAATTTTAAGCTATACGATTCCAGTCATCGCGCCGTAGTGAAGCAGAACCATCGTTTTGCAATTGTCGCGGCCCGCTTTAACAGTGAAATTGTCGATCTGTTGTTGCAAGGAGCTGAATCGGCTTTCCTGCAATCGGGTGTGACAGAAAACCAGATTGAAGTAGTTCGCGTACCGGGCGCCTATGAAATACCTCTGGCTTGTCAAAAGTTGGCGGCATCCGGGAAGTTTGACGCACTGATTGCATTAGGCTGTATTATCCGCGGTGATACACCACATTTCGAATATGTCTGTACAGAAAGTGCGAGAGGTGTAATGAATACCGGTCTTAAGTTCGGTATTCCAATTATCAACGGTATTTTAACGGTGGATAATATAGAACAGGCACAACAGCGGGCTCAGAAAGATCAGGACAATAAAGGTGTTGATGCAGTTTATGCTGCCCTGGAAATGCTGGATCTGTGCGAAAAGTTAAAACAACAGTAGTGAAAATACAAAATCCCGTTCAGGCACGCAAAAACGCTCGGCTTAGAGCATTGCAGGCGCTCTATCAACACGAGTTCAATCCGCAGACGGCGCAGACGCTAATTGATCAGTTTATTAAAAGCCAGGATATGGAAAAAACCGATATCGAGTACTTTTCCTTGCTGGTAAAGAAGGTAATAGCACGGAGCAATCAACTGAACGAATTGTTAATACCCCATCTCGAAATCCCACTACAACAACTGGATGCTACTGAACGGTGTATATTGCGCATGGCTGTTTTTGAATTAAAAGAACGACCGGATATCCCATATCGGGTGGTGATAAATGAAGCAGTCAGTCTGGCAAAGAAGTTTGGTGCAACAGACGGTCATAAATACATTAACGGGGTGCTGGATACCGCCGCTAATGTGTTGCGGCCCCAAGATTAAAATTGGCGACATCTTCGATTAACACAGCGACACTGAACTATGAGTGAGTTTGACTTGATTGAACGGTTGCGAAAGCGAAATCGCGTTAAGCGAGATGATGTCATGCAAGGCATCGGAGATGATTGCGCCAGGGTAAGTTTACCGCAGGGTTATGAATTAGCCATTACATCGGATACGCTGATAGGCGGTGTGCATTTTCCTGAGGGAACGTCGGCTCATGCTATTGGTTTCAAGTCGCTGGCGGTAAACTTAAGCGATCTCGCAGCCATGGGTGCAGAACCGGCCTGGGTAACGCTGGCGCTAAGCATTCCAGAGGCAAATGCCGAATGGCTTGATCATTTTGCGGAGGGTTTCTTTTCGTTGGCAGACGAACATAATGTTTGTTTGATTGGCGGCGATACCACGCGAGGACCGCTAAGTATAACCGTACAAGCGCACGGACTGATTCCCAAGGGGAAGGCGATGCTGCGTTCCGGTGCACAGGATGGTGATTACATTTGTGTTACCGGGACTCTGGGTGATGCAGGATTTTTATTGATGCAATTAGAGGGTAAGGCGCAAACGTCGAGTCAGGTTAATCGTCTTAACTATCCCATACCCAGGATTGAAGCAGGTCGTGAATTGCGGGAGTATACGTCGGCGGCGATAGATATCTCGGACGGGCTGA
>CAJHXF010000225.1_pt1 | contig 19973 bp, 20 predicted proteins | sample 9198441 | NCBI WGS metagenome assembly CAJHXF01 (sample SAMEA7708335, study PRJEB35096) | sediment metagenome | biome: marine neritic benthic zone biome [ENVO:01000025]; feature: sediment [ENVO:00002007]; material: shallow marine sediment [ENVO:03000034] sea grass bed [ENVO_01000059] ...
TGAATTTCTGCTGCAATTCCATCCCGCGCAGCTATTCGAGCTTCACCGGATAAATCCTGAAAACGAGCCGTTGCAACCGCACCGACGATACCCAGCAAGACCAGCACCACAACCAGTTCAATAAGCGTAAAACCTGCCTGTTTCTTAGCCATAATTTACATCTCCTCAAATTAATTCTCAAAAAGCTTATCCACTACTGCGGGTTGCGCCCCGGGCTGGATTGCTTATCTGTAGCCCTTATCGGCCGGCTGGACAGATCCTTTAGATCTGATCTGACGAATTCCAGCCACCTGCACTCTGGAAACAAACTATTCAGAAAGATTCTAAATCGCCAGGTTTTATACTGCATTACCTGGTAAAAACCAGCAGCCATATGGTCGCGGCGGCAAGCAATACCAGCACGCCGAACAGACGCGTATGTTGAACAATCCATTTTTCAATCACTTCACCCGATAAATCTCTGTCGAGTAACGATTCTGGTGTAGTGGTAATCCAGCGGTTACCCCAGATCTCCAGCGGCTTATACAAGGAAGGCTTCAGCATCATGACCAGGCCTGCACAAACACCGAGCACTGCACCAAGCAGCGCAATAGTTAGCAGGGATTCAAACAACCATGATTGCCAGCCAAACGGATTATTTCTAATTTGCATGGATACTCGCGACAGGTCCAGGGTGAAAACCAGTAGATAAAGCGCAACTGCAGACAAAGCAAAAATTAGAAATCCCGACAAGATATGATGACGAAACAATTTTTCATCTATAGAAATCGATTTATTCATTGCTTCCTCTAAAGGTAATTCAAAACGATAGACACTGGCGCGAGTCAACCTGATCAGTAATATTGGAAAACAGAGCGTAACCATCCCAATTACAATTAATACAATGATCACAATCCACCATAAAACGATTAGCTCATTCATGCTATTCATCCACTCTAATTGCTCGTTCAACCAATTTTAGTCTTCCCAACCCGTTTACCAGTGATTTCTTATACTTTAGCTGGAAACGTAACTGGTCTGCTCTATTCGGGTTGCTATCCAGATACTTCACCAGATAGACGATTTCATTTTGTATAGAATCAAAATACCAGGTACCTTTCTTGATCTGCCGCGCATCGCTAAACTCCCCAACATACAATGCCGGCGGCACACCCATTAAAGCAACTGGATTAGCATGGTGTTGCTGTAAAAGCCCAACACTATCACCCGTAACAACGGTAGTAAGTTCATATATTTTTATTGCAGAACGCATATTTGACAGTGTGTACTGAATCTTGGATTTTTCCACATCCATAGCCAATCGCTCAACCCAGACAAAAAAAACCAGACTTACCAGTGATATCACGATAATGGATATTAAGAACTCAAAATGCTTTTTTCCTCCCCGGTTATCCATACAGTAAAAATCCTATTTAATCATATCCACCAGATTCCACATGGGCAAAAAGACGCCAAGCATAAGCAGTAAAACCAGTCCCGCCAGTGCAACAGTCAATAGTGGTTCGATTGTTGCATTTAGATGTTTTACATCATAATCAACTTCGCGCTCATAGAATCCGGCTACCTCTTCCAGCATTTCATCCATACGTCCACTTTCCTCGCCAACAGCAAACATCTGAAGTGTTATGGGTGTAAAAATATCCTGTCTGCTGGCAGCGCGTAACAGGCTGTCGCCGCGCTCAATATGTTCGCGCATATTGATAACCTTGGTAGCAATATATTCATTGCCCAGGGCGCGCGCAGTTACTGTAATGGACTGTAGTACAGGCACACCGGCCGACAAGGCCATGGCCAATGTCCTGGAGAATCTCGCCAATACTGCCCGTAGCGTAATGTCTCCGATTATCCAGAAGCGTAAAATGCTTTTATCCCACCACAGCCGGCCTTTTTCTGTATTGATATAATGACGAAAACCGAAGCCCATACCAATTACGCCAACCAGTAGAAACGGCCAGTACTCCACCATAAAATTTGAGATGCCCATGATGATTTGCGTAGGTATCGGGAGTTCAAGACGATTTTTGGCATAAAAGGCTGTGAACTTAGGAATAACAAAAGTCATAATGATGATAGTCGCAATAATGATTGTAATAATCACAAACAGCGGATAACGAAAGGCCGCTTTCAGTTGATTGATCGTCTCACGATCCCGTTCGAAATAATCATGCAAATGGGCAAATGCCTCATCCATATGTCCTGTTGTTTCACCGACGCGAATCATATTCACGTATAAAGGACTGAATATTGCTGGGTGTCTGGACATCGCCGCTGAAAGATCGCGACCGGACTCCAAATCATCTGCAATATCGTTAATGGTTTCAGCAAAAACATGATTTCGATAAGAGCCCGCCAACATTCGAAATCCACGAATAATCGGTACGCCCGCGCGATTGAGCGCGTTACATTGCCTGGAAAACAGGATCAGCTCATCCAGACCGGGCTTATCCAGTCCCAGTTTACTTTTAATTTTTAGCCAACTACTCTGTTTTTCTTCAAATGGCTCAATTTTTAGCGGAATTGCGCCAGTTTGAATTAGTTGATTGGCAACTGCCTCAACATTCGCACCTTCCATTTTACCTGTCAGTGTTTCTCCTGAATCAGCCCGTGCCTGATAGCTGAACTTGGCCATGAGTTTGCTATCCTGTTAATTCGATATTTTCGTTATCGATATCGAGATCAATATGCGGATCGTTATCGGCATCGTCTTCAGCTCGTTCAGAACTAATTCTCATTAGCTCTGCAACTGAAGTAATGCCGTTACTTACATAACTCAATGCATTTATACGCATTGGTTTGAAATGGTTGTTATTCCGCACTGCCTCGGTAAACGCCACGGAGTCATTAGCCCTTAATGCACTTAGCATTGCATGATCAGGTTCCAAAAGTTCATAAATCCCAATACGCCCACGATACCCGGTATGATTGCAGCGCTGGCAGCCCATGCCCTGTTTAGGCTTCATTTCCCGGGAATCTACACCGCATACCGACTCAAGCCAGATTCTTTCCGGTTCAGTGAGTTCGTGGGGTTGCGCGCAGGAATCACATACTCGCCGTACCAGTCTCTGCGCAATAATGGCCTGTAATGCAGCGGCAATCAAAAATCCCTCCGCACCCATATCCAGTAAGCGATCGGCCGTGTGTATCGCATCATTGGTATGTAATGTCGATAACACGAGATGTCCGGTCATTGCCGCTCGAATGGCAATCTCGACGGTTTCCTGATCGCGCATTTCACCAATTAGAATTACGTCCGGGTCCTGTCTCAAGGCGGCTCGCAAAATATTCACAAAGGATAAATCGATCTGATGTTTTACCTGCACCTGATTTATTCTCGGTAACCGATACTCAACCGGATCTTCGGCAGTAATTATCTTTTTTTCGGCTTTGTTCAATTCACGCAAGGCAGTATACAAAGTTGTCGTTTTACCGCTGCCAGTTGGCCCAGTTACTACTATCAATCCGTATGGCCTGTGAATTAGGCGTCGAAAATCTGTCTGGATAACTGCCGGCATACCCAGACTTTCCAGTTCCAACAAGCCCGCGGTCTGATCCAGTAAGCGCATCACGACAGACTCGCCCCATTGCACCGGCATAGTCGATAGACGGACATCGATATTTCTATCTTTAACGCGAATATTGAAACGACCATCCTGCGGTATACGTTTTTCAGATATATCCAGGCCAGCCGTAATTTTTAAACGCAAGGCAACAGCCGGTGCAATATGTTTTTCTTTCATTATCTGCTCATGCAATACACCATCTATACGTTGCCTGACGCGTAATACTTTTTCATCGGGTTCGATATGAATATCTGACGCTTTCATTTGCACTGCGTCTTCAAATATGGATTTTAATAGTCTGGCAACTGGAACATCTTCATCTGATGCGGTTTCCAGCAGGTTTGCCAGGTCAACATCAGCTCTCGATAACTCCTGGCCCAACTCCTCTGCCAGGTTACTGATCTCTGTTGTGCGTCGATACACACGATCAAAGATATCTAGTAGTTCCGACTCGCGTACGATGGCAGGAATAAACTCCTGCCCCAGGTGGCGCGTAATTTCATCAAAAGAGAACAGATCGGTTGGATCAGCCATACCGACAATTAACTTCTTGTCTTTCTCCTTGATTGCCAAAGCCCGGTAACGTCTTGCTAATGTTTCAGGAATACGATTTACAATTTCCGGTGTTATATCCAGCCTACGCAAATCAATAAGCGGTAACCCCAATTGTTTTGCCAGCAAATTAAGTAAAGTGTCTTCATCAATGTAACCCAAAGCGATCAGAGTCTGACCGAGCTTACGCCCTAACTTTCGTTGCTCCTTTAACGCGATCTGTAATTGCTCATCCGTAATCAAGCGATGTTCTACTAGGAGATCACCGATCCTGATTTTTTTTCGCTCAGAGGCTTTTAAAGGATTATTCACGCAAGTTACCTTAAATCCTGTATCCGCGAATCAACAAAGGCTCGCAATTCACCATTAAGTTGACCACTATCCAAAGCGGCTACGTAAGCGCTCTGCGCAGATTCTCTTTCGTCTAGCGCCTCCAAAGAGATTGCTAGTCCCGCCCACCATTCACTTTGTTGTGGTTTTATCTCCAGCGCCCGAACATAGTGTGTTACTGCATTACCATGCTTGCTGAGCCTTTGGGCTACCGCAGCTTGCATAGCACGATATTCTGCATCACTGCCAGCTAGCCGCTCCCCATTCTCTAGCACCATGCCTGCCTGCTTTAAGTCTCCGGAATTCACCAGTGATTGGGCATACAATCTTCTGAAGGGTAAATGCTCAGGTTTTAACTCAATGCCCTGCATTAACAGCATATTGGCTTCTGTCGATCTGCCGGCTTTTTGATAGAAATTCACCAGCAGTTCGCGTGCATCCTTGTGGTTTACATCATCCTTTAAAACAGCCTCCAGTTCGGTTACCGCCTTTGGAATATGATTTTCCTGAAGATAGTTCAATGCACGCTGATATGATGCCTTTACGCGCATCGAGTTACTGGTTGTTTTCTTGACCACGGCAGGTGAACTTCGAGACGATACGACAACCTGTCGCCGGGAAACTTGCTGCCGCTCTACATTCTCTGTCTTTATATCTTTTCGAGAATTAGCGTTTAACGTCCATATCGTTTTTATCTCTCCATGCTCGTGTTGCGCAATTGAAGATGTAATAACCGTTTCCAGTTTAGGCTTAACTGTAATAAAAAAACTATCATTTCTTTGGCTGAATCGGAACGATTGCAAGGGCGTGTTTTTTAGATCAACAATAGGTATTCCTGTTTGAATACTGGTTGACGGAAACTTAAATTCGATCTCGCCTGTATCCAAAGCATTCTGAATAACGTCTCTTTTCAGAAATTCATCAACATGAATAACTAGACGTATTGAATCTGCACTAGTTGTTTGCCATTCCGCGCCGGTCACCTGTGATTGTTTTTTTTCAATCACCGATTCCTGCTGTATGGCCATCTGTTCCATAGAAGTGTTCGCCCGACTCCGACTTGAAGGCTGTAGTAATAATGGTTTTGACACAATACTCCAGTATATGACCAATATGCATAAACCAAACATGCAAGAAATTAACAAACTAAATTTGCGGTGTTGCCTAAAAAAACCACCTGCAGCCTCAGCACGCAAACTCATGGGTTTAATATGCTGCGTATTGGACATGGTACCGTGACGACCATCCAGGTCCTTGAGCATTTGATTAATTATGCTCACTATATTTTGCTCCATAGTATCCAGACGCCGAATAAAGTCAGCACCATGCTTAATGCTGCACTTATATGTAGCTTTTGCTCACCAATCCACGATATCGGCTTAACCCCTTCAGTATCTCTTGCGGCCTCCTGAATCAACTTTGCATCGATTTGACTCATCCCTTTACCGAAAGCCAGCAACAAAGCCTTATTACTTAAGATATTAATTAGGCGGGGCACTCCCCCACTTATTTGATAGAGGCAGGCAACAGCATCCCGCCTGAACAAAGGCTCACCATTGTATCCCGCCACTCGTAACCGATGATCCAGATAGTGCATCACTCTGCGAACATCCAGGGGCTGCAGATGATAGGAATGAACAATTCGTTGTCTTAATTGCCTATTCCGGGAACGAGAAAGTTTTTCGTCCAGCTCCGGCTGACCAAACATAACAATCTGCAATAGTTTACTTTTCTCAGTTTCGAGATTACTCAACAGGCGTAATGCCTCCATTGTCTGATCCGGTAACGCCTGCGCCTCATCAAGACAAACTACAACCGGTGTGCCCTGCTGAAACAAATCTTGTAACCGCGTATTGATTGCCTTTAGTAGTTCATGATCGGACAACCCGACTGGATTTAAGTCCAGCTCTTCCGCCAGCGCTTTTCTTAATCCAATAGGGCTTAAATATGGATTAGGGATATAGGCAGTGTGAAATTTTTTACTTAAACGATTAAGTAATTCGCGGCAGAGGAGTGTCTTACCGGTGCCAACCTCGCCTGTAATTTTTATAAACCCTTCACCGCACTCCAGCGCCACTAACAAAACATTTAGTGCTTCCTGATGTCCACGATGACAGAAAAAAAACTGGGTATCGGGGGCAAGCGAAAAAGGCAGCTCCTGCATTCCGTAATATTGTTGATACATGCCAGCACTCCTTGCCAATACGAATCAGATCGCTAGTTCAAGCTGTTGATGCGACCCGTTATCTGCTCCAGCTCATTCTTCCAGTAATTACTTTCTTCACCAATTACTGTCGGTTTCAGTAATATCACAAGTTCACTGCGAACAGCTTTGCGTTGCTGGTGTTTGAATAAGTTACCAAGTATAGGAATACTCTTTAAGCCGGGTATACCGCCTTCTACTTCACTCAATTGATTCTGCATCAATCCGCCAATTATAATCACCTGGCCACTTTGCGCGCGTACTATCGAATCTGATTCACGTACAGTACTAAAAGCCAGAGGTAATGACTGATCTTCACCACCAACCGTGATATCTTTTACTTGATCGACTACTTCACTAATAGTCGGATGAATATGCAATATGACGTTATTTGTCTCACTTATTTGCGGTGTGACATCCAATGCAATACCAGAAAAGAAAGGTGTTAGTATAATTTCCGGTGTTGTAGTGGTTGAAGTACCGGTTGTAGTGGTGGAAGAAATTTCTGTAACGAAAAATTCGTCTGAACCAACCTTTATCACTGCCTTTTGGTTGTTTACAGTAGAGACTCTGGGACTGGATAGCACATTGACTTCACCCTGTTGATCCAACAATCTAATAATCGCTGCAAAGTCATCAGTTATTGTTCCGATAGAAAATATATTGGCGATGCCGTCAAGATTCTTATTGCCAACCAGACCAGATAAAGAAAGGCTACCAGCTTCGTCAAATAACTCCGACCTTCCGTCTGTAAGTTGAATCATACTGGCGAAATCACCTTCACCAGCAGCAACCTCTGCAGCATTTTGATTTAGTTTAATCCAGTTTATACCTGCCTGAAATAAATCATTAAGCCTGACTTCAATAACCTTGGCTTCTATAACAACTTGTCTTTGCAGATTCTTTTGTGCGTTCTTTAGGAAGTTTCGGACATCTCGTAACTCTCCCGGCATCGCCCGAACAACTACCAGACCGGATTGCGGATTAACAACCACGCTCCGACCATTTCCATCTCCAACCAATGCTCGTACGGTTTCCTCAAGGTCGTTCCAGAAGTTTGCACTGGACTCAGTAGCGATTTTGCTCGATGCAAAAGCCTGCGATGTTCTACTTCCCCCCGATCCTCTGGTGCTCCTGTTACTGGAACTCTGCCCCTGACTTTGATCCGTAATAGCAAGTTGGCCGGACGTAACACGAGTATTCGACTCACCTGTACGAGAAACATTCAGGTAACTGACATTAAAAATTTTAGATTGCAGGCGAGCAGGAAGCACCAGATAACCTGATCGATTTTTCTGATATTCATAACCGTAGACATCACGCGCTATTTCAAGCACCTCATCAATGGTTACACTTTTTAAATCGAGACTGATTAAACCGCTTACTTTTGGATGAACAACCAAATTGGTTGGTGTGCCGCGCACCAAACTCATAAAAAAGGAACGCGCATTCATGCGATTAACTGTAATATCAAATCGCTCTTCAACTACTTTTTGTCTGGTGGGAAGATAAATTCGAGATTCGTACCTGGGGATAAGCGCATCCGCAACCCCCTGAGGTGGAACTGTCGACTCCAGTGATAACGGCTCGTTCCTGCCTTCCGCCAAAGCCGCTTTAATATTGGATAATGTATCGGATGAGCTGCGCTTATTACTACCGTCGCTGGCGCAACCCTGTATCAAAGCCAGTAGAATGGTGACGATATAAATTTTAATACGCATTAGCCTTGTCCTATTACCTGGTTTGCCGCTTAATGTCCCGCGCTACCGGTGCTATGTAAACAATCTGTCCATTCACGTTAAGCTTGACCGCATTTCCATATATGGCACTTACCTTTGCACCGTCTACCACACTGCCCACCTCGACAACCCGACCGTTGACAACCGCGATTCGTCGATTCGGCGCAATTAAAATTTCTTTTACACTCCACCCCCTGCTTTTACCTGCACTCTGCTGTTGTTTTATAAAGCTGGCGCCAGGAGGTCTCATCGGATCCTTAACACTGGTTTCAGAAAGCACTGAACCCGCCCATATAATCATTGCTACCGAAACTATTTTATTAAAGTTAAACACCGATCCATCCTTCGGTCAGGCCGAGAGTTTGAATATGCAGCTCAACACTCGTCACCGGATAGTCTTCAAGTCTTATTGAAAGTGATTTCCATATGAAGCGCCATTCCAGTAGCTCCAACCTTTCTAAGTAGCGCATTGCACTTAAGTAATCACCTTTGAACTTTAACTTAATTGTGTGCAGGTAGGCTCCGGAGTGCCGAGATGCTTCAGACTTACTGGCGTTCGTCTCCGCATCACTAGTAGCATCTGACTCACCTCCGGTTGAATTTACCTCGACATTAGCGAGTGGATCTTCCGGATCTATGCTTTCAAGACTGACCAGGCGCAACCCACCTTCTTGCCTAATTACATCTCTTAGCACTTCGACCATCCGTTTGGGAGAGATAAATTCGAGTGTCTGCTCTCGAAGCTCTTTGTCTATACGTTTTGCTTCGTTTAGGTAACGCTCCAGGCGCACCTGTTCGGCATGATTGGGATCTGCATTAAGCTTCCCTGTCAGGTTCTTTTGAACCTGTTGCATGTTCTTAATTACGGTTGTCTGTTGACTAACCTGTTTTCTAGACGCCTTCAGGTCGGCTATTTGCTGATCCATTAATAATGCAGTCCAGATAAACACCACTGCTACTACCAGCGTGACTGCAATAATGGCTCGCTCCCGTATCGTGAGCAAATCAATTCTCTTATTAAGAGGATTTATAATGTCATTCACTACATTCATTATTTATGTAATCAAAATATTTTTAAGGTAAATTTCATATCCTGCTCTAACCTTCTAGCGACTTGTTGGTCAGCAAAAAATTCATGATTCCGCTATCGGATTCCCCCTCTTCGATTTTGATTTTTTTGAATTCAGTTCCGGCGAATTGACGGTTCTTCTGTAGATTTATCAGAAATACTGGTAACAGATCAGGTTCCAGTGCGTGACCCCGTAACAGTAAATAGTTATGTTTCTGATCGACAGTAACTTCTGACAACCATAACCCATCAATATCATGTTGAGCCAACCCTTCAAGAATTGCAGAAAACAATACTCTTTCTTCCGACTGTGATCGCTTGACCCAATTCAGAACACGTTTTCTGGCCATTAATTTCTGACTGGCATCAGCAACAGCTTTCTGTAACTCAGGGGATACTTTATTGCTAACAAGTTTTGACTGTAGGTCTTCGTTGTTTTTAACTACGGTTTGATATTGCCGCGCCAGGTCCTCATTCAATCTCACAATATGCTGCTTGGCTACTTCCAGCATAAGGCTGGCAGCAGCCAACAAAATAACTGTCAATCCCAGGAAGGCATAAACTTCTTTGGCAGGCAATATCACACGCTTTGGGTGAAAGCGTTCCTGGTAAAAATTGATTTCCTGCTTCAACTGGTGACTCCATTTATTCTTAATGCCGCACCGATTGCCTGCAGGCATTTCGTCTGACTCAATTCATCGACGTCAATTTTGTAATCGGGTAATTGCTCCAGAATTAACGGTTCGGCATCCAGCTTCAGGTGGCTGTTAATATGCAGTATCAATTCTCCGCTTACCTTATCGGGTGGAAAAATTAACACTTTCGCAGGTAACGCCTGTGCAAAATGGCTTTCAAAAAAATCGAGAGAGCGTTGCAACTGCAGAACGAGGTCGTCAAACATACGTTCATCCTCGAGCAGCAAATCATCAAAACCCAGATCAAAACGCCGTGCCAGATAAACTTCGCTTTGTTTGACAACAACCAGCAAACCACTGCGCTCTGCCAAAGACAAAACCAGCACACCCTTTTCATTCTCCGGCAAGCGCGAAACAACGTTGCGCAGAGCCAGTTCACCAATATCGATTGCCTGCAGGTCCAGTTCTGCCTCACGAATATTGGCTATATGTGACTCGACATTTGAAACCCGGCTAGCCACTACATATAGCTTTCGTTCAGCCCCCCGCTGGCCTGTTTCGGGAAACTCAAATATATCCACCACTGCATCGGCGACTGGATATTCAATTAGCTCGCCGATTTTCCAGCTGGCAGCAGCCTTCATTTCAGCGTGCTCCAAAGCGGGCGTGCTGGCCTGCAGCAAGCTATATTCATGTGCTGGCAATATCAGGGTCGCGGGTTGCCCTTTTAGATTTTTTTTATCCACCAGCCTGGCCAAAGCGGCCGGTATATCCCGTGGATCATCACACGATATAAACTCGCAGCGTAAATCGACCAGAGTCGACTTACTTGCGCGATGCGCAATGGCTACCGCAATGCCATCACTAAGCAGGTCGACACCAACTGCGCTGTGCATAGCTGGTTTTCTTTTTAAGCGCTCTAACATAACGTCCGAAATTCCGGGAGTACAGGTACACCCGTTGTAATCGGCGCAATACAGCGTTTCTTGAACTGATTCTAAAGAACAGGAAGTTTTCTGATTCTGTCCGGTTTGAACTGGCCGGCCAGAAAATGGACCGACCCGGGCACTAGAATTAGACTGAATTTAAATTAAAAAATGTGGATATGTTTAGATTTAAGCTTGATTACAAAGCAGACGGAAATTTGTCCCTTATAAAACACATTTTAGAACATACCGCATATCACCAATTAAAGATCACTCTTATGACAAGGAATTCTCGAATATCGGTTCTTGTTCGGTATTACTGACAACTATGCAGTTATGTCCTCTGCGTTTAGCTTCGGAAACGGCATCGTCAACATCCTTTAACATAGCATCCAAACTGGTTACGGCACCGTCAAACGTTTTCACACCCATACTAACGGTAAAATTGATTTCCTGTTGGTCGAATACGACTACTGTCTGCTCAACAGCATTAAGCACCTTTTCCGCGAAAGCGATGACGTCAATCTTGTCTGATTCCGGCAACAAAAACACAAACTCCTCCGCGTCATAACGTGCAAACATATCCATGGTCCGCAGATTATTCATGCAGGTATTTGCCAAAGTCTGCAACACTATATCCCCGGCTGAATGACCATATTGATTGTTAATGTCTTTGAGGTGATCAACATCCAGCGCCAATATTGAAAATATGGTTCCATAGCGCTTAACTTTTGCCAATTCTCTTTCTGCCTGTTCCAGAAAGTATCGTCTGTTATAAACATCCGTCAGGTCATCCATAATGGAAAGGGCCTGCAGTTTATCTTCTGAGCGATCAAGCTGTGATATCAGTCTGACAAATAAAAACAAAATTGCCGGCCCCACAATTAAGGTAATTATAATCGAGTAAAAGACAGGTCCAGCATGTGTACCGCCCGAAGCAATCAGATCCAGCAATACGGTTAAGCCAACCACCAGTAATAGCAATGCCAGCAGCCCAATGGCCACCGACCTCAATTCGCCATGATGTCGAATGAAATTCCTTATATACGTATTGGTAATATTCATTTTTATCTCAATTGGTCGCACTCAAGTTTATCACTGCCGGGCTGTCAGCCTGTATAACAAACTAAATATTAGTTAAAAGTATGAGCAAACAAAATACAAGATTGCCCGACCTGTCAATAGCTTAAAAAATGTATTGTAACTTATTGATTCTTAATTAAATTTCACTTGATACAGTAATTTCGCATTGAATTCTGCGCAGCGATCCACAAAATTAATTAAATTCGCAGCAATGGCACCTGACACTAAGCATGATGCTTGCCACTACCCATGGCGAGCTGTTTTAGGCTTAACCCTCCCGCTACCTTCTGTAATACCCCGTCAAGCTCCTGGTTTATCGAACGCAAATTCGCGCTATGGTCCTGTGGTACGACAAAGCTTTTAGATGAAGGTGATTGTCGCAGGCTATCCAGGGCAAATTTTACACTCGTTTCATCGAAAGGTCGGGCGGGGCAATAATATGTAATTGGACTGATGCATTCATTGATTAGTCCGGCGTCGACAAGCAGGTCGAGTACTTCCGCAACCAACTCTTCAGGCACCTTTAGTTGACCGACAAAATCCTGCATTTCGGCACCCTTGTGCCCCTGATAGTAAAACTGCCCAATAACACAGAGCAATTGCAAAGCCAGATTTTCCTTGCCCGCGATACTCAAGCGCAGCCTATGTCGAGGCACTGATAAATTTTCTGCATGCTGTATGTGGTATACCAGGTCGGCGCCAAGCAGCAGTATTAACCAGTTTAAATTTACCCAAATCATCAGGAAAATCAGAGTCGCGAAGCCGGAATAAATCGCTGAGTACTTGGCTGAGCTGACTATAACTACCGCAAACAACCAGCTGGTAAACTGCCAGATCGCGCCTGACACCACACCACCAATCAGGGCTGCGCGAAACTTCACTCTAGTATTGGGAATAAAGACATAAAAAAAGGTAAATGCGGCAACAATCAATAAATAAGGCACCAAGCGGGCCAGAAAGCGATAGGCGTGACCCAGTGGTTCAATTTCCAGTATGGTTTTAACCAGTTCACTGCCCAGGAGTGTCGCACTCAGCCCAATTGCCGAAAAAATCAGCACTGGCCCGATCACAAGCACACTCAAATAGTCGCTCATTCGCCGCAATAACGCCCGACTTTGTTTTAATCGCCAGATATTATTAAAGGCTTCCTCAACTTTCTGAATCAACGAAAAAGCGCTGTAAAAAAGCAGCGCCAGCCCTAACGTCCCCAATACACCTACCTTGATATTCTCGACAAAGCCGATTATCACCCCGGTAATTTCTACTCCTTTTTCGCCCATCGGTGGTTCAAGCAGTTGCAACAGCAACGGCTCCATCTGATTGTGTACACCAAAACCTTTTAATACTGAAAAGCTTACCGCCAGCAACGGTACCAATGCCAACAGGGTTGTAAATACCAGACTCATTGCCCGTAATCCGATATCAGACTCAAAAAAATCCGCACTAACGCGATAAAGCAGTCGCCCCAGCCACACTACTTTTTCCCGCCAGCCGCTAAATCGTGCATCATCGGGCCAGAGAACCTGCCTAAGTTGTCTTGTCCAGTGCTGAAACATTTATTAAACCTTGCATCGGAATTAGTGCCGATGCAAAGCAGTTTAACGTTTAACTTAAGAGATTGGCCAGCAATTACTGAGCTCGAAGGCTAAAACTTGTCGGAGCGTAAAGGGTTTAACCTGATTGTTGGTTTGGTCTAGAGGCTATTTCAAAGTTATTGTGGAAACTTGACAGTTACCTGTGTGCCGCGATTGACATTCAGGCGATCAGCCGCGCGACCCTGCGAACGTGCAATTTCCAGTACTCCAAAAGAATTGACCAGTGCTATATCTTCTCCGGCCTGCGCATCCGAGTATGTACGTTTGATCTGGAATCGACGCCCTGCACATTCAACCCAGACTTCACTGTCACTGTTCAGTAACTCGCCTTTTATATTGGTAATGATATTGCCGTAATGATCGATGCTCATAACAGCACCGTTAATTTCATTGCCGATCTTGATAGCCTGTCCGATACGCGCCAGTGCTATATCTGTAATGGTATTCCCCAGTGCATCAAAATCTACCTGACCGCTTGCCAATGCTGCGGCAACCGGTGCAAAAATATCGCGTCCATGAAATGTTGCGCTGGCTAAGGGCAGTTGCAGGGTTTCACCCAGGCTTGGCAGATCCAGTTCACGATACTCGATACCCTGCGATCCGGCAAAAGCCTGATGCAGCAAACCATTGTCCGGCGCCAGAAATAGGTGACCGTCATAACGGGCTGCAAGAATTCTCCGTACCGATCCTACACCGGGATCGACCACTGCCACATGTACCGTACCGGAAGGCAGGTAGCGGTAACTATGCGACAACCAGAATCCGCCTTCATCAACATTGTACGCGGCAACATTATGGAAAAGGTCGACGATTCGGGCATTTGGACAACGGGAAATCAAGACGGCTTTCATCACACCAACAAACGGGGAGTCAAAACCAAAATCGGTAATCAGACTAATGCAAACATTTTGCTCTCTCATATCTGCTATCTCAGGCCGGCTTGTTACGCTAATTATGCTTAATCACAAATCGTGTTCAATAACGAGAGCCGCCGGTTGTAGCGTTAGATCTGCCGCCTGTCATGAATTTAAAACGGTCAGATCCGGATGCAACCGTGACAATTCCTGCCGCATCTGTTCGGATGACTGAAAATGAATGGTTTGAAAACCCAGTTCAAGTGCCGCGCGAATGTTAAGCAGACTATCGTCAATGAATATACAGTCTTCGGCCTGCCTGCCTGTTCGCTTGAGTAATATTTTGTAAATTTTGGGGTCCGGCTTGGCAACTTTTTCTTCGCCTGACAGCACGATATCTTCGAACCACTGTAAGAACGGGTATTGTGTCTGAGCAAGCGGAAAGGTCTCGCATGACCAGTTACTTAGAGCAACAACCGAAAATCCCAATGCTTTGACCGTACGTAAAACTTCCACGCTGCCTTCAATAGGGCCACCAAGCATTTCCTCCCAGCGTTCATAGAATGCTTTGATACGCTCCCGTTGCTCAGGATACTGTTTCGCCAGTACGGTAATCGCTTCAGTGAACGATCGGCCGGCATCTTGCTGTACGTTCCAGGCTGGCGAGCAAACCTCGGACAAAAACCACTCCATGGTGGCTTCATCGCCGTTAAATAGCTTTCGATAGAGGTAACGCGGATCCCAGTCGATCAATACCGCACCCAAATCGAAGGTGATCAACGGTTTCGTAGTCGTAATCATTAACCAATCCAAATGTAGCGTGTTGTTAATGCTTAAAATCGCCGCACTATAACAGCTATTGATACGGAATAATTCCAGTTTGATAGCGAGAAAAAGTTATCAGAGCTAGACCACGCAACGCCTACCCAACTTTTCCATAGACTCTACTTGCCAATTTAAGCTACCGGAGTTTTTATAACAAATTATTAGCTATCCGTGACTTGAAGGTAGCATCCCTCAACAACACCTTGATTCGATCAATGTGTTTTTAAACTAAAAATGGAGCTTGCTTTATTTTGGTATTTCGGGAAAATACGAAATATGATAGAAACCGCCGCCCATAGTTTTCGCGCGCTGGCCCACGATATCCGGCTTGCAGCCTTCCGCTTGCTGATCCAGACCGGTACCGAAGGTCTGGCTGCCGGCAGAATCGCTGAACAACTGTCTGTACCTGCTTCTACGCTTTCCAGTCACCTTGCACGACTGGAACAGGCCGGCTTGATTTATTCCTGGCGGGACCAGCAAAGAATTCTGTATGCGGTTGACCTGGAAGGACTGCAATCAATGTTGCGTTTCTTGCTCGAAGACTGTTGCGGCGGCAATCCGGATTTATGCGGCATTGGCATTAAAAAGGGTCGTAGCGGCCAACGTACCCTCTCGATAAAAACAGGATAAACAGTAATGTCAAAGGAAAACCCCAGTGTATTATTTTTATGTACCGGTAACTCCTGCCGTAGCCAGATGGCAGAGGGCTGGTTAAGACATTTGCATGGCGATCGTTACCGGGCTTTTTCTGCAGGTATCGAAGCCCATGGCCAGAATCCGCTAGCTATCAAAGCCATGGCCGAAGTGGGTATTGATATCAGCGTGCAGCAATCACAGACGCTGGATCAACTGCCTATTAACGAAATCGATTATGTTATTTCGGTTTGCAGTCATGCCGATAAATCCTGCCCCCACCTGCCGGCACAAATTAAGCGTCTGCATATCGGATTTGACGATCCGCCAAAACTCGCCGCTAAAGCAACAACCGAAGAAGAAGCCATGCCTTATTACCGCCGTGTTCGGGATGAAATTCGTGCCTTAATTGAACAAATCGATTCCTATCTGCTATCGGAGCAATAATAAATGAATATATTTGAGCGCTATTTAAGTCTATGGGTTGCATTATGCATTATAGCGGGTGTTGTCCTTGGCCACTGGTTGCCAGGTGTATTTCAAACCGTTGGAGAACTGGAGCTGGCGCATGTCAATATTCCGGTCGCTATCCTGATCTGGTTAATGATCATCCCCATGTTAATCAAAGTTGATTTTGGGGCCTTACATGAAGTGCGTCGTCACTGGCGCGGTGTGAGTATTACATTATTTGTGAACTGGGCAGTTAAACCGTTCTCCATGGCTCTGCTGGCCTGGTTATTTATTAAGCTGCTATTTGCGGATCTGCTACCGGCCGAACAACAGGAATCATATATCGCAGGGCTGATTATTCTTGCTGCCGCACCCTGCACAGCGATGGTTTTTGTCTGGAGCCATTTAACCAAAGGCGATCCGCTATATACATTGTCACAGGTTGCACTGAACGACAGCATAATGATTTTTGCTTTCGCTCCGATTGTTGGTTTGCTTTTGGGGTTGTCGGCCATCATCGTGCCCTGGAATACCCTGTTTCTGTCGGTAGTTCTCTATATCGTGGTCCCTGTAATAATCAGTCAGATAATCCGATATACCGTGGTACGGCATGGCGGTGAGTCGGGCCTACAGGCCTTACTTACCAAGCTCGGGCCGGTTTCCATTACAGCACTGTTACTAACATTGGTTTTGTTATTCGGTTTTCAGGGTGAACAGGTTATTCAACAACCATTAATTATTGCTCTATTAGCAGTGCCGATTGCCATCCAGGTGTTTTTTAATTCCTCGCTGGCTTATTGGCTCAATAAAGTCAGCGGGGAAGCGCATTGTGTGGCCGGGCCATCGGCGTTGATCGGCGCCAGTAATTTCTTTGAACTCGCCGTCGCTACGGCAATAAGCCTGTTTGGATTTAATTCCGGCGCGGCGTTGGCAACGGTCGTTGGGGTGCTGGTGGAAGTGCCGTTGATGCTACTGGTCGTGGGTTTTGTTAATCGGACCAAGCATTGGTTTGAACACAGCAAAAGTGAAGCGGTTTAAGTTCTTGGTGGTAACAACTCTACCTTAAAAGCGGGTCTCAGATGTGACCCGCTTTTAATTTGCGATAATCACTATTCATCCGTATCTTCTTAATCACTCTCATCATCACTATCGTCGTCATCATTCTCATCTTCGATTGGTCCGCCACCATCATCGCATTGCGGACAACCTTCTTTTGGGCAACCATACTGACAGGGATCAACAACCTGTGCCGATAGACTCGAAAAAACGAATAAACTAAAAACAAGAACGACCAATCCGAAGACTTTGCTCACTATAGTACGCATTGTTTTATTTCCCTATTGGTAGGACGAAAGCATAGTACTTTATCCGGTCTCGGAACACACCGCATATGAATTTTTTACTATAGACATTAATTCGAGGTTGCTTGCATAACAAGCTGAAAAATCTATAAATTCTTAAAAGAACACTAAATAATCTCTATATGCTAAAAGTTTGGATATTCAGCAATCGTGCTATCACCTTAATATTTGAACCGGCCTTTACGACAAATAGTAAATTAATAGGTCTAAACTGCTCCCTGTTAGTCGTAATACCTTTGCGTCAAAGTCAAACCAATAAAACTCAGCTAGATCAATCGATTAAATAGATTGCACTGTTTGTTGTGATATCTGGAACCGCCAGACCGGATAAAGGCTGGATCCCACTCAAGACTGTTAGCCATTTTTTCGACCAACTCAGTATTGTTAAATTTCAGGCTTAAATCCAACGAAATACGGAATTCAGGACTAAACTTAGGGTAAGCACTATTGCAGTTAACTGTGTTGTTCCTATACAGGAGCCTGAAGATGAAAACTGGAGTAATAATCACGGGGTCCGGACCTGTGTTGATTATGACCTCTTACAACTCATTTACGAGCGAGCATCTGGTCGAAAAACTACGCAGTAAAGGCATTCAAAAATACATCGCCTACGAAGTCGATGAAGACCTGGTCAAACAAAAATACGGTAAACATTATTCAGTGGTGATGGGCGACCTCAAACAGCAAGATGATCTTCGAGTACTGGACTATGATGGTCATCATGTATTGGCACAGATTCCCTTTAGCGAAATGCGTGGCCCAACCTATCACGGGTAATGGATTTTACGGCAAGAAAAAGGGCGGCTATTGAGCCGCCCTTTTTGCTACTTGCGAGAAAGTTATTATTGTACGTTACCAAAGCCCAGTGAGTTTAACCAGTCGACCACGAACTGCCCCATATAGTTATCGTAGGTATCTGCGCTACCGCCATGAAAACGCGATTCTGTTGTGCTTAGACCATTGCCCAACAGAACAAAGTCTTTATCAAACATCACCGAACGATAAGTCGGCGACCAGTTCCAGGCTATCCAGTGTGCATTTGCATGTGAATTGATATAGGTCTGGAATTGGTAGCCATAGCTGCTGGCGGTACCGGTGGTTACGTTGGCATCCGGATTATTCTCGTAACCCCATTCACTAAAAAATACCGGATGGAATTGCAATGTATAGTTCGCCCAATTCGGAACACCACCGCCAGTATGCGCCGGATAGATATGATTCGCATAGACAATATTACCGCCGCTAAAGAAATTATCGCTTGAGCTTTGCGGTAGTATGGACGACCAGCTGGGACCACCAACAATAATGATATTGTCTGCAGCCGGCCTGTTAGGCAGGCCATATTGTGACCAGTTACCGCTACGAATAGCATTGACCCAGCCTTGAGCAGTCTGCTGCCAGCTATTCCAGGTGCCACCACCCGGCTCATTAAACAGCTCAAAAATAATATTCGGATGATTAGCATACTTGGCTGTCATTCTGTTCCAGAAGTCGACTGTTTTTGTTGCTTCGACACCAGTCCAGCCGACACCAACATAGTGCCAGTCGAGTATCGCGTAACGTCCAGAATTCACCACGGTATTCACGGCGGGTACGATCATCTCATTAAGATAGATATCCGGATCGACCAGATCCCAGCCATGCTGACCCACTTCATCGTTAACCCATGGATGAATGGTTAAACGTACCGTATTGGCGTTATTCCATTCGGGGTTATTGAGCATACTCAGATGATCAACGATCAACTGAGAATTACCGTCGCCAGTTCCACCACCGTAACTACAACTACCGGTACTGCCACCGCCGCCCATACCCGGCACATAGAATCCTTTGTAAATGGCATGCAGATCATTGGTTGCAATACCGTGCAAATGAACCGGGCCAACATTATTTCTAATCTGGGTGCCGCTTACACTTAAAGGCTGCAATGTTGGACCACCGGTAGAACTGGTGCTGGAGCTGCTGCTGGAAGAACTTGAGCTGCTTGACGATGACGAAGTACCCGTTCCAGTGGCAACAAAATCTATCCAGTTAACATTAAACAAACCGCCACCGCCACTGCCACAAAAAGCTGCGCGTAAGGTTTGTGTGCCGACATTTAACGGTATATTGGCAGTTACCGTGGTCCAGGTCTGCCAGCCGCCGGTACCGGGAACCA
>CAJHXF010000110.1_pt1 | contig 19731 bp, 16 predicted proteins | sample 9198441 | NCBI WGS metagenome assembly CAJHXF01 (sample SAMEA7708335, study PRJEB35096) | sediment metagenome | biome: marine neritic benthic zone biome [ENVO:01000025]; feature: sediment [ENVO:00002007]; material: shallow marine sediment [ENVO:03000034] sea grass bed [ENVO_01000059] ...
TCAGACTCGACTTAACAGATTAGGTTCAGCTTGGCTAAGACAACACTTGATTTAAGTCAAGTCTGTCTCTACTACCCGATTTTGCATCGTTGTAAACATTTCTTACTGTAACTAGAATATAGTTTTCGGGTGTTGCACATTTTGCATTTTCTGAATATTGAGTCTAATCAATATTTGGGTTATTAGCTATCGAAAGTACGTGATAGAAGTAGAGCTCCTCAGAATGAGCATATTGTTTAATAGATATTCTTTTTTATTACTGCTTATTGTAAATCTACTACAAGGGTGTGGTGGTGGCGGCAGTTCAAGCTCTACTCCCTCAAGCAGTAGTAGTTCTGGTGGCAGAAGCCCGAATAATCTTGATCCATATATACAAGAGATTATCCCAAGAACCGTGACGGCAGGTTCGGATAGCTTCAATTTAGTTGTTAGAGGAAGGAATTTCACCACAAATTCTACTGTTAGGTGGAATACGGATTCGCTTAATACCGTTTTTGTTTCAAGCGTAGAATTACATGCCAATATATCTGCCAGTGCATTAGTTAATGCTGATTTAATTAATGTCTCTGTAATCAATAATCAAATAAACCAAAGCCCTTCTAATGTAGCGATTTTTGAAATTGAAGAACCTTTTTTACCCACTGTCACTAATGTTGGAAACAACGATGTAATTGGGCATGAGCTTCTATTTATTACCGGGGACGTGCCGCAGTCGGTCGACACTGTGGAAGTTAGCTGTAATAACCTAGATCTTCGACAATGGCCAGCATGGAATAGTCGCTTCAAAGCTTTGGTCAGACTGGAACAAGGTTTTAATCAGATTAAGGTTACGTCAGCCGGTTTAACCTCCATACTGGATGTTAATTACTCACCAAGAATAGATGATGAAGCAGTACAAATGGTTTATTTCGATGCCAGTGATGGTGATGGCACATTTGTAGCACCAAATGGAGAACCTAACGATACCGACACAGCTTTAAAAAGAATGCGCTTTAATGCTTTGCTGATTCAAAGTGTTTATGCTGAGCTAATGTACAACCTGGGCTATGGTCGTAAATCATTTCGGTTGGTTCGTGATCCGGGTAATGCAGTAACTGTCTCCTACTTGAGGATTCCTCTAACGATGTTGGAGCTGAATGAATATCACGATCAGAGACCAGATGCCTTCGATAAACATGTAGAGTTGTTTTACACAATGCAAAGAGCAGTCGAAGATACATTTGGGTGGCATGGTAAAAAGTATGTCGGACTTTCAGGTTTTAGTCGTTATGAACACAATGATCTTGATCCCACTCAATCTCGTACAATTGCAACAGCAGCTCTTGGAGGTGGCAGCTTTGCCTGGCAAGGCGCATTGGTATTGCATATGTGGCCATCCAATCTAGATGAACTAGTCAGCATATCAAATGATATACGTAGAACATGGGACTATGACATGTTTGGCGAATGGATCCGCGATAACACTTTTTCGGAAAACTATGCAATTAATCTCGGAGGCACTGCGCATGAACTGGGTCATACGTTTGGCCTTTGCCACGAAATACAAGCAGATGGAGATGATACAAATTATTTAATGAACTGGGGGCTTCCTAAGATTAAATATTTCTATTCGTTTACACCAGAAGACGGGGATCAGGGTTTATATGTTGGTATGAGAACGAATTGCAGCGGCGCAAACAATCAGACGACATTACAAAATAGCGATTGGTTTAACCACCCAAATATATGAAACAATCAATCAACAGATAGAACCAAGATTCTTGAACAAGCAGGGTCAGACTCGACTATCACAGTGTATCTGCTTTACCAAACCGATAAACAATCATTTAAGTCGAGTCTGAACTAACCTGGGTTTGACGGACACTTCAATTAAGAATCTTGGAGTTATGGGCGGCATCTGGGCCGTAGATTGGGCAAGCCTGGATGGCACATCATGGCTTTACTTTGCCGCTTCCGGTCAAACGCCATTTGACGCGCTTGATCCGTAATTAAGTAAGGCCAGAAAATCAAAGGGCCAGATACGTTGATCATGTTTCAACGAGTCCGGCCCTTGGTTTCTAAATCAACTTATCAATATATTATGTAATTACCTTCTATCCTTGTGATTGCTCCCCCTCCAAACAGCACTCTGTCATTACCGTCTGCATCAGACTGCTTTTGCAGTTTTACTATGTTATATCGGTCTTTTAACGCATTTTGCTCAATCGAGATTGTATCGTCTTTCCACAATCCATTTTTTATCAGGTAGTATCCCAGCGCAGAATTCCCTGAACCTGTTGCCGGGTCCTCTAAGTACCCAAATGTCGGAGCAAATACCCTTGCTCTGAAATGATTGGATGTACTAGCAACTTCGTTAGTAAATACCTCGATGATGTCAATTTCCGAATTGAAACAGAATTGTTTTAATTCCTCTAACTCCGGCGAAATACCAAGAATTGAGTTTAGAGACTTTATCGGAACCAATAATGTGGACAGTCCCGCATTTATTATCGATATTGGCAAACGATTATCGATTTCGTCCGCGTTAATCTTCAACTTCTCAGCCAAATCATGGTCATCGGGAACATTTATCTTATCAACTGGTTCGGGAGACATAATAAAAACAGCATCTTCCTTCTCAATTCGATTTTCAACCTTGAGTTCGCCTTTGTTGTTTTTTATTTTAAGTAAATCGAGTTGCATCAATTCAGGATTGTTCTTTATTAAATCATACATAATAGCAATCGTGGCATGACCACAGAAATCGACCTCTCTCTCAGATGAATAATATTTAAACTCGAAACTATCTTCTGCTGTCCTGAGCACATAACCGACTTCATTTACCAGCCCCTTTAGTTCTTTTGCAATTTGCAGCATCTCTTTCTCATTGATATCAGAATGGGAATTAAGCCAGATGTATCCTGCCGGATTTCCATCGGATTTTTCTGTTGCAAACGCATCTATCTTTTTAAATTTGAATTCTTTCATCAAACACGTGTTCCCAATTTTTTAGGTAACGATAAAACCAGGATATATCAGTATTATATGTTTTCCTGCATCTCAAGGGCCTGACTCCGCGATGCAATAAATGCTTTCACGGACCTGCTAACATCCTCTTCTGTTGTAGCCCATGAGCAAACACTAATGCGAATAACTGCTTTATCGTTCCAATTAGCCCCTCCCACCCAGCACTCACCTGAGTCCTGGATAAATTTCATGGTCTGATTGGTTATCTCATCTGAACCACAGGCTACCAGGACCTGGTTGAAAACCACATCATTTAATATCGCAAATCCTTCTGCCTGAAGTTCTTCTGAAAATTGCACTGCACGTTGATGCAGGCCATAAACCAATTCATCAATTCCCTCTCGCCCCAGATATTTCATTGCTGCCCATAGCTCAATACTTCGCGCTCTGCGTGACATTTCGGGGGTGTAGAACATGCCATCTCGATTCTCGCTTCGAACTATATAGGAACCTGAGGCGTGCAATGCATGCGTCAGCGCTTCTTTGTCATCACAAAGCACAATGCCGTTGTCGTATGGAGTATTAAGGGTTTTATGCCCATCAAGAGAAAAGGAATTGGCTTTTTCCATGCCTTTGGCCAAATGTTTCAATTTTTCCGAGGCTCCCGCCCAAAGACCAAAAGCTCCATCGATATGAACCCATGATCTTGCACTGTTTGCCTTCCCACAAAGCTCATCAAGATAGTCGAATGCTCCAGAACTTACATTTCCAGCCTGAAGAATCAAAATTGTACTTTCATCCAGTTCAGGCAGCTTTGATAACAAAATTCTTCCCTGATCATCTGTATCAATCCACTCTATACTGTCCGTACCAAAACCAAGTAAAGCTATCGCTTTGACTACTGTTCCATGCACTTGCCGTCCCGCTACAATTCTGACTTTGGGTGCTCCATATAATCCCTGGCTGTTAATGTCCCAACCCAGATTTTGAAAAATACGATAGCGTCCAGCGGCTATACCGCAAAATATCGCCAGAGAGGTACCGCTTACAAAACCCGCAACAACTCTATCAGGTAAACCGAAAAGCTCCCTGAGCCACGATTCGCAAATTTCTTCCAGCTTTGAGGCGAGCGGAGAAATTACATAAAGTGCTGAGTTCTGATCCCATACGTCAGAAAGCCAGCGAGCCGCAAGCGAAGCAGGTATGACACCGCCATTAACAAACCCAAAATATCTCCCGCCTATCTGGGAGATAGTCGCTTCAGCGCCATAATGATTTAATTGCTCCAGTATTTCCTTTGCATCTCCAACAGCATCAGGTAAAGGCTCTCCAAACTTCTCAAGAATTTCGACTGCATCGACGGTGGGAAAGACTCTCCGCGCTAAAGCCTTATCCAGGTATTCGAAGGAATACCCTTTCACTTGCTCTAGAATGTCCTTTTTTCTCATCTCAAGGAACATCCTTTTTCTTATGTTTTTTGTCATATCAACACCTTCGGGAAATGGCGTAAGATTTTGGCAATAACTATCAGAGGGGTCGGACCAATACAAAAACTTGATTATAAAGAAATATGGCTCTAAAAATGGCATTTTTATAAATCAATTAAATCGGCCTTAAATCCTAATTAATTACATTGGCTCAACCTGGTTAAATAGCTTCCCTTTCTGAGCTCTATAAACCGCTCATGCAGAATGTCCGCCACCTGGCATCTTATTTCCTTCTGGTTTCCCTAATAATATATGATGCGACTATTGTTAATTCAGTGGCTCAGTATCAATGAAAAAAAGATTCCTTTCGTCAAATAAATGGTTCTGGTTTATCCATCTGGGTTGTTGGGCTGTGGTCTACGCCTTATTGGTGTCGTTGAGTTTAATCACGGGTAAGGGGGTGCCAGGACAGATAGTCGGTGGGCTGGTCTATGTCGGGCTCGGTATTTTGGGCGGCTTATTGTTCAGGTATCTTTTCTACCGCCGGGGGTGGTATAGCAAGCCCATTTTAAGGATCGCAGGTATCTCTTTCTCGTTTATCGTGCTTGGGAGCTTGATTGCCGGCCTGTTGATTACTTTCTGTGTATACCTGTTCTCGGTGTTTGTACCGGAATGGTTAGCCCCACTGCCACCAGAAATGTCTTTTACACATGCCCTGGCACTCGTATTCATTTTTAACTCCATCAATATTGCAATATTTCAGGCCCTATGGAGTTCAATCTATATCGCAGTAGTAATTTATCGAAAATCAATTAAAAGAGAGGTGCAAGCTTTAAGGCTCGAAAACTCACTTAAGGAAGCACAACTCAATACACTTAGCGGACAACTCAACCCTCATTTCTTGTTTAATGCGCTAAACAATATTCGTTTTATGATGCGTAAAGATGCTGCCATTGCCGAAGAGATGTTAACTCACCTTTCGGATTTATTGCGCTACGCTCTTGAAAGCACAAAGTTAGAAAAAGTTACCCTCAAAAAAGAACTCGATATCGTCGGCCACTATATTAGTTTGGCGCAAGTTCAATTTAACGAACGTTTGAATTTTGTTGAGGACATCGATTTGGAATCAGAGAAATTCCTTATGCCGCCAATGGTGCTGCAAATACTAGTGGAAAACGCTATTAAACATGGAATGGAACAATTAAAAGAAGGCGGGGAACTAAAGCTGGTAATTTTTATTGATAATGATTCGATAATAATTAAAGTAAGTAATAGTTTTTCCCAGGAGAAAAATTCGAACGGACAGGCGGGCTTTGGCATTGGGTTAAGCAATATCCAAAAAAGGCTTGATCTGTTATATAGTGATGGCGGAAAATTAAAAACTGAGTATTGCGATTCATGTTTTATTGCCACTGTCATCTTGCCGGTGGAGGTCCTGTGAGTAAAAATTCGGGTATAAGCAGCATAGTGGTAGAAGACTCAACAGTGGCTCGTGAAGGCCTGATCGATATGTTGCATGAATTTCCGGCTGTTAACATAGTCGGGCAGGCTGAGCATCCGGATAGTGCAATGGAGTTGATTCAGGAACTGCGCCCTGCACTGCTTTTTCTGGATATCCATATGCCCGGACAAACAGGGTTTGATCTATTGGGTCGGCTCGATTATGAGCCTCTGGTGATTTTTACAACTGCTTACAGTGAATATGCAATCCGTTCATTTGAGTTTCAAACAGTTGATTATTTGCTAAAGCCCATATCGAAAACGCGTTTGGCACAGGCGATCAACAAGCTTGAAAATTACCGCAACGGGTCAACTTCGAATCTGCAGCAGACCAGAATGCAGGCTGATCATCGTTTATTTGTTAAGGATAAAGATCAATGTCATCTCGTCACTTTATCCGATATTCGTTGCTTTGAAAGCTGTAAAAACTACGTAAGGCTTTTCTTTAGTAATGAGTCGGCGTTTGTTAAAAAAAGTTTGAATCAGGTTGAGGAAAGACTACCACAAGATTTGTTTTTTCGATGCAGTCGTCAGTACATTATTAATTTACGTGATGTAGAGGAAATCGAAGAGTGGTTGAACGATGGCTTTATTGTCACACTAAGTGATGGCAGAAAAATAGAGATATCCAGACGCAATGCCTTGAAGTTAAAAAGCATGCTTAGTTTTTAAACTAACTAAGCAGATGCATGGGTATAGGTAAAACTAATTAAAAGGGCAACAGGAAACGACAATGCGTTCAGTGTTCATACAATGTTTTGCAATATGTGTATTGTTCTTTTGGGGAAATGCAGCATTTGCTGTTCCGCCAGAGGATTTAATTGATCTGTCTTCACCCGTGGTTGCAACGATCGGCGAGATTGAATTTCGCGAATGTGTGGTAGAGGCTCACGCAAGAGACAGAACACTGCAATGCGCCTGGTACGAAGTGCCGGAAAATTACGCTGAACCAGCGGGCAAAAAGATAAAAATATTTATAGCGCGTATACCAGCGAGTAAACCTAAAAAGATATTGCAACCGATGCTGTTTTTGGAAGGCGGCCCCGGAGGTGCGGCAAGTCAGGGGTATCTGCAAATTGATAAGGTTTTCCGCGATTTGGTCAAGCATAGAGATTTTTATCTGTTGGACCAGAGAGGTACCGGGCATTCCAATTCTCTAGGCTGTGGCGATTTAGTAAAAGATGAAGAAATTCTGCTAACGCAGGACAACCCTGCCTTATTGAGAAAGCTTTTACTAAAATGTTTACAGGGATTGCCCGGTAACCCACGATTTTATACGACCAGCGTAGCGATAAAAGATTTTGAACAAATACGTGAGGCCCTAAATGTAAAGCAGTGGAATTTGTTTGGGGTTTCTTACGGTACGCGTGTTGCTTTACATTACATGCGTAAACATCCTGCTTCCATTCGAACTGCGACCCTTGACTCTATTGTTCCTCCGAGATTGGCATTAGGAGCGGATGTGGCACCGAATAGCCAGAAAATACTATCCTGGCTTTATAAAAGATGCGTCCAGAATGTTGAGTGTGACACGAATTTTCCTGATCTTGCTGATGAAGTCGAGAATCTTTTTTCCAGACTAAAAAAGTCGCCGGTGGAAATTAAGGTGGAAAATTTTAGTACTGGGGAATTAGAGGACACCGTTTTTACCTATGCGCATCTGACAGGGCTGGTGCGTCTTTACCTTTATAGCCCCACCACATTGTCTCTTTTACCTCCAATGCTATATGAGGCAGCAGCCAAAAATAACTATGCGCCATTGGTTCGAGCGTCTAATAGTGTGTTTAGCTCGGTAGAAAATGCTTTGTCGCTGGGCATGCACAATTCAGTGATATGCACCGAGGATTATCCTTTCTTTCAATCAAATAAAAATAATCAGGATGAAAATACCAATACTTATATGGGTACAAAATTTCTGGAAGATATTCGAACAATTTGCGAGGTATGGCCTCAGGGCATTATCGATGCCGATTTTAAGGAAAAGTTAATATCTGATATTCCTACACTGCTTTTTTCGGGCGAGTATGACCCGATAACACCGGCAGATTATGCCGAAAGGGTATTGCAAGGCTTGTCCAGGGCAAAGCATTGGGTACTTAAAGGGCAAGGCCATTTTGCAAGCACAGGGGGCTGTACACCTCACATCGTTGAAAAATTTGTTAATGATGCGAGTGTTGACTGGTTGGACGGTTCTTGTCTGGACCGGCTTGGCACTGCGCCGCTCTTTATTAATTTTAACGGGCCGTCACCTTAGAGCAGAGGGAGCAACTTAATATGATAGAGGCTAAAAATCTGGCGAAATCGTTTCCCAAAAAAGGCAAGAAGAAAGAAAGAGTGATCGCAGTCAGCGATGTGTCGTTTACGGCAGAAAACGGAAAAATTACCGGCTTATTGGGGCCTAATGGCGCTGGGAAGTCTACCAGCTTAAGGATGCTTGTCGGTTTACTGAAACCGGATAGCGGAACGGGAAGCGTAGACGGCTGGGATATTACTAAAGACAAATTGCTGGTGCGGCAGAGTGTTGGTTTTTTGCCTCATAGCTCTGGCATTTATCCCCGACTGACAACAAGGGAAAATATAGAATATTTTGCACGTTTGGCAGGCCTGGATAAATCTAAGATTGCAGATCGAGTTGAGGAATTGCTTGCTATGTTGGATATGAACGAGTTTGCCGACCGACGTACTGAAGGTTTTTCCCAGGGACAAAGGACCAAAGTTGGATTGGCGCGGGCGCTGGTTCATAAGCCAGGGACGTTGGTGCTGGATGAACCAACAAACGGGCTGGATGTGATGGCGACAAGAAAATTACGAAAAATTTTGCTGGCGCTTAAAGATGAGGGGCACTGTATTTTAATCTCCAGCCATGTAATGCAGGAAGTCACCTTGCTATGTGATCATGTAGCGATTATCAACGAAGGCGCAGTAGTTATGGAGAGCAGCGTTAAAAACATACTTACCAGGACTGGACAAGATGATTTTGAAGACGCCTTTGTGGTAGCTATAGGCGAATCGTTGGAGGGCGCTTAATGAAAAAAACATTAACTATTATGTGGAAGGAAACTCGCGATAACTTGCGGGATCGCCGCTCCCTGTTTTTTGCACTTGTTTATGGCCCGATTCTTATGCCGGCGCTAATGTTTGGGCCTCTGATATTTAAGGTAAATAAACATTTTCAAAGCGATGAGATACCAATTGATATACATGTCTATGGTGAATCAAGAGCTCCTAATCTAGTAAAATTTCTACAGCAGGAAAATATTAAAATGCAATCTGCGCCTGATGACTTTGAGGCGCAAATCGTAGAAGGCGAAGTAGATATTGTATTAGAAATATCAGAAACCTACGAAGATAAATTTATAGAGGGCACACCCGCAAGAATTATTGTTCACTACAACAAGGATAACGATGTCTCGCAAAGGATTTTCTGGAACATAAGAGGCAAACTCGAATATTACAGTCGAACGATCGCGTCACAACGCATGCTAATTAGAGGTTTTGACCACCAATTGCTAAGCCCCATTGATATTGTTGAAAATGATTTATCTAAAGATGATTTTAAAGCCGGGCTGATTGCAAATTTCATTATGTTTTTGGCGATATTCTCCATGCTGATGGGGGGATTTTATTTGGCGACAGATATCACTGCGGGAGAACGGGAGCGCATGTCGCTTGAACCCTTGCTTAGTCTCGCCGTAACAAGATTACAGGTGACTATGGGAAAATACCTGACCATCCTCACTTTTGTATCTGGATCGTTTTTATTGACGGCGATCAGCCTTGCTATCTGGATCTATTTTATTCCGGAAGATTTTTTTGGTAACGCCGACACACCAACAATCATTACATTTATTAAACTCTCGGTGCTTATGTTGCCAATGTGTTTGTTGATATCTGGACTTTTAATGGCATTTTCAACATTCTCCAAAAGCACCAAGGAAGCGCAAACTCATCTCGGTATAGCGATGATTATTCCTATGGCTCCGTTTTTTGTTGTACAGTTTATGAATGTGAAGCTGAGCACGCTGGCAGGTTTAGTGCCCATTCTTGGTCAGTATTTAATTGCAGAAAAGATAATCATAGATTCCGGATTTATTTTACTATCTATGTTTCCTGGCGCACTGGTAACGATTGCGTCTGCAGCGGCGCTGTTTTCAATAGCCGTTTATCGGTATAAACAGGATAGCATCCTTGGTTAAGTGCCAAATAAAATATTGTTTAAGTTTTAAAACTCGGCAGGGTCAGGCTCGTTGATTCTGATATCAGTTAATATTTATCGAGTTTTGAATATGGACTTTCTTATGCAGCGACTGCAGGGACCGCCATGGACGGCGGAAAGTAGAGTAACGCAGGAGCAGTTACCGAGATGCATAAGATCTGTCTGACGCCTTAATATATTTCGATCTATCGCTAAGTACGTTGTTTTTTTGAAAAACCGTTTGTTTAGTATTGTAATTGAGCATCTAACTATCGAATCATAAATTGAAATGTCTTTTTGTTTTAACACCGACCTAACACTTCAGGACAATATTCGGCAAATTGCGACCGGTGAACTGGCGACTGCGCTTAGACACCTTTCGACATTAAAAACCAATCCGCATGAAGGTGTTCACGAAACCCGCAAGTGTCTTAATCGGCTACGCGGACTGCTGCGGATGCTGCGCCCTGCGGTTGCTGATACCTGTTACCGCCGTGAGAACAACAGCTTCCGGAACGCATCGCGCACCTTGTCAGCTGTGCGAGATTCACAGGCCGTGATTGAGAGCTTCGATAAATTTGTAGATATCTTCAGACTTCAAGTTAATCCTGCTTTTCACCAATCATTAAGAGCAAAGCTGATTGAAAGACGGAAGCGTATCGAGTCTTTACAGATTGATCAGGGAGATTATATAAACAACTTAATATCTGAACTGGATAATGCAGCAACTGCTGTTGGAAGCTGGCCAATCACAGCAGTCGACAGCGACAATCTGGCCCGGGGTCTGGAGCAAGTTTACCGGGGCGCCCTAAATGGCTTTCAAGATGCGCGTCAGGAACAGAGTTCGATCGTGCTACATAAGTGGCGAAAAAGCGCCAGATATCTTCGTTATCAGTTTGAATTATTGTGCGGTGTGGATGAGGCATGGGCCAAACCAAGATATGAAGGTTTCCGGAAATTGAGTGACTTACTTGGCAGTCATATTGATCTTGGTTTGTTGAGTTGTGTACTGGAAAATATTCAAGCTGCAGAATCGAACACGGCAGAGTACAAATTTTATAAGCTACTGAAAGAACATCAAAATACCTTGTACTTAGAGTCGCTTGAGTATGGCGGGCCACTATTAGAAGAAAATCCTGAAACTCTTCGTGATCGTGTAATTAAAGCTCTTAAAATATGGCTAGATAAGTAGCAGTAAAAAATAGAAACAAAAAGTTCAGAGTCGTTGATTTATAAAAGCGTATTCAACACTGCCCACACATTATTGAGCAACATGGGCTGCGCTTTTGCGTGTGGATGGATGCCATCGTCTTGCATCAAATCAGAATTTTCATCAATGCCCTGTAAGAAAACGGGAACCAGTGAAATATTGTATTCTTTAGCAAGTTTGGCATAACTGGCGACAAACATATCGGTATAACGACTACCGTAGTTTGGCGGTATTCTTATTCCCAGTAACAGCACCTTGCTACCTATTTGCAGAGATTGTTCGATCATGCTGGCGATATTGTTCTGCATGGCTTTGATCGACTGTCCTCGCAAGCCGTCGTTGCCTCCAATTTCTATTATTACTATTTTGGGTTGATGTTTTGCCAGCAGCGCCGGTAGTCGGCTGAGTGCGCCTTTCGAAGTGTCGCCGCTGATGCTGGCATTGATAACAGAGTAGTCCTTTTTTTCTGCGGCCAGCTTATTGCGCAATAAATTGACCCAACCCTGCTCCAGTGGGAACCCATAAGCGCTGCTAAGACTGTCACCGACAACAAGAATAGTGGCGGGTGTGGATTTTTCTGACGCATATGTGGTCGATAGACAGCAGGCCAGGAAAAAAATCAGGCTTGGGATGCGAATACGATTAATAATAGCTAACATGTGTTTCAGGATTTCCAGTACAAACGGATAAGAATTATGCAACAAGCAGTAAGTTCTATTGTCACCGCGAGTGGCGTGTCGAAGCAAGTGCAGGCACCGGAAGGCAGCTTAACCATTGTGAATAATATCGGCTTGCAGGTGCAGTCGGGAGAAACGATCGCAGTGCTTGGGGCATCCGGCTCAGGGAAGTCAACCTTGCTCGGCTTATTGGCGGGTCTGGACCTTCCCAGCGCGGGTTCAATTAACTTGCTCGGTCAGGATTTAAATCAATTAACAGAAGATCAACGGGCGATATTGCGCGCCGGACAGGTTGGCTTTGTTTTTCAGTCTTTCCAGTTATTGCCGGGATTGACAGCACTTGAAAACGTCATGTTGCCACTGGAGCTGGCCGGCCAGGCGGAAGCGCAACAGGCAGCTGAGGACCTGTTACGATGGGTCGGACTTGGTCAGCGTCAACGCCATTACCCTTCACAGTTATCAGGCGGCGAGCAACAACGCGTCGCAATCGCGCGTGCCTTTGTCGTACAGCCGCGTATTGTCTTCGCTGATGAACCAACCGGCAACCTGGATCAGGCCACTGGTCATCTGGTAATAGATTTAATGTTTGAATTGCAGCGCGAACGTAATATCACCATGCTTCTGGTGACCCATGATGTTGAGCTAGCTCAACGCTGTCAGCGGCAGTTACATTTAGATAATGGATGCCTGGTATAAACACGATGCAGACAAAACCGATTCGTATCAGTGCAGCATTAGTCTGGCGATTTGTTAAGCGCGACTGGCGGGCCAGAGAACTCAGGTTGTTGTTGCTGGCAGTATTAGTAGCAGTCGCCGCCGTCAGTTCAGTCAGCTTTTTTGCAGATCGTGTAGAACGCGCGATGAATTACCAGGCCACAGAACTGCTGGCTGCTGATCTGTTACTTTCCAGCCGCAAGCCCTTACCACCGAAGTATCACCAACAAGCCACTAACCAAGAAATTAGAAACGCGCAGACGGTTGAGTTGCGCTCAGTGGTCGTTGCCGATAACGACGAGCTGGTAATGGCTGAATTAAAAGCAGTCAGCGTCGCCTACCCACTGTATGGCCGACTGAAAATATCCGATGCAGCGTACAGCGAAACCGTCGTTGCCGATAGCGTGCCCGCAACAGGCGAGGTATGGGTTGATCAAGAGTTACTGAACAAATTAAAAATAGCAGTGGATGATCGTCTGCAAGTGGGTGAGGTCTATTTCCGCATCACCAAAATACTGCAATACGAACCCGATCGTGGCGGCAGCCTGTATCAATTAGGCCCGCGTGTGCTTATGAATATCGATGACCTGTCCGGCACCGGATTGGTCGGGCCGTTAAGCCTGGTCTTCTATAAATCATTGTTTGCCGGCTCGAACAATCAGGTCGATCAGTTTAAAAACTGGTTAGACGAAAATATTCAGCCCGGAATAAGAATTCAGACCGTTGAAAATGCACGACCCGAGATTCGTCGCGCCCTACAGCGAGCACGTCAATTCTTAAGCCTGGCAGTGGTGATCACCGTAATTGTTGCCAGCGTCGCTATTGCGGTGGTGGCCAATCATTTCAGTCAACGGCAAGCGATAAATAGTGCATTGTTTAAATGCTTTGGCGCCACTCAGGCCTTTATCAGTCGCTTTTATCTTTACCGCATGTTGTTATTAGCTGTCTTAGGCGGTGTCCTGGGTTGTATTGGTGGTTATCTAATGCAGGCTGTAATTGCCAATATCCTGGCCAACTGGTTTGTAATCGAGTTGCCGGCGGCTGGATTGACGCCGTGGGCCATTGGAATGTTAACGGCATTAGTTGTCTTATTGGGTTTTGCCTTACCCCCAATCATGCGCTTAAAAACCGTGCCGCCTTTACGAGTCATTCGGCATGACATGGGTATACCTAACCTGTCGGCAGTGTTGACCTTGTTTACAGCATTGCTGGCGATCTCCATGGTGATTGCTGGCCTGGCGCAAGAAACGCGCATGGCGGTTATCGCCCTGTTAGGGGTTTTTGCAACTATAACGGTGAGTGCGATATTGGCCTGGTTGTTATTGCGCTTCTTACAAAAAATTCCACGGCGGGGTCTGGTATGGCGTTACGGCCTGTCAGCTATTCTGCGTCATCAGCGCTATAGCATATTGCAGTTAGTCGCCTTTAGCTTGAGCATGATGGCAATTCTATTGCTCACCTTTATCCGCGTCGATATTCTGGAAAAATGGCAACTAAGCCTGCCACAGGATACGCCCAATCATTTTTTAATTAATGTGCAGCCGGAAGAACAAGATGCGTTGCAAACATTGTTTCAGCAACAGGGTTGGCCCCCGCCACAGATGGGACCGGTGGTGGTGGCTCGACTAACCGGTATTAATGGCAAGGCGATAAGTGCAGAAGATTATGAAAAAGGCAGTCGCGCCCAATGGATAGTGCAACGCGATCAACGTTTGTCTTACGCGCCAACTTTGTCGCAAAGCAACGAAATTTATCAGGGAAAATTCTGGCAGCCGAACGATGAACAGCCGCAATGGTCGTTTGAGCGTTCTTATGCTGAAGGTCTGGATTTAACAGTGGGAGATGTCGTTGAATTTCGAGTTGGCGATAGCGTTGCACAAGCCCCAATTACCAGCCTACGTGATGTGGCATGGGATTCTATGCAAATCAATTTTTTTGTTATGGCCAATCCGGCGTTCCTGCAAAGCTATCCAACAACTTTTTTAAGCAGTTTTTATTTACCACCGGATAGAAGTGATTTTGTACGGCAAATTACACGTCAATTTCCAGGCGTTACCGTGATCGATGTCAGCGCTATAATTGGCCAGGTGCGTGAAATAGCCGATCGTGCATCGATGGCGATCGAATATATTTTTCTATTTACCCTGTGCGCCTGTCTACTGGTGTTATATGCCAGTATTCAGGCAAGTAGAGATATCAGGTTACAGGAGGTCGCTTTACTTCGAACCCTGGGTTTGGTTCGTCGCCAGATCAGCTTTAGTTTCGCGGTTGAATTTGGAATCATTGGCTTACTGGCCGGGGGAGTCGCGGTGATAATGGCAACCACGGCTGCTTATTTTATAGCTGACCAGGTGTTTAATATAAGCTACACGCTGAATCTACCATTGATTGTCATCTCCTTATTCTCTGCGGTTGGCATTATTTTAGCGGCAGGCATTCTGGGCACACGCAGTTTATTATCATCGCCACCCATGCGCGCGTTGGCTGAATTTCAAGCACAATAAATAGGGTCAGACTCGTTGATCGAAATAGCAATCAACGAGTCTGACACTTACTTAGAAGTTCTTAATTAAATAATCAAATGCCGCTAAAGACGCTTTTGAACCTTCGCCCATAGCAATTACAATCTGTTTATACGGCACAGTGGTAACATCACCGCAGGCGAATATACCGGGCGTACTGGTTTCGCACTTTTCGTTGACGATTATCTCGCCATACTGACTCTGTTCCACCACGCCTTTTACAAAGTCGCTGTTGGGGATCAAACCGATCTGAATAAATACACCGGACAGGGCAACGCTGTTCACTTCTTCCGTTTCCCGGTCCTGATATTCAATGGCTGTGACGCTGCCGTTACTCGCTTTAATGGCCTGCGTAGCAACATTTTTCAGGATCGTAATATTCTCGCGATTAGCCGCCTGATCAACCAGGATTTGGTCGGCTTTGAGTTCCGGTAAAAACTCCAGCACGGTTACCGACTTTACAATGCCGGCCAGATCTAACGCCGCTTCAATACCGGAGTTACCGCCACCCACAACCGCGACGTCTTTGCCTTTGAAAAACGGGCCGTCACAGTGCGGACAATACGCCACACCTTGGCCGATATATTCTCTCTCACCGGGAACACCCAGTTCACGCCATTTGGCACCGGTGGCAATAACCACAGTCTTCGATTCAATCTTTTCACCGGATGAAAGCGTAATCGTCTTGACCTTATCGCTCTCTATTTTCTCCACATGCAGATGTTCCTTGATAGTAATATCGTACTCATTAGCATGTGTTCGTAAATCATCGGTTAACTTCGGCCCTGTGGTACTAGGTACCGATATTAAATTTTCTATACCCATAGTGTCTTTCACCTGGCCACCGATCCGATCAGCAATCAAGGTAACTTTGAGCCCTTTACGTGCAGAATAAATTGCCGTGGCAATACCGGCAGGGCCGCCACCGATTACCGTTACATCCTGCAACGGCAACGCAGGTGTTTCATCGGCGCTGCCAGCAGTCAAATTTGGATAACGTTCCAATAGTTTCTGCAATAACTGTGCGGTATCGATTTTCCCGTTAGCAAACAGTTCGCCGTTTAAATAGACAGTAGGAACACCCTGTATATTGCGTTCTTCAATGACTTCTGGATACAGGCCACCGTCGATCATTTCGGTGCTGATATTTCTATTTAGTATCGCGAACTGATTGATCGCCTGCACAACATCGGGACAGTTATGGCAACTAAGACTAACAAATACTTCAAAATTTAACGGTTCGCTTACGCTGGAAACAATGTTCTTAATACCATCATCCAGTTTTAAGGCTGTGCCTGACGAGTGCAACACAGCCAGGACCAGAGAATTAAATTCGTGACCACTGGGAATACCAGAAAACGCAATGCCATTCGACTCGCCCTCAACTTCCAGATAAAAACTAAGCGGGCTGCGTAATACACCGGAGGTGTCTCGTTCTTCTAGCGATAACTGGTCAGATACCGATACGAAAGAGTTTAAAAACTCCAGCAATTCAGATCGTTTTTCATGCTCACCGGTTTGCACTACAAGTGTTACCTGCTGCTGCATGTTAGCGGTGTACTGTTTAAGCGCGTTTAAAATGTCTTGGTTTAACATGGTTCTGCTGTTCCGCGATCGCGATCAGTGTTAAACGGCGCGACCGTTCCTGTATAAATCAGTTTATGAAAAGGCAATGAGTCGTCCCTGACTCCGTCCCGTACTTCCTTGCTAGATCTTGCCAACCAGGTCCAGACTTGGTGTCAGGGTTTCCTGCCCTTCTTCCCAGGCTGCCGGACAAACTTCGCCGTCGTGTGTGGCCACATACTGTGCGGCCTTCACTTTGCGTACCATATCCTTGGCAGAGCGACCGATACCCAGGTCGTGGATTTCCGCGACCTTGATAATGCCCTCAGGGTCGGCAAGGAAGGTGCCACGCAGAGCGAGACCTTCTTCTTCGATCATGACATCGAAGCCGCGCGTGATAACGCCTTTGGGATCGCCGAGCATTGGAAAATTGATCTTGCCAATGGCATCGCTGGTATCGTGCCAGGCCTTATGCACAAAATGGGTATCTGTCGATACGGAATATACCTCGACTCCCATTTTCTGAAGTTCGGCGTACTGATTGGCCATATCTTCCAGTTCAGTCGGGCAGACAAAGGTAAAGTCGGCCGGGTAGAACAGGAAAATTGACCATTTGCCTTTCACGTCTTCGCTGGTGATGGTCTTGAATTCGCCATTGTGAAAAGCTTCAGCGGTAAATTCAGGTATGGATTGGTTGATCTTTGCCATTTGTGATTTCCTTCTAACGGTTAATGTGTTGCTGATGTGTTTCAAATCTGAGCGCAAAAATAACGGCTTTCATTGATCTAGTAAATTGAATAAAATAGATAACCTCAATCTATTTTTTTGAACGATATGATATCCCTGAAACAGCTGAACTACGCCCTGGCGCTAGAACAGACCCTCCACTTTAAAAAAGCGGCCCAGCTCTGCTCGGTATCGCAGTCCGCGCTCAGCACCGCTATTGCGGAGCTGGAAAACCAGCTTGGCCTGCAAATATTTGAACGAAATAACAAAAAGGTATTGATCACGCCGCTAGGCAAACAGGTTTTGCGGAAAGCACGTTCTATAAAGGTGGAAATTGACGACCTGTATCTGCTGTCGCAAAGCCAGAAGTCACCATTAAGCGTGCCCATGTCACTAGGCATCATTCCAACGATTGGGCCTTATCTGCTACCAAAGGTATTACCGCAACTCCGAACGCGCTATCCGGATCTGCAGCTGAAGATACTGGAAGAACAATCGCATGTACTGGTGGAAATGGTCCGGCTGGGGGAAATCGATAGCGCCGTGCTGGCACTGCCCTACCCGCTTGATGGTTTACATTCGTTTGAATTCTGGCAGGAGGACTTTTATCTGGTCACACATCGGAAAGACAGGTCTGCCCGGCGTAAAAATATATCCGCAGAAGAGCTGGATCATGATCAGTTGCTATTGTTAAAAGACGGGCATTGCCTGAAAGACCACGCCCTGGCTGTTTGCCAACAACCTGATCTGGCAAGTGACTATTCTCTGGCCGGCACCAGCCTGCATACTTTGGTACAGATGGTCGCGGGCCAGATGGGTACTACGCTGGTACCAGAGATGGCAGTCGAACAATTACTAAACGAAAATCCTGAATTGAGAGCTATGCATCTAAATGAACCGGGACCACATCGAAGAATCGCATTTGTTACGCGATTAAACTATGCCGGTGTCAATAATATCGAGTTATTAATGAAACTATTTCGGGAATGCTTGAGCAAGTAATCAAGGGGTCAGCTAATTGTCGTGATAATGGCGTATCTCTGTCGTGGTTAGCAGCAAAAGCGAGCTGCAGAATTCGTTCTGTACTCAGTCGAGGAAAATTAAGATGATTGTTCGAAAACTAAGACTGCAACGTGGTTGGTCTCAAGAGCATTTGGCTCAATTGAGCGGCTTAAGCACACGAACCATTCAGCGAATCGAAAGGGGGCACAATCCCGGTCTGGAGTCGTTAAATTCCCTGGCTGCTGTATTCAAAATCAACATCAACGAATTGCAACAGGAGAACGATATGACGCCGTCTACACCAATAACACTAGATGAAGAACGCGCAATAGCCTATGTCAGAGATATTAAAGGATTCTATTCACACGCAACCACCTATGTATTGACAATTGCACTACTGGGTCTTGTTAACTGGCTTGTTACACCGCATTCCCTCTGGGTAATATTTCCTGCACTCGGCTGGGGAATTGGCCTCGCAACGCATGGGCTAAATGTTTTTGAAGTGTTCAGTTTTTTTAGTCCGGAATGGGAAAAAAAGCAGATTGAAAAACGCCTCGGTAAAAAACTATAAGAATTCATGGGATCAGACTTGCTGAATTAAGTTTTCAACGAGTCTGACACCTTTAATTTGGACCGCTTTAATTTTCTATTAGTTTTTCCTGGCCACAATAAATACGGCTTTGCTTTTCGCCTGTTGCCAGTGATAATCAATTTGAAAACCGGCACCCGTAAGACTTTTTTCGAGTTCTTTTGCAGTAAATACCTTAACCATCGGCATCAATCCCAGGAATTTGCCGATTGGCTCAATATATTTTATATATTTCATACCGTCACCGAGACAAACTGTACTAGAGACAAAAATACCACCCGGCTTAAGCATTTGATAAATCCTCCCGATTACTGCTTCTTTGTCTTCCAGCAAGTGTAAAATGTTCAGCCCTAATACAACATCCAGAGACTGGTCAGGCAGACGAAGTGCATCGACTGTGGATTGCTCAAAAGTAATATTTTCGATATTACCCAACCCGGCCCGGCTCTGCGCAATGGCTATCATTTTCGATGAAATATCGATCGCCTGAATATGTTTGACGTAGGGTGCATGAAGAATAGCGGTTGAACCAGTACCACAACCTATCTCCAGCACTTCCATGTCCGATCGAAAATAACCCTGTGTGATCTGTAGTTTTTTCTCGTACGCTGCCTGGTCGGCAATAGGCTGCTTTGAATAGCGCGCTGCTATTCTGTCCCA
>CAJHXF010000157.1_pt1 | contig 19398 bp, 14 predicted proteins | sample 9198441 | NCBI WGS metagenome assembly CAJHXF01 (sample SAMEA7708335, study PRJEB35096) | sediment metagenome | biome: marine neritic benthic zone biome [ENVO:01000025]; feature: sediment [ENVO:00002007]; material: shallow marine sediment [ENVO:03000034] sea grass bed [ENVO_01000059] ...
CAGTCTACGCCTATAAGGGCGAAACGCTGGATGAGTATTGGCAATACACCCATAAAATCTTTGAGTGGCATGACAACGGCACACCCAACATGATTCTTGACGATGGCGGTGACGCAACCTTGCTTATTATGCTGGGAGCTAAAGCTGAACAGGACTCCTCTGTGCTGGACAACCCAGGCAGTGAGGAAGAAACCGCTTTATTTGCCTCGATCCGGAAACGATTGCAGGAACAACACGGCTGGTATTCCAATATTCTTAAAAATATTCAGGGTGTTACGGAAGAGACCACAACCGGTGTCCATCGCCTGTACCAAATGGCAAAGGAAGGCACGCTGAAGTTTCCGGCCATCAATGTCAATGACTCGGTTACAAAATCGAAATTTGATAATTTATATGGCTGCCGTGAATCACTGGTAGACGGCATTAAGCGCGCAACAGACGTTATGGTTGCTGGTAAGATCGCATTGATTTGTGGTTATGGTGATGTCGGCAAGGGATGCGCACAATCATTGCGCGGACTGGGCGCAACGGTATGGGTGACTGAAATTGACCCTATCAATGCCTTGCAGGCTGCAATGGAAGGTTATCGTATCGTAACCATTGAAGAAGCAGCGGCAGTCGCTGATATTTTTGTTACCGCTACTGGAAACTATCACGTTATCGGGCATGACCATATGGCTGCAATGAAGGACCAGGCCATCGTCTGTAATATTGGTCATTTTGATAATGAAATTGATGTGGCAAGTTTGCAACAGTACCAATGGGAAAACATTAAACCGCAGGTCGATCATATTATCTTCCCGGATGGCAAAAAAATCATACTGTTGGCAGAAGGCAGGCTGGTTAATCTTGGCTGTGCTACCGGCCACCCGAGTTTTGTGATGTCTAACTCATTTACCAATCAGGTGCTGGCGCAAATAGAGCTATGGAATAACGGCGATGATTATGAAAATAAAGTTTACGTTTTGCCGAAAAAGCTGGATGAGAAAGTTGCCCGTTTGCATCTGAAAAAACTGGGAGCGAACTTAACAGTTTTAACGCAGCAACAGGCTGAATACATTAACGTTCCGGCAGACGGCCCATACAAACCTGATCATTATCGATATTAGGAATCCACTATTTAGTGTAAATGACAAGACCCAAACAAAAAAGGGCTGCCTCGGCAGCCCTTTCAGCATGCACTTGAAACATGCTCAACTAGTGATTGAAAAGGTTTGCATATGATTTACGCTAAAGTATGGATAAAATCCACGAATCACTTCGATTATGACTACTGCCATGAAATCTCAAAGTACATTTGACAAAACCTTCAGTTTTGAGTTTTTTCCTCCTAAGACTCAAAAAGGCCAGGAAAAACTGATCGCTACCCATGACGCGTTAGCCAAACTGGGTCCACGGTTTTTCTCGGTTACTTTTGGAGCAGGCGGCTCTACACGGGACCGCACGCTGGATGCTGTACTCGAGATTAAACATCGTGGCAGCGAATCAGCACCGCATATTTCTTGCATCGCATCCAGTAAAGCAGAAATTCTGGGATTGTTAAATACCTATCAAAATGCAGGTATCAGGCATCTGGTTGCCTTGCGTGGTGATATGCCATCCGGCGCGTATGAGGCCGGTGAATTTAATCACGCCAATGAGCTGGTCAATTATATTCGTGAACAAACCGGTGAAGCCTTTCATATAGAAGTAGCGGCGTACCCGGAGTTTCATCCCCAGGCCGCTGGTGTCGAGAGGGACATAGACTACTTTGCCAATAAGGTAAAGGCCGGCGCCAATAGCGCGATAACTCAGTACTTTTATAATGCAGACGCCTACTACCATTTTGTAGATCAATGTGAAAACAGGGGCATCGATATACCAATTGTGCCGGGAATTATGCCTATTACGAATTTCGAAAAACTGGCTCGGTTTTCGGACGCCTGTGGCGCCGAAATTCCACGCTGGATTCGTAAAAGACTCGAAACGCATGCAAATGATCCCGAATCCTTAAAAGCCTTTGGAATTGATATAGTAACAACGCTTTGTGATAAATTATTAACTGCCGGCGCTCCAGGCCTGCACTTTTACACCATGAACCAAATAGAACCAACAACAACCATCTGGAATAATCTTGGCCTCTAAGTTCAAAACACTCGCCACGGAACCCCGACCACAGGGACGCGGGACGACTGCATGAATGCAGAAGGTAGCACGACGCAGGAAGCCAAAGTCGAGATAATCTTTTAAGGTTCAATTCATTTGACTGAATAGCACAAAAAAGTAATTATGGTTTTATTCAGTACATTCCAAAATTGAAACTTTCACATAAGGAATGGTGAAGGCAGCAATTTCGTGATATCACCTTCAGTATTATTCCGTGGGTTCCGTGGCTATTTTTGTTATCCTCTCATCGTATGAATAATGACGAATTAATTAAACGAGACCTCTCTGTTCTGTGGCATCCCTGCACCCAAATGAAAGACCACGAGTGGCTGCCATTGATTCCGATTAAAAGCGGTAAAGGTGTCTGGCTGGAAGATTATGACGGCAAGCGCTACCTTGACGCTATTAGCTCCTGGTGGGTCAATCTGTTTGGACACAGCAATCCAAAAATCAACGCGGCCATTCAACGACAAACCAGGCAGCTTGAACATGTGCTGCTTGCCGGATTTACACATGAGCCGGCAGTGCAACTGTCAGAGAAGCTTATTAATATTCTTCCGGATCGGATCTCCCGCTGTTTCTTTACGGACAACGGTTCCGCTGCAGTAGAAGCTGCGTTAAAAATGAGTTATCACTACTGGCTCAATAATGGACAAGAGGAAAAGTCTAAATTTATAACACTTAGCAACTCTTACCATGGTGAAACACTGGGTGCGCTGGCTGTAGGCGATGTCGATCTTTATAAAAAAACCTATCGACCGTTATTAATGCGGGCAATTACCGTACAGTCACCCGACTGCTATTATCGCGAGCAGGGCGAAAGCCAGCGTGACCACAGCATAAAGATGTTTGAAGCAATGCGACGTACGCTGGAGAAACATCATAAAGAAGTCTGCGCAGTGATCGTTGAGCCTCTGGTGCAGTGTGCCGGCAACATGCGTATGTATGACCCTGTTTACTTGTGGCTATTAAGGCAGGCATGCAGCGAATTCGGCGTTCATCTTATCGCAGACGAAATTGCTACAGGTTTCGGCAGAACAGGAACCATGTTTGCCTGTGAACAGGCCGATATCAGCCCTGATATTATGTTGTTATCCAAGGGAATAACCGGTGGCTATCTGCCGCTTGCGGTGGTTGCCACTAATGACCGGATCTATCAGGCTTTTTATGATGATTACGAAAAACTTAGCGCTTTTCTCCATTCGCATAGTTACAGCGGCAATGCATTAGCCTGCAGCGCGGCTAATGCTACACTCGATATTTTTGCGGAAAGAAATGTAATCGAGAAAAACAAGAAGTTATCAGAACATATGCGGCGGGCTACTTCGGTGTTGCTGGAGCACAAACATGTTGCTGAGGTTCGACAGCATGGCATGATACTGGCTGTTGAGTTAATTAAAGATAAAGTTAAACGCGTGCCATTTCCCTGGCAGGAACGTCGTGGCTTAAAGGTTTATCAGCATGGCTTGAAGAATGAAGTTCTATTAAGACCACTCGGCAACGTAGTCTACTTTATGCCGCCCTACATCATTAAACCGGCAGAAATTGATCAAATGGTCGGCGTGGCAATAGACGGTATTAATATCGCAACTAGAAACTAACAACACGCACTCCATAATTACATTTTTCTTTTAAAAATAGGTAACCAGAACTCTGGACGAAATATTAATACTGAATTACTTGCCCAGTTCCTTAACGACATTCTGTGTGAGTGACTCCGGATCGACATCAATATCAACCATTATTGCGTTATCCGGCTCTTCGAACGCCTGAAATTGCGATCGCAACATGTCTGCCTTCATATAATGACCTTCTCTACTCTGCATACGCTGCAATATCTGTTCATAGCTACCCTTAAGATAAACAAACTTCATATCTATAATATTTTTAGCCAGACACTCACGATATTTCCTTTTCAGTGCAGAACAGGCCAGCACGGCGTCCTTGCCTGACTTATCGCATATTGCCATCAGGCGATTAAGTTCTTCCAGCCAGGGTTTTCGATCATCGTCGTTTAGCGGCTGACCGGAAGTCATTTTTTTTATGTTTTCTTCCGGATGATAATCATCACCATCGTAAAACTGACAGGACAGGCTATCGGCCAATCGCAAGCCGATGGTGGTTTTTCCGCACCCTGAAACACCCATTAATACGACGATCATATTATCTATGGGATCCGTTAACTAATTATCCATCAACTGCAAGCGTATACTCAGTCAGGCACGCCAATAAAAATTAACCTGACAATATACCGCACGTTAAATGTGGATCATTACCAGAATACTGCATACAAACCAGCCAGAATCAAAAGTATCGCAAACGAGCCTATATTAAATGTCGCGCCGGTGGTAAACAATTGTTTGGTTAGCAGAATGCCTTTAGCGTCATCCGATCCACGACCTTCCGCATAACTGACAATAGCCATTATTAACGCAGTAATAATAAAGGTTAATCCCATCTGATTCATAAAGGCCAGTTTAGGGAAAATTACCGCTATTGCGTCGCCTTCAAACCAGCCTTTGCTTCCAACTTTTAAATACATGGCGATAGGTATTGAACACAGCGCACCTATAATGGCGCCCTTGTTGGTGGTTTTTTTCCAGAACAATCCCAACATGAATATTGCGAGGATTCCAGGACTGACAAGACCGGTATATTCCTGAATATACTGGAAAGCCTGACCAAGATTGCCAAGCATTGGAGCGATGAAGCAGGCGATGATTAATGCTACCGTGGCAGAAAATCGACCAACTTGCACGATTTTCTGTTCACTGGCATTACGGTTGAAATTAGGCTTATACACATCCATGGTAAAAATAGTAGCAGTGGAATTCAGCATGGAAGCCAGGGATGAAACAATGGCTGCTGTGAGCGCAGCAACAACCAGTCCTTTTATCCCAACGGGTATAAATTGGTCGATTAGCCAGGGTAATGCCCGGTCGTTATCTATTGAATTTGTGCCGGTTACAAACGAGTCAGCTACGCTATTCACCGTAACCACTCCATCCGGACCGGTATTAAGCGCATATGCAATAATGCCCGGAATGACAACAATTAACGGAATAATCAACTTAAGGCATGCAGCAAAAACAATTCCTTTCTGAGCTTCACCGATATTTTTTGCTGCCAGTGTTCTTTGAATAATGTATTGATTAAAGCCCCAATAATACAGGTTTGCAATCCACATACCGCCAACCAGGACAGCAAGCCCGGGCAGGTCCCAATAAGCATCTCGACCATTCGGTGTAATGATTTCGCCCTTGTCAATTATCATGGAGAACTTCTCCGGTACCACTTTAAACAATTCCTTTAGGCCGCTAATCACACTCCCATCCGATGCAAAATGTCCCAGCGCGATATACGTGGTTACCAGGCCTCCACCGATAAGTATTACCACCTGAACAACATCAGTCCAGGCAACGGCCTTTAATCCACCCCACAATGAATACGCCGCTGCAAACAGTGCCAGACCAATTATGCTGGGCACTATCAGGCTGCCATCGCTCACACCGATTATGGTATCCAGGGCTTTTGACCCGAGATACAGAACTGAGGTCAGATTTACAAAAATAAACAGTGCAATCCAGAATACGGCCAGTATAGACTTCAGGTTGGTGCTGTAACGTTTTGCCAGAAACTCCGGGATGGTATACAGCTCCTTTTCAATAAATATGGGCAGCAGAAATTTACCTACAATCAGTAACGTTGCTGCCGCCATCCATTCATAAGAGGCAATTGCCAGACCGATAGCAAAACCGGAACCCGACATGCCAATAAACTGCTCGGCCGATATATTCGCCGCAATTAGCGAAGCGCCAATCGCCCACCAGGGCAATGCTTTACTGGCTAGAAAGTAATCCTTGGAATCCTTGGTATGCCCGGCCTTCTCTCTGGAAACCAGCAAACCTATGGCAACGATAAGTAGGCAATAGCCTACAAATATTACAAGATCAATTGTGGATAGTTTCATAACGATACACTTTTTTTGTGGTAATCAAATATATTGCTGTTCTGGCGCAAATCGAACGACAAGAATAACTCATTCAGGATGAAGATTACCAGATTACTTTTTCAGTTATCGAATGGAAGCGAGGACTGTCTTAAGGTGCGTGACTTGAAGGCTATTGACAAGCCTATACGCTTATGACCTCTAATTCAGATATATAACTCTATCAATGTACCACTTTCGGCAAATTTCTGCTCTCAAAAAGTGAGCCACTGGATTTCGCGTATCTCGGATCTGTCATAATCACTTACGGGCCTCATTGTATGCGGACAGACTTGCTTCCGGTTTTCTTCGCAACATCTTTCAATATGATCTTTGAATACCCGAATTTTTATAGCGTTATTAAGTATTTATTTTGTCGTCGCGGAGAAAGTTGATTGCACTTTCTCTGTCTATTTTTAACTGTCGAATACAGTCGGAATTAGAGTCCAGAAAACACCAGTTGGGTCACTGAAGAACACTAGACCAGCACTAGAAAAGATAGTAACCCGTCAGCCAGATTCATTAACGCCCTAAAGATCGGCATACCCATGAAACTTAATACTATTAAACCAAATAAAATAAAATTGCCGTACTGATAGTTAAAACGCAGATACTTATGACTTAATTCGCGAGGCAGAAAATGCGCCATTATGTAGTGCCCATCGAGCGCACCAATCGGCAGCAGGTTAAATAACATCAGCAACAAATTGATTCTGGCCAGAAAACTAAAGAAGATCTGGGGTCCCGGTTGAGTTAGAAACTCAGAACCGGTCTTTAGCCCTAATACATATATGTTCGCTGTTATGATTGCCAATAATAGATTCATGCCAGGCCCGGCAAAGGCTACTACTGGCGACGCCCATGGAGAGTTAAAGTTACTCGGATTGGTCGGTACTGGTTTGGCATAACCAAAACCCACCATCATGACCATAATCAACCCCATTGGATCGATATGGGCAACCGGATTTAGTGTTAGCCTGCCGGCACGTTCTGCCGTATCGTCACCAAATAACTTTGCGGACCAGGCATGACCAAATTCATGAAAGGTCAGAGATACAATTAAAGCAATTAACAGCAGAACAAATATTTCATACTGGCCTTCATAGAGTAAATAAAGCATAGAAAACCTTCACAAGATACTAAAAAATAAAGCTTACTGCCCCGATAACAATACCATAAACAAGCATCGCAATAACGGTACGTTTGAGTATATATCCCTCCTGATCACGTAATGCCAGAACTGAAGCAACCGCAACGATATTATTGATACATACCATATTACCCATTGCGCCGCCTGCGGATTGCAGCGCTAGTATCGTTGTGCGATTTAAATTTAAATCTATCGCAATGGAATCCTGAATACCGGCAAAAGTCAGATTTGATATCGTATTTGAGCCGGAAAAAAATGAACCCAGCGCACCCAGATAAGCCGCAAATAGCTGCCAGCTAGCACCGGTAAGCATCGCAAGGTGCTCTCCAATCCTCGTCACTGCCGAACCGTTACCACCCATCATCATCAGGTTCACAAACACCAATGCACCAAAAAGCGCCAGAATAGGCTGCCGCATTTGCTTCATAGTTTCTTTGCCAATAGTGACAATACTGGCTCCTGAAGACGAACTTATCACAATCGATAGCCAGGCAATCACACCGAACGGAATAATTGAAGGCACATATAACAGACTATGACTCCAGGACTCCGAGGTATTCAGTATATTATGTAATGAAATAACCAGTGCCGGACTGATTGAGAACACACCGAGATAACCTAAATCGAGCGACCACGCAGGATCATTTAGCGTTAACAACGCTTTTATTCCCAACTGCGGGATACGTGTTAGAACAAGCAGCAATACCGTACCCCAGAGCGGAAACATAGCTTTTATTAAAACAAAATTATTCACTGTCGACGAAGTCGTATCAGTGGATTCTTTTGACGGTAGCTGAACCGTATTTTTACTAAACTGAATCTGAACCTGAACCTTCTTCTTTGATAAACCAATACCAAAGCGTGCTAACAGTATCGTTGCAACGAGTCCGACAAATCCCCCAATAAGGGCAGGAAATTCATAGCTTAAAGTTGAAATATATACATACGGTAGTACTGTTGAAAACACACTTAATAGGATAAACAATCCATTATCTAAAATGGATCTAAACTTGATCAGGAAAACCAAAGCGATTGCCACTATAAAAACCGCAGCTATTCCATTCATAACCGCAGATTTATACCCAATCTCCAGTATTTCCTGAGGCATAAGAGATATGGCCGAGAAACCGAACCAGGTTGGTGTGCCTACCGCGCCAAACGAAACCGGCACACTATTCAGTATCAAGCATAAGATAGCCACCCTGACGGCCGGAAAACCCAATCCCACCAGTACCGGTGCAGCTATTGCCGCAGGAGTACCAAAGCCGCTCGCCCCCTCAATCAGAAACTGAAATGCCCAACCAACAATCATAAGTTGTGCAATTTTGTTTCCAGATACGGTATTCAGCCAGTCTTTAATAATTGAAAGTGCGCCGGTTGCCTCCATCGTTCGAAACAGGAATATGGCGCCGGTAATAATGAGAATGGGCGTCCAGGCTACTAATAATCCATCCAATACAACAGCATGAACATGGGTCGACTGAAAACCAAACACAACTAGCATTGTCAGGTAAAGAACAAAAGCCGACAACGGCAGCGCCCGATAAGAAGGCATACTGTTCTTTTTGGTCATTAAATAGACCAATAAAATTATTGGGAAATATGAAAAGTATAGTTTTAGCATAAGAAACAGCTTTGACTTAAGCGTAATCAGTACAGATCGTTAGGTATCCATACGCTACGTGACCGTTGCCCGGGCCTTTCACAAAGACTGATGACAATTAATATATCAAACAAACCACCAAAATCTGCCAACATTATCAGTACAGGAATTCACAATATCAAACCGCACAGACCGTAACCAGCTACCCGACTAATAGTCCATTTGGCTTCAGATCGCGTTAGAATCGTCTGATCATAAATTATTTTGGAAGTACGGCATTTTCACACGAACCGGATTCAAAATACTCCTGAATATTCGTAAATGTCGTATCAGCAATATTATGAATTGCCTCTTTGGTAAAGAAGGCTTGATGGGCTGTTATCAGTACGTTGGGGAACGTCTGCAATCTGACAAAAGTATCATCCTGAATAACCTGCTCTGACAGATCTTCAAAAAACAGTTCACCTTCTTCTTCGTAAACATCGAGGCCTAATTGGCCCACTTTACCTCTCTTTAATCCGCCAATCACGGCACCGGTGTCAATCAATGGGCCACGACTGGTATTTATAATCATGACACCTTCTTTCATTGCTGAAATCGCATATTCATTGATAATGTGGTAGGTCTCGTACGTCAGGGGGCAATGTAAACTGATAATATCGCTGCGTTCGTACAAATCGTGTAAATCAACATATTTACCGCCCAGCTCTTTAAAAGCATCGTTAGGGTATTTATCATATCCAATTACATTACAGCCGAACCCCTTTATAGTTTTTGCAAAGATCTGCCCTATTTTTCCGGTGCCAATAACACCGACCGTCTTACCGTACAAATCAAATCCAAGCAGACCATCAAGCGCAAAATTACCATCACGCACACGGGTATAGGCTTTGTGTAATTTTCTGTTTAGACAAAGAATCATGCCGATGGCATGTTCAGAGACCGCATAGGGCGAATAAGCCGGCACCCGAACCACCCCAATTCCCAGCTCGGCAGCTTTATTGATATCGACATTGTTGAAACCGGAGCAACGCATTGCAACCAGGCGTACACCCAGCTCTTTTAATTTTACTAACACCTCGGCATCGATCAGGTCATTAACGAATGCACAGACAACATCAAAATCATCCGCCAGTTTGGCCGTCTTAACATATAGCCTGGGCTCCAGATAAGTGACATCAAACAAATGGTGTCGGTTTACCTCTTCAAAGGCACTAGCCACCCAGTTCTTTGTGCTGAATACTGCTATTTTAGGTTTTTTTTCAGTCTCAGATTTTGATGGGGTTTGGGTTTGCGGTTCCATTGAGTGTCTCAGGCTGTTTGCTAGGGAGCGCAATTATAAACCATTGCTTACGCTATCGGGTCGCGAACAGTACCTAACCGGTATTTGAACCGGTTTCATGGTTCCAGATCAAAAAAACAGGCGCACCGAAAAGGTACGCCTGTTCTTGACCTGGCTGCGGAATTTTCTATACCGCAATAATGTTATTTTTATTACGGCCGTGTAGTACCGGAGCCGGAGTTACCGCCCAAAGGCACTACCGCATCAAGACCGACAAACTTACCGCCAGACTGCCATAGCGCCGGCTTCAACAGGTTGTACTTCTCCTCGTCCCATGTTGTCCAGTCGTAGTTAAGCAATCCGCCAGTATCTCCCGAGTTGGGATTAACACACCAGAAGGTATGGTGAAGCTTTTCAGCAATAATTTCATCGCGTATGGCTTCCATCCATTTCTGGTTGTCGCCACCGTCCATAAAACCGCCCCACTCACCAATTAACAACGGCGAGATGTTCTGTGTATGCAGGTATAACCAGTTTGGCTGCCAGACTTCTGCACGCAATGTATCGCGATTGAAACCGGCGTAGAACCATGGCTGCCGATAGACCAATGGACCGTAGTCATGCGGAGAATACATGATCTGAGCATTGTGGCCGGGCACCTGCACCGGCTTTTCCTGCGCCAGTCTCAGATTACCACCCCACCAGTTGAAATGGTGGCACTGTTCAGCCTGAGCAGGATCCGGTATCGATTTATGGTTCACCTCTTTACCGTAAACGGGAGTGACTTCAATACCTTCAACCAGAATCAGGGCATTTGGGTTAACAGCGAGGATTCTACCAGCGGCCACTTCAGCGGCATGCCGCCAGTTCCACTGATCAACCGAGTCATCCCATTTGGCATAATCCGTATTTTCAGTTAATGGTTTACGCAGGCAATAGGACTCCCAGGACTCGTTTGGATCTTTCTGCAGATCGTTGCCCAATGAGCCGTTTGGAACACCGTGAGGTTCGTTTTCAAGATCATAGGCGACAATGGTGTCGTCATTCTTATAACGGTTGGCAAACCATTCCCAGGTATCGAAAAAGTCAGCGGCTGTAATACTACCTCGATACCACAACGGGTAAATATGACCAGAGTTATCTGCTTCCGCGCTATGCACGTCGATCAATACTTTCATGCCACATGATTTAGCCTGCTTCAGGAAGTAGTCCCAAATCTCCAGGCTGTTCAAACCTGTTAGATTTGGATTAGTGTATAGATTCACGTTAGTTGGCAGGAAGGTGCCCACTGACCATTCTTTTATCAGCTGCGTAGAAATCGGCACACGAATCAGGTTGATACCGCGCTCGGCCATGCTGCGCACCAGGTCTTCCATATTAACGCTCCACAAGCCATGAAATACTCGCTCAGTTGCGTTCATACCAAACCAGTTGGCACCCGTTAACCAGACCGAATTACCCGCCGAATCAATGATCTGGTTCCCCGATGTGGTCAACCAATCATCATTGGAGGGTACAGTCGCCGGATCAACACCACACGCAAAATCCCCACCACCACTCGATGAGCTGCTGGACGACGAACTGGAACTGCTTGAAGATGAACTACTGGATGACGAACTGCTGCTTGACGAGCTGCTCGACGAAGAACTGGAACTGCTCGAAGATGAACTGCTGGATGATGAGCTACTGCTTGATGAACTGCTCGACGAAGAGCTGGAACTGCTGCTAGACGATGAACTAGAGCCACCGTCACAGACCGCACCGGTTACTGTGGGAACCTGAGCAGGAGACCCAGGTAACCCCTTGTTTCCCTGCATACCAAATTCAACACTCTGACCCGGATTTATGGTCCCGTTCCAGGGCAGGTTTGTCGCGGTGTATGGATTAGTACCCGTTACATTCGCGTTCCAGCCGCTGGTTCGTTCTGACCCATCTGTGTACTGCCAACTGACTTCCCAGCCGTTAATTGTTGAGCTGCCGCTATTAGTGATTCGAATACTGGCAACAAATCCCGTTTCCCATTCGTTTGCTACGATGTACTCACACACTGCGGCGAAGGAGCTGATCGGGTATGCTATAAAGCCAAAACAATACAGCATTACAATACTTTTTCTTATTACATTCATTGATTCCACCTCTCTTAATGCCTTTATTAAAACAACGGGCGTGGTATCTATCATGCATGATTAACATCGGATCAGAACCAGCTACTCTATAAACCCAAGAGCATTCGGTCTTGCTTGCAGACTCTTGTTTGAAACACACTCCAGAGAAAAGGAGTTTTACTAACCCACGTAAACCGGGAGTCAGTTACAAGTACCTAATTGCTGAAGAGCGGCGGACTGGCCAAGAATTTCCGGTGACCGGTAGTTCCCCTCTAACAATCCGGATGGTGAAACGGCTTAACGATGAATCTGGCTGAGAATTAATCTAAGCTGTGAAAATACCCCCTCCATTTAAAACACCATTACTACATGTGTGGCAGTAGATCACCACACATTTCAGGTGAAAAAAAAGTAGCAGAACACAAGCAAGGATTCGTCCGTTTATCAGGCGAATTGCTAAAAAGACTTATCTAATCAGTGATGGACTGAGACAGAACTAAAGAATTAGTTACACTTTACTTGCCAAACTGAAAAACCTGAGCAAAACTAAATTTCCCATACATTTCAAAGGGTTATTATGCGCCCTGTTATCCAGTTAAACCCGGCTGCACCCCACAAGTGAAGCGGGTAACTAACATAAAATTTTTACTTTAATAATTTTCCCAGAAATCGAATTTATCATGAAAAATTGTACAAAACCCCTGGGTTTCTAGATGTGTTTTTCTTTAAATTACAGCAACGCCGATCCTTCATAATTATGCGTGATCTCTTCGCCTGCTTTAATATCTTTTAAGGCACATATTTCCAGGGTGTCATAATATGCCGCGTTTGCATTATCACTATGATTGATAAAGCGAAAATCACATTCTACGCGGTAAGCTGTTTTTTCATCCAGCCAAAGCACATAGGTTCCATCTCTCTTTGTTGGATATCCTGAAGCGCGTCCAATTACAGTGCCTTTTCTTATGTTTTGCTTTGCAAACAAACCCTTTCCATGTATTGGGCTGTCTTCGACATATACAAGCTTTTTCATTGTCAATGTACCGATAATTTCACATATTCTTTTGAAAGCTGCGGGATCATACACCAATGTAGCTTACTTTTGCGATCCAATAAAAATTGGCTTCTAAATTTATTCTGTTTCCCGCAATCCGGATTACCTGAATTCTTAGTATTGTTAATTTACTTTATTGGTCTGCATCTAAGTCACATTTGGACAATTAATGCATTGGCAACTGCGGCATCAGGAGATACACTTAGGTATTAAGCCCTATTGATTGGCTATCTCAACTTCTGGGGATTATTGAAGGCTTTGTAAATAGAGGTTGTTAACACGGATATGAGCAAGAAAGACTACTTGTCTCTAATTGTTAGTTTCTCCGGTTATGAGAAACTTCTACTGTTTGCTCTGCTATCGACCTGTGCCGTGCTAATTAGCCAGCCATTCTGGATCAGTAGATCTCTAATACTAAATGCTAACAGCCCCTACCCGGCCTTCCTGGAGAGTGACCAGACTATAGGCGGCAACAGTACCGCGAACTGGGTTGAGTCTGATTCTTTTAGTTGGCAATGTGATATTAAAGAGGGTTATGGCTACCCTTATTGTTTGCTGCAGATCATGCTGAATGGTGTCGACTTAAGCGGTTTTAGCCATATCAGGCTTGGGCTACGCTACGAAGGGCCCGGCGAAACCATGAGAATTTCATTACAAAACAAAGACTCCACCCCTGACGGACAAAATGGTCCGGAATCTTTCAAATATAATGAAGTAGAAATTAGCAAGCAAATGCTCAACAACGCATTAGTGCTGCCGCTCAGCGCTTTTCGAGTAGCAGACTGGTGGCTACGCGAAAAGAAAATTTCACCGGAAGAATCCTATCTTGATATCAGTAATGTTATTTATATACAGGTAGTGACCGGTACTGAAATTCCTACCGGGCAATACAATTTTGAGTTAGATTCTATTGAATTTTACGGAGAGCTGATCGCCAAGGAAAAACTTTATCTCTCGATAATCGTTGGGTGGGTTTTATTAATTCTAGGCCAATTGTCTACAAGACTATGGAATCTTAAATCTGCAGTCGAGGAACATTATCAGCGCGAACAGGCATTAATAAAACTAAACCGAATATTAAACCAAAAAACCCGTAAATTTGAAAAAATGGCCAGCACTGACGCTTTAACCGGCATAAAGAATCGAGCGGGCATTAGTGAGTTTTTAATTCATCAGGCTAAAAAATATTACTCAAACAACCAACCCCTTTCATTGATTATGATAGATATTGATCATTTTAAGGATATTAATGACAAATTTGGGCATGATTGCGGCGATAAAACACTTAAATTAATAGCCAACAATCTCAAAGAAAACATCCGGGTAACTGATGGTATCGGGCGCTGGGGCGGGGAAGAGTTTATGCTAGTTTGCCCTGACGCAAGCCTGGAAAGTGCAATTCAACTAGCTGAGAAACTACGAATCAAGGCCCAGTCTTTAGTGTTTTCAGAAAAATTTGCAATAAGCTGCAGTTTCGGTGTTGCCAGTTTTAAGAATGAATCGATTGAAAGTTTTATCAAGCGTGCCGATAAGGCGTTATATCAAGCCAAAAAAACGGGCCGCAACCGCGTAGTACCCAGTGATTAATCATTAACACAGATAGTTAGTAAATTATTTTATTGTTGGGCGATTCTGTAAATCAGATATAGCAACACTAGTAGCGTTCCAATCGGTATAAGCCAGGGCAAAATTGATAATATCTTTTCAGCTACAGTCGTATACCGGTCATCACTTTGCAATGTTTTACTCCATCTAATGCAATAAGAGGTATTTTATTCATTCCATTGTTCTACAGCAATACATTCTGTCACATATAGCATAGGTTACAAACAATATATTTTTTGATTGTTATGGCGCATATTCAGCACAATAAAATTTGTATACTATGTTTAGCTCAAGACAAAATACTACCCGTTATTTCTACGGTAGTTTATTAAGAAATTCTTCCAGATCGAAATTATATTGCTTCATCTCAGGATTATATGCTTTAGAATAAATAGTAAAATTAACTTTTTTCCAGTTAGCGGTAGTAAACTTAGTTATAAATCTGTCAATATTCTGTGACGTAACGGCACGCATACCAATGGTTACATTAACCCCGTACTCGTCAATGAAATCTTCGCCGTTAATGTAATCATAAGACAATAATAAACCTAATCCCCCTTGCGTAATATGCCCGCCGATTGTAACCGCTAGATCTCCATTCTTTACCGCTCTAATCGCTTCGCTACTCCAGTCAACACCCCCAGCAACAAAATCAACACCATGTTTTAGCCCGTTTTCCTTTAACGCGTCAACCGCACCCAGAGCCAGAGCATCTCCCGCAGCCCAATATGCGGTTGCTTGCGGGAATTTTTTATTCAGATCTTTAGCATGGTCATAGCCCTGTTGGCGCAACCAATCACTTGATGTGACCTCATCTAAAACAACATCTTGTTCTTCGCGCACCCGCTGCGCTAATCCTTTTGCTCGATTTTCACTGGCATAACCGACATAACTACCAGTTATAGCAACCAAGTGAATTTTTCCATCCCCCGATTTACGAGGCAGCCGTCGAGCCTGCTTAATTAAAACATCGGCCAGCAAGTAACCCGCATCAAAATCATTCGGAGCAACGTGTCCTATCCACTCTGGATGCATGCCCCGAGGGTGACCAATTATCTTGTGGTCATCTGGTCCAACATTGAAATCTGTAGTAATCAATATCGTTTTCTTTTCACTAATCCGCTGCAATAAATCAGGCATAACATCGATATAATGATCCATAAGAATAATATCTGGTTGGCGTATGGCATCATCCAGCGATTTCCGTACTGTTCTCTTCCAGGCAAGCGAGCTTTCACCATTCACAAAAACAACCTGCAGATTAATTCCCAGATCTTCAGCAACCGCTAGCGCGAACTGCTTCATTTCACCCTTAAATCCATGTGTGTCTCTAGGTGAACTAGAAATAAAGTAGTAAGCGTCAGTAGCAAATGTATCGCCAGACATCAGAAACAGAAAAAGAACCGGGAAACATACTTTTTTTATTCTATCCACTGCCAGGCTACCGAGCCACTTTGAGTCAAACCATTGCATGAACGCATCCTCGATCACCTGGACTTTCTTTAGACATTACGTAATCCCATTGAGGGGGACTTAACTTTGCTCCGACCGTAGACAGGTTAAACGACTAAACCTATACCAATATACTAACGACCAGCACTGTTTGATCTTTAACTGATGAATCTACCTGGAATTTCACCTAACAAGCTACAATCTATGCCTAACTACTCAAAGCAGGAACCTCCCGAATAGATGTATAGGCGCGATGTCAGGGTAATAGGGTAAGAATCCGTCTAAAACATAGGTATAATGCTTTAAAAGCGGCAAACAGAAACTGAAGGGCCTACAAATAGCGTTGGAACGTGGCGGAAAGGAAACACTGTTAACAAAAGCTTTAACTAAGCAATCACAGGACAGTGGTTACGAATTAGCTGAGATAATTATTAATCAGATTACACAATATTTAAAAAAACAAAAAGCGCGTATTTACCGCGCTTTTTATTGGCATATTACTCAAGTGGTGCCGGTAAGTCAGAGTCACCCATCAGATAGGTATCGACTGCGCGAGCCGCTGAACGCCCTTCTGCAATAGCCCATACGATTAATGACTGACCGCGCTGCATATCTCCGGCGGTAAATACACCTGCAACCGATGTCATCCAGTTTTTATCGCGCGCGACATTGCCACGATCAGTCAGCTCAACACCCAGTTGCTCCAGCAATCCCTCCTTCTCTGGTCCGGTAAACCCCATGGACAGAAAGATCAGGTCAGCAGGCAATGTTCGAGTAGTATTGGGCACTTCCTCGAATGTCAGGCGACCATCGACCGTCTGCATTTTTACCTCAACCAACTCCAATGCCTTGACATTACCTTTACCATCATCAATAAAACGTTTGGTTGATACAGAATAAACCCGCTCTACTCCCTCTTCATGTGCAGAGGCTGTACGGTAGATCAGCGGCCACTCCGGCCAGGGGTTATTTTCCGCTCTGGTCTCGGGTGGCCTGGGCATAATTTCCAGTTGGTGGACAGACTTTGCACCTTGCCTGTTTGCAGTACCCAAACAGTCGGCACCAGTATCGCCGCCACCAATAATGACCACATGCTTGCCTTTGGCGTTAATTAACTCTGCAGCCGGGATCGAATCACCTTCGCATAAACGATTGGCCTGCGGCAGATAATCCATAGCCTGATAAATACCTTTTAGCTCACGCCCCGCAATGGGCAAATCTCGACGAGCACAGGCGCCGCCTGTTAACAACACTGCATCAAATTCTTTCTGCAATTGCTCAACAGCTACGTTTACACCGACATGACTGTTAGTTTTAAACTCAACGCCTTCCGCGCTCATTTGTTCAAGGCGTCTGTCCAGCCGATTTTTTTCCATTTTGAATTCGGGAATGCCGTAACGCATCAAACCACCGATACGATCATCACGCTCAAATACTGTAACAGCATGGCCGGCACGAGCCAGCTGTTGTGCGGCGGCCAATCCTGCCGGACCGGAACCGATAACGGCAATTTTCTTCCCGGTTTTATTTAATGCAGGTTCTGGTTTTACCCAACCCTGCTCAAAAGCACGGTCAATAATAGCCAGCTCAATTGCCTTTATACTGACCGGATCTTCGTTAATACCCAGCACACAAGAACCTTCGCAGGGCGCCGGACAAAGCGTACCAGTAAACTCCGGAAAGTTATTGGTAGCATGCAGCCGTTTAATCGCATCCTGCCACTGCTCACGATAGACCAGGTCATTCCAATCGGGAATCAGGTTACCGAGCGGGCAGCCTTGATGACAAAATGGGATACCACAATCCATGCAACGCGCGGCCTGCTTATTCAAAGAATCAGGTTGCCACGGCGCCATCACCAGCCGCCAGTCTTTGATACGTTCCTCGACCGGACGATACGGCGTCTTCTCGCGCGGATACTCCATAAAACCAGTTAATTTAGCCATGTGCTGCCTCCATTACCGCTTCATCTTCCGGCAGACCTTTTTCCCTGGCTATTCTTATTGCATTCAATACTCGCTTGTAATCTTTGGGCATGACCTTTACAAACTTCCCTTGATAATCTGACCATTGCTCAAGAATTTTCTCAGCAACAGTACTGTGTGTGTATTTCACGTGCTTGGTTAGCAGAGAATTAATCGACTCAATATCATCATCTTCTGTGATTGCTTCGAGATCGACCATGTCCGTATTACAACGAGTCTTAAAATCACCCTGCTCATTCAATACATAGGCAATACCGCCGGACATACCGGCTGCAAAATTACGCCCGGTGCTGCCAATAATAACTACGCGACCACCCGTCATGTATTCACAACCATGATCGCCCACCCCTTCGACTACGGCGTGTGCACCGCTGTTACGAACACAAAATCGTTCACCGGCAATACCACGAATAAAGGCTTCGCCTGATGTCGCGCCGTATAGTAAAACATTACCCGCTACAATATTCTCTTCCGGCACAAAAGTGGAAGTTCGCGGTGGAAATACAATTAGCTTACCGCCGGACAATCCTTTACCAAGGTAGTCATTGGCGTCACCTTCAATTGTCAATGTCATACCTTTAGGAACAAAGGCACCAAAACTCATGCCCGCCGAACCGTTAAAGTGTATGCGGACCGTATCTTCTGGCAGTCCTTCGCCACCATAACGTTTGGTAATTTCGTGGCCTACAATGGTTCCCACTGTTCGATTGGTATTCTTAATTGGAACGATAGCGTCAACCGGCTTGCCTTTTTCGATTGCATCCTTACATAGGGGCAACAAGGTATTTACATCCAACGCTTTATCCAGACCATGATCCTGTCGATTTACACAGTAAACACCAACACCTGTCTCCACTTCCGGCTTATGCAAAATCATGCTGAAATCAAGACCTCTGGCCTTCCAGTGATCAACCGCTTTACGCACTTTGATGCGATCGATCTGACCAATCATTTCATTCATGGTTCTAAAGCCCAACTTAGCCATATACTCTCTGACTTCCATGGCTAGAAACCTAAAATAATTTTCTA